>PVBE010368224.1_pt1 | contig 10436 bp, 9 predicted proteins | sample 1631181 | NCBI WGS metagenome assembly PVBE01 (sample SAMN08397723, study PRJNA350692) | Marine metagenome, whole genome shotgun sequencing project. | isolation source: water | place: Pacific Ocean | collected 2012-04 | reverse complement strand
GGATTGGACGACGCTGCGGGGCAAGCGGACCGACGTGCCCGCGGAGAACCAGCGTAAGATTGTCGTCGACGACGAGCGGGTCTATGCGACACTCGCGTACGGCGCGCCGCTGTCGATACTGAACGCGAGGACTGGCGAGACGATTTCTACGGTTGAAGAAACGCTGGGGACGAGCGAGATCCTGGTGAGCGAGGGGGTTGCGGTCACGTATCGGCAGCAGATCCCGCAAGAGATCGCTCGACGCCGAGGCATCGAAGAGGTTGGAGCGGCCTTGGTCGCCGTCGACGGGCGTAGCGGAAAGCCGCTTTGGAAAAGGCCGACCGGTTCGATTCGGCCTCTCACGCTGGCGATCGAGAATCGTCGCGTCATCTACGCCTCGGGAACCAACTTGACCGCGATCGGGCTGCGAGACGGGCTCGATATCTGGACGGTGTCGGCGAAACGGTCGGCACCGAAGACGCTCGTGGTCGCGGACGACGTGCTGGTGGTTCAGGGAGGCAACTACGTCGCGGCTCACGACGCCGCAACAGGAGAGCCGCTCTGGCAGAAGAAAACCCGCTCACACCGCGGGGCGGAAGCGGCTGACCTGTTCGTCGTCGAGGGTTTGGTGTGGCGCGGAATCACGAGCGTCGATGATGCGGGCGAACCCGCGCCCAAGACCCCGAACGCGCTGACGATCGGTTGGGACCTTCGCACGGGGGAGGAGAAGAAGCGAGTCCATGTCAACAATTTGCGCAGTCCCGAGCATCACCATCGTTGCTACCGCAACAAGGCGACGGTCCGGTATCTGATCAGTTCTCATGAAGGTGCCGAGTTTCTGGATTTTTCCAGCGAGAATCACGGGCAGAACAACTGGATTCGGGGCGTCTGCAAGAACGGGATGATGCCCTGCAACGGGATGCTCTACGTGCCGCCCGACCAGTGTTTCTGTCAGCCCGGAGCAAAGCTGCTCGGATACGCGGCGTTGACGACCGGATCGTCGATCCTGCCGAAGCCGCCGAGCGAGGACGCGCGACTTGTCAAGGGGCCGGCATTCGGAGCCCCTCTCCCATCGGTACAGGATTCCGAGGGCGATTGGCCGACGCTGCGTCACGATGCGTCGCGGTCCGGGACGACGCGTTCCGCTGTCGCCGCGAATCTGGCTGTCGATTGGAAGGTCGATCTGAAAGGCCCGTTGACAGCCCCCGTGGCGGCGAACGGTCGACTCTTCGTGGCAGGAAGCGACGCGCACACGGTGTACGCCTTGGACTCAGCAGACGGCAAGGAGTTGTGGACGTATACCGCCAGAGGCCGAATCGACTCGCCTCCGACGATTCATCGTGGATTGGTTCTGTTCGGATCGCGCGATGGTCGCGTCTACTGCCTGAGGGCCTCGGATGGAGCGCTCGTGTGGGAGTTTTTGGCGGCGAGGGTGGATCGTCGAGTCGCGCATTTCGGGCAGGTGGAGTCAAGCTGGCCCGTGCATGGCAGCGTGCTGGTGGAGGGCGGCGTTGCGTACGTAACGGCAGGACGTTCGACGTATCTCGACGGTGGAATCCACGTCTACGGTCTGGACCCGGCGACGGGAAGAGTGCTGCACAAGGGGCTTCTCGACGGACCGCATCGGGACATCGACGGCCAACGGGACCTTGGCTTCTTCATTCCGGGGGCCAATTCGGACGTGCTGGTTAGCGAAGGTGGATTCGTCTACATGCGACAGAAGAAGATGACGCGGGAATTGAAGGAGATCGACGTAGACGTCTTGTCCAGCAAGGGCGCGCAGGACGTGGGGCTGCATGTTTTTTCGACGTCCGGACTGCTCGACGATTCCGGGTACAACCGGACATTCTGGATGTACTCGAAGAGATGGCCCGGATTCCAACTGGCGAATCAGGCCCCCAAGAGCGGACAGCTGCTGGTGGTCGACGAGAAGCGGACGTATGCCGTCCGGGCGTTTTATCGTCGGAACGTGCATAGCCCGATGTTCTTCCCTGGCAAGGAAGGCAATCTGCTGTTTGCCGACGCGAACACGAACGAGCCGCAGATTGTGGGAGAGCCTGGGTCGCGCCCGCCGGTGAAGTGGTTGCCGCAGTCGGATTATCCTCGCGGACGCGGCGACGAGGTTCGCAAGCTGGAGAGCGAGGCGTTCGGGCAAGACAAAATGATCGGCTACACGCGCGCCGAACCGCCACTTTGGATGAGTTGGGTGCAAGTTCGGGTTGAGGCGATGGTCAAGGCGGGTGACACTCTGTTTGTGGCCGGCGCACCGGACGTATTCGATCCGGAGGATCCGTACGCGTCGTTCGAGGGACGTGAGGGGGGTCGGGTGGTTGCGGTCTCCGCGGTCGACGGCTCGAAGCTTTCGGAGACGGAGATCGAATCGCCGCCTGTGTTTGATGGGATGATCGCTGTCGGCGGTCGACTGTTCGCCACGCTGCGGGACGGGAGCGTGGTGTGCCTGACAAACTAGGCAATCCTGGTTGCGGCTACCGAAAAACCATTCTGTATAATTCGGAATCGATGAGTTGTCGCGAACTGATCCGATCCGTTGAGGAATGCGGGCTCAGGTGATGTTGATGATTCGATAAGAAGGGTAGAGGAGTTAAGGCCGAGCGAGTCTGAAACTGGCAGGTCGCAGACTGGTTCGGTGCTGTCTGGTGCGATGGATGCATTCAGTGGGCAAGGACGCCCCGAGGAAACGAAGATGGCACTGAATTCCGCAGCCAATCGGCTGAGTTCCCTGTTGGGAGCGATTGTAATTCTGTTGGCGTTCTCCCCGGCAGCTGAGGCAGCGTTCCCGTTCTTGAATCGCCCGGCGACGAAGTCCGCGCAATCGCGCGTGCAGCAGGTTGCCTACGAGGGCGAGCAGGATTCCGCCGCCGCGCCGGTGCTGGGGTACGATTCGGGCGAGATTCGCTATCTCGACAAGCCCTTCTGCTGTCCCCCGAAACGCCACTGTGCGCCGCCGGTTTTCTCCCCCCGCGGACGTTGCGGCAGCAACCAGACGGGTTGTCAGCGTCTCGACTACGCCCGCTACGTCGTCAGGGGTCGAAAGCGTAACGACTACAAGGAGACGCGGATCCAGGCGGCGTTGCATCCGGAATACGAAGGGCACAATCTCAACTTCTGGGTCATGGATACCGGATTCCGTCTCCACGAGAGCGACGTCTGGTTGCATCCGAGCGACTTGTTGAGCCAAGACAAGTACGTCCGCTGACGAGAAGACTTCGCATGGATTCTGTGCTGGATCGGTTTCTGCGGTACGTCCGCATCGATACACAGTCGGACGAGACGAGTTCGACGACGCCCAGCACGCTCAAGCAGTTGAATTTGAGCCGGCTGTTGGCCGACGAGTGTCGGGCGCTGGGGCTGGACGCGGTGTCTTGCAGTGAGTCGGGCGTCGTGATCGCGACGATTCCTGGGACTCTCGATCGCGAAGCGCCGGTCATCGTCTGGAACGCTCACGTCGACACGTCTCCGGAGTTTTCGGGCAAGGACGTCTGTCCGATCGTGCATGAGAACTACGACGGCGAGGACATCGTCCTGCCGGGCGATCGGTCGCGCGTGATTCTCGTCAGCGAGAACCGCGATCTCGAGCGGCTGACGGGAGGGACGATTGTCACGACGGACGGCACGACGCTGTTGGGAGCCGACGACAAGGCGGGCGTGGCGATCATCATGTCGGCCGCAGCGGCACTGATGGCGGATCGGGAGATTCCTCACGGTCCGGTGCGCGTCTGTTTTACGGTCGACGAGGAAATCGGCCGGGGGATCGAGACGCTCGACGTGGCGGGCCTGGGGGGCGTCTGCGGTTACACGCTGGACGGCGAAGGACAGGGCAAAATCGACTGCGAGACTTTTTCGGCCGATCAGGCCGTCGTCACGGTGACGGGCGTCAACACGCATCCCTCGATCGGCAAGGGGGACATGGTCAATTCGCTGCGGATCATGAGTGAGTTCATCGGCTGCCTGCCGAGCGACTCGCTGTGTCCCGAAACAACCGACGGCCGGGAGGGCTTCGTGCATCCGTACGTCCTCGAGGGGGGCGTGGCGCAGGCAAGGCTGCGGATCATTCTGCGCGACTTCGAGACCGAGAAGCTGGCGGAACAGGCGGCGCTGCTGGAGCGGATCGCGGGGGAACTGCGGACCAAGTATCCGCGGGCGAGCGTGGACGTGGCGATCAGCGAGCAGTACCGCAACATGCGTGCGGGGCTCAATCGCGAGCCGCGTGCGGTTGCCAAGGCTCAGGAAGCGATGCGGGCTGCGGGGCTGGAGCCGGAGCTGACGATCATTCGCGGCGGCACGGACGGATCGCTGATGACGGCCGCCGGCCTGCCGACGCCCAACCTTTCGGCCGCGGGCCACAATCCGCATTCGCCGTTGGAGTGGACGAGTCTGGAGGAAATGCGGACGGCGGTCGACGTGCTTGTCGAACTGGCGAAAGCGTGGGGGCGGGAGTGCGCGTGAGATGTTGGCGCATCGCAAAGAGCTTGTCGTCGTCGGCGGCCCTAACGGAGCGGGCAAGACCACCTTTGCGGAACGGTATGCGTCATTGCATGGATGTGAGTATCTCGGGGCGGACGTTTCAGCATTCGATTGCTGCAGCAAAGCAGGCTGGCTTCGCCGTTGTGATTCTCTTCCTCTTCCTGGATCGCGAGGAAACGTGCGTCGCTCGAGTGGCAGAGCGCGTGCGCAAGGGTGGTCATCACGTTCCCGAGCACGACATCCGCCGACGTTTCGGTCGTAGTGCCGTCAACTTCTGGCAGACGTATCGTCTGCTGTGCGAAGAGTGGTGTCTCTTGTATAATACTGGTGCGGAAACGCGGGATGTCGCCGTCGGTTTCGGCTCGCACCAAGTCGTACGTGACCATTCCATCTTTCAGACGTTTCTCAAGGTCGTGGAGACACAAACCCATGAGTAATGTACACGTTGGTGACGACATTCTCGATTTGGAAACGTACCGCCGGACGGACGAGTTGATCCGCGAGTGTCGTGAGGCCGTTCGTGAGGCGCAGGAGGAGAGCCGGGCGATGGGGGTGCCGAACGTCTATTCGTACAACGGGCGACTGTACTACGAACTCCCCAACGGTGAACTTTCACTGACGCCGCCGGACGAAACCTCGCCAAGCAGTCCATCAGCGGACGAATCCACGTCGTAGACCGGTTGCGGGGCGGTTTTCGGCCCCCGCCCGGCAATTCCGAGACGGCGGAGCTAGAGCGTATGTCCACGTTTCTTTTTTGCAATGTCGGTTATTGCAATTGAGATCCAATGTCAGTATACTGAAACGTCGATACTGTGATGGAACCATGTTCCGATCCACTGATTTCCAGCTAGATCGTGCAACCGACGTGTCACAACTCATCCCACTCGAACTGCTGGCGGCCGGGGAAACCGGGCGTATTCACGAGGTGCAGGGCGCTCCGGAGGTCGTCAACCGGCTTCACGAAATGGGGCTGAATTGCGGGACGTGCGTGAAGATGCTTCAGGCGGGGTCTCCCTGCATTCTGGCGGTTGGGAACCATCGTCTCAGTTTTCGCGGTGAACGGTCGGCGGTGATCTTCGTCGAGTTGTGTGCCGAGGTCGCTGTTGCCGAATTGTGCCCGCGCGTCCAAGCGGCTCCGGCAAACTGAATCACTCACGTCACGGACAGCTCGACCGGTCGCGCGTTCCCGCCGAAGAGACCATGCCCACTCTCGACTCCATCCCTCAAGGACGCAGAGCGCGGATCGTTGACGTCGTCGGTGACGACGCCATCGCAGTCCGGCTGATGGAAATGGGACTGATCGAGGGCGAGGCGATCGAGGTTCTGGGCGTTGCTCCTTTGGGCGATCCGATCGAATACGAAATTCGAGGCTATCGATTGTCATTGCGGGTCACGGAAGCTCGCCGGGTCGAGGTCGAACCGCTCGACGACTGACCGTTTTCATCCTTCGAGTCCCCGCTCCTTCCGTTGCCGAAACGCCGCTCATCATGTCGACGACGACTCTGCCCAGTCCCTTGACGGCCGCTTTCATCGGCAACCCGAACACAGGCAAGAGCACGATCTTCAACGCGCTCTCGGGAATGAAGGCGCGTGTGGGGAACTTTCCGGGGGTGACGGTCGAGAAGAAGATCGGCCGGGTTGCGTGGGATGGTCGCGAAGTCACGCTCGTCGATCTTCCGGGAACGTACAGTCTTTCCCCGCGGACGCTCGACGAGATGGTTTCGGTCGACGTCTTGCTCGGCCGACAGGACGACGTGGGCGCGATCGACGTGGTGGTGTGCGTCGTCGACGCGTCCAATCTCGAACGCAACCTGTACTTGTTCAGTCAACTGCTCGATCTCGGTTTGCCGAGCATCCTCGTGCTGAACATGATCGACGTTGCCGAAACGCGGGGAACCGTCGTCGACGTCGAGGGTCTGCAACGAAAGCTCGACGTTCCCGTCGTCGTCACGCAGGGGCACCGCAACATCGGCCTTGAGAAGGTCCGCGGGGCCGTTCTTTCCGCCCATTCCGATCACGCCGTCATCGAGCATCGTCCGTTTCCCGACGAGTTTTACGCCGAATGCGATCGCCTCGCGGACAAGCTCCGCGAGTGCGGCGAACAGGACACGCCCTCCTACCTGCTCGAACGCCTGTTGTTGGACGTGGGCGGACACGTCGAGAACTGGCTGACGTCCCGCTTCGAGGGCAAGCTCTCGCAACACCTGGCCGACTCCCGCGAGAGACTTCGCGAGGCGGGATGCCGGGTGCCGGTTGTGGAGGCACGCGTCCGTTACGACTGGGCGCGGAAGCTGCTGGCGGACGTGGTCACGCATCCCGAGAAACGCGCCGTCACCACCAGCGACAAGCTGGACCGCTTGCTGACGCACCGGCTCGTGGGGCTGGCGTTCTTCGCGGCTCTGATGTTCGTCGTGTTCCAGACGATCTATACGTGGGCCGGCCCGTTGATGGACGCCTGCGAAACTGGACAAGGCTGGCTGCAGGACGTCGTCGCTGCTTCGCTGTCGCCGGGGCCGTTGCGAAGTCTGCTGAGCGACGGCGTCATCGCGGGCGTGGGCGGCGTGTTGATTTTTCTGCCGCAGATTGCGCTGTTGTTTCTGTTCATCGCGATTCTGGAGGACTGCGGCTACATGGCCCGCGCGGCGTTTCTGATGGACCGCCTGATGCGGTCGATCGGTCTGAGCGGAAAGTCGTTCGTGCCGTTGATGTCGTCGTTTGCCTGCGCGGTGCCGGGCGTGATGGCGACTCGCGTCATCGAAAACCGGCGCGACCGGATGATTACGATCCTCGTCGCCCCACTCATGAGCTGTTCGGCGCGTCTGCCCGTGTACCTGCTGTTGATTTACGCGCTGTTCCCCCCCACCGCCTGGCTGGGCGGCTGGGTGACCTTGCAGGGGTTGGTGCTGTTCGCGATGTACTCGCTCGGGATTCTGGTGGCGGTTCCCGTCGCCTGGTTCCTGAAGAAGACGTACTTCAAGGGCGAGACCGCCCCCTTCATTCTGGAGCTACCGAGTTACAAGTGGCCCTCGCCGCGAATTGTGTTTCACCGCGTTTACGATCGCGCCAAGGCGTTCACCGTCCGCGCGGGCACGCTGATTTTCGCGGCGTCGATCCTCGTCTGGGCGGCCAGCTACTTTCCCGGCGACCACACGCAGGCCGACAAGTTGCAAGCCGAGATTGAAGCGCTCGAAGCGACTGCCGAGGAAGACGCGGCGTTCGATACGATGCGCGAGCAACAGAACACCCTCGACGCGGAACTGATGGAAACCAGCTTCCTGGGCCGCGCGGGGCATGCAATTGAACCGGCGGTCGAACCGCTCGGCTGGGACTGGAAGATCGGCGTGGGCGCGATCGCTTCCTTCCCGGCCCGCGAAGTCATCATCTCGACGCTGGGCACGATCTACAGCCTCAGCGGCGACGTCGATGCAGACGACGAGGGACTGCAAAGCACGATTCAGCAGGCGACGCGTCCCGATGGCAGCAAGGTTTACAACATTCCGGTCGCGCTTTCGATCATGGTGTTCTTCGCGCTGTGCGCGCAATGTGCGGCGACGCTGATGGTGATCCGGCGGGAGACGAACAGTTGGGGGTGGCCGCTGTTCGCGTTCACGTACATGACGGTTTTTGCGTACGTCGGTGCGTTGGTTACGTATCAGATCGGGAAGCAGTTTTTGTAGGCGGTAGGTATGAGGCTGTAGACTGTAGGGTGGACGTTTCGATGGTTCACTGGCAACTTGTTATCGTCTGGCTGTGCGTTGGGGGGGCGGTTTTGTTCCTGGTGCGACGCGGTGCGGCATTCTTTGGTGGAGGCGGAGGCTGCGGTTCGTCGGGTTGCGGCGGTTGCTCGTCCGGAAAATCGGACGGTGCCGGCGGCGATGGCGGTTTTGTGCCGCTTGATGCGCTGGAAGGCGGCGATGAGAATGGCGGGCGTGGCGGGGAGTAGGGTTGGGGCTCTTTCGGCCGGTGAACGTATCGCGTCTTGAACGGTTGGTCGCGTTTTGGCTGCGATCCTCTTGCGAGTGCGTCGCCATCACAAGATTTCATGGTGAGCCAAGCAGTCTTGTCCTGATCTCTGCACTACAAACGTTGAACTTTCGTTTTTCCTGCGCGAATTCTCGCTTCCAATCATCCAAGCCTGAACATGTTTATCCAGCAAAGCAGCGTCTCTGTCGTCCCTCCAGGACTTGTGGTTCATGTTGACCACCGCGTCCCCACCGATGAATCGGTGGGCTGAGTTCCTTCAGCCCCGCAAAGCGGGGCGTAGTTTCGCCGAGACAGTCGCTGTGTTGTTTCTGCTTCGTTCACGCAAATCCGCGAGGTGCAATTTGGTTGCGGCCGAGGGCCGCGCCAAGAACCTCTGCGGGCATCCACAAAGCGTTTCACCACAGAGGTCGCAGAGGACGCGGAGAAAGGAGAACTCCGGCAACATGCCCGGCACGAGGAATCGCAAGGGCATACGAATGCTCGTCGTGTGAGATTCGCGCAGGAAGAACGAACGTTCAACGTTTGTAATACAGTGAACCAGGCGCGACCCGAGGCCGCAACCAACGAGAAGGTCACGGCGGCGTTTGCTCGTTGGGGCCTGCGGACTCATGAATGATGCGGGCTGTCGGCGGGGGCGATCGCTTTTGGGCGAGGCGCGTTTTGGCGGGGATCCTCTTGCGAGTGCGTGCGTCACTCGTTGTCGGCAAGCTCGTCGAGCCAGCCTTGGACTTTCTGGGCGACGTCCGGCATCCCGATCGCTTGAAAGAGATCGCGGGACTTCGTCCACATTTCCGCGGCCCGCTCCAGCTCCCCCCGCCTCCGGTGGATCCCCCCCAGGTTGCCATATTGGGTGGCCATGCCCTCCTGGAGTCCCAGCCGCTCGTTGATTTCCAGCGCTTTGCGGAGCAACTCCTCGGCCCGCTCCAGCTCCCCCCGCGTCTGGTCGATCAGCCCCAGGTTGCCGTACTGGATGGCCATGCCCTCCTGGAGTCCCAGCCGCTCGTTGATCTCCAGCGCTCTGCGGTGCAGCTCCCCGGCCCGCTCCAGCTCCCCCCGCGTCTGGTCGATCAGCCCCAGGTTGCCGTAGGCTTTGGCACGCCAGACGTCGTCATCGGTCGCGTTCGCCAAATCGAGCACTCGTTGATAGAGGCCTTCCGCTGCAGCGAGCCGTCCGAAGTTCTGCTGGAAGTGTCCGTAGCGATTCAGGGCGTCCGGATCGTCTCCGTCCACGACAGCCAGGGCGAAGCAGCGTTCGGCCTCGACGAATTCGCCCGCGTCCGCCAGACGTTCCGCCTCGGCCAGCAGATCGCTGGGCGGGGCTTGTTGCTCGGGCTCGGACGTTTCTTGGGGGGCGAGCGTTTCGCGTTCGACGTCGGGCTCGGGCTCGACGACTTTGCCGAGCGTTTGGTCTTCGTGGTCGGCGAGCCAACGATTTAGGAACTTGCGCATCCAACGTTCGAAGCTGCGCAGCTCATCGAATGTATGAAACAGCGGGTTCCGCTCGCGTTCGAGTTGCTTCTTGAACGTGAGGACTTTCTTCGTCTGCGTGTTTGGTGCGGCGAGTTCCTCGGGCGTGAGTTGTTTGAAGAAGACGACACGATGCCGCATGTGTGTTTGGTCGTCGTTCAAACACTCTTCGGCAACGCAGTATTCCTCGTGCGTGCCCGCTTCGTACTTGGGCTTCGTGCCGCGTTGCGTCGGGCTGCCCCAGCGGTTCCACAGGGCCATCACGAAGTAGTCGCAGGCGCGCAGGTCGTCGTTGATCAGGGATTGCGCGCGGCGGTCTCCGCCGAGCGTCTCTTCCCAACCGACGGGGATGAAGTGCACGCCGCGCGGATTCGCGGTGTCGTCGTTGAATTCGACGACGCAATCGCGAAACGCACGGCGTTCTTCATCGAGCCCGCCGGGGGTGGCGATGAAGATGCGGTAGGATGTGAGGACTCCAGGCATGGCGGTGTGTGTTTCAATGTTGTGGGGGCACCCGGCCT
>PVBE010854113.1_pt1 | contig 10437 bp, 5 predicted proteins | sample 1631181 | NCBI WGS metagenome assembly PVBE01 (sample SAMN08397723, study PRJNA350692) | Marine metagenome, whole genome shotgun sequencing project. | isolation source: water | place: Pacific Ocean | collected 2012-04 | reverse complement strand
TGCCTCAGCCGGGCGACCCAGATCCAGGCAGGTCATGCCCAGCTCTGTCCACCCACGAGCCTGCTGGGGCTCCAGCTCGGTGGTCCTGCGGAACATCACGACAGCCTCCTCGAATCGCCCCTGTTCGGTCAGCAGTTCACCGAGGTGTCCCCAAGCGGTAACCTCGGCTGGCTCGATCTCCGAGGCGCGGCGAAGGGCCCGCTCTGCTTCGTCGTGGCGCATGGGTATCGAGGCCAGGACGACACCCTTTGCGCAGAGTGGGACATAGGCGTCGGGCTTGTCATCCAGCGCTTCTTGGGCCAGCACCGCCACTTCTTCGGCCCTGCCAGCTCGGTGCATCAGGTGATGGAGATCCTCCCACGCAGGGAGCAGGTCTGGCTCCAGGGAGACGGCTGTGCGAAGGCAGGCCTCGGCGCGCTCGAGATCGCCGCCCTCCCGTCCCGTGATCCGCCCCAGCATTCCCCAGGCTCGCGCATGCTCGGGGTCGGAGCGAATGGACCGCTCGAGTTGCTCGATGGCGACCTCGTCCTCGCCGCGTTTGTGAGCCAGCCATGCCTGTCTCGAAAGCAGCCGACTGTCTTCGGGGCAATGCTTCAGACCGTCCGAGAGAGCAGCCTCTGCCGCTTCTGGGGTCCCCTGACACCCGAGCAAAGCGATGAGCACACGCCACCCAGGGGCGTCCGCAGGCTCGAGCTGAAGCGCCATGCGGACAGCAGACTCCGCCTCGGCGAGGTCGCCATCATCGGAGAGGAGCTGCAGTGCCAGGTTCCTCCAGGTCCGCACTTCCGTGGGTTTCACCCGAGTCGCGGTGCGGAGGGCGTCCAGGTCGTGCGTCACCAGCGCCTCTCTGGGTCCCGGCTCCGCGGCCAACAAGTCCTCTGGGCGCTGCCGGAGGTGGCGGGGAGCAGTGTCCAACTTCCAGAAATCGGGTGGCGTCTTCTCCAGAGCGAGACGCCGCGCGTCCGTAGGCAGGGAACGCACGATCTCTTCGTAGAGGACGCAGCCTCCCCAGCGTTGCTGGCCTTGTCCGCCACAGCACTCCTCGGCCAAGCGGAGAATCTGATTCGTCAGCTCGGGAGGTTCGTAGAAGGCCACCATGAAGGCCACCACTGCTCGCACCCGGTCCCGCGGGCCGCCCCGGCAGCGCATGAGGTAGTAGAGGTTGTAGAGCCGCTGTGACAGCTGGTAGAGCTGGGCTTTGCCCCGCTTCCCCACCACGCGTACCCGTCCCTTCTTGACCATGCGGCCCAGCATGGCGCTGGTCTTGTTCACGTTCAGCCGCGCGGCCTCGGCCACCTGGGATGCGGTCACCGGCTCCCAATGCTCCGCCAAGGCGGCGAAGACGCGCCGTTCCTGGCCGCGGAAGGTCTCGATGTGCCCCTTGAAGTAGTCGGTGTGTTCGTCAACCAGGGCGGTGAGCTCGGTCATGAGGTGGCTGAAGGAGAGCCCCTGCGCGAACTCCGCCAGGATCATCAGCAGGCGCGGGTTGCCACCGGTGAGGATCTCCATGGCCCGCGCCCGGCTGGACCCGAGATGTTGCCCATTGGCGGCTTGCCATAGGTCGTCGCATTCCTCGGTTGAGAGGGGATGAAGCTCCAGTGCCTCGAAGATCTCGTGGTAGGGGCTCTTCTCCCGCTCCATGTCGGCGAAGGGTTGAGTTGCCGTGGCCAGCAGGAAGATGCGAGGCTCGTTGAGCAGGGTGTGTCGCAGGACCCAGCCCTCGTTCTCCTCGATCTGCTCGTCCGCGAGCATCTGGAGGTTCTCCACCACCAGGACCAGGCGCTTGCCCTGTTCGTCCGAAAAGTCCAGCAGATGGGCCAGGGCGGCGTCGTGGAGCCGCTGATCGTCGCGCTCTCTGCGCAAGGCTTCGTAGATGGTTCGCCAGTCGCGGCCGGTGGGATCATCGAGATGGAGCAGGGCCTCCAGCCAAAGCTCTCCCGCCGTCCCAACCAAGTAGCCCTCTTCCGGGAAGACCACGGGGTGCCAGCGAGCCGCGAGTTCGGGATCTCGCCGCAAAGCGGCGGCTACACGGCGCACGATGGCGGTCTTGCCCATGCCACGCAGGCCAAGCACCAGGCGGTGGGGGTTGGCGGGAGCGGGGGATTCGGCGAAGGGCTCGAGGAGCAGGGCCAGCTCCTGCTGGCGCACCACGAAGAGCCGGACGAGCGCGTCATCGTCCAAAAAACCGGGATTGTACTTCAGGGTCGCGACCATGGCCTACGGCCTCCTGGCTGCGGGCAGGTAGCCCATCTCGAAGCGGCCCTTCCACCAGTCTCGCACCAGCTTCGAGACGAAGACCCAACCCCCTTCTTCTTGCTGCAGGTAGCCATCGTGGACGAGAATATCCATCACGTGGCGCAAGTTCGTGCGCACATCGGCGGGTTCCTGGAAGAAAGCACGGGAGATGAACGCCGTTGCGTCCACGGTCAACCGTCCCACCACGGCAGCTTCCGTGAGCAGGTCCAGGGCCAGTGGCAGGAGATCGAGACCGAGCACCAGCTTGAGGCGTTCCTCCAGATGAGAGAGCTCGGCGTGGCCACGGCTGGCCAGCATGCTGTGATCATAGACTTCCTTGGCCAGCTCTGCGCTGCAGGTGTCGAGCCCCCGGCGCCGACAGGTGGAATAGACATGCCCGAAGTACATCTGCACGTGGTGGGGCACGCAGACGCCCAGCCTTTCGAGCATGGAACGCAGGACGCCGTCTTCGAACTGGATGCCGTAGTTCGCCGCCAGGGCTTGCATGCATGCATGCCTCGCCGGTGGCGTCCGACCAGGGCTCGAGGGTGAAGGGCGTGAAGGTGTTGAGGGTGGCAGAGAGCCCCACACGACGCAGCACGGGCTCGATCCCGATGGAGCCAGCGACCACCACACGTAGCTGCCCAGGGTGCTCGATGGTCATGCACCTCAACCAGGACATGAACACGTCCACCTCCCGGACGCCTTCGACGCTGATCGTCGCACTGTCGCCCTTCATCATCCGCACCAGCATGATGGGCAGCTCATCGATGAACAGGACCACCGGCTTGTCACCACTCGCGAGGGCGCCCATCAGGCGCGAGCCCTTGTCGCTCCAGTCTCCCACCAGGCTAGCACGCAGCTTCACGGAAATCTCGGTGACCCCCAGCTCTTCCACGGTGCCGAGAGCGTTCTTGAACACCGCCCGCGTTCGCTCCCACGGCCCCACCAGGTTGCGGGTCTCCAAGGAGAGCTGCACCAGTGCATCCGCCGGCCCTCGGCAGTGCTGTACGTCGAGGAAGATGCAGTGGTAGCCATCCCCCAGGCGGCGTGCGCATTCCCTCATGAGGCTGGTCTTTCCGACCCGACGCGGCGCCGCCAGCAGTACGTGTGCTCCTTCATCCAACAGCTCCCGCAAGAGCTGGAGTTCCACATCACGATTCCAGAATCTGTCGCCAGAGACCCAGTTACCGACCTCCTTTACGAGTTTCCTCATGGCGGCTCCTTTTCGGCAACAACGATGTTGCCAACAAATATGTTGGTAATCTACACCTCGCTCAACGACACGTCAAGTGATAGCCATCAAAAATGTTGGCAATATTCCTGTTGGTAATCCCCTGCTCGTCCACGCAGGCGTCGCCTCCGTCACCTACGAAGACGATACCCTTGGTCCATCTTCCTCAGCCGCGGATCGTCCACCATTTCCGCCAGGTTCTCCCGCAGCCGCTCTTCGAACTCGTCCCAGTCGAAGTGCTCCAGGAAGCGCTTGGGGGGGGACAGCTGCAGCTCGAGGCGGTCCTGGATGCCGTCGACGAACACCAGCCCGAAGCGGTCCACGTCGTTGGCCGGATCGAAGAACATGGTGCGGAAGAACGGGTAGGGGGTGGTGCCCAGGTTGTTGACCACCAGGCGCTCCCGGTCTTGGTCGAGGCCAGCGCGGCGGGCGCGAGAGATCAGGGCCTGCATGGCCCAGGCGATGGGGACCTTCAAGGGGAAACGTTCGTAGAAGCGCACGAAGCTCTCCAGGCTCTCGGGATCGTCGCCTACGGGGGCCTGCCCCCGGGTGTAGTCGCCGCCGTACAGGACTTCCCAGTTGTCCATCTGCAGGCCGCGGTTGCCGACCTCGAGGTCGATCCAGGTTGCGGGATCGCTGTCGCGATCCATGCGGAAGATGCTCGCGTCCACCGGCCAGCCTCGCGCGCTGACGTCCAGGATGCTGCGGGCCAGCCACAGCGTGGCCGTTTCGGTGAAGGGCTGCCCCAGGACCCGTGCCAGGCTCCGTAGGTCCGACGATGGGAAGGACAGGGTGCGGTGGGTGGCCCACGGAGCGCGCTCGAGGAAGGTGGCCGTGAGGTGCCGCTGGAAGGCGCGGTAGCGCTCCCGTTGTGGCTCGTTGAGCACCGGCGGGCCGCTGGCGACCTGGTCGCCGCGCAGGGCATCGAGCGCGGCGTACAGGAAGCTGCGTCCGGAGTAGCCGTGGCACAGAAGGTGGTCGTAGACCTGCACCAGCATCGTGAGCTCGTCGCTTTGTGCGACGTAGAGGTGCCAGTGACGCTCCCCGGGCGCGTCTGCGAGTTGCTGCGCGCTCATGGCCTCGAGCTCTTCGAGGGGCAGCACGGTGACCGGAGCGGCCAGGTCTCGGGCGAGCTTCAGGGTGGTGATGACCCCCAGGTTGCGGGGCATGCGGTAGCAGAAGCGGTGGAATCGTCCCCTTAGAAGGGCCTCGATCGTCGCCTTGGCCTGATCGACGTCCACATCGATCCGGGGTGCCGCTACCAGATAGCTCTGCACCTGGGGCACGCACGCGCCGTAGAACACGTCGGCGGGGTGCATCGAGAGTTTGGTTGGGAGGGGCATGTTGACTGGCTAGCCAGTTGGGCAACTCGAGATATACTTCGCCAAGGTCAGGGAGCGTTCATCATGCCTCACTCCGAGGAACCCGGCGAGCCACTCGACGCCAAGGGCGTCCTCGACACCCCCGAAGCGGTAGTCATCGGGGCCGGCCTCGGCGGGCTGTCCTGTGGGGTGGAGCTCGCTCGCCAGGGCATGAAGGTCCACGTGCTCGAGGCGGCGTCCTTGCCCGGGGGGTGTCTGCGTACGTTCCGGAAGCAGGGGTACCACTTCCACGTCTCGCCGCAGTACCTGGGAGCGCTGCAACCGGGTGGGGCTACGCGGGGAATCCTGCACAGCATGGGGGTTCTCGGAAAGCTGCGGCCCCAGCGTCCGGACCTGTTCATGTCTGCGGAGTATCCCGACTTTTCCCTGCAGCTGCCCAACGACAGGCAGGGCATGCTCGAGGTGCTCAGCGGGCGCTTTCCCCGCGATCGCGACGGGCTCGAGAGACTGTTTGCGTTGCTGCGGCGCATGAGCCGGGCGGTGGTCGAGAGCTTCCTGCGTACACGGCCGGACGACCAGGCCTGGCGGCAGGTGCTGGCGCCGTGGCGCGATCGCAGCTTCGGCGACCTGTTGGCGGATCACGTGGTGGACCCTCGCCTACGGGCGCTCCTGGGTCAGACCTGGATGAACCTGGGGCTGCCCCCCAGCCTGGCGGCCGCGCCCTACAACGCAGCGGTGTTCTCCAGCGGTTGGCTCGATGGAATCCACACCGTGGCTGGAGGCGGCGCGGCCTTGGTGCGCGGCCTGGTAGACCGGCTGCGGGAGCTGGGGGGTGACTGCCTGGTGAACACGCCGGTGGACCGCATCCTCATTCACAACGGGCGAGTGCGCGGACTGCGGCTCTCCAACGGGGACGAGGTGGAGTGTTCGCTGGTGGTGGCGGCGGTGGATCCGTATCAGGTGTTCTTCAGGATGATCCCCGGCGACGAGGTCTCGCGGCTGTTCCGCTTCCGCCTCGAGCGCATGGAGCCATCGGTGTCCATGTACGCCTTGCACCTGGGCCTGGATTGCAAGCCGAGCGAGCTGGGAATTCCCGCATGCACCAGCTTCATCAACACGCAGGCCGATCACGAGGAAGCCTACCGGCGGGCCGTGGAGGGCGAGCTTCACCACAGCTCGTGGCGGTTGAGCAGCTACGAAGGCTGCCACGACGAGTGCTACCCCCGCAGCGGCGGCATCGTTGCCCTGACCGAAGTGACCGCCACCGGCCACTGGCTCGACCTGGACGACGATGCCTATCTGCATCGCAAGTCCATGGTCTACGAGGTGCTGTTGAGCAAGGCTGACGAGCGCTTCGAGGGCCTGATGGACCACGTGGTTCGCCAGGATCTCTCGACGCCCCGTTCCCTGACCCGCCTGTTCGGAAACCATCGAGGCGCAGCTTTCGGCTTCGCCCCTACCGTTGGCCAGTCCGGTAGCAGGCGGCTGAGCGCGCGCGCACCGGTGGCGGGGCTGTTCCTCACCGGTGCCTGGACGGGAGCGGGCGGGGGCTGCGAGGCGGTCATCGTGGGGGGAGTGCAGACCGCGTCGGCGGTGCTGGCCTATGCGGAGCGACCTCGAGATGCCGCCCGGCCCGTCTTCGAGGCTGCTTCCGAGCCCCCCAAGCCTGCGCCACCACCAGGTCCGATGGCGCTGCCCTGGCCGGACGAGCAGCCCTTCACCTCGGTGTTGTACCGGCACCGCCTCCCCGTGCGCGTCTACGGTGGCGATCTGAACTCCCAGGGGAACGCCGATGTCGAGGCCTTCATGCGCTACCTGGACCGGGCGCGGCAGGAAGCCATCGAGACCATCTGCGAGGAGCACGGGGTCCAGTCCTGGCACGACAGCCACGTCGTGAACGTCTACCGGATCCAGGCCCGCTGCGCGACGGTGGTGGGATTGAGCCGCGATCTCGAGGTGCACACGGGGTTGAGCCGGGTTTCGTCCCGCCGGGGAGCTTTCCACCAACGCATCGTGGACACGCCCACGGGTCGTCTGCTGGCGGATGGCAGCGTCGAGGTGACCTTCCTGGACTTCGAGCGCAACATGCTGCCCCTGCCGCCGGAGTTTCCGGATACCGGAGGCTTCAGGCCGGTGTTCTCGGCGGGTCAGCTACGCACCATCCCGTTCACCGAGCGCGAGCAGTTCCCCTTCCGCACCCGCTGCCGGGCCTACTTCGAGGACACCGATACCCAGGGCGTCACGTTTCACGTGGCCTACCTGCGCTTCGCCGAGCGTGCTCTGTTCGACATGGTACGCACGGTCTGGCCGGGCCTGGGCACCCGCTCCTGGTTGTCGCGCTACCGCGTGGGGGTCTGCGGCGGAGACATGCGCTACCTGCGTCCCAGCCGCTTGGGCGACCGCCTCGAGGTCTGGACGGCGGTCCTGTCGCTGGACGAGCAGGAGATGGCCTTCGCCCAGCGCATCGTGCTGCAGGACACCGAGGCGGTCGTGGCGGACTTCGTCACCCTGGTGGAGTTCCGTGACGAGAACCGGATGATCATCCCCCTGCCGAGATCCCTCGTGGACGTCGCCGCGGCGAACCTGTTCAAGGGGCGCTAGTCGTCCACGCAGGTGTTGGTGTCCAGGTCGCAGTGTTGGTCGTCGGGGCAGTCGCCGTCCCAGCTGCAGGCGACGTGTCCCTCGACGGTCAGGTCGGTGCTGACGTGGCTGTAGACCTGCAGGTCGACACAGCCGTGCTCGGTGCTGGTCTGGTCTGCGGTCTGGCGGCGCATCCATCCGGAGGCGTAGCCGGACACGCCGTATTCCAGCAGGGCCTCGAGGATCGCGGCCGGAACGCCGTAGCTGCCCGTGTCGGGGACCTCGCAGCGCATGGTGATGGGGGAGTTGCCGTGCTGGTCCACGTTGAAGGAGAGAAGCAGCGTGGCGTCGGCCGACCCCGCGGTCCAGGCGACGACGAGGTCTTCGCCGTTGACGACGTTCCAGGCGGTGTCCGCCACCTCCAGGGGATCGACCCCCAGCCCGCGCAGGGAGATGCCGCTGTCGGCCTCGAGGAGGATCGGCGCGCCGGGCTCGAACAGTGGGTAGCCGACGCTGGTGTCCCAGTAGTTGTTGAAGCTGTCTGGCTCCATGGTGAGATCGGAGAGCATGCCCTCCACTTGCACCGCTCCCACGTCGAGTTGGATCGGCCAGGGCACGCACTCCCCGTCGTGGGTGCAGACCTCGTCGCTGTCGCAGCCCTCCTCGCAGTAGGGGTTGACCCTTCGCCAGAGGGTGCATTCACCCTCTACTCGTTCCTCGAAGAGGATGGTCGTGGGGATGACGGAGTCTTGAACGACCCCCGTGGCCGTGGAGAACGACAGCTCGGGTTCGTCCTCCCACTGTGCCATCTCGAACCAGCCGACGTGGTCAGCGCTGGCGCAGGTTCCGCCCAGATCCGACAGGGACCAGTCCATGGGGTCGGTTTCGGTGTCTTCCGGTCGCTGGGTGTCGTCCTTGTCCCCGCATGCCAGCAGGGCCAAGAGGAGGAGCGTCATCCCCCCCATCCCGGATAGGGGCGCGCCTGCTTGACGTACAGGCTGGGTTCGTCGCTGTCGTCGTCGTCCCAGGAGTCGTCGAACTTGAACTCCACGTCCATTCCGTAGAAGTCGCTGGAGCTGCCGTAGACCTCGTAGAAGTAGGAGTGGATGGCCGACAGGGCGGTCCCCAGCTCGTAGGTCTGGGCGTTCGACAGCACCGTCTCGTCTTCTTCCACCAGGCTGGAGTGGTCCAGGAAGACGATGGGTTGGCCCGGCATGTCGTAGTAGTACATGAAGATGTCGGAGGTGACGCCGGCCTCGGGCTGCACCACGGACTCTTCGCCTAGCTGCACGTTTACGTAGAAGGCCGGCTCCATGCCCGTGGTGTCGTAGATGTTGGCCGTGATCGCCACGCCGTTGGCTTCCTCGTCGGGGAAGCTGTGGTGGGACAGCACCGCCATGCCGATGTCGATGTGGGCGATGCTGTAATACTCGCGCTCCTCGTAGGCGCGGTAGCTCCACAGGCTGGCCCAGACGGTCTTGATGGCCACGTCCACGGGATCGCTCGCCGATCCCAGCTCGGCACTCTCGGAGTCGTACAGTCCGGCGCCGTTGAAGCCGTTCAGGTCCTCGGCGTTGGTCGAGGAACGGAAGCGCATGCGGGTGTCGGGGTAGTCGGTCTCGAGCTTGTCGCTGACCAGAGCCAGGAAGTCCGCGTCGATCTCGGCGTTGATGATGGCCGCCTGTAGCTCCTCGAGGCGCTCGCGCCGGACGGTGGCGTCGCCCAGGAAGTTGTCGTCCTGGAGCATGGCCTCGGCCTGCTCCAACAGCCCGGCCTGCTCCATGTGCTGGTGGTAGTAGTACATGGGGATGACGAAGGCGTCGGGGTGGGGCACGTCTTCGCCGATCAGGGCCAAGCCGCCGTAGTGGGTGGCCTTGCCGCCAAAGGTGGGCACCGCTGCCGTGATGGCGTCGCCGAGGTCGTAGGTCTCGAGGTCCAGGATCTCGACGTTGTCGCGCAGGTCGGTGACGGTCAGGTCCATGGGCGTGACCTCGAGGGGGTCCGGTCGGAATTCCTCCCACCACTCGTCGGCTTCTTCCTGGGTGACCTGGCGGATGCTCCAGTCCATGCTCTCGACACAGAGCTCCACCCACTCGCCCTCGAGGGCCCGTAGATCTTCATGCTCCCATGCGTCCCGCAGCGCCATGTTGGGGGTGCCGCGGTTCTGGGACAGCACGTTGATGTGGGACAGGGGGGTCTGCCAGGTGGCGGTGACGATGCCGGAGACCACGGAGATGTCGTTGGGCACCGCCTCGAGCACGACGATTTCTCTGGAGCTGACGGTCTCGACCTCGGCTGCCTCGTAGAAGCCGAGGGAGCCCATGGAGCAGCCCAGGTTCAGCGGCTGGTAGGTGATGCCGGCGAACAGCTCGTCGGTGGTGATGACGCGGACGTCCGCTCCCAGGTCGGGGACCCGCTCCTGTACGGATTCCGAACCGGGGTGGAAGTACAGGACGGGTTCGAAGTAGGCGGCGTCGGAGATCAGGCGGTAGGCCTTGTTGATGAGCTCGGCTGCCGCGGTGTCGTAGGGGGCTATTTCGTAGGCCCAGATGTCGGGCTCTTCGTAGTAGGTGATCGCTCCCAGCAGGAACCGGCGCGACGGGCTGTAGTACTCGGTGGTGTTGAACAGGCCCAGGTCCGGCACGAGGGGCAGGCCATCGCCGCTCAGGTTCTCCCAGGCAAACTCCCAGTGGATGGCGTATTTTTCGCTGTTCTGGAAGTACATGGCGTAGTCGTCGGAGCGATCGATGACCGTCTTGACCGAGGACGCGCCGGGGATGGAGGCATCCAGGGGGTCCGAGGCGAGCGTGGAGAAGTCGTCCCAGCAGCCGATCTGGCTGCTGTAGTCCGGCACTTCGCCCGAAGGGATGGTGCACTCCCAGCCGGCGGGATCTCCCGACGGTTGGCAGGCGGCGAGCAGGGCCGAGGTGACGAGCAGGGGGAGAATCTTCATGTCAGCGCACCTTTCCGGGGATGCCCAGGTCGACCTCGAAGGCTCGGGAGGCTTGCCAGCCCTCGGGCACGTACAGCTTCATGGTGTCCCAGCCGCCCACACCTGATCCCCAG
>PVBE010714858.1_pt1 | contig 10437 bp, 8 predicted proteins | sample 1631181 | NCBI WGS metagenome assembly PVBE01 (sample SAMN08397723, study PRJNA350692) | Marine metagenome, whole genome shotgun sequencing project. | isolation source: water | place: Pacific Ocean | collected 2012-04 | reverse complement strand
CGGGAAGATGGTAGATATTTTGCGAAGGCGCTACACAATATTCGGCAAAACCGCCATCAATATCCCGGCCCAACAACTCTCCATTGATGCAAAGATTTGTCTGCCCCTTTTTGCATATAGCGCATTCGCCGCAGAAAGTAACTGGATCCACCAGCACCCGGTCACCCGGTTTGGTGCCATCAGCGGAACTACCCTCCTCCAATACGCCGGACATCTCGTGCCCCATGATAAGCGGATGCGGCGTTGGAATACCGCCGCTGAAAATTTTTGTATCCGTGCCGCATATACCGGAATGAGTGACCCGAATGAGCGCTTCCCCTTCCGAAGTACTTGGCTTCTCAACGTCTCTTACTTCCAGTTTGGACGGGTCTGTTAAAACAACAGCTTTCATTATAGCTTCCCCAATTTTTTAAATAAGTTCGTAGAGATATTTACTTAATTCAGCCATTCGGTGCGCTGCCGTATGTTCCGCTAAAAATCGCCGGTATCCAGCTTCGGCAATAACCGCCGCCTCCGCCGGATAGGCGGTATAATGATCGACAATTCCGGGCAGTTCCTCAAGCGATTTAAAGTAAATGACTTCTCTGTCAGGCTCATAAAGCGAGAGAGAATCCTCCCGCCAATCTGTCACTGCCAAAGCCCGGCTGGCTGTAGTCTGGAAAACCCGGTGGTGACATGATTTAGGCCACGGCGTCAAATTTAAATTCACCGCCGACGAACAGAACAATGGTGAAAGATTATGCCACTCGTGTCCCTCATGCATAATTATATTCTGTCGGTCAGTGGTGGCAGATCCAATGCCATGGATGTGAACTTCCCGATCCCCAAGAGCCAGGATAAGCTGTTCGCGCGCCAACACCTTCTGTTCAAAATACATGGCATGAGAGATCAACGAAAATGACAGCGACCAGACGTCTTGGCCCTCCCCAATTGCATCGAACACATCCACATGATCCCGGCTCTCCCGACATTTTTCAATCACCGCATCGGCCGCCGCATTCATGTGATAATTCCAAAGATTTCGCCATTTTGATCGTTCCGCATCATAGGAGTTTACCGTCGCCGCGAAACTTACGCCGCATTGATATGCCGGTTGGGCGTCGACCGGTTTGAATATCTCGGGATCGATGTGCCAAGGCGGCAAATAGAAGATGTTCTCGAACCCTAGTTCTTTCAACTGATCGATCACGCGGCTATCGGCGACAAACATCCCCCGGTGCAGGGGCGTTCTGACATCTTTGAGAAGGAACAAATGCTTGATGGGATTATCCGTCCAGAGAGAGACGTAGGGTAGATTTAACTCTTCTAGGAAAAACGGCTCGCTGCTGGACATGAGAAAATTCTGTAGGGAACTGCCCCATAGGACCGCCACATCGAAATCCAGGCGTTCCACCAATTTGCGGTAACCGTCGATTGGTAGAATCTTATCTACGTAAATTACTTCATGGCCGAGATCGGCTAAGGCCTGCAGAGCAGGCGCACGCTGCCGGTCCCATTGTCCCCGCAGAATAGATAGGATGCGTAACGGCCTATTCAGTGTAGTGCCAGTCCTGTTCTCAATTATTTGCAAAACTATTCTTCCCCCTCCCGCCAGTCCTTAACCGCGTTATCTTTTTCGTCGACCGGCGTTAAATCCGGGTGAACATAGCAGGCATCCAAATCCAAATAATTATCCCGCAAAACCCATTCCTTGAAAGCCGGGTCATTCTGGAAGTGATGTATATGCGTGGCCAGTCCTTCTCGAATACCCTCTTCAATAAGTGACAGGATTTTAACGGGCGCAAGCTCGGGATCACGAAAGTACCGTAGGGCCATCACCCGAATTTCACGCTCATCGGGTAAATCGTAGGTGCTTCCCATTTCCCGAATGGTCTGAAACGACCGGGTAAAACCATTGGTGACGAATTTGGATTTAAGCGACTTCAAAGACAATCTGGTTCTCGGGATATCATGATCGACGCTCGCACCGGGATGATAGATGACACGGTGTCCGGCGTTATCGACCCAACGTCCGACGTGAATTTCGCCATCACCGTGGAAATGCAACAAACGACCAGGCATCGCGCAAGGGTGAAATCCACCGGCAGCGTGCACCAATTTCTTGCGAACGGTAAAGTTTGTTCCCCAGACAAAATTTCCGGGTATCTCGCAAATTTCTTCGCCGCAATCCAGAAGCCCGAACGCCGGTAAGGTCAGAGCACCCGGCTCTCCCAAAGTCAGATGGGCTATCCAGTCCGGCGGATTAACTTCATAATTCAATCTGATAGGCCCGGTCGCCAATCCTACAGATTCGTTGTCATAAACTTCTTTGAGGGAACTCAACCAAGTGATCGCAGGACGAACGTCATCGTCAATGAAACAAGCGACCTCACCCTGCATGATATTCAACGACCGGTGCCAGCCGACCAACTGCCCGGGGCGGTTGTCATAGATATAAGTAAAATTATCGATTTTTTTCCCATAGGCGCCACAGACATCCCGGGTATCATCTGTTGACCCATTGTCAGCTACAATGACTTCGAAATCTCCCGGCGGAAAATCCTGAGCTGCCAACGCTTCCAGCGTCCGGGCTAAACTGGTGGCGCGATTGCAGGAGGTTATAGCAATCGAGATTTCCATGGCGCCTACTGTGCCGCCTCCTCTGCCAGTTCGTCAAATAATTTGGCGATCACTGCCGGCATATGATCACGATATTGTTTCGCGGCATCAATGGCTTGTTCGTCGATTGGACGAAGCTGGCCATCGGCAGAACGCACCCGCGTATGGTACAAAACCCAATGACGTATCAGGTCCTGCGCAGCGGTTTTATTTTCACCGGCCATTTCTCCCGCAAGACCGATTGCCAAAAGGTCGTCGATTAGGGGCGGATAAAGATTTACCGCCTGATAAAATGAAGTCAAGGATGCCCTGCCTGTGCCGTCCTCGCCGAATGATATACGGGCATTAAGCCCGTGTGCCGGAAAATTCACCGCCGACAAAGCAATAGCCTGCCCGCAACAGTCCCTGGCTTTGGCATTGTCCCCGGATTCAAAGGCTGCTAGGCCGATATAGGTCAAGACCCCGCTCAAAATCATCTGCCCGGCATCATTCCCGCCCGAACATTGATCGTTCATCACTGCCCGATAATAGTCACCATAAGAAAACATGTCCGCCAATGGCCGGACCCGGTGACTGAAGAGGGCATCAGATTGTGGATCAAAATCCATATCTTCGAAGCAATCCACAATATGACTGAAATGCTCGATGGATTCATCCCTGAGACCGAAAGTCCAGAAAGCCCTGGCCGCATTGAATCGCAGGGCCAGGTTGGTGGGATACGTTTCGGTAGCAAACCGGGCGAGATCAAGTGCAAGCTCACCAAGTTTCTGGTTGTCTTGTACCAGAATGGCCGCATAAAAAATCGCCGCCATGGCGTAATTGAGATGGCCGGCCGATTGTTCCGCCGCCTCTGAATTCTTTTTCATGATAGCCGTATAGACGGCAAGCCCCTGCGATAATCCGTACCCACGAAGCTCCACCGGTGTTGCTGAATCCAACGGTCGTAGCTTATCTGATTTCTTTCGCAACACGGTTTGCAGCAGACAGAATTTGAGAAAACGACTTTCTCGCTCCGGTGAGGGCCAAAAGAGCTCTCTGAATCTTTGCCGATAGCTGACATGTTGCTGCGCTTGCCGATCGAACGCATCAAAAAACTTCTGCATCCGTTGTTCCGGCGCCTTGTCATACAGACTCAGAAAGCCAACCTCTTCGCCGCCCAACAAAGGCGCGCATATTGGACTTTCCGGCGACAGCACGGCTGCGTTTTGCCGCAAGGCGTCGATGGCGCGGGTCTGTATACCGCCAGCATAGCGCCAATAAAGCGGTACAAACTTGGCCCGGTTCATGGCTTCAACGTATTCTTCGGTTTCCAGATAGCCATCCCGGAACTGAATGCTTACACCTTCCTTCTCCATCGTTGCCAAACGAAAAAGGAATTGAGCTTTGTCGCGCATATAAGGTGTGAAGGCACGGCCGGTAAACATAATATCAGTATCCCGGATACCGCTGTCATCGGGAAAATCTGTGCTTTTTCCGTATCCCTCGTGACCCGGTATAGCCGCAATCCGGGCGTCGTAAATATCCGATAATTCCTGATGTTCGCCAGCACTGTTGACGATGATGACATCCGCCTGGGAAAGATCGGCGTAGCGCGTGGTGAAGAAATAATCGTGGTCACCGACCCAGAACACACTGGGGATAGCAGCCTGATGAAAACCGTCCGGAAGATAGGGGCCGAACGCGCCGAGGCTTAGTACTATGGCTGGTTCGAAATCGGTAGGCAGGTCAGCCAGTACCTTTTCCATCGGCTTACCGAAATCCTCTGCCATCAAAGCAACATGGTAAACCCGGAAACCTTTAAGGTGCTCAAAGGCCGAAATATCCGTGTCCGGCATGGTAAAAACCAAAATATTTGCGCCACCGGAAATGAATGAAGCTAAAGAAGCAGCTGCCGCCGAACCCAATCCGGCCAAAATATCCGTAGCTTCGCCGTTAGCCTCCTGACACCAAAGTCCGTAGGCCTGGATCAATCTCTCTTCGGGCGTTACGTCGGCGAGTGATCCGAAGGCTTTCAAACCGGGGGCAATAGCGCCGCACAATAATTCAGCACAGGCCTTGGTATTGTCGTGTCCAGCCGCGGCATAGGCCAACGGATAATTTCCGATCGATAGAGCCGCTTCGGCCGACATAGAATTCTCAACGATTCGGGGGAGTACCGGCTGTGGATCGATTTTATCGGTCGCTATCGACATTTCACAATTCTCAATCGAGCGGAAACAATGCAGCAGCAATCCGTCGCTCTTCGGTAAGAAGAACATTGTACGTACGGCAAGCGGCGCCCGTATCCATAGACTCGATAGTAATGGCGGCTTTTTTTAGTTTTTCCCGGATACCTGAAGTCACGAGCTGCATGGCTGGGCCACACCCCAGAAGCAGGATATCCACCTCCGCGGCGGCGTCGATGACAGGCTGGAAATGAGCAGACGACAAAGCTTCAAATGAAACGACATCCCACGTAATTACCGCTTCCGGAAAGACGATAATCGGACGGTCGAAAATTTCCCTATTAACGCGAAACCGGCCTTCGCCATAGCTTTGGATAAGTTTACGACCGGTCGGTATCGAAGTCGTAATATCGAGCGACAGGAACCGTCTCCTTTATCTGCAGTTTCGCTTAAGATTCCTCTTCCGCCGAAGCCCCTTTTTCGGGCAGAGCTGCCGTACCGCGATTAATATTCAGGTAAAGCAGCAAAGGCACGGCTAGGCAAATCGACGAATAGGTACCGATCAAAACGCCCCAGATCATGGCGAAACTGAATCCCCGGATGACTTCACCACCCAGCACATAAAGTGAGACCAGCGCCAGCAAAGTGGTCACAGAAGTCATCACCGTTCGCGATAATGTCTCGTTGACACTCTGGTTGAGCAACTCAAACATCGACAAGGTTTTGTACTTCCGCAGATTTTCACGAACCCGGTCATAAACCACCACTGTATCGTTGATGGAATAACCGGCAATGGTCAGTATCGCTGCTACCGTCGAAAGATTGAACTCCAGACCCGTAAGGGCAAATATGCCGATGGTGGAAAGAACATCGTGAACCAACGCGACGACCGCACCCAAGCCGAACTGCCACTCAAAGCGAAACCAAACATAGGCCAATATACCGGTAATGGCACAGATAACGGCGATAACACCGTCCCAGAATAGTTCTTCACTGACTTTCGGTCCGACAAATTCCGTTCGGCGATACTCAACGTTTTGACCTAGAGATTGCTTTATCTTCTCGACCGCCACCTGCTGCGCTTTTTCACCACCATCCTGTTTTTGAACGCGGATTAAAATATCGGTCGGTGCACCGAACTCCTGCAGAGAGACTTCCCCCAGACCGATTTGAGACAGAGATCTTCTCATTTCGCTGAGTTTACCAGCCTCCGGCATCCGGACTTCAATCAATATGCCGCCTTGAAAATCAATGCCGTAGTTCAAACCTTTAGCACCGAAAAAGGCCACCGAAAACAAAATCAAAAAGACTGAAAATGTAAAAAATATTTTGTGCCTGCCGATAAAATCGACATTGGGTTGATGCGGGATGAGGCGTAGATGTTTCACTTCACCCTCCTATATCGGCAGCTCAGCCGGCCTGCGCTTACGCAGCCAGGTAACGACCAACAAACGGGTTAACATTATCGCCGTAAACATTGAGGTGATGATGCCGATGGACAAGGTAACGGCAAAACCACGCACCGGCCCCGAACCTAGGTAAAATAGGATGAGAGCGGCGATCAAGGTTGTCAGGTTGGCGTCGATAATGGTGGTAATGGCACGGCTGTAACCGGCGTCTATGGCCGATATGGGTGTGCGCCCGGCTTTTACCTCTTCCTTGATGCGTTCAAACACCAGGACGTTGGCATCCACCGCCATACCGATAGTCAACACGATACCGGCAATTCCTGGCAGCGTCAGCGTCGCCTGCAACAAAGACAGGCCGCCTAGGATCAACACCATATTGACGAATAGCGCCACATCGGCAAACAGGCCGAACATGCCGTAGGTTAGCACCATGAAAATAACCACAAGGACGAGACCAATTATCGATGCGATCTTACCGGCAGCAATCGAATCAGCGCCAAGCCCCGGACCGACGGTGCGTTCCTCTAGAATGGTCAAAGGAGCCGGCAAAGCGCCCGCCCGTAACATCAACGCCAAATCCTGAGCATCCTTGACGGAAAAACTGCCGCTGATCTGTCCGCTGCCGCCCAGAATGGGTTCCCGGATTACCGGCGCACTGATGACCTTACCGTCGAGGACAATGGCGAAGGGTTTGCCGACATTCAATTTGGTCACATCGCCGAATTTCTTGCCGCCGAGCGGATCGAAACGGAAGGTGACAATGGGTTCGGCGGACTGGTGACTGAAGCCCGGCTGGGCGTCAACAAGACGGTCGCCGCTGACAGAAACACGCTTTTTTACAAGATAGCGTTCCGGTTCCCCGTGGCCCGTATTGGATCTATCGGCATCCAGCAGATTACAACCCGGTGGAATGCGGCCTTGAACGGCATCCTCTACATTGGCGTTCAGGCACAGCAGGTGAAATGTCATCTTGGCCGTGCTGCCGAGCAATTTCTTCACCCGTTCGGGATCCTCGACGCCGGGCAATTGCACCAAAATCCGATCAACACCTTGGCGTTGGATGGTCGGTTCTTTGGTTCCGGTCTCGTCAATCCGGCGCCGTACGATCTCTATTGATTGATCAACCGCAGAGCTGCGGATATCACGTAAGGTCTGCTCGGTCATATTGACTGTAATGCGATTACCCTCGGCGGAGCTTTCCAACCCTTGTTCCACTTCGGCAACTAGTTTTTTCGCCTTCTCCAGTTCAGTCGATTTACGCACCATGACCGTAACGCCGTTACCGCGTATGGACAGTCCGGTGTAGCGAATACGGGTTTTGCGCAGTTCGATGCGAACGGCATCGACAATGGCTTCCAGACGCTCTTTGACAACGGCATTGGCTTCAACTTCCAACAGCAGATGCGATCCACCCTGCAAGTCCAAGCCGAGGCTGACCTGTTCGTTGGGCAGCCAGTCCGGTATCCACTCTGCCGTCTTTTGATCCGTCAGGTTCGGCGCGGCAAAGGCGAAGCCCAGAGCCACGATACCAAGGACGATGAAGATCTTCCAATTTGAAAAATAGACCATGGGGTCAGCAGCGCTTTCTTTACCGGAGCTTTTTTATTTCTTGCCGCCGCCCATCAACTTACCGAGCAATCCGCCGCCTTGTGCAGCTTGAGCGGTCTGGCCGCCACCGGCGGAATCTCCGGAAGCCGGCTGGGTTTTGGACTGAACATTGGCAAGCAGGGAGCGCTGAACGCGGATTTTGATTCCTTCAGCAATTTCCACAGCCAACTCGTCATCATTGACGACTTTAGTAACCGTGCCGAGTATCCCGCCGCCGGTCACAACCTTGTCGCCCCGCCGGACAGCTGACAACATTGCACGGTGTTCCTTGGCACGCTTTTGCTGCGGTCGGATAAGCAGAAAATAAAAGACGACGAAAATCAGTACCAGCGGTAAAAGAGTCATTATACTACCATCTCCTCCTCCGGTACCTTGGGCAAAGGCTGGCGAAATAAACATGAAACACTCCCTAAAAAAAACAATGACGCGCGGAATATAGCCCGCCTGACCGTCAATGCAATCGCTAAGGGCCTGTTTTCACAAAAATTGGCGAATAAACTAGTTGCCAGAATGTTAGGTCCGAAAGAAATGTGAAGGTTCAAAGGTATCTTTCATAGCCGGCAACAACTCTGCTACCCCAACTGGTCGCTTATTGTCATGGCATTGGAACCGCCGTCTAAGGTCAAGTCGCAACCATTTATCCAAGCGCTTTCTTTCGATGTGGAGCCCCTGGCTTTGACATAAGTTGGCGGGGCGGGCGTCTCGATCATCCAGCGGGTCACGGTTACGCTGTTTTCCTTTCGATCAGATTTTCCGTCTGCCAATTCTGGATCTTCGATCCTGACCCAGATCCATCGATCTTTTTCGACCACCGGATAGGATTTTACCTTGGCATTGTTAGGAACGTTCTTCTGCCGGGGAATTTCAACACATTCACCAGACTCATCGAATATCATTCCAAAGAACCGGGTTGTTCAATTGATGATGGCCGGCAAGGCTCTGTTGCCCGGCACCCAACCATTTCACGACAAACACTGTGATCTCCTGTTGAAAGACATCATAATCCTGGTCTGCAATCCAGATTTGTTCCGGCAAGTGAAACAAGCATCGGTTGACTGAAATTTATGACTTTCAATTGATTCACGGAAATATTCCAGAACGCGAAACCGCTCAAGAATGGCGGACCTAGCTGGTTGCGGCTGGTATGAAAGACATCGACCCTATGAGCGGCCTGCATTTTGACAATGCGGCACCGGCCATTTCCTCCACCATCAGGGGCTCGGCATAACATTGGTACTAAAAATACTCGTCGAGCCGGATCTTAGGGATGGACGGCTGGTTGAAGCCTTCAAATTTGACCAACCGGAAGATTATGCTTGGTATTTAATTACCCGAAAGGAGAATCTGGACCAACCTGCCGTCGCCCAGGCGCGGGATTGGCTATTGCAGGTCAATTTCAGGGGTGCCTAATAATGGTGGTTCGCCAATATTATTGACGACTGGTAATCTTATGCTAGTGTCCGCCGCCTTAACTTAATGGAGACGCGTAAAATGTCGGAGCATGAGCTGACACCCATTTTGAACAGGATTGCCGATGCTTTGGACCGGCTAGCCCCGTCGGCCGAAATATCACACGACCTGGGCAATGCCGACGCGTTTATCTGGCATTCCAATCCTGAATCATTGCAACCGGTTCACCACGTCAATCGGGTCGATCTCGATCTTTTACACGGTATTGAACAGCAGCGGGAAATTCTGCTGGATAACACCGAGCGGTTCGCCAAAGGCTTGCCGGCCAACAATGCGCTGCTGTGGGGGGCACGGGGCACCGGCAAGAGCTCATTGGTCAAAGCGGCCCACGCCGAATTGAATGAAAAAGAACCTGGCCTATTGGCCCTGGTGGAAATTCACCGGGAAGACATCCCGACGCTCCCCCGGCTTCTCCATGTTTTGAGTGAATCAGACCGGCGTTGCCTACTTTTTTGCGACGATTTGTCATTCGAAGTGGAGGACGCCACGTTCAAGTCCCTCAAAGCGGTTCTGGAAGGCGGTATTGAAGGCCGTCCGGAAAACATTATTTTTTACGCCACCTCCAACCGTCGCCACCTGATGCCGCGGGATATGATCGAGAATGAGCGCTCGACGGCCATCCACACGGCGGAAGCGGTTGAGGAAAAAGTCTCGCTCTCGGATCGTTTTGGTCTCTGGCTGGGCTTCCATCCGGTTAAACAGGATACATTCTTCGAAATCATTGAAGGCTATGCTGACGCCTACCATTTGGATATTGATAAAGAGCAATTGCGCTCTGAAGCTCTGGAATGGTCTATGACCCGCGGATCGCGCTCCGGCCGGGTTGCCTGGCAGTTCATCCAGGATCTGGCGGGCCGGTTGGGAAAACAGATCAGCTAGCTTCAGCGCTCTAAAAAATGCTCCATTTCAAAAAAGGATCGTCTGTTGGCGGTCTAATGAACGAAATATCCGTACGATGGGCAGAAAAAGCACTCCGGGCTAGTAGCAAAAAAGACGAGTTCGCATTTTTCTGACAGCACCTTCGAACGGGAAGATATGTTCTAAATAACCAATGCTAATCCATGAAAATCGTCTTCACCACGGAATTAACGTAAGAATACCCAGATTTTTTAGTAGGAACAAAAGTTCCTAGTAGGGATACACTTTCCTTTAGCGGATCATGGTTTCCGGAAGAATGAGCGCGATCT
>PVBE010039304.1_pt1 | contig 10437 bp, 8 predicted proteins | sample 1631181 | NCBI WGS metagenome assembly PVBE01 (sample SAMN08397723, study PRJNA350692) | Marine metagenome, whole genome shotgun sequencing project. | isolation source: water | place: Pacific Ocean | collected 2012-04 | reverse complement strand
GCAAGGACACGTGCACGGCCTGGCCGGGGCCGACCCCGTCGGGCAGCCTGACGGCAAGCGTGAGCCCGCGGTCGGATTGGAAGAGCGCGGCGTCCCTTCCGCCTTGCCGCTCGACGATCCGCCCCTGGAAGAAGTTCGTCATGCCGATGAACTCGGCAACGAACTTGGACCGGGGACGCTCGTACACGTCGACGGCAGACCCCACCTGTTCGATCCGGCCTGCGTTCATCACCACGATACGGTCCGACATGACCAGGGCCTCGCCCTGATCGTGTGTCACGAAGAGCGTCGTGATCCCTACTTTCTTTTGGATCGCGCTGATCTCGATGCGCATGCTCTCCCGCAACCTCATGTCCAGATTGCTGAGCGGCTCGTCGAGGAGGAGAACCGCCGGCTCGACCACCAGCGCACGCGCCAGCGCCACACGCTGCTGCTGCCCGCCGCTGAGCTGGGCCGGACTCCGGTCGCCGAACCCTTCCAGCTGGACCATGGAGAGGACCTCGTCGACGCGCCTGGCGATCTCACGGGGCGGCACCTTGCGCATGCGCAGCCCGAAGCCCACGTTCTCCTCGACCGTCATGTGAGGGAAGAGGGCGTAGCTCTGGAACACCATGCCCGTATCGCGCGCGTAGGGCGGCAGGTCGTTGATGAGACGCCCGTGCAGATAGATGGATCCGCTCGAGGGAGCCGAGAAGCCAGCGATGAGGTTCAGCGTCGTACTCTTTCCGCAACCGCTCGGCCCGAGCAAGGTCAGAAACTCTCCTTGTCGGATGTCCAGGCTGACGCCGTCGAGGGCGTTCGTCGAGCCGAACGTCTTGACGATGTTCTCCAGTCGCACGACGGGCTCAGGCATGTGTTCAGGGCGCATCTAGTCGCGGGGATAGATAAAGCTGCCGACGCCTACCATCCGTTCGACAGCGACGACCAAGACGAGCGGAATGACGACCGTGATGATCGCCACCGCCGCCAGGGTGGGGGCGAAACCGAATTCCATGAAGTTCAAGATGACGATCGGGATGGGCTGCGCCCCTGGCCGCGAGATGAAGAGGGACAGCGGGACGTCGTTGAACGAATGGATGAACGTGAAGACCACGCCCGCGAAGACGCCGCTCTTGACCAGGGGAAGCGTCACCGTTCGCAAGACCGCGAGGGGGCGAGCCCCAAGGTTCATCGCCGCTTGCTCCATGTTGGCGGGTATCGTCGCCAGGCTGATGGAAATGGTACGTACCGTGTAGGGGATGGAAATCGCCACGTGGCCAATCATGAGGCTCGGCATCCCGATCCAACCCCGAAGTCCGGTGAAATGGAAGAGCTGCAGCAACCCGATGCCCGTGATCAGGGCTGGAAGCATCAGCGGTGCCATCGCCAGGGTCACGAGCGCCTCTCTCCCCAGGAACCTGTAGCGATGCAGCGCGAAGGCGATCAACAGCCCCAGCACCGACGCGATGAGAGAAGCGCCGGTCGCCAGGCGCAAGCTGAAGAACACCGGGTCGAGCCACTGCGCCGACATCGCCTCCCGCCACCACTCGAGCGAGAACCCTTCGGGAGGAAACGTCGAGCGGTTGCCTTCGTTGAACGAGACGGCGGCCGTGATGAGAATTGGGATGAGCATGAAGGTGTAGGTCGCCACGACCACCGCCCACAGGAGCAGCCGAGGCACACGGTTCCGTAGGCGTTGCCACCGGTGGCTCGCGTTCATCACACCGCGTCCCTCTTGGATCCGAGCTTGGCCGCCGAGAAGAGCAGGACCAGCGTCGTCACGATCAGCAGCGCGCCGAAGGTGGCGCCCATCGACCAGTCGAGGATGGTCACCATGAAGGAGTAGATCTGGGTAGCCATCGTTTCCGAACGTGGACCACCAAGCATGGCGGGGGTGGCGTAAGCGCTGATCGTGATGGCGAAGGTCAGGAGGAATCCTCCCGCGAGACCGGGCAGGCTCAGCGGGAGCACGACACGGAGAAAGGTCTGCACACGGCTCGCGCCAAGGTTCATCGCCGCCAGCTCCAGCGTGGGGCTCACGCCCTCGAGGGAGCTCATGATCGTGAACACCCCGTAGGGCAAGAGCACGTGCGTCAAGCCCACGGTCATGGCCAGCACGCCCGGAATCAGCTGCAACCGATCGTCGATGAGCCCCGCCGCCATGAGGACGTCGTTGAGGACGCCGCCGCGGCTCAGAATCACGAACCAGCCGTACGTCCGTACGACGACGCTCGCGAGCAACGGGCTCAACGCAAGCGCGATCAGCGCCCCCTTCCACCGGCTCGTCGTCCGCGTGAGAAAGTAGGCCAGGGGGAAGCTGATGATCACCACGAGCACGCCCACGGCCAGCCCGATTCCGAGCGTGCGAACGAGCATGCCCACGTACAACGGTTCCCTGAAGAACGCGCGGTAGTTGGCGACCGTGAGCTCGTCGGTGAGCACCTGAGCGTCCGTCTCCAGGACACTCAGCGAAAGCACGAGGACGTTGGGAACCACGAAGAACAGGAAGAGAAAGAGCGTCGGGCCGAGCGCCAACACCCATGGCGCCGGCAACCGACGAAACGCACGCCTCGGGGTGCCGTCTGTCAGGCCCGTCGATAGTCCCCACATACGCGCCGAATCCCGCTCACGCGCCCATGATTCTTTGCCATCGCAGGCTCCAATCCTTGCGGTTGGCGGCGATCGCACCAAAGTCGGGAAACACGACAGCATCCATCTCTTCTTGCGTGGTGATCTGGCTCTCGGCAAAGCTCTCGGGCCAATCGCTCATGTCGGCCCGACCCGGGCTGATGCTGTAGCCCAGGCAGAACCTCCGCTGGACCTCTCGTTCCAGCCGGAAGTTCAAGAATTCGAACGCCAGGCGCTTGTTCTGCGAGCCGATGGGTACCGCTCCGGTGTTGGCCAGCAGCAAGGTGCCCTCCCTCGGGATGACCAGCGTCATGGGGAAACCGCGTTCGATGTAGAAAGCGGCGCGCGGGCTGTAGTAAGGCGAAAGCCAGATCTCCTCGTTCTCGAAGTAGGGTGCCATCCTCGAGGAAGATTGTTCGGTCAGCCCGACATACGGTCGTTGTGCCTCCAGGAACTCGAAGGCGGGCTCCATATTGTCCACGTCACCACCCCCGGCCCGAGCCCCCATGATCAGCACCAGGTGACAGAGAATGCTGCCTGGGTCGACCTGGAGGACGCGCCCCTTGATCGCCTCGCCGTACTTCTCCCCCGGCGCCCAGTAGTCTCGCCACGACTCGGGTCGCGCGATCTTGTCGTGGTTGTAGAAGAGCCCGATGTACTGGAGGTGCTGGACGATGCCGTAGGGGGGCATGGCTGCCTTGCATTTCTCCCACATGTACTTCACGTTCGGGACGTTGTCCTCGGATATTCTCTCCAGCAGGCCTTCCTTCGCCCCAAGGATGATCTCGGGAGCGGTCAGGGACGCCGCAACGTCGAAGCCCGGCTCGCCGTTGGAGGCACGAATCCTGGCATAGTCCTGCGAAGCGACACCCATCTCGTCGTGGATGACCTCGACGCCGAATTTCTTCGCGAACGGCTCGATCGTCGTCTCCTCGAAGATCCTTCCCACCTCACCGCCTTGGTAGTTGACGATCAGCCGTTCGGACGTAGGGCCCGAACCACGCCGGCATGCGGCCGCGGCGAGCGCCGTTGCGCCCACGGCGCCCTTGAGCAGCGTGCGCCGGCTGATCGCGCGGCGCTTGGTCGGTGGACCGTTTCTCCTCATACCTGGCCTCCACGTCCGATCGCGGCGATCTCGGGGACGAGCCTCGCCACGTCTCTGGTCAAGACCCGACCGGGAGCGTAGATCGCATGAGGGGCCTGTTTCCAGCAAATTGGCGTCAGAGCCGGGATCTGGGCTCTACGCCCTGGCCAGTTCGAGGAAGCTTCGAGGGGCGCCCGCAGGAATCACGGACCGTGGGGAGGATCGACGGAGACGGTTCACGGGAGGAGGGTCGCGGCAGGCTGCCGGCGAAGAGCGTCAGCCGCGAGGTGGCGCCAACCGTCACCTGCTGGACGACCGGCCTGCCCCCTTCGACCAGGTAGGTCACCGTGGCGGGGGTGGGAGTCGCGTTGGCGTTGGCCAGGAATTCGATACGTTCTCGCCGTGACGCGGGCGCGTCCCGGGTAGACTTTCGCAGGCTTCTCAGGCAGGATACGCCTGTCACCCCCGCCAACGCAGACGAGAGGCGTCCGGTTCTCGACCCACATCTTCAATGACGAGACTCAGCTGGATCATGCCGTCGACGTCCTGCGGCACATCCTGGCCTAGTCCCGATCGAGATCGCAGGGTCGTGAGCCGGCGCCTCATCCTCCTCCTCCTCTGCTTCTTCACGACCTGCCTCGCCTCCTGCTCGGACCGCATGCAGGAGGACGTCTCCACGTACGTCTTCAGATACGCGCACGAGCAGGCCGATGGCACCATCCGTAGCGACTCGATGCGCTTCTTCGAGGACGAGCTCGAAGAGAGGAGCGGCGGGAGGATCGCGGTCGAGGTCTATTTCGGCGGCATCCTCGGAAACGAACGCGAGCTCATGGATCTCGTAGCGACCGGAGCGCTGCAGGCCACGCGCGGTGGGTTCTACTCCGACGCCAGTCGGGCGTTCAACCTGCTGACACTGCCGTTCCTCGTGGACGACTGGGAGCAGGCGCTCCGGCTGGTGAACAGCGACCTCATGCGGGAGATCAACGAGAGCGCGCGACAGAACGGCTTCCACATTCCCGCCACCGGCATCGCGCTGGGCTTCCGGGCGCACACGAACAGCGTGAGGCCCATCACCCATCCGAGGGATCTCAGCGGGCTGAAGATGCGCGTGCCCATGCAGGAAGTGTTCGTCCAGACCGCTCTGGCCTTCGGGTCCAATCCGCAGGAGATGAACTATATCGACGTCTACCAGGCCCTGCAGACGGGCGTCGTGGATGGCCAGGACACACCGCCCGCCAACATCTGGGATTTCAAGGTCTACGAGGTGAATACCTACCTCACGGTCACCAACTACGCGACCGGCCCGGACCCGTTGTTCGTCAACCTGGCCTGGTACGAGCGCCTCCCCGTCGACCTGCAACGGACGTTCGACGACGTGTCCCGGGAGACGATGGCGCTCAGCGATCGCCTGTACCGGGAGGGAGAGCAAGGCTTCATCGAGAAGCTGTCGGAACATCTCGAGACCAACTACGTGACCGGCGCGGACCTCGAGCCATTTCGCGAAGCCGTCCAACCCGTGCACCAGTACTTCCTCGACAAAGGCGACTTCACCCCGGAGCAGCTCGAGCGGGCGAAGCAGATCTCTCGAAGTCGCGATGAGTGAGCACCCTCGACCCGGGGCGACGGACACGGTGAAGACGGTCGAGGCCGTTCTCACCCACATCCTGGAAGGCGTGGTCGCGGTCTGTTTTCTGGCGATCTTCGCCCTCGTCGTCACGCTGGTCGCCCTGCGCTACGTCTTCAACTCGTCGATCACGGGCGCCAACGAACTCATCACCGTGCTGTTCGTCTACACCACGGCCGTCGGCGCGGCGATCGCGGTCGGTCGGCGCGAGCACATCGCGGTGACGTTCGTCGTGGAGCGCCTGCCGCCCGGTCTCCAGCGCGCGGCCGACGGGGTCGGCCTAGCGCTGGTCGCGCTCCTCAACGCCGTATTGCTGTGGGAGGGTCTGGGGTGGATACGGGCAACGGGAGCGTTTCTCATGCCGAGCACCGGCCTTCCGCGGTTCGTCGCTCAGCTCAGCGTCCCCGTGGGGTGTGGATTCGCCATGGCCTACTGCTTCATCAGGCTCCTCCTCGTCGCCACGGGGAAAGAGGACGTCGCGAGTGGGAGGATCTCCGACGGCTAGATCGGTGATGGCGCGCGCGTACGATGGCTCTGCTCCTCGTCATTCTCTCCGTGCTCATTCTCCTCGGGATTCCCGTGGCGTATTCGCTCGGTCTGTCCGCGCTCTTCTATTTTCTTGTCGTCGCTCCCGAGTTCGCGGTCGCGCTACCGCAGCGGTTCTTCGCCGGGATGGACTCGTACGCGCTCATCGCGTTGCCGCTCTACATCCTGATGGGGCAGGTGATGAACGAGAGCGGCGTCACGTCCCGCCTGGTCGCCTTCTGCTTGGTGTTCGTCGGGCGCCTACGCGGCGCGGTCGGGCTGGTCAACGTCGGGGCCAGCATGCTCTTCGGGGGCATCTCGGGCTCCTCGGCGTCGGACGCCGCGTCGATCGGCTCGATCCTCATCCCCGAGATGGAGCGGCGCGGATACCCACGGGACGTGGCGGCGGGGATCACGGTCGCGTCCTCGACCATGGGGATGATCATCCCGCCCAGCATTCCGATGATCATCTATGCCGTGGCGGCACAGCAGTCCGTGGGCCGTCTCTTCCTGGGCGGCCTGATTCCGGGTGTGCTGGTGGGAGCCTTGCAGCTGACCTTGACCCTTGGCCTCTCGTATCGACGGCGATACCCGCGCGGAGACTCGCGTTTCTCGCTGCGCCAGGCGGTGATCGAAGGGAGGCGGTCGGTCTGGGCCTTGATCATGCCCGTGTTCGTGGTCGGGGCGGTCGTGTTCGGCATCGCGACGGCGACCGAGTCGGCCGGCCTCGGCGTGCTCTACGCGCTCGCCGTCGGTTTTCTGGTGACACGGCGCTTGAAGCCCTGGCAGCTCTATCGTGCGGTCCGATCGTCGATCCTGATGAGCGCCAAGATCATGACGATCATCGCGCTGTCTCAGGTCTTCATCTGGGTGCTGGCCCTCGAGCGCGTGCCGGACGCGGTCACCAGCTCCGTGACGAGCCTGGGACTACCTCCCGTGTCGATGATGCTGGTGATCGCCCTGATCGTGCTGATGGTCGGCACGTTCGTCGACGTCAGCCCTGCCATTCTCCTGCTGACACCTGTCTTTCTCCCCGCCATCGCTCGGAGCGGCGTCTCCGAGGTGCTGTTCGGCGTGATGCTCGTGTCCGGGCTGGCCGTCGGGGCGTGCACCCCACCCGTGGGCAACTGCCTCAACGTCTGCTCCGTGGTGTCGGGCCTCCGCATCGGCACGATCTTTCGGGCGGCGGCCCCGTTTCTCGTGGCGAACGTCATCGTGCTGGTGTTGATCGTGGTGTTCCCCGAGCTCGTGCTGTGGGTCCCGCGTGTGGTGATGGACTGAAGCCGGGCTAGACCAGCGCTATAATGGCCTCTTGCGTTCCGTCACTCTCGAGGGAGGTACCAGATGAAACGTCTTGGCGTCCTGCTCGTCGCCGTTGCGCTGCTGCCCACGCTCGCCGGCGCCCAGCAGGAGGAGAAGTACGACTACTGGCGCTTCGACCGGGACATCATCCGGCACGGCCAGCAGGCGATCTTCATGTGCAACGGATTGTTCACGTCCAATCGGACGCTCGAGCAGGTGTTCGATCAGGAGCTCGCGTTCTTGACGCACCCGGTCGGGACACCCGACGGGGGAGACTACGTCGTCGATTGGGAGCGTCGGACCGTGGCCGTGGGGGCACCCGGCGGCACGCCGACCATGCGCGCCGCGTTCCGCGAGGGGCTCGGGTGCGTCATCCTGGCGCCCGACCAGACCTTCGAGGACCTCGACAGCCTGCCGGTTCTCGACATGGCACCGCCGGACGGCGACCCGGCCACGATCCGGTGGCCCGATGGCGACCTGACAGAGGCTAGACCGCTTCCGGCGGGGGTGGATCCATCCGCCCTGCAGGCAGCGTCCGACTGGGCCTTCGACCGCGAGTCGCCGGAACAGGTGACCCTCAGCCTGCTGGTCGTTCGGGGCGGGCAGATCATCCACGAGCGATACGCGCCTGGCGTCGACGTGTCGACGAGGACGCGCACGTGGTCGACGGCGAAGAGCATCGGCGTGACGCTCTTCGGCATGCTGGTCGGCGACGGCCGTCTGGCGCTGGACGAGCCGCTCGGATTCGATTGGCTGCCGGACGTCTCGTCGGCGGACAGCGACCCGCGCTCGGCGATCACGCTGCGGCACGTGCTGAACATGTCGAGCGGCCTGTATCCCGTGGACAACGCGGGTCTCGAGTACGCCACGGGTTCAGGCCTCGCGTACTGGGCTGGCGCAAGCTCGATCGACGGCGCGAGGAACCGCGGGTTGATCCGGGAGCCGGGGACCTACTGGGACTACGAGAACTACGAGACGCTGCTCGCCGTGTACGCCATGAAGCAGGCGCTCGGCGACGAAGCGTATCTGACCTACCCGCGCCGGGCGTTGCTCGATCGTATCGGCATGCGGAACACGCTGCTGAGCGTCGATCGCTTCGGGGACTTCATCTTGAGCAGCCAGGTCTACACGAACGCGCGTGATCTGGCCCGATTCGGGATGCTGTACCTGCAGGGCGGTGTGTGGAACGGCGAGCGGCTGCTGTCGGAGGAGTGGATCGATTTCGTTCGGACGCCGGCCCCGTCGACCGCAGAGCGCGGGAATTTCTACGGGGGCCAGTGGTGGCTCGTGCCCGATGATCGCACCGACGTGCCGAAGGAGGCATACTCGACCGCCGGGAACCGGGGACAGTTCGTCGTCGTCGTCCCGACGCACGACCTCGTCATCGTGCGCCGTGGCCTGGACTACGGACGGCAGGGCTTCAATCGCTGGGATCTCGCCAGGGAGGTCTTGAAGGCGATGGACCCGGAAATGTCCGACAACCAGTAGTCCACGCGTCGAAAGACAACGCTGAGCGGCACACGGCATCTCTGTCGTGTGCCGCTCTCGCATTTACCGCTCACCTGTTCGAACCAAGGAGTTGGATGATGACACGACACACATGGCTCGCCCTGCTCGCCTTCGCCACGTTCGGCGCGTGCGCGCAGCCTACGCCCGAACAACAGATTCTCAACGACGCCCTGGCGGCGCTCGGCGGCGGCGCTCAGATCGAGGCCGCCACGACGCTCTCCATGGAAGGCGAGGGCGTCATTGGCAACCTGGGCCAGGACATGACCCCGGAGGCGACCACGCAGACCTTCACGATCACCGAGGGGAGCCGGCAGATCGACCTCGTCGCGGAACGGTCGCGGGTCGAGTGGACGCGTACGCCCACGTTCAACTACTTCCAGGGGCGGGAGTCCCAGAGGCAGGTCTTCGGACTGGACGGAGACATCGGCTACAACGTGGCGCCAAGCGGCGATGCCAGCCGTCTCCCGAACGCGGCGGCGAACGCCCGTCGAGTGGGGTATTACCACCACCCCCTCACCATCCTCCGCGCGGCATCGGACCCGGCGGCGACCGTGGCGAATGCCAGAACGGAGGGCGGCGAGAGCCTCGTGGACGTGACGACCAGCGGGGGCCTCGAGTTCACGTTGGCCATCGACGCCACCACCAAGCTGCTGACCCGGATCACCTCGATGGTGAACAACCCGAACTTGCGGGACGTCACGCTCACCACTCGCTTCGCCGACTACGAGGACGTGAACGGCCTGATGCTACCGACGAGCCAGACGGGGCTCACGGACGACTATCAGACCCTCGAGATGCATGCCTCGGCCCAGAGCGTGAGCGGTGAGGTGGGCGACCTCGCCGCGCCGAGCGCCGCGGCCTCTGCGGCACCGATCGCCGGGCCGCCACCGGCCAACGTCACGGCCGAGGAGGTAGACGACGGGATCTGGTTCCTGGCGGGTCAGTCCCACCATAGCGTCCTCGTCGAGTTCAGCGACCACTTGATGCTCATCGAGGCCCCGAACGAGGTCAGAACGCTCGCGGTCATCGCCAAGGCCAGAGAGCTCGTGCCGGACAAGCCCTTGACGCACCTGGTGAACTCCCACCATCACTTCGATCATTCCGGCGGGATCCGTGCGGCCGTGTCGGAAGGGCTCACCATCGTCACGCACGCGGGGAATGCGTCCTTCTACGAAGGCCTCGTGGGGCGGCCCAGCACGATCACACCCGATGCGCTCGCCCAGAACCCGCAGCCGCTGACGCTCGAGACGGTCGAGGACGAACTCACCCATGAAGACGACTCGATGACCGTTCACCTGTATCACGTCGCGGGCAACCCGCACTCCGACACGTTGCTGATGGCGTACTTCCCCCGGGAACGCATCCTGGTCGAAGCCGACGCGTTCAGCCCGGGCCGAGACTATCAGCCGTTCGCGGCGCAGCTGCTGGAGAACATCGAGGAGAGAGGTCTCCGGGTCGACCGTATCGTCCCGATCCACGGCGGCGTCGTGCCGTACGACGATCTGGTGAACGCGGTTCGACCCCCGGCGAATTGATTTCTCCTCACGACCTCAGCGACCTTTGCACCCTGCGTGACTGAGGAGGCGACCGTCGTTTCGGAGTGGCGCATCACGCAGGCGCTCCGCACGGGAGATGACCACGATGTCAACGGCACGGGGCGACGTCCACGTGGCGGTTCGAGCGCAACGACCCGAGCATCTGGCCCGCATCCGAACGTTCCTGATGCAGCCGAGCGTCAGCCGAGAGAACCGCGGGGTGCGGGAATGCGCGGAGCTCTTGCTCTCCT
>PVBE010687647.1_pt1 | contig 10439 bp, 8 predicted proteins | sample 1631181 | NCBI WGS metagenome assembly PVBE01 (sample SAMN08397723, study PRJNA350692) | Marine metagenome, whole genome shotgun sequencing project. | isolation source: water | place: Pacific Ocean | collected 2012-04 | reverse complement strand
GAATAGAAAAAACAAATCTTGGGTTACAGGATCTGTTGGAACTGGTTCTCCAACTTCTGATATTGATGAGATGAAAATTAACTATTTAAGTGAAAGATGTCTTATCACACAAGCTGCTAATAACTTTGTATTATTTAAAGCTTAATTTTTTAACTATAGGATACAGGCCCTTCGGGGCCTTGTGTTCTTATTTTATATTATTTTATTATGACAACACAAACAAAAGAAATAAAAAGTAGTACTATTGCGATAGAAAAAGATTGGGTTTATAAAGACAGGACCTATGTTCTTAAAAATAATTATGCTCCAGTTTCGTATAGTATTCAGACTAAACATACAGACAGAAAACCATTATTATGGTTTGATGAGAATTTAAAATTAAATAGAGAAATTAGATTATCTATTAATCAAAAATCTCTATTTGTAGATGAACAAAAAGGATATACTTCTTTAACTCATGTAATGTTCCAAGATGGTATTTTAAATGTACCTAGAACTAATGTATTAACTCAAAAATTATTATCTATTTATCACCCCATGAAAGATAACCTTTGGGAAGAAATAGATATGGAAAAAAGAGCTGAGGATGAAGTAGATAAATTAGAATTTGAATTAGATGCATTAGTCTTAGTTCAAGAGCTTGAAATTGAGCATTTAGAAGCTATTATGAGAACAGAATTAGGTTCTAGCGTAAGTACTTTAAGCTCTAAGGAATTAAAAAGAGATGCTTATAGATTTGCTAAAAAAGATCCAAGATTGTTTATAGAACTTACTAAAGACGAGGATATTAAATTAAGGAATTTGGCAAATAGAGCAGTAGAACAAGGCATATTAATGCTAACTGATGATAATACTGTATTTAAATTTGCAAATGGTAAAAAATTATTAACTGTTCCTTTTGATCAACATCCATATGGGGCTTTAGCCCAATATTTTAAAACAGATGATGGCGTTGATTTAATGAAATCCTTATCAAAAAAGCTTGCTTAACTACTGGGTATAAGGTGAGAAATTAACCTTATACCATCAAAATAAACGTAAAAATAAATAAATGGTTAATATAAATAATGTATATCAAACAGTACTCGTTATAACCAATAAAGATAACAGGGGATATATAACACCTGATGAATTTAATAGACTAGCAGAGCAAGCTCAAAATGAAATTTTTGCTAGTTATTTTGCAAAAGATGTTAACTACGAATTAAATGCTTTTGTTTCAAGTGATTTTTCAGATCCTACTACATATTTAGCTGAAAAAATAAATGTATTTTATAAATCTAGTGATTTAACATTAGCTAATGGGATATTTACTTATCCTGATGATTTATATAGAGTAGGGGTTATTTCTGTAGATGGTAAAGTAGCTGATAGAGCTTCTCATGAAGAAATTAAATATATAAATCTATCACCTTTAACTTACCCAGTTAAAACACAACCTGTATATACATTAGGAGATTTAGGTATAAAAGTATATCCTGATACAATAACTACAGATGTTAAAGCTGATTATTTAAAAAAGCCTATTAGGCCAAAATGGGGTTATGTATTACAAGGTACTGTACCTTATTATGATCCTACTGTATTTGATCCTGCAACTGATAGCTATAATACCCCTGCAAAATCTTATAATTTTGAATTACACCCTTCAGAAGAAAATAATTTAGTTATAAGAATATTAACATATGCAGGTGTTGTAATAAAACAAGGAGACGTAACAGGATTCTCACAAACTAAAGAACAACAAAACGCAGCAACTGAACAATAATGGCAATATCAAGAAAACCTTTAGACGTAGATAATTACTCCGCATTAGATGGAGGCACAGGATTAGCTGTACCAGGATATTATAGAAGAACAAATCTTAACGATGTAATAAATAATTTTATTGTTGCTTATATTGGAGATGGTAAGGTTTTAACTAAAGTTCCTCGTTATGAAGTAGCATTTTGGGCTCAACGTGCGGTACAAGAATTTAGTTATGATATATTTCACTCTGAAAATTCAATAGAAATTCAACTTAGCTCATTAAGGCAAATGTCTTTACCTTCTGATTATGTAAATTATATTAGTGTGCAATATACTGATAGTGGAGGTGTTCAGCGTACAATTTTACCTAGTACAGTATCTCACGCTAATAAAGGCATTGCTCAAGATGATAATTATAAATATCTTTACGATCAAGAAGGTAATTTGATTTATGCAGAAACATCTGATACTATAGACAAATTTCAAAAACAAGGAAGTAAAGCAGAAACAGAAAGGGCTAATAGTTATTATTATGGCTATTTTTATGAAGATGATTTTGGATATTATGGAAGACGATATGGGCTAACGCCACAATTTCAAAATGTTAATGGTACATGCTTAATAGATTTAAATGCTGGCCAAATATATTTTGATGCAACTATTAAAAAAGATACCTATATTACATTAAATTATATATCTGATGGATTAGGAGATAATGGAAATTTTGATAATGTATATGTTCCTAAAATGGCAGAAGAAGCTGTAATGGCTACTATACTTTATAATTTATCTAAAATTAGACCATCTTCCGCTGGAGCATCTGCTTTGTATAAAAAAGAAGCTTTTGCTAAAATGCGTAATGCTAAAATTAGAATTTCTAATATGAAAGTTGAAGAAATGGCTCAGATATTCCGTAATAAAGCTAAGTGGATTAAACATTAATAAGATTTTATGCCAGAAATAAAAAGAGCATTTAATGTCGGTAAAATGAACCGAGATTTAGATGATAGATTAGTACCTCCTGGACAATATAGAGAGGCTTTAAATATTAATATCGGTCAATCAGAAGGATCGGATGTTGGGGCTATTGAAAATCTATTAGGTAATGAGTCTGTAGCTTCTCCTTCACAATTTGCGGGGCTAGCAGATGCGAAATGTATTGGAGCTCATAAAGACAATGGTACAGAATGTATTTATTTTTTTGTAACAGATAATAAAATCTATGACGAAACTAATCCTTCAAATAGGAGGCATGGGATATATGAATACGATCAAAAATCCAAACAATTAACTACGCTAGTTTATACTAATCAATTAAACTTCCATCAAAATTACCCTATTTCTGGTATAAATTTTGTTGATGATTTATTATTTTGGACGGATAATCGGAATGCTCCAAGAAAAATTAATGTTGAAAAAGCTAGAAGTGATAATACTTATTATACAAGTTCTACAGACATAGATAACTTGCTCTCTGTTTGTAAATTTACGCCCTATGAAGCTCCGACAGTAGTTAATATAGGAACTACAGATCAAGCAGGAAATACCATTACTTCTAATTTTTTACAAAATAAACTTATTAGATTTTCATATCGTTGGAAATTTGAAGACGGAGAATATAGTGTTTTAGCTCCTTTTACCCCTATAATTTTTTCTAGATTATCGGAAGTAGACACAATTAGTGTCGGATTAAGTGATTTTGGAGAAATTGAAACTTTTGTCAATGCTATTAAAGCTGCACAACTGCAAGTACCTACCCCTACGGGTTTTGGTATTACTAATGTAGAACTAGTCTATAAAGAATCTAATTCATCTACTTTGTATGTTGTTGATGATAAAGAAGTTACTACAGAGGCATTTGTAAACTTTTTTTATGAATCACAAGATCCATTTAGAACTTTACCTCCTGATCAATTAACTAGAGTGTATGATGCTGTTCCTAGGGTAGCATTATCACAGGAAGTAGCTGGAGGTAGATTAGTTTATGGAAACTTTTTACAAAATTATAATATACCAAATATTAGTTTTACAGTAACAAACACTGGTGATTCAGATGCAAGACATCCACAGTTAGAGTATATGTCTTTAAAATCTCGTAGAACTTATCAAGTGGGTATTGTATTGGCAGATAAATTTGGGCGTCAATCTCCTGTAATTTTATCTAGCACAGGTTTAGATACAGTATATATTGATCCAGGTTATGGTAATGCAGATACTACTACAGCATTTAATGCATTAAGAGTAACTTTTAATGATCCTACTCAAGTGCCTAAATGGGCATATTCTTATAGAGTAGTAGTTAAGCAAAGAGAACAAGAATATTATAATTGGATATCTGTTATTTCTAGTGCTAATCAAATCGCTAGATTAGGAGATAGTATTAATAAAATTCCTAGGGATCAAACAGCGGTAATACCACCAAGTACGGCAGCTACAATTTCGCCTTGTAATGTATCTGTATATCCAAAATATGTAAATGGGGGAAATGTATATACTGCACCTAATAGTAATCTTACATCGGTTCAATCTATCAATAATCCTTCAGGGACAGGTAATGTAACTACTATTGATAATAGCGGAACATCAATATCAGCAGGTTTATGCGTTTATGAAACTGAACCTGTAGAGTCAGATTTAGATATATTTTATGAAACTTCTACTGGTGGATTAGCCTGGATTAATGATTCTACTAATCAAATACCTGCAACTGCTATAGATATAGATTTTTTTAATTGTTATTTAATTACTTTTGATCCAGGGGGAGTAGGCGATGACCATTTAGAATTAAATAGAATTAGGGCTGGTTATAATGAACCTTACTTTGATATTGGGGTTAGGGCTTACGTAGTCCAAGAAAATTTTGCTGAAGAAAGAAGGTTTAATACACTTATTCATTCAAGTGGATTATTTAATTCTCGAGTAGGCATAAATTATATTAATCAATTTAATGAAGCTGAAGGAGGCTTAACTGTTTCATTAGATCCACAAAACGGATCAGTTCAAAAGTTATTTGCCGACGACACGCAAGTAATAATTTTTCAAGAAGATAAAGTTTCTAGATCTCCAATTGATAAAGATTTTATTTATTCAGCAGAAGGCGGTGCTGTCCCAGTTACTAGTAATACACAATATTTAGGTACTATTGCACCATATGCTGGGCAATTTGGAATAGCAGATAACCCATTATCTTTTGCCTCTTATGGGTTTTCTCGGTATTTTACCGATAGAAATAGAGGGGCAGTTCTACGATTATCTAATAATGGTATTCAAGAAATATCTCAAGCGGGAATGGGTGATTTCTTTAGAGATGTTTTAAAAACAGCAACTGAAATTGTTGGTTCTTATGATGAATTTAGTAGATTATATACTTTAACTATTATAGGAGAAGGTTATACTGGTTTAGAAGATACAAATGTTTCTACAGCGAACGAGGGTTATATTACTATAACATTTGATGATCGTTCTAATGGATGGACTAGTTTTACTTCTTTTAAGCAAGAGAATGGGTTATCTCTTAATAATGTTTATTATACTTTTAGTAATGGAAAATTATGGGAACATAATAGCCCTAATGTTACATATAATAACTTTTATAATGCAGGAACTACCGATTCTTATGTAGTGCCGATTTTTAATGATGCCGCATCTGCCGTTAAACAATTTAACAGTTTAAGTTATGAGGGTGATGAGGGTTGGGATTTAACATTTGTTAAGACTGATCTAAACGCTATAGGAACGGTGCCTACGTTATCAACCAACTATAGTACTACTTTACAATTAAATAGACCAACAAACCCTCCTAATGCAGCTAATTCAACATTTACAGGCACTAATACATTTATTGGTAAAACTGGGGATATAGCGCAGTGGGTTATTTTTGTAACCCCTATTAGTTCAACTTATCAATTTACTGCGGCAACAGATGTAACGTTAACACAAGCAGCGGGAAGTGCATTAACTATAACATCCCCTACTGCTATTACTAATGATAATCAATTAGTATTTTTAGTGAGTCATACTGTTGGGAGTGCTAATAGTATACAAACATTAGATATTGGAGGGTCAGGAGCATCATTAGCATTTACTGTTGCGTTATTAACGGTTAATATTTTTGATACTGTTTCAAATGCAGCAATTACTCCTGCTGTAAATACTTTTACTACTGCAGGAAATAATAATATTGCTTTTGCCACTGTAGCTCAAAATGGTTATTATATTAATGATACAACTAGTAATATGATTATTGGTACTAGTGGTATGCCATCTTCTACAGAACCAACTGGGGGATTTGTAACTACTTCAACTAGAAGTAATGAAAATTTAAATTACTCTATTACATGTGTAGTCCCTAGCACTGCTACATCTGGAAATATTACTGCCACGGGAACAGCTATAGTAAAACCTACATTAACATGGGCTGCTTTAACAGGCACCACTTTAGGGGTTTTAGCAACACCGTCAGGCACAACACCTGGTACAGCTTATGATACGTATCCTTACGATGCAGAAGCTAGAAGAACTGCTACTATTACATGGACTGTTACCAACGATACTAAAGTTTTATTTTTAGATAGCTATGCAGTCACATCTAGTGTGGGTAGTACCACAATTAATAAGGCTTTATCTAATCAAGATGGTATATTAACAGCCACAATCATCTTACCGGCTATTTCTGCAAATACTATAGCTACTACTACATTAAATCCAACAACTAATGCTGAAGAAACGGCTGCTTTAGGTACTTTACCATCTAATCCGCCTGCCTTTGCTACAACTGGGGCTACCCCATTAGTATTAGGGGACGATGCCGCAGAAAAATCCAATGTAGATATTACTGTAAGCCCACAATCTGGACAAAGCTGGATATTAATTAATAGTGCGGCTGGGTCGGCAGCAATAGAGCCAAATGGGCAATTTACAATTAGTGCAGAGGACAATACAACAGGTTCTAGTAGATCCGCAACTGTAACAGTTTCTTGTGCTAATACAAGAATTACACCTGCATTGACAGATCATGTAATAACAATAAACCAAAATTAATATGCCAAATTTAGTTGATTTTCCTTTTCAAAAGAAAGAAGGTAAGTTTTTTGCTCCAATTGCTTCGGAAGAGCCAGATTATATTGTAGTCAACGGGGCTACTCAGGCTAATGGCAATAAAATTGTAAGCGGAATTAAAGGTGCCTTTGCAATAATTAAATTAACTTTACCTCTAGCAAACGCTAGCACTAAAAAAGAGCTTTTTGCTTTAAATGCGGAAGCTGTCAACTCATCAAATTAAATTATATGAAATTACAAGTAAGAAAGTTGCTTGAATCTGATTGGGAATTTTTACCTAGTTGGTGGGAAGCATACAATACCCCAGTGTGGCCAAAAGATTTTTTACCTGGCGCCTTTGGGGTTGGAAAAGATCAAGAAGATAAAAGAAAAGGGTTAGGAGGTTTCATGGTATGTAAAGGGGAAGATCCTATTGCAGCTATGTGGCTTTGGATGACCAATAGTAAAACTGCAATTCCAGCTGTAATAATAAGTGATAAATCTTATCGCGATACGGACAGAAGTGATGCATTGCAACTTTTAATAAATTTTACAACAGACTTCGCGGAAGATATGGGTTATAAATATGCTTTTGCATGGGCTAAACCCGGGATGTTATTAGAAAAATATAAAGAAAAGGGGTATTATCAAGATGAAACCCCGTCATATGAATTAATAATGAAATATTAATATGGGATCAGTAGTAAAAGGCGTTGCATCACTTTTTGGAGGCAAAGCAAGGCGCCGAGAACAAAAAAAGGCTGGGCGAGGATTAGATGCTGCATTGGCTACTCAAGACGCATTTAATTGGGCGAATAATTGGGAAGGAATGCAAGGGATGCAATATGATGTTGAACGAGCTCAAGCAGGAACTTTAGGCCAAGCGGGTCAAGCACAATTAGGTCAATTAGCCGACGCACAGGGTTATCAAGCTCAAGGTTATAATGCAGCTGGTACTAATGTAGCAGGTTTAATGAGAGGTGCAGATACCGGGCTTACTAATACAATGAACAACCTCCAGGTTTCTACTGCAGGTGCAGAAATGGCGGCTAGAGAGGCTGATCAGTCTTTAGCAGCTTCTCAAGATCTAGCAGCACAAGCAGGAACAGGGGCTGGTGGGGCAACAGCTTTAGCGGCTGCTGCTGCAAAATCAAAAGCTGGTATTGCGGCTGATATTGATAAACAAGTTAAAAAAAATGAATTATTAAGAGCTCAAGGGGAATCTGAATTACAACGATCTCAATTAGCTCAAGAAAATATGGCATCTAAATTTGATTTAGGTCAACAACAATTCAATGTTGATGCACAAAATCAGGCCGCTCGGTTTGGCGCTCAAGCTCAAAATCAAGCTGCTATGTTTGGCGCTCAAGCCCAAAATCAATTTGCATTATCTCAATTTGGTGCGGAAAATCAATTAAGTCAATTTAATGTGGGTTCTCAAAATGCTTTCCAACAAGCACAATGGGGAGCAGATAATTCTTTTGCTATGGCTGGCATGAATGCCCAAAATCAAGCAGCAAGAGATATGGCTGACTCACAATTCAAAGCTGAACAAATGTCAAGAGCTGCTCAGGATCAACAACAACAATTTGAATGGAATAAAATACAAGATAAAACTGGTAGAGCAATGGCAAGAAAAAATGCTGCTGATGCTGCAAGAGCACAAGCTAAATCTGATCTTATAGGCGGTATAGCTGGGCTGGCTGATGCTGCTGTTTCTGCTTTCGGAGGTCCTGCGGGAATTATTGGTAAAGGGTAAATAGTACTATAACTAAATAAATATTTAATTAATGGCAAATTATAATTACGATTTTTGGGCAAAAGAGAATGAATGGAAAGGTGGGGGTATGAAAGACCAGCAGCTAACCGGCAACGCTATTGACAAGGCTTTTGCAGAGAGAAGATTATTGCAGGATAGGGCAATGAAAAAGGCTGAGCATGACGCTAAAATGTCTATTATTAATTGGAACATGGGTAGTGCTATCCAAAATTCTTTAGCAGGTTTAGATTTAATGGGCGAAACAGGGGCTGCGGGAGTAGACGCGGTATATCATGATATAGGGGTAAAGCTTGCTGATGAAGGAAATAGATTAGTACAGGAATTTCAGCGTACGGGTGATGGTGCTGCATTTGGAAGGTCTATGGCTAAGCTTCAGGGTATGGTTAAAGATGTAAAACCAGCTCAGCAAAAATTAAAAGATATAATGGGTTCTTATTACGCGGCAAAAGAAGATGGTACTCTTAATATAGATGCTATGTCTGAAGATGATGTAAGACTGCTTGAAACATTAGCAACCAACCCTGATTCAGCAGACTTTAAAATAGATCCTGACACAGGCAATTTAGTAATGCATGGCCATACAATAGGAACTAAAGAAGAAGGCGGGGATAAACCTTGGCAAATTGGATTAGGAAATTTAAATCAATTAGCTAATAAATTATCTTTAGTAGAAGATACCGATAAAGTAATAGGGGATGCAATTGGTGCGATGAATAAAGCTTCAGATGGGACTATCGGGTTTAACCAAAGCGTTGGAATGGGCGCACCCACCGGGGCGGATGTTGCCCGTGGTGCAATGTTAGAGTTTTTAGGTTCTGAGGGTAATGATATGGATACCAGGATTAGAAAACTAAGAGGCATTATGACTAGAAATTTTGGGGATCGAATAGGAGAAGAAATTATGAATAAAGAACAATTTGATAAAATTTTAGCCACTCCCCCTGACCAAGGTGGGGGTTATGAAGGCCTTGTTAAGTTGTTGGAGCCTGCTTGGTTAGAAAGAGCTAATGAAATGTGGACACTTGATAATATTGCAATTAATAATGAAAAAAGAAAAAAAGATGATCATTATCTTAAGAACAAAGAAGAATGGGAGCGAAATCAAAGGAGAAAGACTAATATAAATGATTTTTCTAAAAATGTTAATAGTAAGGATATGACTAATATGTTTTCTCCAGAAGCTTGGGGTGATGGTGGAGGAATGATGCAAATGTTGCAAAACAATCCAAATGAGTTTAAGAACTATATGAGAACTCATTTAGCCAGCATGGGAATTGATGATGTACAATTTGTAACATCTAAACCTACATATGATGAAAATTCAAATCGGATAACTCCTGGTGGTGAAATTATTGGTATTGAAATGAAAAGTACTTCTAATATAGATTATGCTAATCCTAATGCAAAACCAGTGGTGCTTGCTTTAGATGAGTTTGTGGCAGGAGATTATTCTTTAGATAATATTCATAGTAAACTTTATGAAGTAATTGGGGGTACTGGGTATCAAAAGAGATTTAAATTAGGTACAAATGATCGTATAACTTCTCCAAATATCGGTATGCCACAAACAAGGGAAGATATTGAAGCTAAAATAGCAGAAATAGAAAAAGGGGATCCTACTAAGAGAATTAATAGATCAGGTGAGTTACAAATGTTAAAAACACAATTGAAAATGCTTAACCCTGCAATAAATTATTAATATTTATCTAATAAAGTATGTTTAAAGTATACATAGTAAATGGGCAAAGATATAATGTATCTAGTGAAAAAGAAGCCAAATTTTTACAAGAATTTCCTGATGCAGAGATTTTAGAAGAAACAATTACAACGCCTTCTGAAACAGTTACACAAACTGTGCCTACAGATAATTATG
>PVBE010082559.1_pt1 | contig 10439 bp, 5 predicted proteins | sample 1631181 | NCBI WGS metagenome assembly PVBE01 (sample SAMN08397723, study PRJNA350692) | Marine metagenome, whole genome shotgun sequencing project. | isolation source: water | place: Pacific Ocean | collected 2012-04 | reverse complement strand
GGGAGGCCTTCTGCGAGGGGGTGGCCGTGGGCCGAATCGGCGCCGTCTTGGCCTCTGACCGCCTCTACGCCGATCCGGCGCGCACCCTGGTGACCTTCATCGACAACCACGATCTGCCCCGGGTGCTCTCCCTCTGCGGTGATGACTTGGCCCGCGTGCGACACGCCCTCACAGCGCAATTCGCCCTGCGCGGCACGCCTGCCGTCAACTACGGGACCGAGGCCGGTTTGACGGGCCGAGAAGAGCCGTCGAATCGCCCGGATATGCGCTTCCAAGGGGCCGCTTTCGATCAATTGACCACCCACCTCCGCGCTTTACATCGGCTCCGAGAGGTGCACCCGGCCCTGGTCTCCGCCAAGACCCGCGTTTTGGATCTCGACGGTCCCCGCCTCGTTTGGATCCGGGCCACGGGCGAGGGCGCCGTCTTGGCCGTGGTCAATCAAGGCCCCGAAGAGACCTTCGATCCGGCGCGGTACGTCAAAGGGGACTTCCGCCCTTTGCTGGGCGCCTCCGCAGGGCGGGTGGCCGCGCGGTCCACCACCCTTTTCGCCGCCCCTGGAGACTTCTCACATCTCGCTCCGGACCATGGGCCGACGGTGGCGGTGACCATCGAGGCCAAGGCTGACTTGGGGCAAGGGGAGCGTCTTCGATTGGTGGGGAACGCGCCCGAGCTGGGGGCCTGGATCCCCGAACGCGGCGTGCTCTTGGACCCGGCCGGAGAGGGCCGCTTCACCGCGCGGGTCGAGGTCCCCAGCGGCGTCGTCCTGGCTTACAAACTCGTCATCGACGCCGGCAAGACCCAACGGTGGGAGTCCCGGGCCAATCGATATCATTTCACGGCTTCCGCCGGCGTCATCCATCCCGTGTTCGACGCCCCGGAGCCCACCGCCACCCTTTAGAACCGGAGAGCCAAATGTGGCGCCTTCTCTTCTCTTGTCTCTTTTGCATGCTCCTCGTGGGCTGTCCGGACACCGAGTCCGACGCCCCGTCGACACCTGACGCCGAATCCACGGAGGACGCCGAGCCCGACGTCGGGATCATGGACGGTGAGATGGCCGCAGACGCCGGCGACGCCGTGGATCGAGGGGCCGCAGCGCCGGGTGTCACGTGGTGCACCACTCAGTTCCCCGCCACCCTCGAGCTCTTGGCGGGGCGGCCTTCTCCACCGGTTTACGGTCGCGTCTACGTCGAGGGCTGTACGGACGGCGCGGACACGTGCCCCGGGGTCGAGATGGCCCTGGGCATCGGGCCCCTGGATCAGGATCCGAGCCTCGACCCATCGAGCTGGCGTTGGACGGCGGCCACCCTCAACGAGGCCTTCGGGGAGGACAATAACGACGAGTATTCGGCGCTCTTGAGCTCCGAGATGGCGGGCGAGTTTGCCTACGCGTTTCGAGCGAAGCGCGGCGACACACCCTGGATCTATTGCGATCTGGGCGGCAGCGATGACGGCTTCTCGCTGGGCGAGACCGGTCGGGTCACGGTGACCGACGCCGACTCATTGGCCATCGGGTGGTGTGCAATCCAGCACCCCCGGTCCACGGCCGTGGCGCCGGGCGGGCCCACTGAGCCCATCTACGGCCAGGTCTTCGTGGAGGGCTGCACTGAGGGGGCTGTCCGGTGCGACGCCGTCTCGGCCCAAGTGGGTCTCGGGGCCGCGGGGTCGCTGCCTGATGAGACGTGGCGTTGGGTGGACGCGGTCTACAACGAGGCCCTCGTCGAGGGGGACAACGACGAATACAGCGCAGCCCTCGCGCCGCTCGAGGCGGGAGATTTCGCCTATGCCTATCGATTTCGACTGGGCGATGAGGGGGCGTGGGTGCTCTGCGGCACCGACGGCGAGGACCCGCCCCTCACCGAAGAGCGCTTGGGCGCAGTCAACGTCGCGGCCCGCCCCATCGAGTGGTGCAATATTCAATTTCCGGACGCCCTGGAAGGCGAAGTCGGGGCAGAGGTCGGTCCGGTCTACGGTCGCGTCTATTCTCCTCAATGCACCGACGGCGCAGGCCGCTGTTGGGGTCTGCGGATGCAGGTGGGCGCGGGCCCGGACGGGGTCTCCCCCGTTGAGGCACCGGACGCGTTCGCTTGGGTGGACGGCGTCCATAACCCCGGTCACATCGAGGACGACAACGACGAGTTCGAAGCGACCTTCACCCTGGCGCCCGATGACGCGCGCTTCGTGGTCAGATTCTCCGGAGACGGGGGCGAGAGTTGGACCCTCTGTGATGGGGGCGGCCCCCCCTTCGAGCCCGCCGAGATGGGGACCGTTACCCTCTCTCCTTGATGGACGCTCAGAGCAGATCGTAGGGGTCGATGTCGATGATGACGCGCGGCTCGGCGGGCTGCTTCTCCCGTTCGTCTACGATGACCGTCAAGAGCCGCCGCAGTGGTGCCCGAGCGGGGGCGGTCAAGAGGAGCGCCCACCGCGTCTTTCCGCGCAGCCGCTCCAGCACGGCCGGCGCCGGTCCCCGCAGCATCGTGCCCTCGCGCCCCGCGCCCGCTTGGCGCAGGAGCCCGGCGACGCCCTCGGCCGCCGAGGCCACGGCGGCGGCGTTCCGCCCCTCCACTCGAATCACCGCCGCGTGGGCGTATGGGGGGTAGGCCGCAGCTTTGCGCTCCGCCAACTCCACGGTGGCGAACTTGGCATAATCGTGTCCTCGGCAGGCTTCGAGGCAGGGCTGGCTCGGGTCATAGGTTTGAATCAAGACTCGGCCGGGCCGGGTCCGACGGCCGGCGCGACCGGCCACCTGGGTGAGCAGCTGGAACGTACGCTCAGCGGCGCGAAAGTCCGGAAAATTGAGCCCGGCGTCGGCGTCGAGGGCGCAGACGAGGGTCACATTGGGGAAGTCGTGTCCCTTGGTCACCATTTGGGTGCCTACCAAGATGTCCACTCGGCCCTCTCGGACGTCGCGCAGCATCTCAGTCAGCTTTCGCCCGCCCCCCGTGTCTCGGTCGAGGCGCGCGATCCGCGCCTTGGGAAACAACTCGGCCAGGGTCTCCTCGACCCGCTCGGTGCCTCTCCCCATGGGCTGAAGGGCCTCCACGGCGCAGCCGGGACACCGAGACGGGGTCGCGCGGGTAGCGTCGCAGTAATGACAGCGTAGATGAGCGCGCCCCTTGTGATACGTCATGGAGATGGCGCATCGGTCGCACTCGATCACATCACCGCAGCTGGTGCACAGCATGAAGCTGGAGAAGCCGCGGCGGTTCAAGAAGACGATGGCTTGCTCGCCACGGGCGATGGTCTCGGCGAGGGCGGTGCGCACGGGCTGGGACAAGAAGCAGGCGCCGTCCTCGGGGTAGACCTCGGCGCGCTGGTCTACGATCTCGACCCGGGGCAAGACGCCCCCGGTGGGGCGCTCGTGGAGCGCCAACCGCGTGAGTTTTTCAGCTTGGGCGTTGCGGGTGGTCTCCAAGGACGGGGTCGCCGAGCCTAAAATCACCACCGCGCCGGCGCGCTGTCCACGCACCAAGGCCATGTCACGGGCGTTGTAGCGGACCCCGTCTCCCTGCTTGAAGGAGCCGTCGTGCTCTTCGTCCACCACGATCACCCCCAAGTCGGCGATGGGGGCGAAGACGGCCGAGCGGGCGCCGATGGCCACCTTGACCTCCCCGCGGCGCAGTCGCCGCCATTGATCGAATCGCGCACCGTCGGACAACCCGCTGTGCAGCACCGCGATAGCGTCTCCCAGTCGCGCTCGAAAGCGGCGGACCAACTGAGGGGTCAGCGCGATCTCGGGTACCAAGACGAGGGCCCCTTTCCCGTCGGCGAGGGCCGCCTCGATGACGTGCAGATAGACCTCGGTCTTGCCGCTGCCCGTGACGCCGTGGAGCAAGAAGCCGGCGAACCCGTCGCAGGCGAGGACGCGGGTGGTGGCCGTGCGCTGCTCCGCGTTCAAGGTGGGCCGCGTGTCTCGGGTCACAGCCTCGCCGAAGAAGGGGTCCCGAATCACCTCGCGCTCTTCGGTGATGACGCTGCCCTCGTCCACCAAGGTGCGGAGATGACTCCCCAAAGAGGCGAACTCGGCCCGCACCTCCGCGGCGGAGACGGCGCCGCGGCCCACGAGCCAGCGGTGAATCTCGTCCCGTCGCAGCGCCCGTCCGCCAGGTCCGCGGGGGGACGCCGGGGCCGGGGCCACGGCGCGATAGGCGCGTTCGGTTCGCACCTCGACGCGGGGGGTCACCACCACCTCGGAGCGGATAACCCACGCCTGCTTCAGCCAGCGACGCACCTGCGCGGCGGGGGGCGCCTCCGGTAAGGCCGAGGCCGGCGTGGGCTCTTCGGTGCTCAGGGTTCCCAGCGACCGGGCGTCTTCGGGTTTCATCGCCCCGGCATCCAAGGCGAAGCGCCCCGCGGGCGTCAGCTGGAAGGCCGGGACACCGCGCGCGTTGATGCCCGCGGGGTGTGCACCTCGGAGGACCTCGCCCAGGGGGGCCAAATAGTAGTCGGCCATCCAGCGCAAGAACCCCATCTGCTCGGGGTCGAAGGTGGCCTGAGCGCTGTCCAAGACCGCGTCGATGGGCCGCGCTTTCACCCCTGGTGGGGCCTGGCTATCTCGGGCCACCACATAGCCCACCACCGTTCGCCGGCCGAACCGCACCCGAACTCGAGCCCCCACCACCGCAGCGGCGTCCATCTCGGGAGGGACGGCGTAGTGGAAGGTGCGACGCAAGGGCACGGGCACCGCGACGTCGGCGTAGGGTTTCGACACGGCTCGGTTCACCGACCCCGTCGGACGGCGTCGGTCTCCAGCCGGCGAATCCATCGCCCGCTCTCGAAGACCTTGATTTGGTGGGGAAAGATGCCCTTCGTCACCGGGCCGGCCCAGGCGTCGAGGCGTAGATCGAGGGGCCCGTCGGGGCCGGGAAAGAGCACCCGCAGTACATCGAAGCTGTCTTGTTCGATCCAGATCTGGGGCGTCGCGTCTCGCGGATTCGCAGCCCCCAAGACGTGGGCGACGCGCTCACCGCTCAGGGCCAGTCGCCGGCGCCGCTCGTCAGCGCCGATGGCCAAAAGGAGTCGATTCAGGTCGCCCCGACCGAAGAGGTGGCCGAGCACCGCGCGGACGGCGGGTCTGGGCAAGAGCTCCGCGTAGCCCTGCTCTTTGTCGCCGGCGCGCCACTGAGCCTGTCGCCCATCAGGGCCTTTGACCTCCACCTGCATCCCACCTCCAAAACTCCATCGCTCTCCGATGTTGACCGGTCCGGTGGCCGTTCGTGTGTCGCCCACGAGGGCGGCTTCGAGGCCTCGCACCTTGGACAGGCGTCGATTGGTGTAGGCGATCAACTGGTGGGACGGCAGGAGGTACCCGGCCGCAGCCATGGGCCAAGCGGCCGCGGTCGCGGTGGTCATGATGAAGTGTCGTCGATTCACGTCACGATCCCTGCCCATATCGCGGCAGCGCGTCAAGCATCGCGCACCATGGCCGCGAGGGGCGCCGTCTGGCGCATCGAACACCCGCAGTTCAGGGTCCGTGGAGGGGGGTAGGAGGCGCCCTGTTTCGTTCCCTAGCCGCACGCGCGCGCCCCACGATCTGAACGGTTGAGTAGTGTGTTCCAATATGCTACATCGGCGCGTGTCATGGGAGTGATCCAGCACAAATGCAGATAGACTTGTTCTCCGACGGCTCTGACGACGGTGGCGGCGGCCGCCGGGTCGAGGTGACCCCGCTCCATGAGGCGACGCGGGTCCGCTATCTCAACTACGCCCTCAGCGTCATCACCAGCCGCGCGCTCCCCGATGTGCGCGACGGACTCAAGCCCGTACAGCGCCGCATCTTGTACGGCATGTACAAAGATCTGCGGCTGCGGGCGGACTCCCGGTTCTTGAAGAGCGCGCGCGTGGTCGGCGAGGTGATGGGCAAGTACCATCCCCACGGCGACCAGTCGATTTACGACGCCATGGTCCGCATGGCCCAGCGGTTCAGCCTGCGATATCCGCTGGTGGACGGGCAGGGGAACTTCGGCTCCATCGACGGAGACTCGGCGGCGGCCATGCGCTACACCGAGACGCGCTTGCAGGCCCTCTCCCATGAGCTCTTGGACGAGATCAATCAGGGTACGGTGGACGATCGGCCCACCTACGACGGTCAGCTCGCCGAGCCCATCGTCTTGCCCGCCCAATTCCCCAACCTCCTGGCCAATGGGGTCACGGGCATCGCCGTGGGGATGGCCACCAACATCCCCCCGCACAACCTGGGCGAGCTCATCGACGCGTTGATCGCGGTGGTGGACGACCCGCTGCTGACCATCGATGACATTTGCCAGCACATCAAAGGGCCCGACTTCCCCATGGGTGGGGAGATCCTGTCGACGCCGGGGGAGATCCGGGACGTCTACACCACGGGGCAAGGGCCCATTAAGCTGCGGGGCAGCTACAGCGTCGAGATGATCAACCGAAAGCGCTGCGTCATCGTCGACAGCGTGCCCTATGGGGTGAACAAGGGCACCCTGGTGGAGAAGATCGCCCAGCACATCATCGCGCGGAAGGTCCCTCAGATTGTCGACGTGCGAGACGAGAGCACCGAGGACATCCGGATCGTTCTGGAGCTCAAGCGGGGCGCAGCGCCCCTGGTGGCCATGGCGTATCTCTACAAGCACACGCCGCTCCAGCAGAACTTCCACGTGAACCTGACGGCGCTCGTCCCCGTGCCCGACGCCGACGTCGCGGCGCCCCGACGCTGTGACTTGCTGACCCTGCTGCGCCACTTCTTGGATTTCCGTCTCGAGGTGGTCACGCGCCGTCTCCGGTTCCGGCTCAACCAACTCCGCGTGGCCATCCACCGTCTCGAGGGATTCGAGATGGTGTTCGACGCCCTCGATGAGCTCATCGCCCTCATCCGCGCCAGCGAAGGCAAAGCGGACGCGGCGCGAAAGATGATGGATCGGTTCGAGCTCGACGCCGAGCAGACCGAGGCCATCCTCGAGCTCAAGCTCTATCGTCTGGCCAAGCTCGAGATCTTGCTCATCCGTAAGGAGTTGGCGGAGAAACGGGCCGAGGCGGCGAAGATCGAGGGGCTCTTGGCCGACGAGGGCTCGCGGTGGGGCATCGTTCGTAGCGAGCTCCTCGAGATTCGAGAGGCCTACGCCGACGAGCGCCGGACCCAATTCGTCGACTCGCCGGCGACCATCAACTTCGATCCCGAGGCGTACATCGTTCGGGAGCGGACCTGGGTCATCATCTCCCGCAATGGGCGGATCAAGCGGCAGAAGGGCTTCAGCGACATCAGCGCCATTCGAGTGCCCGACAGCGACGAGGTGGGCTGGGTGCTGCGGACCGATACGACCCAGACCGTCACGCTCTACACTCAATTAGGCTCGGCCTACACCGTACGGGTGGACTCGGTAGCGCCCACCACAGGGTACGGCGACCCGGTGCAGACGCTGTTCAACTTCGCCGATGGCGAGCGCATCGTCGGCGTCACCGGGAGCGATCCCAAGCTGCACCCTGTCCTCGAAGAGTTGGCTGAAACCCTCGAGGAGGACGCGCCCAAGCCGCCGTATGCCATCGCCATGACCCGCCAGGGGAAGGTGTCGCGCTTCCGGATCGCCACCCATCACGAGGTGAGCACCAAGAATGGGCGGAAGTACATCAGCTTGGCCTCGGGAGACGAGTCCATCTCCGTCTTCCCGAGCTTGGGAGACGAGCACGTCAATCTCGCTTCGGAGCGGGGTCGGGTCTTGATCTTCCACGTGAGCGAGATTCCGCCTAAGTCCTCCGCAGTGCGGGGCGTCAACGCCATTCGGCTCGACAAGCTCGACCGGGTCCTCGCCTTCGCCCTGTCTCGGCGCAAGCGGCAAGGTCTACGCACGTGGACCAGCCGTGGTCGCGAGGTCATCGTCCGCGAGACCAGCTACCGGCCGGTGAAGCGCGGCGGCAAGGGTCAGGTGGTCATCCGGCTCGGCCGATTGGAGCGCTACGAGTTGCCCGTAATGGTGTACGCGCCGGGGTCCGAGGAAGAAGAAGACGAGGCTTTGGAGGCCGAGGAGATCGAGGCCGCCGAAGGGGCCGAAGCGACGGCCCCGGCGGCGGCGACCGAGTCGGTCACTGCCACTGACGATGAGGAGCCGTCATGAGCCAATATCGAGCTGACGACATCACCATCCTCGAAGGGCTCGAGCCCGTTCGGAAACGTCCAGGGATGTACATCGGGGGCGTCGGCAAGTCCGGGTTGCACCACTTGGTGTGGGAGGTCTTGGACAACGCTGTGGACGAGGCCATTAACGGCCACGCGAGCTTGATCACCGTCGGGCTGGAGAAAGACGGCCGAACCGTGACCGTCGAAGACAACGGCCGCGGTATACCCGTGGAGAAGCACCCCCGAGACAAGCTGGGTCGGAGCAGCCTGGAGGTGATCTTCACCGAGCTCCACGCCGGCGGGAAGTTCGAACAAGGCGCCTATCGCACGGCGGGCGGTCTTCACGGCGTCGGCGCCAGCGTGGTCAACGCGCTCAGCACTCGCCTCGAGGTCAACGTCAAGCGCGACGGGCATCGATATCAACAGATTTTCAGTCGGGGGAAACCCCAGACCGCCGTCGAAAAGGTGGGACCGGCGCGGGGGACAGGGACCCATGTCCGGTTCACCCCCGACCACAAGATCTTCCCCGAGACGGACTTCGACGCCAAGTTGATCGGGAGTCGCCTCGAGGTGAAGACCTACCTTCACAAGGGGCTCCGGATCGTCTTCCGGGACGAGACGGCCGCTGATCGGGCCGACCGGGTACGAGAGTTCAAGCACGATGGGGGCATCGTCGAGTATCTCAACGACCTGATTACTGCACGCAATCGTCGCAAGGTCATCGACGAGGTGCTCACCGCGGATCGGGACAACGGCGTCGGGCGCCTGGAGACAGCGATCTGCTGGACAGAGTCCACCGACGTCGTGGTGCACAGCTTCGTCAACGGCATCCCGACCAGTGACGGCGGGACCCACGAGGCAGGGCTCAGGGACGCGGTCAACAAGGCCGTCCGGGACTATATCGAGACCCATGAGCTGGCGCCCCGCGGGGTCAACATCACCGCCGAGGACATCCGCGAGGGCATCACGGCGGCGGTGAATCTCTTCATTCACGAGCCTCAGTTCCAGGGTCAAACCAAGAACAAGCTCAATAACATCGAGGTGCGCGGGTTCGTCTCGGGGGTGGTGCGGCCCACTCTGGAGCAGTGGCTACACACTCACCAAACCCAGGCCCACGCCGTGGTCACGCGCATCATCCAATCCGCGCGGGCGCGCCAGGCGAGTCGCTCGGCTGCTCAAGCCGTGCGCCGCAAGAGTCCAATCAGCCATCGACTCAATTTGCCCGGAAAACTGGCGGACTGTAGCAGCACCGACTCCGCTGAGTGCGAGCTGTTCCTCGTGGAGGGGGACAGCGCCGGCGGCTCCGCGAAGCAGGGCCGAGATCGTCAGACTCAGGCGGTCTTGCCGCTTCGAGGGAAGGTGCTCAACGCGGAGCAGGCCCCCGACAAGAAGGTGATGGCCAATCAGGAGTTGAGCGACATCATCAAAGCTCTGGGCTGCGGTGTGGGCCGGGACTGTGACGTCAATCGACTCCGATATCATAAAGTGGTCTTGTTGATGGACGCCGACAGCGACGGTCACCACATCGCCACGCTCTTGCTCACCTTCTTCTATCGGTATCTCCGCCCCGTCATTGACGCCGGGCACCTCTTTTTGGCCCAGCCCCCTCTATATCGGGTGGACATCGGCAAGAAGACCTATTGGGCGGCGGATGACATCCAGCGAGACCGACTCATTCGCCAACACGGCGGTCGCTCCAAGCCGGAGATTCAGCGGTTCAAGGGGTTGGGCGAGATGATGCCCGCGACCCTATATCGCACCACCCTCGACCCCGACCATCGCCGTCTCATCCAGGTGAACGTGGCCGATGAGGACCGCTTGACCACGGAGATCACCATCTCCGAGTTGATGGGACGGGACCCACAGCCTCGCTTCGACTTCGTGATGAATCGCGCCCACGAGGCCGACGAACTCGACTTCTGACGGCCCGCGTGTCTCCCACTTCGCCGATTTTCACCCACCCCCACGATTCAACTCCATGAGTCGGTTCTCTCGCTGGGATGCAGCGGCTCTCTTGATCGTCGTGGCTTTCGGGGTCAGCGCCTTCTTGCTGGCCCGATCCGAAGAGGAGGCGCCCCCGGCGGAGACCCTCTTGATGGATCCCTCCACGGCGGTGCAGCTGGGAGACGAATGGATGGGCATCCAATATCAAGGCCGTAAGGTCGGTCTGCTGCATCTCAAGAAGACGCGTCGGGCCGAAGCCGGCTACCACTTTGCGCTGCACACCCACCTCAAGATGGTGGGTTTTGACGGCGACGCGTCGCTCCAGATGGATGTGGGCGCGGACCTGACGGCGGCCATGGGCTTGGAGCGGTTTGATTTTCGGGTTACCGCGGGCCCCGGCACGTTTCGCGGCGCCGG
>PVBE011819176.1_pt1 | contig 10440 bp, 17 predicted proteins | sample 1631181 | NCBI WGS metagenome assembly PVBE01 (sample SAMN08397723, study PRJNA350692) | Marine metagenome, whole genome shotgun sequencing project. | isolation source: water | place: Pacific Ocean | collected 2012-04 | reverse complement strand
GGTCAAGGCCAAGGACATAGCCTACTGGACTGTTCGGTTGTTCAAGCAACTGATGGACAAGGATGCGTCTAATCAGCATTGGTTTAGGATCATGGAGAGTCACCAGAACTCAATGCTTGCATTGGGTAGTACGTGGCTATCTTGCATCCAGATGGATGCTGAGCATCTGGGTTACGACATTAGGCGTGACCCATATGTTAATGACCTTTGTAAGTTTGCTCTGTATAGGGCGGCAAAGGTACTGAAGCAGGGTAAGGGACTCAATCTCTCTGATATCCTCGACAATGGGGATGAAGATCAAATAGCTGGAGCTTCTATCATGGATGCCCCAGCGCAACTTGGCACTAAGGAGGTGCTACAACTAACGTGAAAACATACTACATAAAGAATACACAACTCACGACTGAGGCCAAAAGCATCAGTCAAGCCTGTGCCAAATTCAAGAAGCAGGGCTTGAACGGGGTAAAGGGCAAAGACATCAAGCGTCTTCGCCGGCCCGCAAAGGTGTAAAAGGAACTCATCATGGAGCTTTTCACCACCATACTCGCCTTCATCGGGGCGATAACATTAGTAGCAGGCGCCATCGGTTGGTGCCTGCTACTTCGTGGTCATGAGGATGACCCAAGAATTGTCCGCTACAAGGACAGTATGTATCATGAAACTAAAAAACGGAAAAGGTAAACAAGTCGTGCAACAGTTGTGCCAGTATGGTGGCAACTGGGTTGTGCGACCTATTGCGTTGGGGGGTAAGCAACTTGCCCTCTATAATGCAAGATTCGGGAGTCAGGGTAGACTCCCCTTGGATAGTGATATCCAACAAATCAAGAACGAAATACCTTCTGTTGTCCGCAAGGAGCAGAAGGCTGAAGTGAAGGCAGACACCTTCAACTCACTCAAGCACGGGTTCATAGCATCATGACGTTTTGCGACCATTGCGGCGAGGTGGGCACAGGCTGGGACGCAGTCACGGAAATGCCCGTGGCGTTCCATTCCGGCAACGCTGGGGAAAGCGCCGTGCTTTGCCCTGACTGCATGAAGGAAGTTAACATGGCGAAAGCCGAAGCCAAAGAACGCAACCTAGCTAGGCTGGAGAACGGAGATATCCAGCATGAGCAGGGCGCAAAACGACAGGCTGGCTATGAGCGAGCCATTAAGCAACTACAGAGCATCCGCATCAAGGTGGATGAGCTAAAGAAGAAAGTAAATAAGAGTACATAATATGTTACACAAAATAGTTATGTGGATTGATTCCAAGCTGAAGACCGCAATGGATACTGCGCGTCCGATTCATTGGGATCAAGCCCACTACTACCTTCGCCGTGGCGGATGGGAGAAGGTGCTTGGTTGCGCCATCACCCTGAAGACCATTGGCAAGGGTGGTATGAGCAAGGAGTTGATGGATGAAACCATCGACTCGCTCCATCAATACGCCACCGAGATGGATCAACATCTCAGTTGGCTCAAGGGGGATAACGCCCCTTGTCCACACCAGTACGTGTGGAACACGAGTAATAAGTCCCGTCACTTTACTGGCGGACCTGCATCCAAGTACCAAATGATCCTCCATTGGGCGGAGCAGTATGGTGGCTTGGAGAGTGTCGAGCGCATCTGTGAGGATGCAAGGCATGCAACCGAGCTGGAGTTATCCCAGCTAAGGAAGGAGACAAAGAAGTGCCTGACCTCCTGACGAAACCTCAGGAGTCGTGGGCTATATACCCACACTCCGTGATGGATCAGAAGATGGGGCTTCCGGCCCTGATCCAGCGATCCACTCCTACGTTCATTCACATCCAAAGCGAGGCTTGTGCCAAGGGTGTGGGTGCACTATGTAACAACCTGACTAGGGACTTGATCCTCAAGAAGCGTAGCGGCTTTAAGAGAAACATGTTCCCGATGATCAGGGAGAGTATGTCTGACACTTGGTTCCTCATTGAGGATAACCATCTGGTGGACATTGGGTTCCATTCGTTCTTCCGACCTACTAGCTGTCCTTCATGGATTGTCTTCTCTAAGGGTAAGGAGGTTGGTCGGTGTCACTCGATCTATAGTGATCACACTATGGGTATTACTAAGAAGCGATTGAAGAAGTTGCTTCTTCTTGCAAAGGCTTACTGATGCCAGCAGGACGACCAAAAGGCATAACGCTCACCCGAGCGGGTGCCTTACTAAAAGAAATCGGTGAGTCTCTTGAACTCACCCAAGTGCAATGGCAGAAAGCCCTAGGCCAACGGGATTATATCATTGCACAGATGGTACTCTTCGGACAGGCGTCCGAGGATGTGGCCGCAAGTCTGGATGTCTCCATATCCTTGGTGCATAAGGCGTGTAAGGCCAATGGGGTTGACCTGTCCAAGAGGAAGGGTAAGCCACCCAAGAAGAACAGTAATGCATACACCATTATTCGTATGCTTACTCGTGGCTTCACTCAGATCGAGGCAGGGATTGCCTTGGGTGTATCACGGCAATTCGTCTCGCAAGCAGTTCAGTCTGCTGTAGAGGCCAACCTAATGAAGGAGGTGGGTGGGCGTTATCGCCTGATAGCATGAGCCAAGTGGTAGTATCATGTGCCAAGAGACGCTTCAGCGTCAAGATGGAGCATGGCGTGTGTAATGTCAGGTCGCTTGCAATAAACGGAGCGATATGCATGCCACACGCAATAAGGGGAACAACAACCACAATATCCCCATACTCAACGCTGTTCTGTGGCAACCAAGAGCCTGTGTATACCAATGCACATGGCTCTTGGTGTCTGGAGCATACAAACCAAACAATAGTAGGCGCTGAAACAATGCTGTTCACCCACCTAGGGGTGTTCGCCTACAAACCAATAAAACAAACGAAGCAGGAACTCATCACCTGCATAGAAAGCAAAGATAGCTATGATAACAGAGCTACTAAATAATAACCTCCTACAGACATCTGCGGGAGTAAACATAAACATCAGCAAGATAAGGGACACGGGTCTCTTTCTTGCAAAGATTAACATCGATGCTGGGGATAGTGATCCAGCATTGATGCATCATGGGGCGGTGTCTACCCTATATGTAACAGGGAACGCTGTGGAAGTTGACAACTTCCTACAGGATAAGCTCCCCGAGTGGGGGGATGAGGTAAGCACATCGCACACCTCAATTGAGGCGTCCCTAAAGAACAGCAAGGCGTGTCGCCCTGCCCCAAAGAAAAAGGCAACCCCAAAGAAGGAGAAGGAGGCAGTCACAATTGAGCCAGATGCTCAGGCAATAGCAAAAGCCAACAAGCTTGACCTCCATGACCTAATGGCAAAGCGAGCCATCATCCCAACCAAGGCAGGCAAGGTGTCTGCACGCATTGTTAATGCCTACATTGGTGAGCAGAACCGAGCCAAGATGGTGGAAGAAGACAACAAGAAGCTGGAGGGTGTCGATACCGACAAGCCTCGCTGGGCATCGTTGCCATTCTGATGACATTCAATATTGATGTCGTAGGCATGGGGTCTTATGGCTCATGCCTTATGCCAGTGCTGTGTAAGATACACCACATGGCTCGCAGGGCAAACCCTCACATTGATAGCAATGGACTCAATGTGACAGCATATGATCCAGCCAAGGTTAGTAATACTGATATTGGCAGGCAGTCATTCTACACACCTGATGTCGGCACCAACAAGGCCGAGGTCATGGTGCGTAGGTGCAGGGATAATATGCTTGAGCATACTGCTCGTTGGACATGGTCAAAGAATAAGTGGACGGGTAGCCCTGCTCACTTTGTCTTTGTCATGCTACCAACAGGCAAGGATCGCGAGAAGATACGACACTGCCTAAGGGATGACCAATATGTTATAGATGTTGGTTACGAAGGTAGATTCGCTCACGTAATGATCGGGGGTAAGGAGTTCGGTGATCTATATGGGGACAACCCATCCATACTCCAAACTACACTGCCATCAGGAACATCAAGGGATGATCCATTCCTACCAATCACGGCATCCGCATATGCTGGTTCCGTGATGTGGGAACTAATAAAGTACGGGGTCATTGACCCAGTAGACCAGTATCCATGTCGTGGATACTTCATAAACAATAAGTCAAATACAATAGAACCAATCAGCGGCGCCGATGATCTGTCCCAATGGGCACACGAACACGACTGCCGATAACAAATAGAAAAAGGAAAAAGTAATATGTCAACTGACACAGAAACAAGCGTAAGAGAAACACACCAGAGCCTCATGGAGCAACTAACAGTCCTGCTCTCCTCGAAAGCAGAGCAAGGGGACTATGAGTCATCACAGATATATGCAATATTCGTAAGTAAGGTACTCGGCGAAGAGGTGGCCGATTACGCAACTTGGTTTACGGATACCGCATTCGATACAGTCAAGAAGCCTGAGGCTCTCGATATCAGTGAGCTAAGTGCTCAGGAAATAGAGCAGGAGGTACTCAAGGAGCGTTGCAGAATCATCCAGTTGTGGGTGAATATGCTTCCTGAGATTGATTGTCACCTTGAGGGTGCCGTCCCTGCTGTTGAACAGGCAGACATAACTGTTATTGATCCTCCCGAGGATTATGATGACCAGCCTGACGAGGAAGACATCAAGGAGGCAGATGCCCAGCGAGAACAGGAAAATAAGTTCGCCAAGGCTGTTGCCATGCTCAAGAAGCCTGCGTCTCCTCAACCTACACCTAACGATGAGCTACTTGATAAGATCAAGGTGAAGTTCAAGACCCTCGGGGTTGTCATGGAGGAGTTCGGTGATGCTCTCCGTAAAGTAGAGGATAAGGTAGAGAGTCACGAGAATGACAAGAAGGAGGATGCGGCCAGTATAGCGGCACTATCCCAGCGCATAGACCAAGCAGACGCTAAGATTGATCAGCTTCTTGAGTTGATCATGGCAAGGCTTGGCTAATATGGCCAGCGTATACGACCTAGAGTACAAGTTTAAGCTCGTCCGTCAGTATGAGGCGGACGGGCTTGATCGTGCTCAGGAATACAGGGAATACCTAAGAGATGCCTTCGATCAGCGACCTAATCAGGAGCAGATATGGATGGCATGCTTGGATATTCATAACAAGGTTGTGTGTCGTAAGCAAATAGCTGTCGGGCTTGTCGGACTAGTTGTGTTCGGTATGCAGGACTTGTTTGCCCCAGCGCTCGCACCAAACGTAAATGCCAGTAAAATAATCATGGCACATAATCACCCATCAGGAGATACGACTCCATCGGATGCCGACATAAAGTGCACCAAGCGAGTTAAAGAAACGGGAATCGCATTAGGAGTTCCATGCGTGGAGCACCTGATATTCGGTGACCGATTTGCCTGCCCAAACGGAGTTGGATACTACAGCTTCGCAGAAGCGGGCTTCCTAAAGGATGACTTTGAGCCAGAAGAACTCATCCTAAGATAATAGAAAGAAAAAACATATATGCCAAAAGCACATATATGGTTGGCCAGTAATGGGTCAATCAAATCCAATCCGTTTGGTATTCCAGACCAAACACCTAATTGTGATCGGTTGCGTAATTACATGCATCAGGTTGCAGGGTTTACACCCCAGCAACTAACAACCGATCCAAGAGACAGAAAGGCCATGAACTACTTGGCCAAAAGTAACTGGTTAACAATAACCAGAACTGCAAAGGATGCCATGATACAGGCAATCATTGACAGTAAGACAATCAACCCACCCATTGCGGAACCCAGTGACTACAATAAGCTGGCGTTCCTCTCGGAGTTTGGGCAAGTAACAGCACACTCGGATGCTGTTGTTGTCCACGGCGATGTGTTTGCCCGCAAGCCAAAGAGGCAAGGGGCGATGCTCAAATGCGTGGAAAACCTAATACCATCATTGATCTCGGAGGCAATGGCAGTGCATCCCGATGCCAGAGAGGATGAGGTGTTCAAGTTCCGTTGTGGCAAATCATACCCAGTGCTTCAGGGCGATTGGGCGTTTCAGGAGCCGTACAAGAAGATGCATTCTTCGTACAATCCTGAGCTACAGGAACTGACATCATCTGAGCACGACATGGTGCTATCAGGTAATGACTCATATCACCAAGTCCCTGACGAGGACAACGACAGGTACAAGCAACTTAGGTTCATTAGCATCCCCAATAATGAGGGGTCTAGACCATGGTCGCAGGTACAGGAGATGAAGATGTGGGATGTGTTCCATATGCCTGACATCCCAACTGTTGCAGACATATACAAGGAAGAGTATGCATCCAATATGGCTCGCTTAACAACTATGGAGCAACTACAGGGCTTCAAGTTCTTCCCTGAGCAAAAGAAGTATTGTGCTTCAATTGCGTGTAAGAGGTCTGCTCTTATATCAGCGGAGACTGGTTGCGGTAAGACGCTTATCGCAATTGCCTTGATCCTCCTCAAGAATCCAAAGAGGTGCTTGATTGTAGCACCCAAGGGTACTGTTGAGGACGGAAAGAGAGTGCCAACAGGCAAGAGAAAGGAGGGCGAAGAACTCAAGGAGTTTGAGGAAGCTGTCGCCCAGTGGCGTGCTGAGCTTAAAAAGTTCGGGTGCCACAAAGATATCAAGGTAATCAATAATGAGGCTACATACTGGAAGCTTGCCAATGAATACGGAGAGCTTCCAGATGGCATATACATGACATGGCCTCAGGCATTGTTTACCTCTGGCAAGAAGTCCAAGCCGTTTGAGTCAATACCTCAGGCGTGGTCGGCTGGTATGCGTGAACATAAAACCAGAGAGAGACTGGGGTATGAGCTGATCGAGCCAGAGCATGAAGATGATCGGGCTGAATGGCCTGATGATATGCCTGACCTATGTGCTCATGGAATAGGTCGCAGGCTCAATGGCGTAAGGATAATAGCAGGCCCCTCACTATGTACCCAGATCGGACAGCAGTTCGATATGGTTATTGTGGATGAAGCACACAGCCTATGTAGTGTGGAGTCACAGACAACACAGGCGGCTATATCTGGCTTGCAGGCTAAAGACCTGTTCGGTATGACGGCAACTCCGCTTCGCAGTCGCGTTGATAACATATTCCCATTAATGGGATTTATCTGCGTGGACAAGTGGGGACTCGGTGGTGTATCAAACCCTGCGTGGCCATACACCATTGATGACATACAGGGATTCAGGGAAGCCCACCTGTCATATGAAACCGACCTGACCAAGAAAGCTGAGAAGCAGGCACAAGGAGTGAAGAACCCCAACTGTACAAAAGTTACGTCACATATCAGTAGGGTAAATAAACTCCTGAAGCTAGTTAAGCAGTCATGTGCATACATAAGCAAGAAGGACTTACGTCCAGACATTGTCGATTGTACTGTGTATGCAACGCAAGTACCTCTGGGTGCAAACCAGTTCACTGGGTACACCACCCTTATGCAACCCAAGAACATCCCTCATAACTCACCGAAAACTATCTTCGGTGTGCAGACGCAATGGCTTATTGGTATGTGTGCCGCACCAACTGTGCAGGCCAAGGCATATCAGGAGTCCATGGAGAGATACAGGAATGTAGAGGATGAAATGATGCCATACATAAGAAGCAACTACAACCCCAAGACTATTGCGATCCTCGAAAAGATATACGATTGCATATCTAGGGGTGAGCAGGTGGTTCATGTCTCAGCACGCATCGGGCTTAACACTGAGCTACAGCAAAGGCTTGAGCTGTGTGGTGTTAGCTGTAGTCGCATCGACTCAAAGGCCAAGAACCATGTGGTAGAGGCACACAAGTTCAAGACGGGACAAACACAAGTTATGCTTATGGGTATAAAGTGTGCACAGGCCTACTCGTTTGAGAAGTGCCGACATCTGATCATCGGGTCTCTTGACTGGTCATACGGAGCATACAACCAAGCAGTCGGAAGGGTGTACAGATTGACATCTGAAAATCCAATATCCGTATACGTTGTGTTGTGTAAGGACACGATAGAACAACTGCTATGGGATAAGATAGGGCAGAAGGAAGATGCTGCCACAATCCTGCTAAAGGGAGAACACGTACCAAGGGACGTTGAGTCCATACATGCTGACGACATCATGGCGAAGCATGCACAGACCAACTTCAATCGAGACTCATCCAACATGTGTGAGGATCGAGCTGAAGCTGAGTGGTTGGTGTTAAAGCGAAGGTTCAATAAACTAACAAACACAGAGGAGGTAAAAGTATAATGCACATACTAGAATGCATAGAAGAATGGAAAAGCCACAGGTTCCTGATAGGTGATTCCGAGAATAGTATATACACACAAGGAAAGTATGCCGTTAAGTTTGCCGAAGGGTTGACAGCAAGCATACAGAAGAGTGTGTCTAAGATAAAGGTTGAGCACATAATGCAATTCGTTAATGCGTTTGATGACAAGTCTCGCAACACAAAGATGCAGAAGCTGGCTTCACTAAAGGGGTTGCTGGCCTTTGGGTTGGCCAGTGGATACATACTGCATAACCCTGCGTCTGTTGTTAAGGTGAACTCCAAGCGACTCAAGCACAAGCAAAGGGAGGGAAGGGAGCGAATCCCATTCACAAGGGCTGAGTTCGATGAAATCATACCAATTGCCCCGTACTTCTATCGGCAGGCGGCTGGTATATCTTGGTTCACTGGACTACGGCTCGGCGACATATGTAGGCTTGAGTGGGATAGCCTCATCCGTGACTCCAAGGGTCACTTCCAGCAGATCATAGTCTGGACAGACAAAAGAGATAAGCGTGTTATGTTACCAATAAGTGATCCGTTTATTGGGGGAGGTCAACTAAGGATGTTCCTTAATGAAATCAAGATGCCAGAAGGGCATCCACATAAAAGCGGGTACTGCTTCCCTGAGCAAAAAGCTGACATCGAGAATCCTAAGGCGAGATCAAAGATATCTGCCTACTTCACGAGGATTGTCAGGAAGGCGGGGATAGAGGGCAAGTCATTCCATTGCTTGAGGCATAGCTTCGTTTCGAGGCTGGCAAGGGAGGGTAGATCACTAAAGGAAATAGGTAAATTAGTTGGGCACTCCAACACAGAGACAACGGAAGGATACGCACACCATGGGGTTCAATAGACTAAAAGATAACTACGAAGAAGAAGAAGAAGTAAATACAAACGAGGCACATCCAGTGCTTCAGTTTCCTGAGCTGGTACTGGATGCCACCGCATCCAAAAGATGGGAGAAAGCATCCATTATGTTTATGAGGGAGAACCCAGACATAAGCATATCCCAAGCAAAGGTTGCATACAGGACAAGGAAAGACGGGTCAATTGATGTATACATCAATGGCACTACACTAAAAATCAACATCAAAGAAACGGAATGGAACTGGTCAGAATGACAGAAGGAAATAAAGCAACAATCGCAGACGCTGCTGGTCTGATTATTATGTATAAGGACACTGAGGAAAGGGGGTGGTCAAGGGAAAGCATAACTGCGGACGAACTCGCTGTCGGCCTAGAACTAGACAGGGTGTGCTTATGCACCTCGTCATTCCTGCATAGTCCCTTTGGTGTTCCCGAGGAGTATGTTGTGCCTCACGCAAGGACTACATGGATGATTCCTGTAGGACTCCCTGCGATCTTCAGGGAGCACAACATCTACGTGGAGCACATCAAGGGAATCAAGGAGATGCCTGCGGATTATTGGGTCGCAAGGATTAGGTTCGATGTTGCACTGGATGTCTTGGACAAAAACTCCATGCAACATGTCGTGCCATCCATGTCGGAGTATATGGAGGAGAATGCATGATATATAAAAACCTAAAAGAACTCCTAATGAATAGCTGTGGTGACTCCATGTGGCATATGGGTCGCAACAACTATAAGTACACAGATTGCGGGCCATGGACATCGTTCTTGTTTCGCAAGCATAAGTTCAATAAATGGAAGGAAGAAGTGTACTACGAGGACTACCTAGCTGGTCCGTATATAAAGTTCCAGAAGCATAGATTGCGAACTTGGCCAAGGAGCATATACAAAAACCTAAAGCTTGCCTTATGGAAACTCATCAACGGCAAGACAAATGGAAAGTGTATTGGGATTAGAATAGGCTCTATTGTGGAGGGAGTGGATCAATGCGCTGAACCACATACAGTCCTGTTCCCAATGTCAGATGATGATCTGTCTGTTACACTGACCATGGTGAACAATGAGGCCAATAGCATATGGAACGCCACGCACGGATGCGAGGACTGCAGAATGGAAGACCCAGAAACTGGCGAATGCCACATCAACCCTAAATGTAAAACATGTAAAGGAGAAGGAATAATAATATGAATAATAATATGAATAATGATGATCAATTAACTCGCCTTGAAGAGGGCGGGATCGCAAAGGCCGACCCTAATTATTACGGGCGGACCAGACGCAATCGAGTTGAGATTGCAGAAGACCTAGTAAAGAATGATGTGTACCAAAATATGTCATCACTCGTAGATCACCTATCCAAAGTGTACCCAGACGAATGTGACGAGTTGTGTGATGTACTGTGAGAGG
>PVBE011433774.1_pt1 | contig 10440 bp, 9 predicted proteins | sample 1631181 | NCBI WGS metagenome assembly PVBE01 (sample SAMN08397723, study PRJNA350692) | Marine metagenome, whole genome shotgun sequencing project. | isolation source: water | place: Pacific Ocean | collected 2012-04 | reverse complement strand
CGGCGGTGGAGGCGGCGATGGCGATGTTCCCGCGCCGGGCCATGGCGGGGAGGATGAAGTCGCAGTTCGCCACGTCATCGGTGGCGTTCACCCAGATGCCGGCGGCGCGCGCCTCGTCCGCGATCGCCTGGTTCGGGGCGCCGTCATCGGTGGCGATCATCACCATCGCGAAGCCCTGGACGTCGCCCGGCCGGTAGTCGCGCTGGATCAGCCGCGCGCGGCCAGCTTCGATGTATTCGCGCACCGGCGGGCTCACCCGCGTGGCGAGCACCGTGATGTCCGCGTCCGCCTCCACCAGCTTGCCGATCTTCTCGTGTGCGACGGCGCCGCCGCCGACCAGCAGGACGCGGCGCGCTTCCATCTCCACGAATATCGGGTAGTAGCCCATCGTTCCCTGCCGTGCCCTATCGTGCCCTATTGCGCGGGCGAGGAGTCGTAGGCGGCGGTGACGCCGATCAGCACGCGGTCCGCCAGCCCGGCGATGCGCGCGCGCGCGGGCCGCTTCTTCGGCGCTCAGCTGGTTGCGTTCCGCCAGTTGCTTCGCGGTGTCATCCAGCGAGCGACGAAAGAAGGTGAACGCCTCCATGGCCTTCAGCAGCGACGTGTCCCGCTCTTTCAGCTGGCTCCCGTAGGAGCGTCCGATGGCATCGACCTCCTGCTCGATCTCGGTCCTGCGGACGCGGCGCGAAACGGCGATGTAGTCGCCGACGAGTTCCACCAGGCGGCGTCCCAGCAGCCGCAACGCATCGCGCTCATCGTCGTCGATGTCCGCGTACCAGCTGGCGCCGTCGGTCCCGGCGTGGAGCCGGCGGCGAATGCGCCGCACGGCCGCGGTCTCCAGCTCGTGCTCGCGGGCGCTGCCGCCGCCTTCGGTCAGCGCGAAGAGATCGCCCTCGGCGAAGCGGCGATGGCCGCCGGGGGTGCGGAAGCAGCGGATCTGGCCGGAGTCCGCCCAGCGTCGCACGGTCGATTCGTTGACGCCCAGTATCTCGCAGGCCCGGCTGAGGTTGACCCAGCGGGTGCCCTCCCTGCCGGAAGTGCCGCGTTGCTTGCTCGTCACCGGCTGACCACAACCTCGGCAAATATAGCCCTGTGTGTCGAAGGATTGTCGCAGAAACAGACGAGCCCGCAAGACCGTGACGACGACTGCCGCCGGCGGCGCCGTCGCTGCCCGGACGCGCGGCGAGCGACCGACCGGCGACCGCAGTGGTGTCCGTCAGCTGCCGGCACGCATCTGCTCCGGGTCCAGGCCCACGCTCCGACACCACTGGCTGTACGCGACGGGCGAGATCTCGGAGGGCTTGATCTCGCTGCGGCCACCCCAGAAGACGGTGGAAGGCATCGGCCGCATCAAGACTTCCGTGGACGCGGCCTCGGTGGAGATCGGTCAACTGGGCGAGCGTTCGGCGGAGATCGGCAAGATCGTGGCGATGATTGAGGACATCGCCGCGCAGACCAATCTGCCGGCGCTGAACGCCGCGATCGAGGCGGCGCGCGCCGGTGAGCAGGGCCGCGGTTTCGCGGTGGTGGCCGACGAGGTGCACCAGCTGGCGGAGCGCGTGGCGAGCGCCACCAAAGAGATCGCCACCCTCATCGAGGGCGTCCAGCAGGGCGTCGAGGGTTCCGTGAAGGCGATGGAGGAAGGCACCACGGAGATGGATGCCGGCGCCGAAGTGGCCGCCGAGGCCGGCGAGTCGCTGTCGCAGATACTCGCGGCCGCCGGGGATGTCAACAATCAGGTCGAAGAGATCGACTCTTCCTCGCAGGACGTAAGGAGCGCGAGCGAGGAAATGTCCACGCAGTTGAACGACGCCCGTGGCGTCGTGGAGAAGGTCGGAGAGGCGATGGGCGGGATCGCGGCCGTCGCCGAGCAGAACAGCGCGGCGACCGAGGAGATGTCGTCGAGCGCGGAGGAGATGAGCGCACAGGTGGAGGAAGTGACCGCGGCCACGCACTCGCTGGGCGAGATGGCCGACGAGCTGCGGGAGCAGGTGGCGGCCTTCAATCTGGAGCGAAGCGAGGGAGCGCGGACGGAACCGGTGGAGCTCCACCCCGCCGAGGAGCCGACAGTGGATACCGCCGCCGCCTGATCGGACCGACCAGGCGGCGAACGGAGCGGCAAGAACAGGAAGCCGCCCGACTCACGAGTCATCGTGTAGCAACGGCCGGGGCACGCGCCCCGGCCGTTGCTTTGGGCGTTACCGCCCGGCCATCGGCACCCGCTCGCCGGCAACCGCCTGGGTTCGCCCGCGGCGCACGAGGAAGACACCATCTCCCGCAGACCGCCGCGCCCTGCGGCACGGCCGCGCCAACCCCGCCCGACACCCCCAACAAACCGCCACCAGACACCGCGAGCGAACCCGGCCGGTGTTACGCCCCGCGCGATGCTCGCCGTGGTACGCAGAATCAGGTTTAGAACGTTCGTTCTGGCCACGCGGCCATTCTCCTTGACGCAGCCACAGTGCCTCTGGTACTTACGGCCATGCCGAATCCCGTCGCCAGGCGGGAGCGGGGGAACCAACCTACGGGGCGAATCGCCGGACCATTCGGCGAAGGCTACGCACCGGCCGAGCCCGACAGCTCACCTCGCAGGCGTGGGTGCGAAGCGCGGTCCGTGAAGGGTCGCAGGCCCCCGCGGCGGGGGCGCGAAGACGAACGGCAAGACCGGGCTGGAGTGCCCATCCGGCGACCCGAGGTCGCCGGGGTTGGCATTCTCAGCGCCACATCATGCCCGGGGGCAGCGGGGCCGGCCGTGGATAAAGGAGCAGGCATGGTCATCGACGGACCGCAGGCACCGGCGCGTGATCAGCGGAACGGTTTTCAGCCGCCCGCGCATTCCGCCGGACGGAGACCGACCGCGGTCATTCTCGCCGCGGGCGCGGGCACGCGCCTGCGGCGGGGGACGGACGGTCCGCCGAAGCCGCTCACCGAGCTGCTGGGGCTGACCCTGGTGGAGCGGGCCATCCGCTCCTGCTGCGCCGCGGGCGTGGAGGATTTCGTTGTCGTCGTAGGCTACCGCGGCGACGAGCTCGCCCCCTATCTACGGTCGCTGGGACAGGATCTCGGCGTGCGGCTGCGAGTGGCGGAGAGCCGGGACTGGGAGCTGGGAAACGGCGCCTCCGCGCTTGCCTGCGAGCCGCACGTGGCGAACGCTTTCTTCGTGATCATGAGCGATCACGTCTTCGCGCCGCAGTTCCTTGACCACCTGCTGGAGCGCGACGATGGACGGCGCGCCTGCGTGCTGGTGGTCGACCACGATCTGGAGAACATTCGCGACCTGCCGGAAGCCACGAAGGTGCGCCTGTCGAACGGCAGGATCACGGCGATCGGCAAGCAACTGACCAGCTTCGACGCCGTCGACACCGGCGTCTTTCTGTGCCAGCCGGCGCTGTTCGATGCGCTGCGTGAGGCGGCGGACCGGGGCCGCCACACGTTCGGCGACGCGGTGCAACTGCTCGCGGCGCGGGGCGAGGTCTCGTGGGCGCCGGCGGCGGGGCTGTTCTGGCAGGACATCGACACGCCGGAGGACCTGGACTTCGCGCGCTCCCAGATGCTGGCGGACGGCCTCGCGCGGGTACCGTAGCGCCGCAGCCCCACCCCACGACGCGCGCTGCCAGCTGAACCGATGCCCCGACGACGATGGATCAATCCCCTCGAGTGGGAGTGGTGGGACCTGCTCCTCGCCTGGTGGTGCTGGGCGATGTAGCGGTTCGGCGGCCCGAAGTTTATCTGGCGCCGCGGGTGCTACGAAGATCCGGACTATGTCTACCCGCCAGGAGACGACGAGCAGCCGGCACCGCCGCCGGTCGCGTGTCCCAGCCAGACGATCATCTATGCAGCGTCCTCTGAGTGGGTCGACGATTGCAGCCGCCACGGATGGCTCGATCGAAACAACACGACCGCGCAGGAGGCCCGAGCGCGCGCAGACCGCGCCGCCGCCCTCATCGAGTGCCCCGCACCGTGCGAAAAGCAGGTGGTCGAGATCTTCCGGGGCTGGCATTGCGGCAAGGACGCTGGCAGTCCGACGCGGGACATGGCCGACGCGGCCGTGGAGCTGAGGGTCTCCTGCGTCGTGGGGGTCGAGGCGTGACCGCGGCGCCTCAGCTGCCGCCAGCGGAGAGCGTCGAGGCTGCCAGTGATTCGGGGCTGCTGAGGGTTCGGGCCCGCTCACGGGCAGCCCCCAGCCGCCCGCTTCGCCGCTCCGCCGGCTCAGGCAGAGCGGCCTCAGGCGGAGCGGCGCGCGTCCCCGTCCCCGGAGCCGTCGCCGTCGAGTGAGCGCGCTTCGGCGTTGCTCTCGACGTCGCTCTCGGAGCCGTTATCGGCGGGGCTCTCGGCGGTGCCGGCCTGGTCGGCGTCCGGCTGCGCGCCATTGCTCGGCGCCTGCTCGCCGACCTCGACCTCGCCGCCAATGGCCACGATGTTGCCAGGGCCCGCAAGCTCCTGCTCCGTGACGCGCTCCACCGCCTCGTCCCCGCTCTCGCCGTTCCCCATGCGCCGCGAGATCGCGACTCCCGCCAGGGCGACCAGCGCGGACGAGACCGCGGCGCCGCCCGCCAGGAACTTGTGCCGGCGCACCAGCTCCGGGAAGCGATCCAGCGCGCGGTGCGCCAGCCTCACGGCCTCCTGCGCGGTGCGGTCGATCGACTCGCCACCACTGGGGTGTCTCAGTTCGTCCGGAAGCTTCATGGTCCTTCAGATCCGATCTGCGGGGAGAGCCCGGCGAACAGGGTCGCCATTTCTATCGCTGCCAGCATCGCCTCGCGGCCCTTGTTGCCGGCCTCGCCGCCGGCGCGTTCGCGCGCCTGCTCCTCAGTGTCGGCGGTGATCACCCCGAAAGTGACCGGCAGATCGAAGTCGCGCGCCGCCTCCGAGATGCCACGAGCCGCCTCGCCGGCCACGTAGTCAAAGTGCGGGGTCTCCCCGCGGATCACCGCGCCCACACAGACGATCGCGTCGTAGCGGCCGCTGGCGGCCAGGCGCCGGGCGGCCGCCGGCAGCTCGAAGGCGCCCGGGACGCGTACCAGGTCAAGCCCATCCTCGGGCAAGCCGCACTCGCCGGCGGTCCCCACCGCGCCCTCGATCAGCCGTTCCATCACCTGCGCCTTGTCGAAGCGAGAGGCGACCACGGCGACACGCAGGCCGGCGCCGTCCAGCGACCCCTCGATGGTCCGCATGTCACATGTCCTGCTCGAGCAGATGCCCCATCCTGTCGCGTTTGGTGGCCAGGTAGCGAACGCTGTGCTGATTCGCCTCGATCTCCAGCGGGACGCGCTCCACGACTTCTAGGCCGTACCCCTCCAGACCGGCGCCGCGGAGCTCGCCGAAGGTGGCCAGCTCCTTGATCTTCGCCGGGTTGTTGGTCATCAGCCGCAATTTGCGGACGCCGAGGTCGACCAGGATCTGGGCGCCGATGCCGTACTCGCGGTTCTCCACCGGCAGGCCCAGCGCTTCGTTCGCCTCCACCGTATCCAGGCCCTCGTCCTGTAGCCGGTAGGCGCGGATCTTGTTGTGCAGGCCGATGCCCCGCCCCTCTTGGTCCATGTACACGATCGCGCCGCGGCCTTCGTCGGCGATGCGCTCCATCGCCGCCTCCAGTTGATCGCCGCAGTCGCAGCGCCGCGACTGGAATACGTCGCCGGTGATGCACTGGTCGTGAACGCGCACTAGCGCCGGTTCGTCGGTGCTCAAATAGCCCAGCACCAGGGCGACGTGCTCCTTTCTGTCGATGAGTGTGCGGTAGGCGATCGCCCGGAAGTCGGCGAAGTGTGTCGGCAGCGCGGTCTCATCCACCCGCTCGATCAGTCGCTCGTGCGCGAGCCGGTAGGCGATGATGTCGGCGACGGTGACGATCTTGATGTCGTGCAGATCGGCGAAGCGCTGGAGGTCCGGCATCCGCGCCATCGTGCCGTCGTCTTTCATCACCTCGCAGATCACGGCCGCCGGCTCGAGCCCCGCCATCCGGCAGAGGTCCACGGACGCCTCGGTCTGTCCGGCACGCACCAGCACGCCGCCGTCGCGAGCGCGCAGCGGGAAGATGTGACCGGGCCGCGTGAGGTCTTGCGACGTGCTGCGGGGGTCGGCCAACACCGCCACCGTGCGAGCGCGGTCGGCGGCGGAGATGCCGGTCGTGACGCCCTCGGCGGCCTCCACGCTGATCGTGAAGGCGGTGCTAAGCGGTGAGGTGTTGCTGTGGGTCATCTGCGGCAGGTCGAGCGCGTCCAGCCGCTCGCCGGTGGTGGGGACGCAGACCAGCCCGCGGGCGTGCATGGCCATGAAGTTGACGACGTCGGCGCTGGCGAACTGCGCCGCGATGCTGACGTCGCCCTCGTTCTCCCGGTTCTCGTCGTCGACGATGATCAGCATGCGGCCGGCGCGAAACTCCTCGATCGCCGCCGGCACGTCGATGAGTGCCGGAGACCGCTCCTGCCTGTCCGCGAACCCCGCCGGCGTAGACTCCGCAGACGTAGACTCCGCAGACGTAGACTCCGAAGACGTAGACCCTGTAGACGTAGACCCTGTAGACATCTGCCACTCCCTCCGAGTCGGCGCCGCCCGCTGTCGCGGGGTCAGGTCGCCGCCCGATCTTCCAACAACTGCTCGATGTAGCGAGCCAGGATGTCGGTTTCGAGGTTGACTCTATCACCGGGCCGTCTGCGCGTCAGGTTCGTGTGCTCCTGCGTGTACCGCACCAGCGAGACGGAGAACGATTCCCCGTCCCGGGCCATGACCGTGAGCGAGGCACCGTCCACGCAGACCGGCCCCTTCATCACGATGTAGCGCAGGAACTCGGGGTCGGTGCGGTAGCGCAGAATCTCGGCGTCACCCTCGGTGGTGATGCTGTCCAGCGTGCAGACCGTCTCCACCACTCCCCGCACCACATGTCCGGAGAGCCGGTCGTTGGCGCGCAGCGAGCGCTCCAGGTTCACGGGACTGCCCGCGTTCAGGTCAATAAGATTGGAGCGCCGAAACGTCTCCGGCATCACGTCGAACGTCAGCGAGTCGCTGCCCATGGTGCGAACCGTGAGGTCCACACCGTTGACCGCGATCGAATCGCCGAGCTTTGTATCGTCGAGCACCGCGCGGCACTCGATCACCAGCTCCCCGCCCTGGCGGCTGCGAACGCTCCCCATTTCCTCGATGATGCCCGTGAACATGACCGCCCGACGCTCCTCGCCTGCTACCCGTCCGTCCGGTTGTCGTCTGTCCGGTTGTCGTCCGTCTGTGTCTCGTCAGTCAGTGTCTCGTCGATCTCGGTATCGTTCGGCCACACCGGGAGGCCGCTGATCAGGGTATCGTCTCCCAGCCGCTCGACGGTCACGTCGCGCAGCCGCGGCGCCTGCGCCATCCGCTGCACGCCGCGCCCGGCGACCGCCGACGGCGCGTCCGCGGCGCCGATCACCAGCGGGGCGATCACCGCCTGCACGCGATCCACGAGCCGGCGATCGAACAGCGTCCCCAGCAGGACGCCTCCACCCTCCACCAGTACGGTCAACGCGCCACGCTCGCCGAGCCGGCGCAACACCGCCGCCAAGTCCACGCGCCCCTCGTGCGGTGGCAGCACCAGCAGCTCCGCGTCGGCGCGCTCGATCCGCGCGCGCCACTCGGCGGCCGAGGCGTCGGTGGTGGCGATCAGCGTCGGCGGGCCGCCCCCGGGGGCCGCTCTCAGGACCGCCGCCGCCTCCGGCACGCGACCGCGGGAGTCTACCACCACGCGCAGCGGCTGGTGCGCCCCCTCCGCCGACCCGCCGGGGCGCGCGGTGAGCTGGGGGTCGTCGATGAGCACGGTGTTGGAGCCGACGACGATCGCGTCCAGCTGCGGGCGCTGCCGGTGCACCCACTCCAGCGTCTGCGGCCCGGACACCCAGCGCGAGTCGCCGGAGGCGGCGGCGATGCGACCGTCCAGCGAAGCGGCGAACTTTGCGATCACGAACGGCGTGCCGGTGCGACGCTGCTTGAGGTAGCCCTCCAGGAGCGTCGCGGCCTGCTCCGCGCCGTCGCCCACCCGCACCGCCACTCCCGCCTTACGCAACTGTCGCTCGCCGGCGCCGGCGACCTGCGGGTCGGGGTCCAGCAGCGCGTGGTGGACGGCGGTCACCCCGGCCGCGATCAGCGCCTCCGTGCAGGGCGGCGTGCGGCCGTGGTGAGCGCACGGCTCCAGCGTTGCGTAGAGCGTCGCGCCGCGGGCGCGCTCGCCGGCCTCGCGCAGCGCCACCACCTCGGCGTGCTCGCCGCCCGGGGGCCGCGTGTGGCCACGCCCCACGATCTCGCCGTCGCGCACCAGCACCGCGCCCACGGCCGGGTTCGGCGAGCTAACGCCGAGGGCGTGGACCGCCTCCTCGAGCGCCACCCGCATGAACCGGGAGCTGGCCACGCGCTCTAGCGCCCCCGCTCCTCGGACCGCTCCTCGGATCGATAGTCGGTGTGGCCGCGGCTGGCGGTGGGCCCGGTCTGTCCCTGGTACTTGGAGCGCAGCTCCGGCGATCCGTAGGGACGGTCGGCGGGGGTGGTGAGCCGCAGAAACGACAGCTGACCGATCTTCATCGCGTAGTAGAGCTTGATCGGCAGCTTCGAGACGTTGGACAGCTCCATCGTCAGGTGCCCGTTCCAGCCGGGGTCCACGTAGCCCGCGGTGGCGTGGACCAGCAGCCCCAGCCGCCCCAGCGACGACTTGCCCTCCACCCGCGCGACGAGGTCGTCCGGGAGCTTCAGACGCTCCAGCGTCGAGCCCAGCACGAACTCGCCGGGGTGCAGCACGAACGCCTCGTCGTCGGCCACGGTCTCGACCTCGGTCAGGTCCTCGACGGGTTCACGCACATCGATGTAGGACTCGCGGTGGTTGCGGAAGACGCGGAACTGCCGGTCGAGCCGGATATCGACGGAGGCGGGCTGGAGAGCGTCTTCGGCGATCGGTTCGATGACGAGCCGGCCCGAGGCCAGCGCCTCGGCGATCGATCGGTCGCTCAGGACCACGGTGCACCTCATGCGGGGAGAGCGGCGGCCTCCCGGGGGCTGCCTTCTGAGCGCTATCGTATCGCGCCCCGGCGCTGCGTGTCCCGGCGGGCGCGGAAAGGCGGAGCGACCCGGGTCTCACGCGGTTCGCTCCGCCCGCCTGTGGGCCTGCGCCCGGCGGTCACTCAATCTCGTAGACCACGAACACCGTCAGCGAAACTTCGGTCTCGCCTGGCGAGATCGGCGTCGCCGCCGCCGCCTCCGCCATCGCCACACCGCCAAACCCGCCGCGGCTGTCGAACGGCATCACGCCGCCGCTCTCCGAGACCGACCGCACGCCGCCCAGGCTCATCCCGGCCAGGCTTGCCAGCTGGCCGGCGCGATCGCGCGCGTCGTCCATCGCCTGCTCACGAGCTTCAACAAGATACTGTTCCGGCTCGTCGACGGTGAACGAGACATCGTTGACGCGCACTAGGTCGCCGCCGGCCACCGTCGCTTGGTCAATCACCTCCGAGACATCATCAATCTCGCGCACTGTCACGGTCAGCTGGTTGCTGACCATGTAGCCAGTGATCTCCGGCGTACCGTTCTGCGGGCGTGAGTACTGGGGATAGATACTGAAGAACTGAGTCTTGATATCCCGCTCCCCGATGCCACTGTCCGCCAGCGCCTCGCGAACAGCATCCATTGCCTGCGCCGCCTCGTTGCGGGCTTCGGCCACAGTGGTGCGCGTGACCTCGATGCCGATGCCGAGCATGGCGACGTCGGGAGTGACGGTGACGCTGCCGTTGCCGGTCACGGAGATTCCGGTCTCTTGCGGTTGGACCACCGTCACCGTCGTCTCCCCTCCCCGTCGCCCGCCCCCGCAGGCCAGCAGCAGGGCGGTGGTGGCCAGCAGCACCGCTGTCAGCCCCGTGCGAATGTTCATGATCTTCATCGTCTGTCCTCCCTGCCACCCGGCGCGGGCGCTTCGCCAGTTGGTGTTCCGTCTGCACGTTGCTCCGCAGATGTGACGCCCGCGCGTGTGAGTTTGTTCCGCCGGCCTCCGCCATGGCCCAGGGTCACGGGGATCGCCGCCGCCGCGCCCACTGGCCCGCGGCCGCCGCCGCCAGCGCGACCGTCGCGGCCAGCAGCGCGAGCTCCAGCGGCCGCCACGCCCCGCGGCCCTCCTCGACCGCGATCGCGTCGCTCCCGGCGTCCACCGTGGGCGCGACGCTCGGCGCGGGCGCCTGCTCCGAGGGCGCGAGTGCCCTGGCGCCATCCTCGGCGTCGGCGTCGGCATCGGTGTCGGCATCGGCGTCGGCCCCGGCAGCGGCGGCCGGGGTCCCGGGCGCGAGCGCGGGCACGGCCAGCGCGGCGACGGTGGGCGCGACCGGTGTCTCGGCGGCGGATTCCTCCACGGCCAGGTCGTCTGCTTCGTCGGCGGCGGCCGGGGCGCTCGCGGGCTCCGCGCGGGCAGCCACGGGCGCCGCCGCGGGCGCGTCTGTCCTG
>PVBE011163826.1_pt1 | contig 10440 bp, 7 predicted proteins | sample 1631181 | NCBI WGS metagenome assembly PVBE01 (sample SAMN08397723, study PRJNA350692) | Marine metagenome, whole genome shotgun sequencing project. | isolation source: water | place: Pacific Ocean | collected 2012-04 | reverse complement strand
TGTGAGCATGCCGCGAAGGATGCTTTTGACCGCCAACTTGAGAATCGGGTAGCCAAGGATGATGGCACCAATGAACGCACTGATACCCGCGATCCGGTCATCGGTGCCGCCGAACGCCTCCATGAGGAATGAGTTGGCGATGAACACGACGCCAGCGATCATGGTGGGAAGCTTGAACTGGGTGTGGTCGTGATCGTGACCGCAATTACCGCCGTCGTCCTCGTGATCGTGGTGGTGTTCGTGGATTTCTTCCTCGGGTAAAAGTGATGAAACTTGCATGGTTGTTCCTGTTGTTATTGTTGTGCTTGGCCAAGCGCGGTGTGTCTCGTCGTCGTCATGGCGTCCCGGCTTCCTTCAGTTTCCGTTTTTCCGGCGTCCGGTTAAGCCAAATGCGCGGCTGACGGCCGGAGAGGTAAAAGACATCGACAGCGTTGGTGAGCACCCTCTGCATGGTCCCGGTGAGCAAGCGCTGCCGGAACAGCTCCGGGTTGCTCTCGTAATATGGCCCTTGTTCGCTGAATGACTTGGCCTCGGCCTCCACCAAGGTCAGCAGTCGATCGGCGATGGTTTCTCCACCGCTTTGAATCACCTTGGCCTGCCCCTCGGCGTTGATCACCATATTCCGCGCCTCTTTTTCGGCTTCGGTGATCGTTGTCTTGCTTACCGTGTCAGATGTTCCGAAGGCTTCGAAGGCAGGCTCAACGTCCCCCGGGACTTGGACTTCCAGCTGTATCTTCCCGTCCACCACTATCGGAAGTTCATGTACGTCATTGACAACCTTTTTGAACCGCTCGCTAATGTCCTCCTCAAGCTCCGTCAGTTTTAGTGCATCCAGCGCACTGTGATTGGCGGAGGCGTGGTACACCGCGTTGTCCAGTGCCGACTGAAGAAAATCGGTCACATCGTCAAAATTAAACGCATAGGCTTTGATGGCTTCATCGGTATCTTCGAGTCTGTAGTTCATTACCGCCTTGATGTGCACCGTGTTGCCGTTACCGGTCAAAGTGTAGCCGTGGTATTCCGGTTCAAATAAGGAGGTGTTCTCCGGTTTACCATTATCATCTGTGGGACCCCACCCCACATCGGAGATGATCGTCATTTGTTTGGTGACTTTCACCTTTTCGATAGTCTCAATCGGGTTGGGCCAAGCAAAGTGCAACCCCGGCGGAAGGGGACGCTGAAACGCGCCGAACCGCAGCAGCAATGCCTTCTCGCCGGGGCCGACCTTCGTGATGCCGGAACCGAGGAAGGCAACCGCCAAAACCACCATGAGGACACGGACAACCTTAAAGCTGCTCTGCAACGCCTCGGCCAAAGCGCGGGTGCGGGCATCCTCCACTACATGAGTGTCCTCAGCTACCTGGGTTTCCTCCGCAACATGGGAGTGGTTGTGGTCGTGATGCTCCTCGACGGGAGATTCGCCACCCTGCGGTTGTTTTTCCTCGTCGCTCACGTGGTTATTCCTTGGACGCCTTGTTCGGCTGGGTCAACAGATTGAATGGAGGCGTGTTCGGGTCGAGGATCAACGTGGCGTTCTCCTTAAGCGACCCCTCCAAAGCGTTAAGGTTGAAAAGGAAATTGGCCAGTTCAGGATTCTTTTCGAACTCCTTGTAATACTTGGCGGAGGCGGCTTCGGCTTCACCGCGTAACACCTTGGCCTGGGCCTCGGCCTTGGCCAGAATCTCATTGGCTTTAAGGTCGGCCTCGGCCATAAGCATCTTGGCTTTTTTTTCGCCGTCAGCCTTAACCTCCTCGATGCGGGCCTGACGCTCGGCCTTCATGCGTCCGAATACAGCAGTCGTCTGCTGCGCCGTCAAACCCAGTCGTTTGATGCCGACCATTTTGATCTCAATGCCGGATTTGTCGGTGCTCTCGCTCGCTTTTTCGCGTATTTTGCTCTCGATCTCCGCTAGCTTTAGCAGGTCGGGATTGGTGTTCACGATCTGCTCAAAGGTATATTCCGCAATGACGACTCCCTGGGCACTGCGCACGACGTCCTTTAGTTTGCTGTTGGCATCGGCCAGGTTACCATCAAAACTCTTGAAGAACTCCAATGCATTAGTGATCTGCCAGGTGGCGAAGACCTTCACCAGGATCGGCTTTCCCTCCTTGGTGCTTGTCGTTTCAAAATTCCACTCCGAGTTTTGGATGCGCTTGTCGAACTTGTGAATCTCGTTGATGGGCCAAGGGAAGCGTAATTTAAATCCTTCCCCGATGTTGTAGGCAGATCCGGTTATGGTCTCGCGAATCGCCACCTCGGTGTGGCGCACCTGATAGGTCAGCAGCATAAAGCCGAAAATGATCACGAGAATCGCGCCGATCGTCAGGGTGACATGATTTTTTTTCATTGGTTCTAAATTGGCTGGGTTAGTTGTCTTGGTCGACAGTTACGTTCAGTAGGTCTGTTCTCAATTTATCCTGCAGTTCGAGGTTGATGACATCCCGATTGGCCGGGTCTGACAAAATGTACTTGCGGGAACCGACTGTGGCTTCCTGAAAAGTCTCCAGTTTCATCCGGGTCTTGTAAACTGACGGAGCGCTCTGGAATGCGGCGATCTGGTTGGCGAAGCGCTTGGCCTCCGCCTCGGCAATGGCCACCTTGTTGGTGCTTTCAATCCTCGCCTTGGCCAAGATCTCGGCGGCGGCGGCTTCTGCCTGCGGGACCTTGCCTGCGCTGTACTGCAAGGCTGCCAAGTGGTTCGACTCGGCGTTCATCTGAGCCACGATGACCTCCTCGTACTTCTCCGCAACGCCCCCAGCCTTTTCGCCCCCAGCCTTTTCGTCGGCCTTGCCCACGGGCGGATGGATGTCCTGCAGGCCCACAAATATGACTTCTGCTCCCAGGTTGTGTTTTTTTGCCTGGGTATCGATATGTTGTTTCAGCGTCTCCTGGGCGGAGGCGCGGTCGGGCCCCATGAGATTGTCGATATCCGCACCAATCAAGTATTGGGTGACTTCACGCATGGCTAATTTCTGAAGAAGCGACCCGGCATTTGCATTATTGGTGATCCATGCCTCCAAGTCATTGATGCGGTAGTGTACCGGGATGCTCACCGTGAGGAGGTTCATGGGAACCGCCTCAGTGGCACTCCCGGCACCGGTATCGTTGCTGGCAACGATCATGTTGAAATTCTGATTCGGATCCGTCGAGGAACCGTGATTGTGTGGCGTCGTCCACAACAGCACCTTTTCACCATCCGGCTTAGCCTCGTCGTGCTTGTCATCCACAACGCCCAATGTGAAGGACTGAATCTCGTCGGTCTTGAATCGATAGACCTTGTCGATCGGCCAAGGCAGCTTGAATTTAAAACCGGCTGTGAGCAACCCCTCCTGCTTTCTGCCGAACCGCTCCAACAGCGCCTGTTCGTTGGAGTGGATCACCACGAAACTGCTGCTAAGAAACAGCACCACGAACTGGATCGCGAGGATGAGCGCCAGCTTTTGCTCAATGTAACGGTAAAACCAGGTCTCCGACACCTTGAAGCCAAACTGGTAGTCCAGCGCCTGGGCCGCGGTAGAGATCAGGCCGCCCGGTTGGCCAAGCAGACCGATTAACCGGCTGTCATAAATTAAGAGTGCCTTTTTTCCGTCGACCCTTGGCCGGTAAATCTCGAGGATGAGCGTGATGAGGTTTTCAGCCGCGGCAATCGCAACCACTGCAAACAGAATCCATGAGATCGCCTTGTCCCAGCCTTGGTAGCCCAAGTGGGAGGCCGTCAAGGAAGCCACCGCCGCCGTGCACACCACCGAGCCAAGCAGCATGTAGTTCGCAACCGGGCGCAGCAGTTCCTGCCCATCCATCCGGGCGAGTCCGGCCGAGTATTTGCCCATCATGAACAAAATGATCATGAACAGGGCGAAAAACATGATCGACAGCACCATGACGCCCTCGTCCCCGCCCTTCGCGTCACCGGTCAGCTCCCCATAAAGCGACCACAAGCCAATCGCTTGGCAAAGCAGCACCAGCACCGTGAAGCCGGGCACCACCCATTTCTCAAACTGCCGGCGGGCGTTGCGCGCCGGATAGGCATCCTCCGCCGCGCCCGCAAAAAGCGACTCGTTGTCCCGGGTGCGATCCAGCTCCTGCATCTCAAGCTTCTCGGCTTGCTCGCGATCGATCAAGTGCGACTGGATGAAGCTAAAAAAGCCGATCAGCGTCCCGATCCCAAGAAGCACCGCCCCGGCCAAGCCGACTGTCGAGCCGGTTTTCTGCGCCAATATCAGCGTCCCGATCGTGACGACCAACAGCACGAGGCTATTGATTAACCCAAGATTTTTGGAGTTTTGTTGTTCCATTACGTTAACTCACGATCCTCAAACAACCAAAGGGCAACCGACAAGGTTGCCCCCACATAGCCCACGAGGTATCCAAACGCTTGCCCAATGTACCCGGTGGGAATCGTCCCGTCCCCTTCAAGTACGTCGGCTAGCCAAAAATTCTGCCAGTTCGGCGTCACGGTGTAAAGGATCGAAGCCCACCACGAGCCTCCCTCCACCCGCTCCAGAAACAGCCAGTCCGACATCAGACCGAGAAACAGCACCGCCGAGCAGATCGCCAGCGTCGGCAGCAACTCGAGCCGCGTCGAGCAGGCCAGCGCCAGCGCCGTCAGGATAAGGACCGCAAACAAAATCAACGTCGCTGCGGAGATTAGCCGCCAATCCACCAGGCGCGGATCTGCTCCAGCTCCAGTCGTCTCGGCCTCGGTGGCCAGGATGATCGCGAGCATCGCCGGAGTCAGAATCACCACCGCGATCACCGTTGTGATCACAAAACGCACCTGCAGAAAATAATTCAAAAATCCCCCCGCCACAAACGCCGCCAACAGGCCGCCAAGACAGTACACGCCAAACGAAAAGGTATCGGCCGAGCCGTACGCATCGTACGCCATGCGGCTGGCCAGCAGGCAGGCCACCAGGTTCGCGAACAACAAAAGAGTCAGCGCCCCGGACAGCCCAGCGTACTTGCCGAGGATGAACCGCGCCCGGCCCACCGGCTTGGACAAGACCGCCAGCGCCGTGCCACTGCGGATTTCCCGAGCCACCGACGACGAGGCACTAAGCACCGCGCCAAACAAGCCGGTCACCAGCATCACCGCCAATGTGCTGGTCTTGACGATTTGAATGTCATCCCCAAACCCGAAATACGGGACGACTGAAAGAAAGACGCAAAAAAAGCCGGAACTGGCCATCAGCAACAAATAAACTGGCTGCTGCGCCACTTCCATGAATGCGTTATAAGCTATGGTCCCGAACTGTCTCAAACCAAAAGGGCCGCGGAACATAGCGCCCCCATGGCCAATTGCAACTGAGAACTTCCTCCTAAAAACCCTATTTTACGGCTAAAAATTGAGCACTTCGGAGACTCCCACACCTCCGTCGATCAATTCCCGGCCACCGCCGCCCGTGCGCCCGGCCCGTATGACATCAGCAATCTCGGTGTGTCCGCGCTCTCTCGCGACGTCCAAGGGCGTTTTCCCCTCGAAATCCCGCGCCCCCGCATTTGCGCCGTTGGCCAGCAGCCACTTGGCCATCGCGATGTGGCGTGTGTTACCCTGAAACGCCGCCAAGTGCAGAGGCGTCACCTTTTTCTTGTCGCGCTTGTTGATGTCCACCCCGCCAGCCACCAGTTGCCTCACTTTGGGCAAGTCCCCCGCATACGCCGCCGCGTGGATCTCGCCCTTCTCGCCGCCGCACCCGGCCAAGGCCAAGCCAAGCGCCAAAACCAAGCCAAGTTGAGTTTCGTTAATCCTCATAAATCTGAATAATAAAAAACTGCTGTTCCGCCAACTTTAACCTGAAGCGTACCGCCATCGGTTGACCCCATTGGTACTCCTTGTCAACCTCCTCCAGTCCGCTGACCTTCTTCCAACTTTTCAAATTAGTGGAGGATTTCACAATAAAGTTTGGTGTCTTCACCATCGGCTTGTAGTCCAAACCATCAAATTTCAAGAGACTTGTCGCCGGATCAACCACGCCCACAATTTTTTTGCGCCCAAAGAGTTTCGCCTCAACAGTGAAGTCTTCAGTCACTTCGTAGTTTCCTATCTCAATATAGTCGGACTGGAACCATTCCACCATTCCCACCTCGTGGTGTCCAAAGGTCAGTTCATGACGGGTCGGCGGAAACCAGGGAGGATCATTGGGGAATGTTTTCTTGGAAACAAATTTCATGCTCTCCCATTCGAACGACTGAGCGAAATTAACGGAAAGTTCCACCACGCCATCCTTGATGGCAATCCCGGCAATCTCCGGCCCGGCAACCGCGGAACCGCTCAAGAGCCCAGCGACAAATAAGCCTGTCAATCTTTTCATTTTGCTCCTCACAAACCAGTTACGCGTAACTGGTTTATCAAGTTCACGACCTCAATCTACCCCAGCTCCCAATCCATATCGAGCCAAGTTTAGCCAAGCGAAGAAGTGCGTTGGCATTCGCCATTCGTCTACAACTGGGTCACGCCAGTATATCGCGAATGACGTGTCCGTGAACATCGGTCAGGCGCCGGTCTATGCCGTTGTGCCGGACGGTCAGCTTTTCGTGATCCACACCCAGCAGATGGAGGATGATGGAGTGCATGTCATGGCTGGTTGTGCCGGTTTCGCTTTTCCAAGCCCATTGGTCGCTCTGGCCGTAAGTCGTTCCCCCCTGCACCCCACCACCGGCAAACCAAGTGACAAACGTCCCACCATTGTGATCCCGGCCGGCCTGCCCCTGGCTGAACGGCATACGGCCAAACTCGGTGGTCCATATGACCAGGGTGTCTTCAAGCATGCCTCGCGCCTTCAAGTCCTTGATCAGGCCCGTAATCGGCTTGTCGACCTGTCCGGTCATGTACGGCAGTTCGGTGTGGATGTTGGCATGATTGTCCCAGTTTTTAGTGGGGCCACCCGCTCCACTCCAGATTTGGACAAATCGCACCCCCCTCTCCAGCATGCGGCGGCCAAGGATGCAGCGCTTGGCAAAATCCTTGGTGTTATCCTCATCCATTCCGTAAAGCTTTCGCACCACTTGGCTTTCGCCTTTCATGTCGAACAGGTCCGGCACACTGAGCTGCATGCGAGCGGCCATCTCGAGACTTAGTATTCTGGCTTCGAGCCGTGAGTCGCCCGGCGTTTGGTTAGCGTGGTTTCGGTTCAGAAACCCCAGCACTTCCCGGCTGGCCGCCTCGCTCGCAGTGTTGATATGCTTCGCTTCGTCCGGGGGGAAAAGATAACGCACCGGTCTCGAACCGGAGGCGTTTATAACCGTCCCCTGATGCCGTGCCGGCAAAAAGCCGGAGGTGAAATTGCCGAGATTATTATAAGGCAACCCCTTCGGATCCGGCAGCACGATGAACTCCGGAAGGTTCTGATTAATCCGGCCAAGCGCATAACTAATCCAAGCCCCCATGCACGGAAAGCCCGGAATCGTGAATCCGGTTGTCTGCATATAGCTACCCAGACCGTGCACGTTCGTCGGCGAGTTCATCGACATGAGGAACGCCAAGTCGTCCACCACGGTTGCCATGTGCGGCAGCACCTCGCTGACCCAGCGGCCGCACTCGCCATGCCGCCGAAACGCGAACGGACTCTTCAGCACCTTGAATCCTGGAGAGTTGGTCACCGACTCGACCAGACGGCCATCGCCCGGGTCAAACTTTTGACCGTCCAAGGCAGCCAGCTCCGGCTTGTGGTCGAAAGTGTCCATCTGGCTGACTCCGCCGTTCATGAACAACTGAATCACCCGCTTGGCCTTGGGAACGTGATTCAAGGTCGAACCAAGCGCCGAGTCGGTGCCGAGGATTTGGCCAAGCGCCAGGCCGCCGAAACCGCCGCCTGTCGCCTGCAAAAAACTCCGCCTGGAAATTCCGTGATCCACTTTAATTCAAAAAAACAAACTCACTGCTATTGAGGATGACGCGGCAGGCGTTGGCCAAGCCGTGTTCGCGGGCCAAGGCCAAAACCAAGCGGCCTTCCTCCGGCTCCGGTTCCCGATGATATGCCAATTCAAAAAGCTCCCGCACCTGCGTCGAAAGAGACGATGACTCGTGCCGCAACCGCTTGGCCAAACGCTCGCTTTGGCGCACAAGAAAACGGTTGTTCAACATCGCCAGGGCCTGCAGCGCAGTGACGGACGACTCCCGCTTGGGCGCGTGCTGCGAGGCGTCCGGGCAATCCATCAACTGCATCAGCGGATCAGGCACGGTGCGAAAGACAAACCGATACACGCTACGCCTAAAATTCGCCGGTGAATCAGGGTCAAACCCGACGTAGTCGAGGCTCGGCGTCACGTGCACCCCCTTGCTCATGTTGAAATGACGAGCGGATGGGCCACCCATTTTCAGATCCGCATTTCCGGCCAACTGCAGTAACGAATCACGGTATGATTCCGCGTCGAGCCTCGTCCGGTTCACCCGCCACAGCCAACGGTTGTCCGCGTCTCGGCGGGTGTAATCCACATTGTGCGCGGAGTTCTGCTGATAAACCGAGCTGGTCATGATGGTGCGATGCAGCCACTTCAGCGAACCGCCCCCTCCCCGAAATTCGAACGCCAACCAATCCAGCAACTCAGGGTGTGATGGACGATCTCCCATGCGACCGAAGTCGTTGGGCGTGCCGACTAGTCCGCGACCAAAGTGATAATGCCAAACGCGATTCACAATCGATCGCCAAGTGAGGACGTTTCGCTCATCCGCCAACCAGTTGGCGAGGGCCGCCCGACGCTGCCCTTCGTCATCGGGACTGGTAATGGTGAAACGACTTTTCAATGCGTCAATAGAACCCAGCGCACCGGGCACCGCTTTTTCGCCCGGTGAATGAATGCTGCCACGTTGCAAGACGTGAACCTCCCTTGGCTTGCGAGCTGGTTTGAAGTTGCCCAACGCTGAAAAATCGCTGGCGACGGCGTACACTTTTGGCCGCTCTCCAAGTGCGGCCACTTCCTTGGCGTTCGCTTCCCTGGAAAAATAAAGTGTCAAAACCTTGATCTGCTCGTTGGTGCGCTTGGCCGGCTCAATCGCCAGCGCTTGGCCCACGCCCGGCGGCAGAATCTCGATCAGCGCCGGCTTGGCTGCCTTGGTGACAGACAATCTCGGTCGGCCGATCAGATGACTTCCGCCGTGAAGCTGGCGCAACTCGATCTCCATCGTCTCCCCCTTCAGCGCCGTCAACGGCTTTTCAAAAACAAACATGGCACGGTGTGGTTTCGATTCTTCAGGGTGAATCCCCCAAGCCGTCTTTAGATCACCGTCAATCGCGTGCCCGACCACCCAACTCGCTTGGTTAAAATCTGCCTTGGCTTGGGAGATCTTCACCGGCCGGCCAGACACCTTCACCACGATTTCGGACAAATGCAGATTACCGTTCGGTGCACGACCGGGTCCGCCTTTTGGCAGCGACTCATCAGCCAGCACATCGAGTTGAACGGCGGTTACTCCATCCATCGGCAGCACGGCAGTGAATGTGGCCGTGTCACGCTCCGGCGCTTGGCCTTGCGCAAGAAAAGAACCGTCCGGCTTCGCCTCAAACGTCACACCGTCGGTCGATTGAACCTTCACTCCGCACAAGACCACCCACCCGCCTTGGCCAAACCGCAATTGCTCTTCGCGATGGGCTGACAATGAATGGTCGGGCAACGAATGTGGCAATTCGCCTCGATCGAGTTGTGCCTTCACCTTAAGCAACCGCCTGCGCAGCTTGGCCACCTGCCCGTTTGGATCGTAAGGTCGATCCACTTTATCCACGCCGGAAAAAACCGCCTGCAACGAGTAGTAGTCCTCCATCGACACCGGATCAAACTTGTGGTCGTGACAGCGTGCACAGTGAACTGTCGTGCTCACGAAGGTGGACATCACGGTCGCGATCATGTCATCGCGGTCGAGGTACTGCGCGATCTTCTTGTCAATCGTGCCGTCGGAGATTCCCATCTGCGAACTTTCATCCCACGGCCCGGTCGCCAGCATCCCGATGGCGCGAACAACCGACGGTTGATCCGGGAAAAGAACATCGCCCGCCACCTGCTCACGAACGAATTGAGCGTATGGCTTGTCCGAGTTAAACGACTCAATCAGGTAATCACGATAAGGCCACGCGTTTTCACGGATGGCATCCTCATCGTGTCCATGGGTCTCGGCATAGTGAACGACATCCATCCAGTGTCGGGCCCATCGTTCCCCGTAGTGGGGACTGCCAAGCAGGCGCTCAATGAGATTTGAGTACGCGACTGGGGAGTCATCCTTTACAAAGGCATCCACCTCCCCCGGGCTCGGCGGTAGGCCGGTCAGGTCAAACGACGCTCGCCGAATCAGCGAGACCCGATCGGCTCGGAGAGACGGCGTAAACCCATGCTGCAGATATTTTAAGGCGATGAAACGATCAATTGGATTAGATGCCCAACCGGGAAATTTTGATGCTTCTTGCGGGATTGTGGGCCTTTTCAACGGCTGTAAAGCCCACCACGTCCCG
>PVBE012236159.1_pt1 | contig 10441 bp, 13 predicted proteins | sample 1631181 | NCBI WGS metagenome assembly PVBE01 (sample SAMN08397723, study PRJNA350692) | Marine metagenome, whole genome shotgun sequencing project. | isolation source: water | place: Pacific Ocean | collected 2012-04 | reverse complement strand
GTCTGTGCCCCTACTCCAACCTCCGTGCTATCGAGTTCATCGGCCACCGTGGCGAGCAGGGTGTGCGGCGGGCAGACGGCGATCTCTGTTGCCGATACGGCCGAAGCGCCTTTGGCAACCGCACGCGCAAGCTCCCGGGCAAACACGGTGGAGCCGTTCATTTTCCAATTTCCTACGACTAACGGGCGGCGGTCCAATTGCTAATCTCTCCAAGGGTCTGTTTACACGACGCGCGGCGCGCATAATATCATCTTGCGGGGCCATGGGGCGACGATCCGAATGCACACCCGGCACGAAGGGGGCAATTCCCGCAAAGCGGTGTTTTCCTGCAGATCCGCTTGGCGTGCTCGACGATGAGGGCATGAAACTCACCGAACGCCGGGGCCCCCCCGGTTAGCTCCACCTCCACACGTCTTTTTAATCGGTCGTAGGCGAGGTCTCCGTCGGTAACGCCGATCCGAGCGAAAAGCCGCCGAGTATAAGTGTCGACGACAAATACGTTTCGATCGAAAGCGTAGAGCAAAATGTCGTCGGCAGTTTCCGGCCCAACACCGTTAATAGCGAGCAGCTCGGCGCGCAGCGTTTCTGTATCCCATGCGGCCACCGCTTCGATACCGCCGTAATCGCACAACCAGCCGCAAAGATTGCGCAACCGCTTCGCCTTTATGTTGAAACAACCGGACGGTCGCACGAGCACCGCGAGGTCCGTTTCACCGGTGCCGAGCATTCGCTCCGGAGTCATGCAATCCACCTCGACGAGACGAGCTAAAGCCTTTTCTACGTTTCGCCACGCGGTATTCTGCGTCAAAATCGCACCGATCATTACCTCGAAACGAGTGTCACCCGGCCACCAATCCTGCGGGCCGTAGTGGCTTAGTAACGTCGAATAGAGCCTGGCGACGGACGGTGTCGCGGTTGGCGCGAGACCCGTCACTCTCCACTGCGACGACTGAAATCGACCAACCGATAAAGGTCGTCGAGCATCACGCCCTTTATTTCGAAATGCGCACCGGCCTTCAGATCGCGCGGGAGCATAACATTCGCGAAACGAGAACGGATCAGACGGCTTACCCGACACCCTTGCGACTCCCACATTCGCCGAACCTCGCGATTACGACCCTGACGTACGACACAATAATACCAACGGTTCGCGCCGCGACCGTTGCCGGCTACTACGTCTTCGAACGTACAGTTTTCGCCATCGATCTCGACGCCAAGCTTCAACCTGTCGAGCGTCTGTGCGCTGACGCTGCCAAAAACACGCACCGCGTATTCTCGATCGATCCGGTAGCTCGGGTGCATCAAGCGATGCGCCAACTCGCCGTTGTCCGTAAACAGCAACAAACCGCTCGTGTTGACGTCCAGGCGTCCAACGCTGATCCAACGCATACCATCTTTTTGAGGCAACAGGGAAACGGCGGTAGGTCGCCCCGCGGGGTCATTGGAGGTGCAAATCACGCCGTCGGGTTTATTCAGTGCGATCACGCGTGCGCGGGTCGGCTTCGTCGGGAGCCGCAACAGTTGACCGTCGAGCATGATCCGATCCCTGCTCGATACGCGGATGCCGGGCTCCGCGCGTTCACCGTTAACCGACAACCTCCCGGCTACGATCCATTTTTCGATTGCGCGCCTCGATCCGTAGCCTGCCCGCGCCAAGATCTTTTGCAGGCGCTCACCGTCGCTATGACCGGTTCGCATCTGCTACCGCGCGACGAAGTACTTCAGTGCAGAGAAATGCCGCATGCTCGAAGTGGTTCGCTACCGGCTTCCCGCGGAAACAACCGGCTCCGACTCGGTATCGGTATCGGTATCGGTATCGGTATCGGTATCGGTATCCGTATCCGTATCCGTATCCGTATCGAGCGGCACCCCGGCGTCGGCGAAAAGGTCGGCGTTAATGTCGTTGATATCCTTGAGTTCGGTAAGACTCGGCAAATCCGTTAACGATGCGAGGTTGAAATAATCGAGAAATTGTTTAGTTGTCGCGTAAACGGCCGGCTTCCCCGGGACGTCCCTGTGGCCCACAACTCTTACCCATTCACGTTCCATCAGCGTTCGAATCATGTTTGTACTGACCGCTACGCCACGTATGTTTTCGATCTCTCCGCGCGTGATCGGTTGCCGATAAGCAATGATCGCCAGGGTCTCCAACAACGCGCGCGAATACCGAGGACGCTTTTCGTCCCACAATCGGCTGATCCATCCCGCGACTTCGCTTCGAGCCTGAAACCGGTAACCACTCGCTACGCGCACGAGTTCGATACCGCAGTGATGGTAATCATTTTCGAGTTCCTCGAGCGCCGTACGCATCTGATCGCGGCTCGGCGCAGCGTCGCCGTCCTCACTGAACAATTGATACAAGCGATCGAAATTGACCGGAGAAGCGGCGACCATCAACGCGGCTTCGAGAATTTGCTTGAGCTTTTCGAGTTCCATTGCAGAGATCGTGGTTCCCTAAATAGGCGTTCCAAAATATCGATCAGTTTCGGGTTAAAGGCCGATCGCTGTAAATCATCACCGTCACCCCGGCCTCGAATCGAGTCCGGGGTGACGGCGGTTGGTGTAACTACAAAAGTGATGCATCTTTTGGAACGCCTATTTTAAACTACGAGTTTGACGTAAATCGGCCCGTGATCGTCATTCTGCACCATCTGAATGAGGGATTCTTTGAGCAATTCCAAGATCGCGATGAGCGTAACGACAACCCCGGCTCTTCCCTCCTTCACAGTGAACAACTCAGAGAACGAGATAAAGCTATCGCTCCGAGCACGTTCCATCACCAACGCCATACGCTCGCGTACCGACAAGGGTTCGCGTTGGACTCTGTGATCAGCAAACATCTCCGCTCGATCCAAGACGTCGCGAAAGGCGTCCAACAGTGCGTCTAAGGTCACATCCGGCTGCGGTCGTTCCAAGCCATCGGGCTCGAATACCACAGTAACGCGGTGCAGTTCGCGTTCCAATCGCGGTAATGCATCGAGGTCCTCCGCCGCTTTCTTATAGCGTTCGTATTCCTGAAGTCGGCGGACTAACTCGGCCCTGGGGTCAGCGTCTTCGGCTTCCTCCGATGGCGGCCGCGGCAGGAGCATGCGGGACTTGATTTCCGCCAGCAATGCGGCCATCACCAGGTATTCGGCTGCGAGTTCGAGTTTGATCTCCTGCATCGTATCGATGTAGGACATGTACTGCTCGGTGATGTGCGCGATCGGGATATCGAGGATATTGAGATTCTGTCGCTTTATCAGGTAGAGGAGCAAATCGAGCGGGCCCTCGAAAGCCTCCAGGAAGACCTCCAATGCATCAGGGGGGATATACAGATCCTTGGGCGGTTCGATTACCGGCGTACCTTGAACGACCGCAAACGGCATTTCGCCTTGCTGGGGGCGCTGCGATTGCTCGATAAGGTTTGTCGGCTCTGACACGGGACGCTTAACGGTGGACCAGATTCATCGCTTGCCGAACCTCCTCCAGGGTATCGCGGGCTGCTTCGCGAGCGGCTTCGCAGCCTTCGTCGATAATCGCCTGGACCGCTTCCGGATCCTGGAGAAAGTCCTCGCTTCGCTCTCTGATCGGCGCCTGTTCCTTCAAAACGGCATCGATGATTGGTTGCTTGCAATCAAGGCAACCAATCCCGGCGCTGCGGCACCCGGCTTCGGCCCAAGCTTTGACTTCCGTGGCGGAATACACCTCGTGGAACGGCCACACAGGGCACTTGCCCGGATCCCCGGGATCCGACCTCCTGACCCGGGCCGGATCGGTCTGCATGGTGCGGATTTTACGCTCGACCGACGCCGGCGGCTCGCGCAAACCGATCGTGTTGTTGTAGGACTTCGACATCTTGTCGCCATTCAGTCCGGGCATCTTTGCTTCCGGCGTCAGCAGCGCGCGCGGCTCCGGCAAAATGACTTTGCCGCCGCCTTCGAGGTAACCGAGCAGTCGTTCGCGGTCGCCGAGCGATATGTTCTGTTGAGACTCGAGAAACGCATGCCCCTTTTCCAGGGCCTCGCTATCGCCGTCTTCCTGATAGCTCCGCCGGATCTCGAAATACAGCTTGGCGTTTCTTTTGCCCATTTTTCGCGCTGCATCCTTAGCTTTCTCCTCGAACCCCGGTTCGCGCCCATAGAGATAATTGAAGCGTCGCGCCACTTCGCGCGCCATTTCGATGTGCGCCACCTGATCTTCGCCCACGGGCACGAACCCGGCGCGGTAGATGAGAATGTCGGCCGCCTGCAACAACGGATAACCTAAAAAACCGTATGTCGACAGGTCCTGTTCCCTCAGCTTCTCCTGCTGATCTTTATAGCTGGGCACCCTTTCCAACCAGCTGATCGGAGTGATCATCGAAAGCAGCAAGTGAAGTTCGGCATGCTCAGGGACCCGCGACTGAATGAATATGCTCGCTTCTCCCGGATTAATGCCTACCGACAGCCAGTCGACAACGATATCGAAAACGCTCTCAGTGATACCCGAGGTCTCCTCGTAGACCGTCGTTAGCGCATGCCAATCGGCGATGAAGAAAAAGCAGTCGTATTCGTGCTGGAGTTCGATCCAGTTCTTGAGCACGCCATGGTAATGACCGAGGTGCAATTGCCCGGTGGGGCGCATACCCGACAACACGCGTTTATTTGCTGTTACGCTCATGGTCTAACGAGACGCCCGGATTCTGATTCTTTGCACCGGCCTAAGGGATACTGGCGGCCAGGAGTTTCTGGATCCATGCCGAAACCGGCGCGAATACCCTACCCAAAACGCCGTTGAACAGGCGTCCCGCCAAAAGCAGAAGGGCGCAACGCGCTCACGTAGTATCTTGAGACCGCTTCTAGCGTGATTGTCGTGTTGAACATTATCCCAGCCCAGCACATGTAAAGCAAAACTGCGACGACCGGGGTGCCCGCTACGTTCTTCGAGAGCATCAAGATCCCATAGCATGTCAACGTAATGGTCACATTGGCGAGCGACCGGGCGGCGGCCACCGGTGCGATGCTTATGAAGTGCAATAAGTGCAACACGCCGCCGCGTTCAGGAACCTTCCAGATCCAGTAGATGTTCGACCTCACCCAAACCGCGCCTGACCAGTACCGGGTCTCCCGATGACAGATCGATCACGGTGGTCGGTTGCGCCCCGCCGGCGCCGGCATCGAGAAACATATCGATCCGACGACCGAAATGCTCATCAATCTCGTCCGGGTCGGACAACTCCATCCCGCCGGAAACATCTCGCGCCGTCGCACTCAGCATCGGTATTCCGACCGCCTGCAAAAGCGCGGAGGTGACCGGATGCTGGGGAATGCGCAAACCGATCGTTTTGCGTTTGGGGTCGCGTAAACGCCGCGGCAGTTCCCGGGTCGCTTGGAGAATGAATGTATACGGACCTGGGGTCAGTGATTTGAGTAACCGGTAACAGGCATTATCGACCCGTGCGAACGTCGACAATTCGGACAAATCTCGGCAAACGAGCGTGAGATAGTGCTGGTCGCTCATGCGCCGGATCGCGCGGATGCGCCGAATCGCGTTATGCGAACCCAACGTGCATCCCAACGCGTAGCAGGAATCGGTGGGATAGACGATCACACCATCGCCGAGAAGTTTGTCGCGAGCCATGGATATCAATCGCTTTTGCGGGTGCGTGGGGTGTATTTCAACTCTCATGAGTATCTGCAAGGAACCTCTGATTAACCCGCCGAACACCGTTTCAGCACCGAAATTTCCCACGCCGCCTTACGGATCCCGCCGTCAGTTCCTCCCAGAGGCCGCTTGGTGAGCCGGACCGGACGAGATCCGATCTCCCACCCGCCGAGAAGCCAATATCAAATACCGGCAGGCAACAAAGGACGAGGAGCCTACCGGATGGGCGTCGCCAACGCTACAACGGGAAAACTAGGGTCGGGATCATGCAGCCGGCCGTCCGCCCTCGGCTACTACAAACCTCACAATGAGCACGCCCTTCTATTTTCTCAAGCGACTAACACGGATATTTCATGGGGACCGTGGATAGTCACTTCCGCCACCACTCGCTCCGGCGACCGACAGCTTCACCCGAGCGCCTCGGCAGTACGTGGGTCACAACGGCGCCGATGGTGAAGGCGAGGCGAAACGAGTCACCGCCATCGGTACACTGAAATATCCGAGCCAAGGAGGCGCACGTAAGGGTGCTGCTTGCCGATTTCCGGCTCGTTCCGGTACGCTAGCAGTCCGTCGGACTGGGCAGTGGCAATGATGGTGGAGGGGAGTGCTTCCGTTGCATAGAGATTTCGAGCGCGGCCACGGTCGCCGCCTAAAGCGGTCGCCGATTGAAAGCCGGCATGACTGAGTAACTATCGATGTTATATGCGATTATTTGGGAAGATAATGACGACAGCCTGGCCCTGCGGCAATCGGTCCGACCCGCCCACCTCGAACGCGTCAATCGACTGGTCGACGAGGGACGTCTCGTGATCGGCGGCCCGTTCCCGGCGATCGAAGCGACGGACCCGGGCCCGGCCGGCTTTACCGGCAGTTTGATCATCGCCGATTTTCCGTCGCTCGCCGCCGCCGTGCGATGGATCGAAGACGACCCATACACCGAAAGCGGCATAATTAAAGACTTTAGCGTGAAACCATTTCTGCAGGTCGTCCCATGAGTGAAGCCGGACCCGCCGCGGCGCGAATCGACCGGATCCGTCGGGCGATCGAACTTGCTCTGTCGCCCGATTTTCTCGACATTACCGACGAAAGCCATCTGCACGCCGGTCACCTCGGTGCCCGAAGCGGCAAGGGGCATTTCCGCTTAAGGATCATCGCGCCCCAGTTCTCGGGCATGACGCCCATCGACCGCCATCGCCTGGTCTACGCCGCGGTGGGTGATCTGATGGACCGTGATATCCATGCGCTCGGCATCGAAGCCAGCGCACCCGACGAACGTAGCGACTGAATCGAACCAACAGCGGTCAATGGCTAGAGTCAAAACACCGAAAAAAGTATGGGAGTCAATCGATGGCGGATCGTCGCTGTATCGCGGCGATCAAATAACGCTAATGAAGAGCCTACCGGATGAATCCTTCGACTGCATATGGACCGATCCGCCCTATTTTCTCTCCAATGACGGTACTACCTGCGTGGCAGGGCAGCGGACGACCGTCAACAAGGGTCAATGGGATCGCAGCCGCGGGATCGAAGCCGACCACGCGTTCAATTTGGATTGGCTGGAACAATGTTATCGTCTGCTCACACCAGAGGGAACAATTTGGGTTAGCGGTACTCACCACGTCTACCTCAGCGTCGGCATGGCGCTGCAACAGCTTGGTTACCGCCTATTGAACGATATCGTATGGGAGAAACCGAACCCGCCCCCGAACCTAGGATGCCGCTGCTTCACGCATGCGACCGAGATGTTGTTGTGGGCGACAAAGGCGGCTAAGGGCAGCGGCCATCGCTACACTTTCAATTATAAAGAAATGAAGCTGCGTAACGGCGATCGGCAAATGAAAAACGTCTGGCGTTTCTCTGCGGCCGGTAACGATGAAAAACGCCACGGGAAACACCCTACCCAAAAACCACTCGCGTTGATCGAGCAATGTCTAAGCGCAAGCACCTTGCCGGGAGATCGAATATTCGACCCGTTCGCCGGATCGGCGTCGACGGGGGTCGCTTCGCTTATGCTCGGCCGCCATTTCGTCGGGTGCGAAATCGACGCCCAATTCGCACGTCTGGCGAGCAAACGGCTCCGTGAAACGGATACCGAATCAAGCGCGAGCGCCGCATTATGAATTCGCCGACGGTCGAACTCGCCAGCGAACTAATCCGGCGCGTATCCGTCACGCCGAACGACGCGGGCTGTCTCGAAGTGATCGCCGCCCGGCTCGAACCCTTGGGGTTTGAAACCGAGTTCTTGCCCTTTGGTGCGGTCAAGAACCTGTGGGTAACGCGCGGCAGCGGCAATCCTGTATTCACATTCGCGGGACACACCGACGTCGTTCCGGCGGGTAATCACGATGAGTGGACGTCCGACCCGTTCGTCCCAGAAATCCGCAAGGACCACTTGTACGGCCGTGGCGCCGCCGATATGAAGGGCAGCCTGGCAGCCATGATTACCGCCATCGAACGATTCTTAGACGGCGGTACCGAATACAAAGGAACGCTGAGCCTGCTGCTAACGTCGGACGAGGAAGGCGTCGCGACGGACGGGACGGCGAGAGTCGTCCAAGCATTGGGCAACCGCGGGCAAACGATAACGTGGTGCCTGGTGGGAGAGCCGAGCAGCGAATCGACCTTAGGCGATACGGTTCGCAACGGACGACGGGGATCGCTAAACGGGCGACTTAGAGTCGGCGGGATCCAGGGTCACGTCGCTTATCCCGAGCTAGCCGCCAATCCGATCCACTCGGCCGTCCCGGCGCTAGAGGAGCTCTGCCGCACGCGCTGGGATGAAGGCAACGAATTCTACCGCCCGACATCGTTTCAGATCTCTAATATTGCTGCCGGAACCGGCGCCGAAAATGTGATCCCTGGCGTTCTCGAGGCGCAGTTCAACTTCCGCTTCAGCACGGCAAGCAGCATCGCCGAACTGCAGCGACGTACTGTTTCGATCCTGGAAGCCCATCGATTGGAATACACCATAGACTGGCATCTGTCCGGCAACCCGTTCTTTACAGCCGGCGGCCATTTTCTCGACGCCGTCTTGGACGCCGTCCGGGACGTGCTCGGTGTCGAGCCTCAGGCGTCGACCGGCGGCGGTACGTCTGATGGCCGCTTTATCGCTCCGACCGGCGCCGAAGTCATCGAACTCGGCCCGGTCAACGCGACAATACACAAAGTCGACGAATGCGTGCGAACGGACGATCTCGACCGTCTGTCTGCGACCTACGAAGCGGTCTTAACCCGGATGTTGAGAAAGTGAGTTACCCCGCGCGGACGCGCGGGGTAACGAGATGTGCGCTAAGCCGTCTGCGCGGCGGGTGCGTCGAATTGCTCCTCTTCGGTTGAGCCGTTAAGAGCGGTCACGGAGGAAGCGCCACCCTGGATGACGGTCGTCACATCGTCGAAGTAGCCCGCACCAACTTCCTGTTGATGGCTCGCGAACGTGTATCCGCGACTGGCCGCATCGAATTCCGGCTCCTGGACCATCTCTACATAGGCGGTCATTCCGCGGCGGACATAAGCGTGGGTCAAATCGAACATGTTGTACCACATGTTGTGGATCCCGGCGAGCGTGATGAACTGATACTTATACCCCATCGCCCCGAGTTCGCGTTGGAATTTAGCGATCGTCGCGTCGTCCAGATTCTTCTTCCAATTGAAAGACGGCGAACAATTATAGGCGAGCAATTGCTCGGGATAATCATCGTGAATGGCTTCGGCGAAACGCTGCGCTTCCTCGAGGTCGGGAACTGCCGTCTCGCACCACAGCAGATCTGCATAAGGCGCGTAGGAAAGCCCTCGTGCGATCGCTTGATCGAGCCCGGGCCGGGTCACATAAAATCCTTCCGAAGTACGCTCGCCAGTCATAAATTCATGGTCTCGCTCGTCGATATCCGAAGTCAACAGCGCCGCCGCGTTGGCATCGGTGCGCGCCAGTACGATGGTCGGCACGTCCATAGAATCGGCTGCAAGCCTCGCGGCGACTAATTTCTGCACGGCGTCTTGGGTCGGAACCAGTACCTTGCCACCCATGTGCCCGCATTTCTTTGCCGAAGCAAGCTGGTCCTCGAAGTGCACACCGGAGGCCCCTGCTTCTATCATTCCTTTCATGAGTTCGAAGGCGTTCAAAACGCCACCGAAACCGGCCTCCGCGTCCGCGACGATCGGGGCAAAATAATCGATCTCATCGCGGCCTTTGGCCCACTGGATCTGGTCGGCCCGTTGAAACGCATTATTGATGCGACGGACGATCGTCGGCACGGAATCGACCGCGTAGAGGGATTGGTCCGGATACATCGTCTCACAGGTGTTCGCATCCGCCGCAACCTGCCACCCCGATAGATAAATTGCCTTTACCCCGGCTTTGACCTGCTGCACCGCCTGGCCACCGGTAAGCGCGCCCAGTGTCGGCACGAAGTCCTCCTCGTTAACCAGTTTCCACAGTTTCTCGGCACCGCGACGCGCCAGCGAGTATTCGATCGGGACACTACCGCGCAATCGCACGACGTCGGCCGCGGAGTAATCGCGTCGAACGCCTTCCCACCGCGGATTGCTTGCCCAATCGGTTTCCAGCACATCGACCTGTTCTTGAAATGATAAAGCCATCGTAGTTCCTCCTGCCCTGCAGACATTCCAACGGTTTCCAAGACTAAGAAAGCAGCCTTTTTGTCCGCGCCGCTTGCGCGCGAATTCGAGCGGGAACTTACGCTGCACTGCACCAATTGTTGCAATGCACAATAGTCCTAAAATATACCGGTGTCAAGGCCTAATCGCTTTGAATTCGATTTCTTTTTGGCTGGCAGGTTTTGACCTGTTCCGGAGCCTC
>PVBE011958378.1_pt1 | contig 10441 bp, 8 predicted proteins | sample 1631181 | NCBI WGS metagenome assembly PVBE01 (sample SAMN08397723, study PRJNA350692) | Marine metagenome, whole genome shotgun sequencing project. | isolation source: water | place: Pacific Ocean | collected 2012-04 | reverse complement strand
CCGAGACGATCTCGTCCCCATCGAACAGGTCCCCCAACTCTCTGGGATATGTTTCCACCAGGCGCACCCCGGCCACCTTGAGTTGCAGTTCCGTCATCACCGGGTTCTTGATCTTGTTGTAAAGCGAAGCAGCCTTGGCCTCCACCGGCTCGGTTTCCTTGACATAATCGCTCCGGCCGTGGTTTTGGCCGACCAGTTTGTCCAGCAGGCGGACGTTGACGTCGTAGCCCACCCCCAGGGCAAACAGCCTAGCGCCGCAGGTGTTGGCCCTGCTCGTGTCGGCCAGAATGTCCGCCTCCTTGATGTTGCCCGCCGTGGGCAGGCCGTCAGTCAGGAAGATGAGATATCCCGGCCGCGGACTTCCGCCGGTCTGGCCGGCCGCCAGCGTTTTCATGGCCACTTGCAGCGCCTCGTGAATGTTCGTGCCGGCGGCGGCCTCAATGCCGTCCACCCACTCTGCCGCCTTGACAAGGTTATGCTTGTCGGCGGCCACGAGAGTTTCAAAAAACGGCTCGACCGAATCGTTGTAGACGATGAGGTTGAAGCGGTCGCCCGCGTTGAGGTTCTTCAGGATGAAGTTGAGGGCCTCCTTCGCCTGTACAATTCGCTTTCCGCTCATCGAGCCGCTGCGGTCCAGCACCACCGCCACGTCCTTTGCGACCACCACCTTTCCCGCCGAGCGGGGGTTGGGGCTGACAAGCAGCATGAAGTAGCCATTCTGGTCCGCCCGCCCCTGATAGGTCAGCAGGGTCGCGCCGACCTTCTCGTCGGCGGCCCTGTAGTACACCACCAGGTCACGGTTGGGCAGAGCGTTCTTTTGAGCGTAACGGGCAATAAGATGCCGCGGGCCCCTGCGGCTGACCGTGATCTGGTGGGTGGGCGAATACACCGAGGTGATATCGCACCTGGCCCTGATGTCCACTCGCACCTCAACGTCCTCGATGGGCCTGACTGAGAACTTTCCCGTATTGAGGGGGTACCACACCTCCACCAGGTCGCGGTCCTTCCTGCAGACGCTGCGGTAGTTGACCACGACCCGCACGGGCTTGCCCGGTTCCAGCGGGAAGGCCCGCGTGCGATAGAGGCCGAAGCCGGCATACTCCAGCAGGGCCGGGTCCTTCTTGCGCCGCACGATGTCCTCATAGACCTTACGGGCCTCGTCGGCCTTCAAGAGCCGTGCAGTGTATTCCTTGCCCCCGACTATCAGCGTCATGGCGTCAAGGGCCGCTTCGGGAGGCACGGGGAACAGGTATTCCACTTCGATCATTCCCTTGCCGGTATTGACGAACGCCTGATCGATCGACACGGAGGCCACCTGATCTCGCACCGTAACGCTGACGCGATGATACTTGACCGCCCAGTGCCCACGAACGCTAATCTCCGGGCGGACCGGAACGACAAACCCGTCGGCCCGGACCGGGGGGACAAAGATCCCGAAAACCGTCAATGCCGCCATCGCCGGCGCCAAAAACCTGTGTGTATGTTTCATGATCGTTTCTCCCATCCGCTCGTTATCGAACACCACTGCATTGGACGCCCGGACGGCGACGGCGGTTCCCGAAAACACCATCGAAAACACAAAACAAGATGGAGAATTAAGAATCGGACGCCCAAGGAACGGCGCAAAGCAGAATTGGGAATCTGTTTCCCCCGCTACCTTCACGCGATCAGCGGTCAGAGAAGACTCCCCCGCGGCGTCAGTCTCTCTGGAATCCCTGCGCCCCGACGAGTTTGACGAAGCGAACGCCGCAGACTTGCCGGCGGCTGATCTTCTCGCCGTTCTTTTCCAGGACCAGAACCATCTGTGTCGCCGGCCCGCCCACAGGCGCGACAATCCGTCCGCCGTCGGCGAGTTGTTCAATCCAAGCCGGAGGAACATCCGGAGCGGCCGCTCCGCAGATGATACAGTCGAACGGTGCCTCCTCGGGCCAACCCAGGCTGCCGTCACGCGTGGCGAACGTAACGTTGTTCACCCCCATCACCGCCAGAGTCTCCTCGGCCCGCCCGGTAAGTTCCGGAATCCGCTCCGCGGCGTATACCCAGCACACCAGTCTGGCGAGCACCGCTGTCTGATAACCGCTGCCGGCGCCCACGTCCAGCACGCGGCAGTCGCCATCGCAGCGTAATTGCTCCACCATCAGCGCAACGACGTACGGTTGGGAAATGGTCTGGCCGAAACCGATAGGCAAAGGACTGTCGGCATAAGCCTGCGCTTGCCGGTCGGGCGGGACAAACAGTTCGCGCGGGACCTCGCCCATCGCAGCCAGTACACCCGGGTTCTTGATCCGGCGCAATCGCAACTGCGTTTCCACCATTTGCCGCCGAACCGGAAGATAGTCTTTCTCCCAAGACATTACGCGCTTATTATATGAACTCGAGACCCTTACTGGGAACGTGGAATGGGAAAAATGGCCCCACACCGGATTGTGACGCTATTGACGGATTTCGGCACCCGCGACCCATACGTGGCGGCTATGAAGGGCGCGATCCTGCAAACCTGCCCCCAGGCACACATGGTGGACCTCTGCCACGACGTTCCGCCCCACAACATTCTTGCCGGGGCCTTCACGCTTGCCCATGCCGTCCCGTATTTTCCGCCTGGAACACTCCACGTGGTGGTAGTCGATCCCGGCGTGGGAACCGAGCGGAACATTCTGGCTGCACGCTTCGGCAAACATACCTTCCTGTTCCCCGACAACGGCGTTATCAGCCTCGTAGCCGAGGTTCTACCCCTGAGGTCCCTGCACACTTGCCGCAACGCCCAATACATACCCAACCGGACCTCCACCACATTCCAGGGGCGTGACGTGTTCGCTCCTGTTGCCGCACAAATCCTCAACGGCCTGAACATCGCCCGCCTTGGGCCTCAACCGACTACGTATAAACTCCTCGACCTGCCCCAGCCCACGGTGGAAAACACCCGGATCGTCGGGCGGGTGATCTACGTGGACAACTTTGGCAATCTCATAACCAACATCTCCCAATCGATCGTCCGCGACAACTGTGCCGATTGGGTTTCCCTGGCGGTCACCTGCAACGCCCAGGAGGTCGGAGACCTTGTCGGCACGTACGACCTGGTGGAAGTGGGCAAGGCGCTGGCCGTGTTCAACTCGATGGATCTCCTGGAAATTGCCGTCAACCAGGGCCGGGCCGACGAATCCTTCAAGGCCGGGATCGACACTCCGGTTCAACTTTCCGGATAGCATCGCCATGCGCCCAAACGCCGACATATCCCCCAGGCGGCTGGCCGAGTTGGACAATCGGCTCATCTGGCACCCGTTCACCCCCATGCGCCAGTGGCTCGCGGACTCCACCGAGCCGGGTCGCATCATTCGGGAGGCGGAGGGTTTCGAACTCATCGACGCACACGGGCGGCGGTTTATCGATGGTTTCTCCAGCCTGTGGTGCAATCTTCACGGACACCGGGTCGAGAAGATCGACCGGGCCATTACGGATCAACTGTCGCGCGTGGCCCACTCGACCCTCCTTGGCCACGCCTCACCGCCCAGCATCGAACTGGCCGAACGCCTGGTCGCGATTACACCGGGCAAGCTGACAAAGGTTTTCTACAGCGACAGCGGCGCGACGGCCGTCGAAATAGCGCTGAAGATGGCGTTCCAATACTTCCGCAACACCGGCCAGGGCGGGCGAGAAAAGTTCATCGCACTTCGTCAGGGCTACCACGGCGACACGATCGGGTCGATGAGTGTGGGCGGGATCGAAGCATTTCACAGCATTTTCCGCCCCCTGCTGTTCGCGAGCACCTTCGTCGATACGCCCAACCCCTACCATCACCCGGCCGGCGACCGCGCCGGGCAGGTGGTTCTGGAACAGGTTGAGGATATCCTTCGCGGCAGCGGCGAGACTTACTGCGCAATCATCGCCGAGCCGCTCATCCAGGCGGCCGGAGGCATGCTCACACACCCACCTGGGTTCCTCGCCAGCCTTCGCAGGCTGACACGCCAGTACGGTCTGCTGCTGATCGCCGACGAAGTGGCCACCGGATTCGCCCGCACCGGCAAACTATTTGCCTGCAACCACGAGCAGGTCTGCCCCGACCTGATGTGCCTGGGCAAGGGTTTGACCGGGGGATACCTGCCGGTGGCCGCCACGCTGGCCACTGAAGCGGTCTTTGAGGCGTTCGGCGGCGAGGTGAGCGAGGGCAGGACGTTCTACCATGGACACACGTACACGGGCAACGCGCTGGGCTGTGCGGCGGGGACGGCTTGCATCGATCTGATTTTCGAGACCGGCCTGCTCGAGGCGCTGGGCCGGAAGGTTGAAACCATACGCGCGCGCCTGACGGAACTTCGGGGGCATCCCAACGTCGGCGACATCCGCCAGTGCGGCATGATGGTCGGCATCGAGTTAGTGGCCGATCGTGACAAGCGCGAAGCGTTCGGCAGCGACAAGCACGTCGGCCAGGCTGTGTGCAAGCATGCCCGCAAACATGACATCATCATCCGTCCGCTGGGCGACGTGGTGGTGCTGATGCCCGCACCGGCCATGGACAACAAAACGCTGGAGCGGCTGATGACGGGCGTAATCGCGACGATCCGCGAGTTTTTTGAATAACAACCGCCGGACTTCAACGTGCGGCATCGGACAGGATAATGGCAACGATCCATGAGTAATTCGGGCCTTCGCAAAAAACCGTTTGACTTTGACGTGTCGCGCTGGGGTCAATTGCCGCAACTACGGGGTCTGTTCGTAACGGGCACCGACACAGAGGTGGGCAAAACACTGATTGCCGGTGCGATCGCTCAACACCTGCGGATGGCCGGGCGGGTTGTGGAAGTATTCAAGCCGGCTGCCAGCGGGTGCCGGAGGCACCGCGGCGACCTCGTAAGCTCCGACGCGGAGTTTTTGGCCTCCTGCGCCGACTCGTCGCGACCGCTGAGCGAGATCGCGCCTGTTCGCTACGCTGCGGCCCTTGCACCAAACGTAGCGGCGCAGCGGGAGGGCCGGCCGGTGGATCTCGAGGAAATTTTCGCCGCCTGGGGGCGTCTGGAAGGCGCAGCCGAGATCGTGGTCGTGGAGGGCGTCGGCGGGCTGCTGTGCCCCATTTCCGACGAGTTCTGGGTGATCCACCTGGCGAAGATGCTGAACCTGCCGGTGGTTATCGTTGCCCGGGGGGGCCTGGGCACCATCAACCACACACTGCTCACCATCCACGCCGCGCGCTGCGCAGGCCTGCCGGTGGCGGGCGTTGTGATTAACCGCTATCAAATCGACGGGGCTACCCAACGAGAGATGGAACTGTCCGAATCGGCCGCTTCGCACGGCGACGCGGAGATGGCTATGTTCACCAACCCCCGACAGATCGCCCGGCGCGGACAGGTACCGGTGCTGGCCCTGGTGCTGGAGGACCCGGAAAGTTCCGTGGAACACGCCCGCCTGGGGTCCGACGTACAGTTCGCCATCGATCAGGTGGACTGGGAGGGCATAATCTCGCCGCGATGATCGCAATCTTCACGGCCCACAAGTCCCAGTGGCGGCGGTTGGTCACTTGGCCGGTGGAGGCTGTTTGGGCTGCGTTGCGGCAGGACGCCCCCTGGGCGGCTCGGACTCCCACGGGGCGGGCAGCCGGTAGTAACGCGAGATCACCTTCATCGCGGGCTTCTCGCAGGGCACGTAGGAGATGTCCTTGCCCGGATCGAGCGTCTTTGTCAGGTTCCTGCGCCACTCCCAGACGAGGAAGCCCGCAACTAACTTCTCGTTGATCCAGGTGTCAAAGAACGCCTCGAAACAGTTGGCCTGGGCCTGTGGGTCGGTCTTGTCGCTCTGTAAATAGTTCCAGGGGTATTGAGCGCAGGTGGGCTGGTTGGGCCAGCCCACCTCAGTAAAAAAGATGGGCTTCTTGATGGTGGCCTGCCAGTTGAGAATTTCCCTTTTCAGCGGCACCCATGCCTCCTTAAGCCGCGCCAAGGTGGGCTTTTGCCCGCCGGTGAGGTTGTAGTAAGTGGTCATTCCAATCATGTCCAGGTCGTCCCAGAACTTCGGCACGCGGTAGTGGTCCCAGTTGGCCGAGTAACTCAGCAGGCCGTCATAGGCCCCGCGGACCCGTGCGATCAGCCTCCGCCACCTGGGGGTCTGAGGCTCGGTGGAAAGGAGTTCCGAACCGACGACAAAGGCTTCGACCCTGGTCTCGTTGCACAGATAGGCGTAGTGGAGGATATACTCGGTGTACTTCTGCCACCACCGGGTCCAACTGTTGGGCGAGATTTTCCCCCGCCACTCGCCGTCACGCCCGTTTTCCAGCAGCACGATCGGCATAAACATCACTCGCAACCCCTTCGCGTGGGCGTGCCTGACAAGCCCCCGGATGCGGTCGTCAGTGGGCGTTTTGCGGGCATCGATGAAAATGCTCGACGAAGAGCCGTCTTCCTGGTAGGCCGACACCGTCAGGCATACGGTGTTGGCTCCGCTGCGGGCAATTTCATCGATGAACTTCTCGTAGGGATGATTCTTGTCTCCGGGGTTATGCATTTGCAGCACCATGCCGCGGAACTGTCCCGCCAGTGAGGGCGCCGCGCCCCCGCCGACCGACACCGTTGGCCCCTTGGTCACCCCCACCTGGCCAAAGAACCGAAAGCCCAGAGCCACCAACCCAGCCAGAATGAACGCCACCAGGACTGTCAACTTGCCCTTATTCATAGCCTCATGGGTCCTCGCGCCGTCCGCCAGCCGACGGGCTGTCGCATCGCTGGCAGAAAGTGTCTCTGTTATCGCCTGCATCCGCATATCGGGTACACTGCCCCGGCCACCGCGAGTGACTCGCCAGTGGCCGCACGTATAATAACCGCTGCTCACTCGTCTTGCCCCAAAGAATCGCGATTGCTTCGCAGGAATCCCGACTACAGCCCGGGAAAATCCCGCAGACCCCAAGAGAGGAAAGACCACACCATTCCGCTGCGTCCGCCCGGTTGAAACGCCGAGCCAAAGGGCTCAGATTCCGTCGCCGCGGACCGCGGTGCTTTGGGTCGCCTGGACATCGAGCGGCAGGAACAGGATAAACTCGGTCCCGTGGCCGGGTGAACTCTCCAGCACCAGCCTGCCCCGCAACAGCCCGGTCAGTTCCCTGGCGATGGCCAGCCCCAATCCGGTCCCGGAAGACTCCTTGGTGAGGGTGGCCTCGGAGCGATAGAACTTCTCGAAGATATGCTGTTGCTCGGCTTCAGGGATGCCCGGTCCGGTGTCGGCAACTGAAATGACCACGCAGCCTTCGGCGGCGCCGTTGGCTGCAGCGCCGTCGCACCGGGCAGACAGCGTGACCTTGCCGCCGGCGGGCGTGAACTTGATGGCGTTGGACAGAAGGTTGTACAGGACCTGCTGAAGTTTGCCCGCGTCGGTCACCATCATCGGCAGGTCTTCGGCGATGGCTGATTCCAGCGCCAACTGCTTCTGGTTGGCCAGCGGTCCCATCAACGCCAGCAGTGTCCGGCAGATTTCGGAGACGCTGGCCTTGTCGAAACGCACCTCGGCCTTGCCCGCCTCGATCTTGGCCAGGTCCAGCAGGTCGTTAATCATGCTCAGGAGGTTCTTGGCCGCCAAGTCGATGTTGGCGCCATATCGCCGGATTCGCTCCTCGCCGGAGCCGCCAAGCAGGTCCGCGAAACCGATTATGCTGTTGAGCGGGGTGCGTAATTCGTGCGACACGTTGGCCAGGAACTCGCTCTTTACCCGGTTGGCCTGGTAGAGGGTCACGTTGGCCTCGGCCAGTTCGTTGAGTTTCAGGTCCAGCGCGCGGTTGGCGGCCTTGAGTTTCTCCTGCTGTTCCTCTATGGCAGCCAGCATATCGTTGAAACTCTCACCCAGTCGCTGCATCTCGTCGCCGCTTTGGATCTTGCTCCTGACGTCCAGGTCTCCCTCGGCGGCCCTGTCGGTCACCGTGCGGAGATGGTGCACCGGACGGAGAATCAATCGCTGGGCGATTACGGCGAAGACCACCGACGCCACGATCCCCGCAAGCACCACGCCCACCAGGAACGACACCCGCGTCCACCACACCAGCCAATTCGTTCCCGCCGGTCCCGGAACCGTCACGTCGATCATGCCCACCAACTGCCCCTGCTGGAACTGGCGCTCCACCGGCGCAGGGGGACCGTGGCAACTGGCGCAGGTGGGTTCCACGCGCACCGCTCGAAAGCACCGGTACACCGTTTGCCCCCGGTCGTCCTCGTCGCCGATCACCGCCAGATCCTGATCGACGTTACGCACAAACGCCCGCAGCGCGTCACGGGCGGGGAAGTCCAGCCGCTGGTCCGCCGCGGTCAGGCCAGTGCCAAGTTTGATCAGCAACGGACCCCTGCGGGGCTGGTCGGCCCCTCCGGCGGTATAAAGAGCCGCCACTCGGCTCGGCGGGGCGTGTTTGCGGGGATGTTCGCGAACGAACTCATTCAGCCGCATGCGCGTCAGTTCCGCACCGGCGCGCTGGGCCTCCCGCTCGGCCATCAGTTCCATGAAATACCACGGTACTACCAGGGCGGCTGCAATGATCCCCAACACCGCCGTGCCGAACAGGAGGCGAAACTTCGTCGCCAGGGAAATTGTTACGAACTTCTTGACCATCGCGCGAGCATTTTACGTCAATCAATAGCCGCATACCACCCCGACGACCTCAAATTGCACATCCCAAATGGGCGATTCGGCAGTATCTTGGCATAGCGAGCGCCGGCGACGACAATTCCGGATTCGCCGTTCACCGTCCGGCCAGATATGTCTGGCGGATGTCGCGCAGGGTATAGCCGGACTGGTTCAACTCGCGGATCAGACGGATGCGCTTGACCGTGTCCTTGTCGAAGAACCGTCCGCGCCGCCCCTTGAGGCGGATCGGGTCCACCAGACCCAGCATCACGTAGTATTCCAGGGTCTGCTTGGTGACGGCGGCGGCGGCGGCGGCGGCCGATATCCGCATCAGCGACTTATCAGATGACTTCTTGGGCACCACAACGGATTTCTGCAATGTTTATCGCCCCACCCGGGGGGAAAACTTTAAGGTCTCCACTGATTGATCCGGCCCATCCCGGTGGTACAATTTCGTCCTATGGACCCGCTGAAAACAGCACTGTTCGAGGACCCGCTGGGGATCTACATCGCCCTGGGGACCGCCGAGGTCGTGCTGCTGTTGATTTGGCGTACACGGCGGATAAAACGATCCGCGGCAGCCCTAGCAGCCGGGGCGATCCTGGCCGGTATCGTGCTGCTCGTCGCAGCCCTGGTTGTCACCAACCGCGAGCAAATCCAATCCGCCTGCGATGAAATCGCCGAGGCCGTGAACCACCGCGACCTGGCCAGCGTGGGGCGACACCTCGACGAGAACTTCGTCGGTCCCTACCAGCCGACCGAAAAGCTCATCCGCCTGGCCGACAACGCCATCAGGCAGTACAACCTCAATACCATCTCGCTGAGAATCCTCAATCTGGAGTTAACCGACCGGCAGGCTATCATGAAACTGCGGACCTGGTTCCGCGTGGGCACAGCAGGCGACGAGGAGATCGGTCATGCCGTTTTAGACTGGAAGATCTTCTGGATAAAAAGGCCCAACGGCTGGCGAATTATCGAGGTGGACCGCCCAATACACGCGCGCAGCCTGGCAAAGTAACTACAAGGCAATGGGGTTGGCCCACGCCTTTCGACCCGTCTTGTCGACGACCACCGCCCGAACGTAGGGCCACGGGGGCAAGTCCAGCGAGAAACCGGTGATCGTCTTGCCGTCAGGGGCCTGGCGCGTGGCGCCTTGAGACTTCCCGTTCATGAACACTATCCTGGCGGCCGGCGAGCATCGCAGCCGGACTTTGCCGCCAGAAACACCAAAGGCGTGGATTGTCGGCCCCAAAGAAGCATAGCACGCCCCGGTGCGAACGGCCCTTAGCACACCGGCAGTGGTCAGGGCAGGCATCTTCAGCCAGGTCCAGCACTTGCACAGGTCGCGGCTGGCTACCCTATGCGTATCGTCCACGCCGATAGCCGGCAGGAACATGCCGTTTTCCAAGGCATAGGCCCATTCGTTTTCGCTGGAACCACGCCCGGAGAAGTCACACGTGGAATTATACACCTCCATGGCCTCCAGACCCTTGAGCGTCCCGAAATCCGCGTATTCCTGGCCGTTCCAATACGGGTGGCCCAGAAACGTCAGCCCTCCGGTGCGGCGGATCTTGGCGATGCATCGATTGGCGTGGTTCTGCTCCTTTGGGCCGAAGTGAAATCCGTGCGGAATGTTCAGACCGATCAAATGATAATACGGATCTGTCTTCCTACTAGAGCGTGGGGGATGGAATTCCATCCCGCTGATGACCAACATTCGCTTGTCGCCCAGTCCGCGAACGTCGTTGGTCACATGGTGGTCTGTCAGCGCCAGGACGTGATAGCCGGCCCGGCGATACTGCCCGACTCGCTCGGTGGGCGAAACCCCGCCATCCGATGTCGTCGTGTGAGTATG
>PVBE012141520.1_pt1 | contig 10443 bp, 9 predicted proteins | sample 1631181 | NCBI WGS metagenome assembly PVBE01 (sample SAMN08397723, study PRJNA350692) | Marine metagenome, whole genome shotgun sequencing project. | isolation source: water | place: Pacific Ocean | collected 2012-04 | reverse complement strand
TATCATATTGTCGATCGACCATCATGTAGGCTGCAAAGATCGCAGCCACCATGATTGAACTCACTACCAGGGTTATCAGCAGCTCAACCAGGGTGACTCCTGCTTCTCTAGCAGATCTATGACTAGGGGATAGGGGGGATAGGCACATTGTATTTTCTTGCCACTGAGACCTGGCTGGTCCCGTTTTTGGTGGATAAGGTCACTTTGATCAAACGCCGGTTTGGTTCGCCCACCGGCGTCGTCACCCTGATGGTACGCGTATCACCCGGATTGGGAAGACCGAGGTAGTCATTCAACCTCTGGCACCAGCGTCTCTTTATGTTATTACTAAATCCAACTCCAAAGTTACAGCTTGCGTTTTTGAGATTAACGTTAGCAAAGCTGGCCAGAACAGTATCGCCGTTGACAATGAGCTCGTTTCCGATCTCTTCCATGATCTGTCCCGCTCGCAACACCATCTGTTCACGATCGACCGTCTCTTGGAGAGCCCTATCGGAGAGCGCGACAAGACCATAGACGCCAACAAAACCAATGGCCACAATAACCATGGAGATGATCACCTCAAGCAGGGTGAACCCACCCTCATCTCGCCGTCCGATCTCAATCTCTTTTGATCTGGAGAAGGAGTGTTGTTGTGACCGTTTCACCTCTTGATTCACCTTCAGATCAACTTGATTTGGATAGTGGAACGACTACTTAACCACACGCCAGGAATTTACATCTGTCGCCCCAATCAAAGGTGCAGCTGATGGGATTTCAATCCCTAGATCATTGGATCGAGCTCCTTTGATTTTCTTATCCAGGTTACTGGTCTTTTCAGGATTTGAAATTCCAACATAGATTCGCTTTTTACCCACTGATGGCGCTGTGGGTACACCCTGCCCGACTTCAATCTCAACAGCTTGGTCATTCGTGCCGCTGCCCTTGGGGCAAACCATATTCATAATGGTCAAATAACCTGTTCCGATGGAACAGGCATTTTTGCTATTGGGTCTGAATGTACTGTAGTAGATCCATCCTCCTGCAACAGCGACCTCTCCGGTCACTTTTTCTCCCGCTTTTAGCCGCTTATACCAGCCATGATAATTTGGATCACAGGCATCTACACAGGTTTTGCTGGAGGCATTCAAATCGATCTTCTTCAAAGGTTTAGACCTCTTCTTAAAGAGTGGAAAGTCAACGTCTTTAATGCCATAAACGTGATTATCAATCGCACCCGATACACTCTCCATCTGTCGGCTTCGAATATCTCCTGTTCCCAAGTAAAGCCAGAGACTCCGGCATGACCCGCCACTGGTTGACGCCTTGATGGGATGAAAACTCAACCTTTCATTTGTTGCCGTTGTCTCGGCATCAAAGAGAATGGTCTTGTCAAAGAGTTTTCCTTGATCAGTCATGTTGATCTTCCAAACCCTCCCTTCAAGATCAGTGACATAGACCATGGCACCTTTATAGTTGGCAACATCAGTAGTCTCTCTGGTTATGGCTATTACATTCGCTGGAACCGCATTGACGACACCATTACTCCCGCTACCATCATCCAACTTAATTTGTTCCAGGATTGCACCATCCTTGAGGTCAAGGACATAAACAGCAGCACCATAATCGGGATCTATTGCACTATTGAAACCAGCACCATAAACCGCTACCGACGACATTTTCCCACCATAAGGAATGGCAAGAATCAGAGGACGAGACCAGCTTTCACCCAATAATTGACTATCCCGGCCAGGCACAGAGAGTGACGCGTACGATTTGCGATTTGCCAATTCAAAGAATGCAGTCAGCGAATGATCACTCTTTACAGGATCAAAGGTATAGCTCGAAGGTGCACCAAGCCATTTTCTATTTGCCGGGTCTGGATCTTCATAGTCGAGCCAAACTTCTTTGACTCTTAGGCCAGATGAGGGTGAGAAGCCAAAGGCAGGGGTGTCATTGCTTGGCACCCAAGTGACCTGATTTGTCGTAGGATACCCTTTGGGAGGAGAGATTGATCCGCACCCAACCGCATTCATGGTGATCTGGTAGTCCTTGCGATAGGTCGTGAGTGTCTGGCCCCAGTAGTGACGCCACGAGTCAACCATTCCACTGTAGGCGGTAATGGTGTAACCATTACCAGGCCAGGGGTCCATATAGTAGACGTTGTCTCCCTGGATCCCCCTTCCTACCATGGCATGTCCGCCACCCCCATTCCAATACCAGGCGATGACAAAGGGATGACTGTCATCGATTTCTGTCTCAATCTCTTTTTTGGTTAGATGTCCATACCAACCCATCGGGCCCCAAGGGGTTGCTTGCCTCGTTACTCCATAGATGTGGGTGCTCTCTACATTTCCGAAATTCTTTAGGGCCTCTTTAATCCCTCGACTGTTCCACCAATCGCCCCCCCAGCCGGCAAGATAGTTGCCCCGATTACAAGCATGTCCAGAAGCGAAAGATTTAATTGAACAACAGTCGGTTCTGTCCCAGGCATAATCGGCAATGTCGCATTGCGGGGTTATCACATTGTAGTGTTCGAGTATGGATTGAGTCGATCCATCCCAACACCAGTTGTTGAGTTCCTGAAACTTCTCTTTGACCGTGCCTAGGATACCATCAGCAAGAGTGATATTACCGATACCCATTAACAGCAGTGCCAGCAAGAAACTGCCAACCACCCGCCTTGAACAACCTTCTCCTAGACAGGGTTTGGAAAGATAAAACCGCTTAAACTCAGATCTAATCATTTAAGAGTCTCCATAAAGCTCAGTATCTCCCAGCCTAGTCAAGCAGCTGAGAGGGAGCTGAATCATTCATCCCACTGATCGTCTTGTTCACTCTCTCTTTGAGAAGTGGAATGATCTGCTCAGTGTCGTAGACCTCTGAAATATCCTGAAGGGGTCTCTCTTTAGTGGAAAGGGCGATGCGAGCGGAATTCATCAGAACCAACGCTGGTTTGCCCAATCGGTTTCCATCAGGATCTACCGGCCGACCTGTCGGAGGGGTGATCAACACCAGATCGGATAGCGCTTGATAGACTCGAATAAAATCATGACCAAACCCATCGTCTCCCTCCCAGTCTGTTGTGATCAAGTCCCACTGTTGGGCAACACCTGCGCTACCCAGTGAGACTGCACTCCACTTCCCTCCCCTTCTCTCGACATAGATTAGGGCCTTCATCTGCTTGTTTGAGATCACTGGAAAGAGAAAGACGGGCGCTTTAGTAAGCAGTGATGAGAAAGCACTTGATGAGTCAGATTGAGCCAGCGCATCGGGGAATATGGTGTTGAGGCGAAATCCATTACCAATGACCGCCGCCGGCAGTTCAATTTTTGAAAGATTAAAGTGATAGAGATCTTCTTCAGGGATGGCCTCAAGAAGGGGCTGAAGCGCTGCTTCTGCAGCATGACGGGCTTCATCAGGAACCCTCTCCACAGCATATCCTGGCTGAATACCGTACACAGAGATCAGCATCAGGAGGAGCAGCCCTCTGCTCATCCATCGATTGAAGTCAGTGATACTGTTTTGAACCATCACTCTCATAAATACTCCTTGGTGTCTGTGCTGACGACTCGTGGTTGACATCATGGCCACTTACCACACGCATCCCAGCACTGCACCTCTTTATCAGCTGGATTATTGGTAAAGCCAAATTGATATCGTGGCTTATGCGGATCTGTTATATCGAGGGCAAAATAGTGTTTACCCCCCTGTCTCAAGCCACCGATCAAGAGTGTTTTCCAAGCTCCCTGAATGTAGACGTCCTTTACCAGGGGTGAACCATCAACCCCAAAGATACTCAGGCTGGTATTACTCTTGGTCGAGATCATATCTCTGAGGCGCGGCAACATTCCAGGCGGAATAAATGCCCAAAGCTCCTCTGCCGTCTTATAATCAAATGCATGAAGAGTGCCGGCGTTTGATCCTACATAGACGACTTCATCACGGTTCGTGTGCTGACTCTTGAAGGCATCATAACCATGCTTATATCGGTAGTACTCTTCTGAATTTGGGTCAGCGTTCTTTGATGACGGCCTTGATGGCTTGCCGACAAGACGAACCTGTGAGTTATAGATATCTCCCAACTTCCAACGTTCATCACTAGTGTTCCCATCAAGATTCTCATCATAGGCATCAATCCCCCTGACAAACCGAATCAGTTTAGTGATCTCTGAGTCGGTGACATTCTTGTCAGCGCCATCCATGAGGAGGCATTTAAGGGTCTGACGGTTTGCTTCTTTGAAATTATTGATATTTGAAGGAAGTGTCTTACCACCACAGAGCTTGGCTGCACCCACAGTCCAGATGTTCCGTGAACTTGCACTTTTGTCGTTGAGTCGTTCCCCTGCATCCCAATCCTTGTTTGTCGAAGTCTTGAATAGACTTCCAACCTTGCCGTCGGCATCAAGGTCATAACGCTGAAGCCGTCCTTGCCACTGGTGGTCTTTTTTAACTTGAAAGGTGGAGGTAAAGACAGAGCCGGTATCGGTCTTGCCGGCAGGCATCACAGCAGGTGCTGTAAAAGTGAGTCTGGAAGCGATGATCTGGCGAATATAGCTCACCAGGGTCTGCTGCAGCTGCCCCTTGTTGGCCGAAAAGATGGGCGAATCCGGATAGGTTCCTCCCCCTTTTGCCAGTTCCACATATCTGGAGTTGTATCCGCTGTGAAACCCGACCACAAAGGTTTTGATATTCTTGTTTGCGAGCAGTTTTTTGGCGATGATCTCAGGCTTGTCTCCATATCCTCCATCACTGATGAAAATGATCGCAGTGACCTGGCAAGCAAGCCCAGAGTCGATGGGTGAGTTGCCGCTTTTTTTGGTGATTTTGCATTTTGCACTCGCCCAACTATAGCCAGCATAATAACAGGAGCCCTTTCCAGAACACTGGTTATAACTCCCTCCGTTGAAATATTTTTCCGCTTCGACAAAGGCTGAGTAGGGACTTGTTCCACCGCTCGCTTCAATGTTGAGGAGCTCATTGAGAATGCAGGTACTACTCGTATTGGTTATCGGACAGCGAATACAGGGATTTCGGCTGTTCCACTCCATCAAACCAAAGCGAGCGCCGTTTGCCAGGGTGGAGTCGGTGACAATTGTTTTGATCACCGCCTTGGCATCGATCATCCGATTCCCCCTCATGCTTCCTGAGTTGTCCAGCATGATCAATATATTGGCAGGCACGTTCGCTGAACCGGTCCCTGTCCCCGGTGGAGGGGTTTTTGCAAGCCCCGAACTTGGAATCAAAAGACCAAGGAGAAACAGGAGAGCCACTCTATTTACAATCTTCATTGCACCTCTCCCCCTTCAAGCACTTGTTCAACCTCAATAAAATACTTCTGATAGAGTGTCTCATGCCGTTTGGAAGTCACCTCAACCATCTCTTCAAAGGCAGATCGAACCGGTCTGATAGAGTAAAAAAGCAATTTTTCCGAACCATCTCTGAACAACTGAACATTCCTGGTTGATAACGAAGCCCCCTTGCCTGGATCGTCGAATTCACCGAACTGTGTTCTGGCCCAGATCATAAGTGAAGGTTTGTCGATGGGATATCGAGTCAGCCTGATGTTAACCAACTGATTATAGAGAAAGGTGAATTCAATCTTGAGATCATGAAAATCACTGCTCCAGCGACACGCCTGTTTTCCAGTTACAGTCAGAGTCTCTTTGTCGCTGATTTTAAGCATAGACGGAGCAACGCCAAGCTGCTCTCTGATACGCTCAATGTCAGTCCCAAAGAAATATTGATTGATTTCACAAGCCACCCCTTCAGATGGAAGAGATAACATTCCGAGAATAATTGAAGCAGTGAAAAAATGTCTCACAAGCACACCTCCCAAAACCCTCTCATAGTAGAAAACTCATACTTATCTGACAGCATACCCCTATTAGGTTCCATTGCACTAGTCTCCTGCACCTAAAACTCCTGATGCCAGGTGTTCAGATCATCGGCTTCCACCAGGTCATCCGGGGCCTGAAATGAAAAGATTCCATCAGGATGAGCATCCGGATCTGCAAATTCAGGTGCTGGATTGCTTTCTGGTTGAGCGACAAAAAGATAGCAGCGATCTCCCTGACAGACCGGCGCGCTCGGAACCCCCTTGCCGATCTCTCCGGTTACTCTCTGATCCCCACTTCCGCTTCCGACAGGACAGACAAAATTCATCATTGTGAGGTAGCCGGTACCCATGGAACAGGCATTCAGGCTGTCAGGCCGATAATGGGAGAATAAGAGCCAGCCTCCTTTGAGAGCGATATTCCCGGTCACTTTTTCATCCGCATCCAGTTGGTGATACCACCCCTTGTATGTGTCAACACAGGTGCTCGGACATGCATCAGCCGAAGAGCTGAGATCTGATTCGTACAATGAGGCTGGGGCATTGAAGTCTGGAAAATCCGGATCCTTGATTCCAAAAACCCTGTTGGCGATGGCTCCCGTGGCATTCTCGATCTCGGTGCTGCGAATATCACCGGTGCCAAAATAGAGCCAGAGATTATTGCACTCACCACCGCTGAAGGCTGCCGTCAGCGCGTTGAATGAGAGCCGTTCATTGGCATCAGTAGCGGCGGCATTGTACAGGATCGTTTTGGCGAACAATGTCCCCTGATCGGTCATATTGATCTTCCACAGCCTCCCTTCAAGATCAACGATATAGACCATCGCGCCATGATAGGTGGCCTCACTGGTACTGTCTGGAGTTATGGCAAGAATACTGGCAGGCGCTGAGTGTTCATAGCTGTTGGGGTAGCTGCCTGAACCGAGGGGAATGAATTCAAGGACTTCCCCTCCATTTGCCAGATCCAGTACATAGAGTCCGGCTCCATAGGCCGGGTTGACCGCATTGTTGAATCCTGCTCCATAGACAGCCACCCATTTTTTCTGACCCGAATGGGTGATATTGAGCACCAGGGGCCGAGACCAGCTTTCACCCAGTTCACTATGGTCACGCTCAGGAGACACAACTGCATAGGTTTTTCGGTTAGCCAATTCAAAGGAGGCGCTCAAGGTGTGCGGTGCCGTCACCGGGTCGAAGGTATAACTGCTCACGGCCCCAAGTAACTGGGCATTGGGATCAGCATGATCCAGCCATACCTCCTTGATGCGCATCCCGGGTGATGGATTGATTGAGAAAGTGGGTGTAGCCAGATCCGCCACTGTCGTGGTTCCCGGAGTGATGGTGCCGCAACCCCATACCTCAGTAGTGATCTGCTGACTGCCGGGTGGTAGAGGCGGCCCCATTCCCATCAGGGTGGGGAGTATCGTGATCAGCAACAGGGCAGAACGATTGACCGAACAGAACAGTTTTACATCGTTGATTGTCATGGCCATTCTCCACAGGCATCCCAGCATTGAACTTCTCCATCTGCCGGATTATTGGAAAAACCAAACAAATAACCAGGGTTGGCAACATCGGTTACATCCAGTGCGAAATAACTCTTTCCTCCCTGTCTCATACCACTGATGAGCACTGTCTTCCAGTTGCCATTCATATAGACATCCCTGACGATTGGTGAACCATCGACCCCATAGATGCTGTTGCTTGTGTTGGCAGTAAAGGACACCATCTCCCTCAACCTGGGCAGCATCGCAGGGGGAATAAATGCCCAGAGTTCTTCACCGGTCGCATAGTCGAAGGCATGGAGCATGCCGGTGTTGGATCCAACATAAACCACCTCCGGACGACTTGAATTGGCATTCTTGAAAGTCTCATAGCCCTTTTGCCAGCGATAATAGAGCCCCGTATTCGCTGCAGCGTCCCCGGAGACCTCCAGTGCGGGCGGCCCTACGATACGCAGTTCGGAGTGGTAGATATCAGCCAGTTTCCAGCGTTCATCTAAAATGCTGCCATCACTGTCTTCATCATATGAGTCCACACCGCGGACAAATCTGATCAGATTTGCCGTATCCAGAGCGGAATAAGGGGTGTCATTGCCATCATAGAGTGCACAAGCGAGATCCGAAGCATTGGCAACAGTGAAGTTGTTGATGCCCGATGGCAAGTTTGCCCCACTACACAGCCCCTTGCCTACTGTCCAGATATTTCTCGAAGCGGCTGTGCGATTATCGAGTTCCTCGCCGGCATCCCAGACCGGATTTGGTTTCGGTTTTGCATCCCCATCAAGCTCATATTTCATCAGATGGCCCGGCCACTGATGTTCACCTTCGACCGTAAAGGAGGACTGCAAGATATAGCCGCTACCCGAATAGCTTGCCGGGATGACGGCCGGGGCGGATGACGCCTGGCGGGAGGCGACGATCTGTAATATGGCAGCTTTCAATGCCTGCAGTAACTGGGCCTGGTTATTGGTGTAGAGGGGTGCGACAGTGCCTCCCGCGAGGGCAAGATTATTGTAATTAGTATTGTTCCCCATCATGAACCCCACCACATAGGTGTCGATCCCCTGGGCGTGAAGCTGTGCTGCAGGAATCTCGGGAGAACCTCCATAAGAGCCGTCACTGATAAAGACGATCGCCGTCACCTGGCAGGCCAGGGCGGGGTCGATCGGGGACCCGGAATCACTCCAGACCACACATAAGTTCACAGCTCCCGGAAAATAGTAACAGGATCCCTGACCACTGCAGCGGTTATAACTGTTGCCATCAAAGTAGTCCTGGACTTCAACGAAGGCCGGCTGAGGACTGGTTCCTCCATTGGCCTCAATCTCAGGCAGGGCCGTAGTGATAATACAATTGTTGCTGGTGGGCCCGATGGGACAACGGACACATGGGTTTTGACTGTTCCACTCCATCAATCCGAACTGGACATCACTGGAGAGGTCAGGATCTGTCACCAGTGCATTAATGACCGCCTTGGCTTGAGCCATTCTTGATGTAGCGCTGTTGCCCATGCTTCCTGAATTATCCAGCATGATCAGGATATTGGCCGGCACACTGGCCGCACCCCCAACTCCTGGTGGCGGGGATTTGGCGGCCGCCAATGATACCCCGGCGGCAAAGATGATCAGAGTCAATAGTATTCTGTTGCCGATCTTCATTGGCTATCTCCTGATGCACCCGACCTGATCTCCTCAACCGCTTCCACTTCACGGTAATAACGATCATAGAGCTTCTTGTGCCGGAGGGATGTAAGTTGAACCATCTCTATGCGCCTCCCACCCTGAAAATGTGTGGAGTAGAAAAATAAATAATCGGTACTCCTGCGGAAAAGCTGAACATTTCCCGGGTTGGTCGAATACCCGCCTACGGGTCTGTCCAGTGCCCCAAAGCGGTCTTCCGCCCAATCCCTCAGCAGAAATCCTCCAGCAGGCAGAATCATTTGTATCTGAACAAGCTTGTTGTAGAGAAATGTAAGATTGACCTCTACCGATCTAAATTTCGGATTTGATGGACAGAGTTGATCGCCCGTCAGCCTCAATATGCGCCTCTCCTTAGCCCTCTCCGCGGCAGACAAATCCAGCTGCAACTGCTGTGTCACCCCTTCCAGGGAGGCGCCAAACGGAAAATGACTGATGTCGCAGCCATAGGCCGAGGTGTAGGAGATGCTGGCTGCAAAAAGAAGAATAAACGGTATCTTGGTATTCATCAGTCTGTTCCTTCAAAGCGTCAGTTCACGAATAATGGTCAGGCTGCTTTCATCGGGGGCTGCTCGCTGTGCAACACAGGTAATTCGATAGTTTGACTCGCCCAGACCACCGCCACTGCCGGAATATTCGACCGATTCACCGACGTCATTTCCCCCGGAGCCCCCAATCCTATCCGTGGTAAAACCATAGGTATACTGAGCAAATTGAGCCAACTCCTGTGCATTAAGTTGAGTCGGCGAGGGCGATAGGGCATTGAATGAGTTACCAAAATTTGTCTGGAGAGACGTAAAGGGGAGCGAGGGAGATCCTGCAGTCAGCTGATCTGACAGCCAGACTTCAGCATCTTGCACACAGGTCTCAGCAGCCACAAAGATGCGCTCTTGATTAACCATCGAGCGCTCAACCAACCTCTTTTCTGTCAAAGAGACATGGAGCAACCCCAACCCCATAATGGTCATTACCAAAAGAAGCACCAAAGAGACTACGAGAACGTATCCCTGATTGTTTTGGCGTACTGTCGAATTACTATTCACTATTACCTCCTGGAGGTAGGTAAGTTTAGCTCTGTCTCATTCGGATCAATTTCCATTCCACTACGTTGGTTTCACTCTAGTATGGAGTAGTTAAAGAAGATGTGACGGCTGTCACACTGCTTTCTACTTCGTCGTCAACAATCCACTCTTTGTCATGCTGCCTACTTCCTATTATTTGGCCCTACTGATCTTTAAGGTAAGATTGATTCATCATCGCAAAGTTGGGATACCACTCATACCAGGTACGCTGGTGCAGGTCTTGATTATCCCCCACCAGCTGAGCGCAGAAATCGGCATAGGCCTGCAGCTGGCGCTCATATTCATACTCCTGCATCTTGATATCATCCGGCCACTGAGAGGAGGCGTAGCGGCCAATTTTTTCTATC
>PVBE011988367.1_pt1 | contig 10443 bp, 13 predicted proteins | sample 1631181 | NCBI WGS metagenome assembly PVBE01 (sample SAMN08397723, study PRJNA350692) | Marine metagenome, whole genome shotgun sequencing project. | isolation source: water | place: Pacific Ocean | collected 2012-04 | reverse complement strand
TTTTGGATGTTTACGCCCTATCAGTTATTTTGTGCGTTGAAAAAAAATGATTTTCAGCTCTTTGTAGGGCAAGGATTAAATAATGGCTAGACGACCAAAACCTAAACCTAAACCAAAACCTAAACCAAGAACTAAAGGATATTAAATGGCATCAATACATGATTCTTGGAATAAACAAATATTAGATATTATGGATAAGAAAAATGTTTCAAGAAAGGAAGCAGTTAAAATATTAGAATTAGAATTAGAAAAACCTTTTATAGATACTGGTGAGGGTGAAGATATGGTTAAAATAAAAAATAAAAAAGCAGTTAAGGCAAAAAGAAAAGTTACATAATGGCTGATAACGATTATGAAATAAAAGTTAAAAAAATTATGAATGATCAGGGCATTTCTTGGGAAGAAGCTGTTAAAATTTTAGAAGAAAGCGTTTTACAAACAGATGCTTGGAAACTTTGGATTAGTTCTAATAGGACAAGAAAGAAATCAAAAAAAGCAGTTAAGGCAAAAAGAAAGGTTGCATAATGGGAATTTTTAAAAGACCGAAATATCAGGAAACGGAAACCGACAAGATGATTAAGCGTCAGCTTGAGGAAGAACAAAAGGAACGAGCAGTAAAGGAAGAAGCAAGGGCTGAAAGAAAAAGAAGATACGCCAAAGGAATGATTGGTTCACGATCCATGTTCTCAAGAGCTGGTGGCAGTGGATTCTATGATCCTGAAGGGCAGCAGTATTCATAATGGGAGGTAACAACTCAACAAGCTCCAATTCACAAGGTGACAGTTATTATTCAGGTGGTGGAACTGGTGGGGAATATGACACTCCCACGCCAACGACAAAGAAAAAAGAAGAAAAAAAGAGAAAAGTTAAAAAGGGAATTAAAGTCGTTGAGGAAAAACTAGGAGTTACGGAAATAAAGCATGGTCCAATGGGCTATCTTCAAACAAAAAAAGGAACAAAGGATGTCCGTGCATTAAAACTGTCAAAAACAAAAGGTGGAACATCAATGTTTGGACAAGAAGCATCCCGAGCTACTGATGATTATTTAATTGGTTTGGGATCGGATGTCGCAAAGGTTGGAAATTATTTTAGACAAAAAGGTGGAAAATTCATACGAATCAGCAAGGCAGAGGGGGAAAGATTATATGCAAAGGGCGATCCCAGTATAAGTCGTTCTACTTTTCTTACTTCAAAAGGAAAGGAAATGAAGTATGGAAAGTCAGGTGGAGCTATGGGTTCAGGTGATCCGTCAGGAATGATGACAAGCATCCCCATTTCAGAAGCAATGTTTGAAAAACAAAAGAAGATTCAAACACTAGCCTTGGCTGGAATGTCATTGGCAATGCCAATGGGATTGGCTCAAGGAATGAGATCTGTTGCTGCCGATACTTTCCAAAGACCGTATTCGGACTACATCTCTGCATTTTATAAAGGACAAAGTGGCGAAACCAACTTTGCAAAGGCAGTAGGATTTGCGAATCAAGGAAGGGATACAGCTAACTTGGCTATGGGTACTGCCGTTTCTGATGGTGGAGAAAAGAAATCAACGAAATTTACTAAAAAAACTACGAAATACTTTGCTGGATCATATGCAGATGAGGCAAAGAAAAAGCGTAAATTCTTTCAACATGGAGCAAACTAATGCCTTATACCGATCCTGACATAAGCCCAACCATAGCTGACAACAGCAAGGTTGAGAAGATTTTAAAAAGATACAAGGAAGCACAATCATTAAAAGATAACTGGAAGGAGAAGTTTGAGGAGGCATATGAATATTGTCTGCCTCAAAGAGAATCCTTCTATGAAGAATCACCAGCTCAAAGGCGCACGGATAAAATATTTGATGAAACAGCAGTTGTAGGCATACAGGAGTTTGCCAGTCGCCTACAATCAGGCATTGTTCCAACTTTTGCAAGATGGGCTAATTTGGAAGCTGGTGTTGAAATACCAGAGGAGAATGTAGAATCCGTTAATCAATCATTGGATGCAATCACCCAGTTTGTTTTTGAAACAGTTGGCAACAGTAATTTTAATCAGGAGGTCCATGAATGTTTTATGGACTTGGCTGTAGGCACAGGATGTCTTTTAGTTGAAGACGGTGACGCAGTTAATCCCATTAAATTTTCTGCCATTCCTTTGCCACATTTAATTTTAGCAAATGGTCCTGACAATAAAATTGATACAGTCTTTAGAAGAAGATATTGTAAATTAAAGGAAGTTGAGATCATGTATCCTCAAGCAAAAGTTCCTGAAGACATAATGCAATCCATGGGTCCTGATAAGAAATGCACTTTACTGGATGGTGTTTATCGAATTTATGATGAACCTAATGTAGAAAAATATAAGCATTGTGTTGTTCTTTTGGAAAAGAAAGTAATCGTACTGGAAGAATTTTTTGAAGGCGTGGGATCAAATCCCTACATTGTCTTCAGGTGGAACAAGGCATCAGGCGAAGTATATGGTCGAGGACCAGTATTCAACGCCATGTCTGCAATCAAGACTTGCAATCTGACAATTCAGTTAATTTTAGAAAATGCTCAGATGTCCATATCAGGAATATATCAGATAGAGGATGATGGAATAGTTAATCCTGACAATATCCAACTAGTACCAGGTTCGCTAATTCCAATCGCCCCAAACTCAAGAGGTTTGCAGCCAATTAATTCGGCTGGGCGATTTGATGTAGCTCAGTTGGTACTAGAGGATATGCGTAATAATATTAAGAAGGCATTGTATATGGAAACACTAGGAAGACCTGAAGGCACTCCTATGACTGCAACGGAAGTTGCTGAACGAATGGCAGATTTGTCAAGACAAATCGGATCATCATTTGGTAGGTTGCAATCAGAATTTGTTGTGCCAGTATTAAGGAGAGTTATTCGCATCTTAAAAGATCAAGGAAGAATAGAATTACCAATAGTCAATGGTCGAGAAGTCAAAGTACAGGCAATCAGTCCGTTGGCAAGAGCGCAATATCAACAAGATATTAGCGACATAAACAGATTTCATGAGATTATCGCTACGACATTCGGTCCACAAGTCCTTAATTTAATAGTTAAACAGGACGAAGTGGCGAAACATATCGGTAAGCTGATGAACATTCCTGAGAAACTATTAAGAGATTCAACGGAACAGCAAGAACTAGCCCAAGAATTGCAATCTATGGCACAAGAAGGACAACTAGGAGAATTAAATGGCATGGGAAAAACACAAGTCGCCTAAAAAGCCACTTACCACCTCAATAGACGGATATACAAGAACACCAGAAGTTGAAAAGAAATTAAATCAACTTGTAGCTAGTGTTTTTAAGGGAGATGATGGAAAGCAAGTATTAGCTTATCTGAAATCTATTACCATGGAAGCCGTGGCTGGACCAAATATAACTCAAAATGAACTGTTTCATTTAGAGGGTAAACGCTATCTTGTAGCAATACTAATACAAAGAATTAATAAACATAACAATGAGGTGAAAAAATGAGTGAAGAACAAGTACAAGAACAATCAACAGAAACACAGGAAGACACAGGGAAACCTGAACACATTTCTGACAAGTTTTGGGATGCTGATAGCAAGTCAGTCAATGTAGAGGCATTGTCAACAAGCTATAATACATTGGAAAAGAAACTTGGAAAACGAACAGAAGACCTGACAAAACAAATTCGTCAGGATATGGATAATCAAAAATCAAAGAATGTTCCAAAGGAATATGAAATTAAAATGCCTGATGACTTGCCTGAAGATGTGCAGATAGACATTGATAAGGATCAACCTCTGATGAAGTGGTGGTCTGAAAAAGCAAAAGAAATGGGCTTTTCACAGGACCAGTTCAATGAAGGAATAAGCCAATTCATTAATAATGAAATTGGTGGTCTTCCTAATATTGAACAGGAAATGCTTGATTTAGGGGATAATGCAAAGGAAAGAGTGGAATCGGCTAACTTATGGGCTAAAAAGCATTTAAGCGAAGATGCCTATAACACCATATCCAACCTTGCATCCACATCCAATGGAATAAAAACCTTGGAGGAAATCATGTCGCTTAACAAGAAAAGCGTTATGCCATCCACACCAACAGCGATAGAAGGAAAGCCAACATTGGATGACCTTCGTTCCATGATGAAGGACCCTCGCTATTGGAAAGATGGGGAGAAAGATAATGGATATATTCAAAGGGTAACAAAATTATTTGAAGCAATCTAATGCGACTTGTTCTTGTACAATGGCGAGATACAAGAGAAGTTGGAGAAACTTGGCATGACATGGAGGAAGTATCAAAAACACATTCTTCCGTTATTCATAGTGTTGGATGGATTACAGAAAGAACAGAAGTTGATTTAAAGATATCAGCCTGTTGTCCTTTGGAATTAGAGGATAAGGAAGTAGGACGCACTACTGTCATCCCTCACGGATGTATTGAATCAATTAAGGATTTAATCCTGAAAGAATAATGTGCGTTGCAAATACTGATTTCTTTACCCATTAATTGCCTCAAGACCTTTAGAGTAAAGGAAAATGCCCTTTTGGAGAACATTGGACTAGCTTGAAAGACAATCGAAACCTTAACTAACGGAGAAATGAAATGGCTAGTACAATAACCAATGCCTTTATTACTCAGTTCGAATCAGAAGTTCACATGGCGTACCAACGCATGGGAGCTAAACTTAAAAATCTGGTGAGAACTGTTAATGGAGTAAGTGGTTCTAGCGTGAAATTCCAAAAGGTTGCAAAGGGAACAGCGACAACTAAAGCTAGACATGCTGAAGTAGTTGCTATGAACCTTGCTCACTCTAATGTGTCTGCAACTTTAGCCGATTATTACGCTGCCGACTACATTGACAAGTTAGATGAATTGAAGATCAACATTGACGAAAGGCAAGTTGTGGCACAAAATGCTGCATATGCCCTTGGTCGTAAAACAGACGCTATTCTTATAGCTGTGTTGGATGCTGCTACTTCAATCGCTGCAAATGTCAATTCGTCTGCTACAAGCATGACATTAATTAAAGCTAAAAACATGCAATCAGTTTTTGCTACTAATGATGTGCCTGATGACGGACAACGCTACTTCGCTGTTGGTCCTACTCAATGGGGTGACCTAATGAGTGTGGATCAGTTCTCTAGAGCCGAATATGTTGGACCTGAAAATTTACCATTTACAAATGGTGAATCAACTGCGAAAAGATGGATGGGATTCCTTTGGTTTGTTCATTCAGGATTAAGCACTTCAAGTTCAGACAGACTATGTTTGGCATGGCATAAATCTTCTGTTGGTCTTGGCATAGGTCAAGATGTTAAAACAGAAGTTAACTACATACCTGAAAAAGTTTCTCACCTAATTACTTCTTCTCTCTCTATGGGAGCAGTAGAAATTGATGGTGATGCTACTAGGGTACAACTTTGTACAGAATAGGAAGGAGATATTTATGGCTTATGCAACAAGTAATCCAATAAAGAAAATCTCTCAAATGGGAGATTCAAACTCTCTGTGGTACTATACTGACGGAGATGCCATTGGAACAATTGATGATGCTGATTATTTTTTAGCTGATTATGGTCAATTGACTGCTGGAGATATTATTTTTATTAATAGTGGTGGATCAAACGGAGTTTTTGATATTCTTGGAGTATCAGCGTCTAGTTCATCTACTGTTACTACTGTAATATTAGCGTAAATTTATTATCTAGGGGGAATAATTCCCCCTAGATTAGAATGATTCTAATATGGCAACGACAAAGATAGATATATGTTCAACAGCTCTAATACTCATAGGAGCAACAACAATCACCTCTTTCACGGATGACAGTACAGAGGCGACTGTCTGCAATACAATCTACGAGGATGTTCTTAAAGCATCCCTGACAAGACACAGATGGAGATTTGCGTCAGAACAAAAGCAATTAAGTTTACTGACAGCAACTCCGACAGGACGATTTGCGTATGCCTATCAACTGCCTACAAGTCCTCAACTCATACAAATTATTACACTAACAGTTAATGATGCTGTTATTCCATATGAACGATATGGAGATAAAGTTTATTTAGACAGCTATGGTAGTACCTCTACCGTTGTCTGCGATTACATCTTTCGCCAAGATGAAGCGTATTTTCCTCCACACTTCATCTTGGCTCTTGAATATCATTTAGCCAGTCTGTTTGCTGGATCAATAGCTAGGGATTCAGGAATGATTAAGCAATTTTCTGAAATGGCTGAACGACAATATCTTGTTGCCAAGAATATTGATTCTGCTGAAAAAACAAACCAGCAATTAAATGTAACTCGATTTACAAACTTAAGACAATCAACGAGAATTTAAATGGCTAGAACATTAAGAACTGTTCTAACTAACTTTAGTGGGGGAGAACTTAATCCACTACTAAAAACAAGAACGGATGCAAAGGCATACTTCAATGGAGCGCAGACACTTCGCAACTGGTATATGCTCGATACTGGTGGAATCATGCGTAGGCAAGGAACTTCCTATAAGCAAACGCTAACTGGAGAATCTCGCATATTGCCATTCGTCTTTTCAGATGATGAAGTTGCCATATTTTCTTTAAGCAACAACAGGCTGGATGTCTTCAGCAGTACAGGAGCATCCATTCAAGCAAACATAACATCCAACTGCAACTGGACCACAGCCCAGTTATTTGAACTGAACATAGCTCAATTTGGTGATACTGTTTTTATAGCTCACAGGGATAATCCAACAGTTAAGATTAAAAGGGCATCAGCATCATCATTTGCTGCAACAATATTTGCCTTTGATTCCCATTCTTCAGGATATCCACGCTATCAACCTTATTACAAGTATGAGGATAGTGCTGTTACACTAACTCCAGCAGCAACGACTGGAAGTGGAGTTAATGTAACTGCGTCATCTGCCATATTTGATTCTGATGCCAACTGGGTAGGGAAAGTCTTGCGTATCGGAGAAAAGGAAGTTGATATTACAGCAAGGACCAATACAACCGTTGTTGTCGTAACCGTCAGGGAAACATTGGCAAGTACAAGTGCCAACGCTGAATGGGATGAACAACTGATTTCCTCTCACAGAGGATACCCCCAAGCAATTACTTTCCATGACAATAGACTGTGGTTGGGTGGAGTTAAATCCAAGCCATCTTCAGTCAATGCCAGTCATGTAGGCGATTACTTTAACTTCAGCGTAGGTACTGGTCTGTCAAGTGAAGGCATAGATGTTGCCATTAGTGGTGATCAGGTGAATGAAATTCGCCATCTTTATTCCAGTTCCAATCTACAAATTTTTACGGATGGTGGTGAATATATTATTCCAACATCATCCGATACTTCTGCAATCACTCCAAGCAACATTGTCTTTAGGCGACAAACACCCTATGGATGCTCTCGAACAAGACCAATTCTTTTTGATGGAGCATCCCTCTATACGCAAAAGAATGGTCAGGCAATCAGGGAGTTCATTTATTCCGATACGGAGGCTGGATACATTTCAACTAATATTTCTGTAATGGCTAACCATCTTATAGACAGTCCAAAGGATATTGCCATGATTAGTGGCAGTTCCACTCGTCCTGAACAATTTGCTATTTTTACAAATAACGGAAGTACCCACGGAGGAAAACTGGCAGTCTTTCATTCAATAAGAGAGGAAGACATAGCTGGATGGACCATGTGGAGTACAAGAGATGATGATACATTTCACAGCGTTACAAGTGCCAACGAACATTTATTTGCTGTATGCAAACGATCCCTGAATAGTGTAGTAACCTATACATTGGAGAAGTTTGCAGAAGATGATTCAACGAGCCTTGACTGTTCAACAGCGTCAACCCTAAACCAGCGTGGTACTCCTCTCGTTAAAGGCGCATCACAGTCAGGGCTTACATTAATAACGGATGGATTTACTTCAGCTCCACAAGTACAGGAGGCATTTACAATTAGTGGAGTAACAGGAACATACACGATTACTGCTGTTACCAACAATGGTGGTGGAACATATACTTTAACACTTGATGCCACATTGGCATCTTCCCCAGCAGATAACGCAGCCCTTACCCTTACAAAAGGATTCTTGCATGATGTGAACGCCATTTATACAAGTGAATCCATTAATGCTGTAGCTGGTAATTCCTCATTAGGAGCATTTACAGTATCAGGTGGCGACCAAATTACCTTTACCGTTGATCCCCAAGCAACAGGCGTAAGCATTGGATTCAATTATACGCCTTCCTTGGAAACCATGCCGATTGATGTGGAGACGGAAACTGGTCCTCATACAGGACTTCCCAGAAGAATAGTGCGTTGCATTGTAGATATAGCTGACGCATTGGATATATCATTGAAAGCTCCCAATTCATCTGCGACAGCGCATGAGCTGGTGATCTTGCAAAGTGGATTTACGATAGGTGGCGATTTGACAAAGCAATCAGGAAAGAAAGAATTTTATTTTTTAGGATATGATAAATCTCCTACAGTAACAATAACGCAGAATGATCCCTTGCCATTGAAGGTATTGGGAATGGCACTTGAGGTTCAGATAAGCTAATGACAATAAACCCAGCATATATTTACGCAGGAGTTAAAGGATTAGATACTCTTTTTGGTTTTACCATGGGGAGAAGGCAAGATAAGTCATATCTTCAAAAACTGCGTCAGGACAAACTCCTTACTCGACACAATACGGTATCCAATACTAATGTTATATTAGATAATTTAAAGTCATTACAGGCTGATAATGAAACGATAGCTGGAACAGCCAATTATCATGCCTTTGATAGTGCCTCTTTCAAGGCAATTCAAAAGAGAATGACATCTTTGGCAGACAAGGACATTAAGAATTTAGAAATGACTAATGCAATATCGATTAGTGGAATAGACACTTCTCTTAAGAATTTGAAATTTAACATGAGATTGAGTGAATTTGAACTAATTGCTGATCTTGGAACTCTTGGATATTCAGCAAATCATTATGTAAAAGATCAAGCAATAGAAAAAGCTGTAAGAAAAGCTGAACTGAAAAAATTAAATAAAATATATGCAGAAACAAAAAGACAGGGAAAAATAATGTCTAACTACTATAAACAAGGATATAACAAAGTACGATTTCATAAGCGTTTTGAAAAAATAGAAAAGTATGGTTCACTAACTGCTAGAGGAAGATAATGGCAACGCTTAAAAAATATCAATCAATGGTGAATCCACCACAGCCAAGTGGACTGAACATTAAGGTCAACAAGGACACCCAGCCCTTTAATGCTCCGATTGAACTGTATGGTCAACGAATGGAACATGACAACCAACTTGCATTGGATGACTTGGACAATAAGATTGAAAAAGCTAAACTGCAAAACAAGGACCAAAAAACCTTTCTCAAGGAACAGGAAACAATGTTCAAGGAAAGGAATAAAACCCTCTTTGACAATACTTTACTTTCAGAAAAAATTAAACTTATTGAGTTTGACAGCTTTCTTAAGAAGAAGCATTGGAACAACCCCTCTCTCTATAAGGCGAAGTTTGATGAATACATCAAGGTAAAAACTCAATCAGGACTATTTCCTGATCCAACAAGATTACTTAAATTTCAAGAAAAGGCATCATCACTAGGGATCGCATCCATGGATGAAATCAGCAAGAATGTTGCGACATCATTGGAAAATGAATCTTGGGAGCTGCTTAATCTTGCAAAGGAAAAAATTTCAACAAACATACAGGAAAGAATTTTCAGCATGGATTCCTTATCAGACTTGGCTGATCAAAATGTATTATACGCACAGGAAAGTATAAACCTAGAATCAGCCTTAAAAAATTATGCTGTTGATCATCAACAAGTATCCGACAAAACGGAAGCAGACCTTACTAATGTTTTGGATTCATGGAGATTTGATCACGACAAGGCTTTCATAGAGCATTTCCTGACCAACATCATAATGCAACCTGATGAACCTAATTCGGTCTTCATGGCTGAAGCAATATGGGAAGCATGGAAGTCTGGTACTAAATTAGAAGCAATTGATAAAAATCTAATGGCAACAGGAGATTATTACAAAAAAGAAACACCAGAATTTTGGTTGGATTTATTGAATCGCTACACCTATGACCAGCATCCATTAGAGAATAAAGAAAAAATAATGACAATGGTGGATACAGCCATAGAAAATAAAAAAGATGAATGGACGAATATAAAGAACCAAGAAAACTCTGAAGTAATAGCCGAAAAGGATATAATTTGGGATCAATACATGGATATAAACAATGTTAATTCAATAAAGAATATTAATACTCAAGAAGTAAATCAAGTTATAGCAGAAAGTATATCTGTCAAGAAGGGTTCTGATGGTGAAATAGTAGAAGATAAGGAAAAACTTAAATTATTTAACTTAACACAGGATACAAACTCAAGATTAAAACAAATAGTTAATGAATTTCGTATTGATGGCAGTATATCAAATGCCATTAGCAAGAT
>PVBE011960299.1_pt1 | contig 10443 bp, 9 predicted proteins | sample 1631181 | NCBI WGS metagenome assembly PVBE01 (sample SAMN08397723, study PRJNA350692) | Marine metagenome, whole genome shotgun sequencing project. | isolation source: water | place: Pacific Ocean | collected 2012-04 | reverse complement strand
TGTTTCGCGTCAATCGTAATGCATGGGGCCAGGAGATCCTTGTCGGGGTTTCCTGGGACTTGCTTTGGATATTCGTCGGCGCGGGCCTTCTGGGCATCGCCGTGCATTTTATCTATATGCGCTTTTGGGCGTCAAAACCCAAAGACCGGCCCTGAAGATGCCGGAAGCCACGGAGGCAGGGCAAGAGGGACGCGTCATCCGTCACGGCAGGGCGGACCGGGGCTATCACTGGGTCATGGCCCTTTCGGTGCTGACCCTGTTGGGTACAAGTTTTCTGCCAATTCTGGGAATTAAATTCGCCTGGGTGACGATCCACTGGGTAAGCGGCGTGATCCTGGGTCTGGCCGTATTGGTCCATATCGTGCGGGCCGTTATTTGGCAGGACCAGGCCGCCATGGTCATTTTCCCAAGGGATCTGGTGGATGCCTGGCACGCCGCCCGCCATGTCCTGGGAGGGGCAAAAGGAAGCGTGGTGGGCAAGCCGGGCAAATATCCGTTTTTGCAAAAAATCTATCATCTGGCGGCGGCCGGTACGGTTTTAACCTCCGTGATCACCGGTGGGCTGATGATGGTCAAGATCGACACGCCATTGTGGCGGCGCGATCCCTATATTTTTTCCGACCATGCCTGGGGGATTATTTTCGTGCTCCATGGGCTGGTGGCGATGCTGGTCATCAGTCTGATCATGATGCATATTTATTTTGCATTGCGCCCGGAAAAGCTGTTCATGACCCGGTCGATTTTCCTCGGATGGATCACCCGAGCCGAATATGAGGATCATTTCGATCCCGAAAAATGGGAATTGGACGAAGACGCTTCGAAATAATCAAAATGCAGAAGTCAAGGATTTAAAAATGGCAGATGAAGCACTGGACCCGGACAGCCTCGCCGGGCGGATCAACATTCTCGAAGAAGTTTATGAATATATGCTGGCCTATGCGGCCCAGGGGCGGCTCGGCAACGAAGACGGCGCCGGCTATGACGTGCGCGGCTTTCTGGAACGGGGCGATGAGGCGCTGGACGGGCTGGCCGAAGCGGCCGGGGCGGAAGTTGCCGGTACCGAAGGCGTCCAGGCTGCCGATTACGCTGATTTCCTCAAACTGCTGGACGAAGATGCCCGTAAGGCGCGGGCCGGCATCAAGGTTGTCTTGGGGAAATCCGCCATCAGCTCCCAGCTGATCGATAATCTGAACGCCTCGATCCATATCCGCGCCCCGCTCACTGATCTTTTCATTATCGATGAGGCGCTCAAAGAGCCGGAGGGCTGAACCCTAAAGCTCCTCGCCGTAATAGAGCCCCACCGCGTGCCTTGCCTCGGCGAAAAAAAGCCAGCGTTCGATAAGCACGCCGATACAGGTCGAAGCAACGGATAACAGCGCCAAAACCAAGCCCGCCCATGGCACGAGTAAAATCAATATCCCAAGGCCCATGGGCAGGGCGAACAGCGTCATCCAGGAAATGCGCCGGAGCTTGAGCGCATGTTTGCGGGCCACCCGGAAGCCCATCTCATATTGCAGGTAATTTTCGCTGCTGTGCGGTGGGTCCAACACATATATGGCCTGATCCGGCCCAAGCCCGGTGGCCGTGCCCAGCGTGCTGGATGGCGTGCTGCCGTCGATGGATTTCCAATACCCCGCCTTTAAAAGCCAGCCCAGCCCGGCCAGGAGAATGACCGCCACCGTAACCATCCCCCGCCCCTGGCCGAAGGCGCGCAACAGTGCATCGAGCCAGATGGCCCCGGTCCCCAATGCCAAGATCAGATAGACCGGGCTCACCCAGGAATTGTTCCATCTGGGAATGGGGCGGAGTGATACATAAATCATGGAGGTGCAATAAACCGTCACCCCAGCGCCAAGCGCCGCCAGTCCTCCCCACCAGCTTTCGCCGGCCACACCCCAGTGAAAGCCAAACGTCAAAGCGGGCGCATAAGTTACCAAGGCCGCCACCCCTTCGCGCGACAGCCAGGATGATTGCCATTGGGAAACGGCCCGCCAGGACCGTTCGGCGTGGCCCAGATGAAAGGTAGATGACAGCAACCCGAAACTGATCAGCCCCAAGGCCAGGACCAGCCCGGTCAGGCCAAACCAACGGTCTCCCGGCAGCAGGCCTGCCAAGTTGAACACTCCCAGCCCAAAAAGCAGCCCATAGCCGGCACCTGATGCGGTGGTGAAAAAAATGACGGAATAGGCGGGGTTCATGGCGGGCTCAATCGCTCAGCAACTGATCGATCCAGCCCAGGAAGCCACCTTCGGGGTTGGCGTCTTCCAGTTGGGCATCCAGGCCCAGATCGTCGGCCAGATGGCTTGATTTGCGGGGCGGAAGATATTTATTGACCGGTGCGCATTCCATTTCGGGCATCAAATCATATCCGCCCCGCTCCGCCACCAGGCGCGACACGGCTGAGGCCGGATCACCCAGATCGCCGAAATGCCTGGCCCCGGCGGGGCAGGTGGCGACGCAGGCCGGCACCCGGTCCGCTTCGGCCAGATTTTCGTTATAGATGCGGTCAATGCAGAGCGTGCATTTCTTCATCACGCCCCGCTCCGCGTCATATTCCCGGGCCCCATAGGGGCAGGCCCAGGAACAAAGCTTGCAGCCGATGCACATGGCCTCGTCGATCAAAACCACGCCGTCCTCCGTGCGTTTGTAGGACGCACCGGTGGGGCAGACGGTTACGCAAGGAGCAGTTTCGCAATGCAGGCAGGAGCGGGGGAAATAGACACAGCGCCCGGCTTCCACTTCAAAGGAATGCACCCGGTTGAACCACACGCCGGAAGGGGCGGGGCCATAGGGCCTGGTGTCGGTCAGTGGTGCGTGATATCCGCCCGCATTCCATTCCTTGCAATTGACCGCGCAGGCATGGCATCCGACGCAAATATCCAGGTCGATCACCAGCCCAAGTTTCCGGGCAGGGGGTGTGGCGGGAAGGCTGGTCATTTGGGTTTCCTGAACCCCGCGCCATAGCCGAGGATTTCCGGGCGCTTCGCCAAACCCGCCGGCTGGTCCATGGGCTCGAATACCGGTTGGGTGGCGGAGGTGCCTGCCTCCGCCTTAGAGATGGAGACCCGCAGATCATACCAGGCGGCCTGTCCGGTGATGGGGTCCGACCTTGTATGTTGAAAACCCGATTGGTCCGCGGGCAGCAAATCATCGATCAGATGATTAAGCAAAAATCCGTCCCGCACCTCGCCCGCATCGGGGTCCAGGTTCCAGGCACCCGCCCGCTTGCCGATGGCGTTCCAGGTCCAGACCGTGCGCGCATTTACCCCGTCCATCAGGCGGACCCGCACCGTGATTTTGGCAGAGCGGCTTTGCAGATGCGCCCAATCGCCGTCTTTCAAATCAAGCCGCTCCCCCAGAGCGCGGGGGATATAGAGCCGGTTGTCGCCATGGATCTGGCGCAGCCAGGCATTTTGCGAACCCCATGAATGATACATGGCCATGGGCCGCTGGGTAATGGCATGGAGCGGAAACTCCTCGCTCGATTGAGTGGGCTGATCAAAGGGCTCATACCAAAAGGGCAGGGGATCGAAATAGGTCTCTATTCTTTGGCGGTGCATATCAGGCGGCTGCACCGGCCCATGGCCCTGGGAAGCCAGGCGGAAGCGCTGCATGGGTTCCAGATAAATCTGGGCGATGATGGGATCGGAGGATTTGATGAACCCCATCTCCTTGGCCTGGGCCAGATAGGCGGCGTTCACATTGCGGAAATATCTTTGTCCGGGGGGGAGCTCATGGCGCCAGAAGCATTGATTTTCTATATAGCGCTCTACCTGATCCGGATTGGCCTCGCCCGTCCCTTCTTCGCTGCCATCCGGCCCGCGCCAGCCGGCCAGCAGGCCCGTGCCGGGCTGGCGTTCATGATTGGCCATGAAATCGGCGTAGCCGCCCGGATAGCGGGGCCGGCCTCCTTCACGGATCAGCCCGGGAAAGCCCAGCTTGGCGCCCATTTCCAGCAAAACATCCTGGAAGGGTCGCTGTTCGCCCGGCGGGTCCACCATCGGATGGCGGATGGCGTCCGCGGCGCCATCGGCGTCCGATATGGGTCGGTCCAACATGGAGATACAGTCATATCGTTCCAGATAGGTGGTGTCGGGCAGGATCAGATCGGCATAGGCACACATTTCCGAATAATAGGCATCGGAATAGATGATGCGGGGGATCTTGTATTCACCCGTTGCCTCATCCTTGCCGGTCAGCATGTTCATGCATTCTTCAGTGTTCATGGAGGAATTCCAGGCCATGTTGGCCATGAACATGAACAGCAAATCCACCGGATAAGGATCGCCCCGCCAGGCATTGCCGATCACGTTGTGCATCATGCCATGGGCAGACATGGGCGCTTCCCACGAAAATGCCTTATCGATGCGGGCCGCCCCCCCATCCTCATCCACCAGAAGATCTTCAGGTCCCTGGACGAAGCCCAGATGGGGACCGCCGAGCGGCGTATTTGGCGAAATATCCAGGGGCCGGCCGGTGGGTTTGGGCAGGGAATTGGCGCCCTTCGGGTAGGGCGGCTTATAGCGCAGCCCCCCCGGCGCATCGATGCTGCCCAGCAGAATTTGCAAAAGATGCAGCGCCCGGCAGGTCTGAAACCCGTTGGTATGCGCCGAAATGCCGCGCATGGCATGGAGGCTGACGGGCCGCCCCACCATGCGTTCATGGCGCTGTCCTGTCCAATCGGTCCAGGGTTGCTCGATCATCACCTCTTGCTCGAACGCGGCATGGGCCAGCTCGGCGGCGATGCGGCGTATGGTGGCGGCCGGAATGCCGCTTTGGAAAGAAGCCAGATCGGGGCTGTATTGGGCATCCAGATAACGTTCGGCCAACAGATGAAAAACCGGCCTGGCCTGCTGCCCGCCGGGCAATTCATACTCACCCTTCAGGGCCGGGTCCAAATCCGTAGCGCCCGCCGCTACCGGCTTTTCTTTCTTCCGGTCCCAACAAAGAGGCTGGCCGTCTTCGTTTCTGGCGAAGAGCCCATGCTGGTCCGTGCCGGGCGCGTCCAATACAAGATATGGCGCATTGGTGTAGCGGGCCAGATAGGGAGCATCCACTTTTCCGGCGCGCAGCAATTCGTGGGTCAGGGAAAGCACGAATAATCCGTCCGTGCCGGGCGTGATGCCCAGCCATTCATCGGCGATGGCCGAATAGCCGGTGCGCACCGGGTTGACCGAAATGAATTTGGCGCCATTTTCCTTGAGCGTCGCCAGGCCCGCCTTGATGGGATTGCTGTCATGATCCTCGGCCACGCCGAACATCATCAGGTATCGGGTCAGTTCCCAATCGGGCTGGCCGAATTCCCAGAAGGATCCGCCAAAGGTGTAAATCCCCGCCGTCGCCATATTGACCGAACAAAATCCCCCATGGGCGGCATAATTGGGCGTGCCGAATTGCTGGGCCCACCAGCTTGTGGTCGCCTGGCTTTGGTCGCGCCCGGTGAAAAAAGCAAGCCGCTTGGGGTCGGTGGCGCGCACCTGGGCGAGCCAGGCAACGGCCAGATCCATGGCTTCCTGCCATTCGATTTCCCGGAACTGCCCGGAACCCCGCTCGCCCATCCGGCGCAGGGGCTTGTTGAGCCGCGCCGGTGAATATTGCTGCATGATGCCGGCCGATCCCTTGGCGCAAAGAACGCCCTTATTGACCGGATGATCCGAATTTCCCTGGATGTAGCGCAGTTTGCCATCCACCAGATGTACCTTGATGCCGCAACGGCAGGCACACATGTAGCAGGTCGTGGTTTTGATTTCGTCGGCGACGTGGGGTGACGTTTCGACGTTGTGAAGGCTCACACCCTTGATCTCGCTTTATGCCGTTCCCTGTTAGCTTGGAATATAGAAAGCCAATTAGGACAAATCAAACCGATAAAAAATACAAGCCATCGTGTGTAATCACGGGAAATACCCAAGATTACCATGTTAATTTTGTATATTATGTATATATAATTTGTAATTATTATTAATTTAACAAAAAAATAACGTATTTAATGAAAGCCAACTACTCTATTTAAAAACCACGGTCCGCGTTCCGTTCAGCAAAACGCGGCGTTCCAGAAAATATTTCAGGGCGCGGGCCAGCACCATGCTTTCCATGTCGCGCCCAACGGCGGTCAGGGTCGCCGGGGTGTGGCTGTGATCTACCCGTTCCACGGCCTGTTCGATGATTGGGCCTTCGTCCAGATCGTCGGTGACGAAATGGGCCGTCGCGCCGATCAGCTTGACGCCCCGCACATGGGCCTGGTGATAGGGTCTGGCGCCCTTGAAGCCGGGCAAAAAGGAATGGTGAATATTGATGCAACGCCCCGCCAACAGGGCGCTGGTCTCTGGCGTCAGCACCTGCATATAGCGGGCCAGCACCACCAGATCGGTCTTGGTTCCCTCCACCAGCTTCATCCATTTGGCTTCCTGCTGTGGCTTGGTCTCCTTGGTGATGGGACAATGATGAAAGGGCAGGTCATGGGACTTGGCCAGATATTCCAAATCCGGATGGTTGGAGACGATACCCGTGATGTCCATATCCAGCGCGCCGCTGCGGTAGCGGTAAAGCAGATCGTTCAGGCAATGATCCAGCTTGGAAACCAGGATCATGACCCGGTGCTTGCGCAATTCGTGGCGCAGATCCCAATCCATTTCCAAATCCCGGGCGGCCTGGGTGAGGCGCGCCTCCACATCCTCAAAACTTGGTCCATCGGGATCAATGCGGAACTGGATGCGGCCAAAAAAGCAGCCGCTTTCCGGATCGCCGAAATGGGCCGCTTCGGTGATGAAGCATGACATTTCCGCCAGGCAGCCGGTGGTTGCCGCCACCACGCCCGGCCGGTCCGGGCAGGTCATGGTCAGAATGAATTCGTTGGCGACAGAATCGCTGGGCATGGCTCCCCCCCCGCGCGCGATCAGTTCCTAAACCCGGTGCGCCGGGCCGACGCCGGCGCTGGCCAGGATGCCGGGGATGGCCGCTTCCTGGCGGATGGCCATGACATGGGTGCCGGCAACCCCTTCGATTTCAGCCAATTGCTGGATCAGTTCGACGCAGATTTTATGTCCTTCCGCCTTTTGATCCTCCGCCCTTTCCAGGCGTTCGATCAGATGATCGGGAATGATCACGCCCCACAGATTGTCGCGCATCCAGCGGGCCGATTTGGCCGACGCCATGGGGCCCATACCCATGATGAAAGACAGCCTTTCCGTGATGCCCGCATCCACCAGACGGGCCATGTAGCGGGTCAAAATATCCATATCGAAGCAAAATTGGGTCTGCACAAATTGAGCGCCCGCATCGGCCTTGGCCGTCAGCCCGTCCGGCGCCCAATTGGGGGCCGGGTCCATGGGCGTGTCGGCGGCGCCCAAAAACAGGTTTGGCGCCCCTTCGATCTTGCGTCCCGACGGCAATTCGGACTGATCACGCATGGCCCGGGTCATGGAAATCAACTGACCGCTGTTCAAATCGAAGACCGGTTTGGTTTCCGGCTGATCCCCCGCTTTGGGATCATCGCCGGTCATGAACAACACATTGCGCACGCCCAAGGCCGCCGCCCCTAAAAGATCACCTTGCAAGGCGATGCGGTTGCGGTCCCGGCAGGTGAACTGGATCACCGGTTCCACCCCTTGGGCAATCAGCAGTGCCGAGACGGCCAGGCACGACATATGGCTCCGGGCGCCGGCCCCGTCGGTCACATTGACCGCGTCCACCTGCCCCCGGAACATGGTCGCGTCGCGGAGCACGGCATCAGGCACTCCGGCGGGAGGCGGGTTAAGTTCTGCCGTGACCGCAAAATCGCCTTTGGTCAGGATGGCCTGCAAGCCGCTTTCGGCGGGTACTTTGATTTCAGCGCTCATGGATCATCAGCCTCGTTTGCGGGAAATGACATAGCATTCACCGATAAACCACAAACCACCATGCTCTTGCAATACGTCCCGCGTGGCATCCAGGTAGCTGCCCCGGGAAATGATCCAGGAGGCTTGCCAGACGGGCCGCCCTAGGTAAAACTGAAGCCAAACCCAAAATCGGGGCAGGCGGTGGAACTTCTTCTCAGCGACGAACAGGAAATGCTCGCCAATAGTGCGGTCCGGCTGGCCCAGGACCTGGGCGGGCCTGGGCGCATCCGTCAGGCAAGAGATGGCGGCGGACAGTTCGACGGCGGGGTCTGGCGGGAAGTGGCCAAGGCCGGCTGGCTTTCCGTTCTGGTGCCTGAGGGAAATAATGGTGCCGGGCTGGGGTTGACCGAATTGGCCCCTTTTTTGGAACAGGCGGGACGCCATCTGATGCCCGAACCCGTGGGCGCCGTGGCCGTGGCCGCCGGCGCCATCGCGGCCACCGGCAACGGGGATTTGTGCGCGCCTTTGATAGGGGGTGATCACATCATCCTTCCCGCCTTGCAGGAACAGCCCCTCGCCGTTGATCCGGAAACCGTGGCGCTAAGGGCTGATCAGGACGGCGGCGGGCTGCGCCTCCGCGGGCGCAAGATTCTCATCCCCGAAGCCCAGACGGCGGATAGTTTTTTGGTCAGCGCAAGCAGCCCTTCGGGTCTGGTTCTATGTTATGTGCCGGCGTCGGATGTTTCCCTGTCTTCGCCCGCTGGCGGGCGGGTGGATGGCGGCGCCTGGGGAGATATTGAACTCCTGGGTGTGGAAGTGCCCCCCACCCATATTTTGGCCGATGGGGATCAGGCGGCTGAATTGATTGCCCGCATGCTGGATCATCTTCTCATCGTCACCAGCGCCGAGCTTTTGGGCGTGATGGGTCAGGCCCTGGACATGACTTTGGAATATATGCGGACCCGCGAACAGTTCGGCAAGCCCATCGGTAGCTTCCAGGCCCTACAGCATCACGCGGTGGACCGTTTCGTCGATGTGGAACTGACCCATTCATTGCTCTACGAGGTGTGCAAATCCTCCGATCAGGGACGGGAAAATCCTGCCCTGGCCGCGGCCCTCAAGGCCAAGGCAGCTGAGACGGCCATGGCGGTCTGCAAATCCGCCATTCAGTTGCACGGCGCCGTCGCCTATGCCGACGAACATGACGCCGGGCTTTATCTGAAGCGGGCCATGACGCTCGCGGCCCATTACGGCAACGCGGCCCAGCAACATGCCCGCTATGCCCGCCTCACCGGGATCGCGCACCAATGAACGAAGCCGGGCTCATACAATCCAAGACCGATGAGCGGGGCGTCATCTGGGTCACCCTCAACAGGCCCGAACGCCATAACGCTTTAAACGCCGAAATGATCAAGGGGCTGGCTGATGCAATCGAAACTTTCGGCCAGGCGCCCGAGGCGCGTGTTTTGGTTTTGCGGGCGGTTGGCAAGCATTTCTCGGCGGGTGCCGATGTGAGCGCGCCGGCGGGCGGAGCCGAGCCCAAGCCCGACCTGATCGATGCGCTGAATATCTTGATCAATACCCCCAAGCCGGCCCTGGCCCTGGTGCATGGCGCCTGCATTGGCGGCGGTGCCGCCTGGGCGGCGGCCTGCGATATGGTGCTTGCCTCGGAAGATGCCTTTTTCTCCATACCCGAGGTGCGCCTGGGTTTTGCGCCCGGACCATTGGTTCCCTTGTTCGGCGCGGCCATGGGAACGCGGGCGGCTTACCGCTTTTGCCTGAGCGGGGAGCGTTTCACGGCGGGGCAGGCATTGGATATGGGTCTGGTCAATCAGATTTGCGCCAAGGATGATTTGGAACAAGCCGCGGCGCCCATCATTGATGGATTGCTGTTGGGCGGACCCGGGGCGCAAGGTCAGACCCAGGCATTGCTGGCCGAACATTCGCCCTGGGCCCTCGGCGCCGAACGCTCGGAAGAAATCAGGGAAGAAAGCACGCGCCGCCGCCATTCCGATGAGGCCATCGAAGGAACCGCCAGTTTTCGCGAAAAACGTAAACCCAATTGGTATCACGGCGATGGCTGATAAATTAATCTATGCGCCAATGCGCGATTTGCGCGACGTGGAGGAACAGGAATTGATGCCTCTGGCCCAGCGCATGCCAACCTTCAATACCTTCGAACTGGTCCGTCAGGGGGCCATGCGGGATTTGGACCGGACGGCATTCATCTATTTGCCCGACGGTGAATTGGACGTTGAGCCTTTCACCCTCAATTACCGGGAATTGCTGGCGCGCCTCACCCAAAGCGCCAATCTGTTGCATGATCTGGGTATGGGACCGGGTGATGTGGTTGCCTTCCTCATGCCTAATCTGCCGCAGAACTATTATGTTCAGATCGGCGGCATGGCCACCTGCATCGTTTGTTGCGTCAATTGGATGCTGGAAGCGCCCCGCATTGCCGATATTCTGAGCGCCGCCAAGGCCAAAGCGGTGGTCGCGCTGGGTCCTACGCCGGGCTTTGAGATTTGGGAAAAACTGGTTTTCATCTGTGACGAGTTGCCCGATCTGGAACATCTGCTGTCGGTCCAGGGGTTGGAGGGCGAGCGACTGGATGAAAGCGATTTTGATC
>PVBE010852656.1_pt1 | contig 10443 bp, 7 predicted proteins | sample 1631181 | NCBI WGS metagenome assembly PVBE01 (sample SAMN08397723, study PRJNA350692) | Marine metagenome, whole genome shotgun sequencing project. | isolation source: water | place: Pacific Ocean | collected 2012-04 | reverse complement strand
CAGGCGAGATGAGTGTTCTTCTCTACCTTGCCTACGAGGGCTATGCAGAGGAGGTTGACGCCCAGGAGCGGAGGACGGCACGCATCTGCCAGGAAGCGGGCGGGACCGACGTGGGGCCCGGCGAGACGGTGAACGTCGGCGACCTGCGCCTCATCCCGGAGCTCGACGCCGACGCCGCGAGCAGCGTCTCAGGGACGGTGCGACGCGACTGCGGCCTCGACCTGTGCGACCACGGCGGCATCCTCGTCGAGGTGCTCGAACGCCCGTTCGTGACGCAGACCAACAGCGTCGGCGCGTTCTCGCTGGCCATCGTCCAGGGCACCTACGACCTCCGGTTCTCGGCGCCGGGCTACCGGCCGCACGTGGTGGACGACGTCATCGTCGGCGCGGCCGAGGTCCACCAGCTCCCCGACGACCCGCCGATCATCCTGCAATTCGACCCTGGCACCGTCGTCGGTCGCGTCCTGCGAACCACCCTGGACGGCGCGCGCGTCGCCGCGGTCGGCGCGACCGTCAGCGCGCGGGCCACCGACGCACCCAGCGTCACCCCCGTCGGGGCGGACGGCGCTTTCTCGTTCCTCGGGCTGCGCGCCGGCCTCTACCGCGTCGAGGTGACGCTGGACGACCACCTCCCCATCGGCGTGTCGGCGCAGCTCCCCGCCGGTGCGCGCTTCGATCTCGGCGACCTGGTCCTCGAGCCCGAGCTCGGGGGTTTGCGCGGCGTCGTCACGCTGCAGGGGAGCGCCGAGCACGCGGGTACCGTGGTGACGATCGCGGGCACCCAGCGACAGGCGATCACCGACGCCGCGGGCGGCTGGCGCATCGACGCGGTCCCGCCCGGCACCTACGACCTGCGCGCGGAGAACCCGGACTACGAGGCTGGCGAGCTCCTCGAGATCGAGGTCGAGCACGACCGCGTCACCGACGCGGGCGTGCTCAGGCTGTCCGCGCTGCCGGGCGGCTTCCGGGCCACGTTCCGCAAGGCCGGCTTGCTCGACCACTCGGGGATCAGCGTGACCGTCGCCGGCCGCGCAGGGGTGACGGACGTGGAGGGCCTGGTGGTGATCGAGCAGGTGACGGCGGGTCCGGCGGACGTGACCGCGGTCGTCGCCGGCTTCGTCCCCTACGCGGATGAGGTGCTCGTCCCGGCCAACGCGGAGGTCGCGCTCCCCTTCCCGGTCGATCTCGAGCCGGTGCGCGGGGAGCTGGCGGGGCGGGTGTCGATGGAGGCGGTCACCGACCGCACGGGCGCCACCGTCCAGCTGGCGGGCACCGAGCTGACGACGACGAGCGCCTTCGACGGTAGCTACACCGTGCGCGCGCCGGTCGGGAACTACGACGGCGTGGAGATCCGTCATCGCCTCTTCGAGACGAAGGTCTATCGCGACACGGTCACGGTCACCGAGGCGGGCGTCGCCAACGTGCCGAACCAGGCGCTCGTCCAGCTGCGAAACGACCTGCACGGATTGGCGCGCCTGATCGGCGAACAGGACCACGGCTTGCTCGAGGTGCGCCTGCGCGCTGTCGAGGGGGCATACGACGTGGCGGTGGAGGCCGACGCGGAGGGGCGCTGGATCCACGAAGGCGTCCCGTTGGGCGGGTACGTGCTGACCGCGCGGCACTCCGCCGACGACCTGTGGGAGGAGGTCGTCCGCGGCGTCGAGATCGAGATCGGTGACCCATTGGTCGAGCTGCCCATCGAGCTGCGCCGCGTCTTCGTGCAGATCAACGGCGGCGCAGCCGTGGCGACCGATCCGGTGGTGCGCCTCGACATCGGCGCGCGCGGGGCGACGCAGATGAGGGTGGGGAGCGACCCGGAAGGGGGTGAGGTCGAGGACTACGCCGAGCAGCGCGACTTCGAACTGCCGCGGCAGGGCGACAACACCGTGTGGGTCACCTTCCGCAACGACGACGGGGAGGACTTCGCGACTGTGTCGGCCCGGATCCTGCTCGACTCGGTCGCCGAGATCGCCGAGCTGACCGAGGACTCCGCTGGGCGCGCCTTGACCCGGGGCGACAGCGTGCACGTGCGCCTCGACGCGGGCGAGGCCGGTGAGGCGAGCGTCGACATCGTCGGATACCAGGCCGGGGTGCGGCTCTTCGACAACGGCCTGTTCGGCGACGTCGACGCCGGCGATGGCGTGTACGAGCGCGACGTGACCATGCTGCTCGGGGCCGACGTGGTCGACGCACAGGTCCGCGGGCACTTCACCGACCTGCACGGAAACCAGGCCGAGCCAGTCGAGACCGCGACGCGGATCACGGTCGGCACCGCGCCCATCCTCGGCAACGTCCGGGTCGAGCCTTCCGTGGCTGCCGGCGGCGCGCGCATCCTGTGGGAGACCGACGAGCGTACGACCGCTCGGCTCGAGTACGGGCGCAACCAGCAATACGGCGACTCGGTCGATGTGGGGGCACCCGCGCTGCGGCACGACGTCGAGCTCGAGGGGCTGGAGCGCGGGGAGCTCTACCACTTCCGGATCACCGCGACCGACGAGGCGGGCAACTCCACTGTCGGTCTCGACCGCACCTTCGCGGTCGCGCCCGAGATCACCGTCGGCGTGGTGGCGGTGGCGGGCGACGGCGAGGTGTACGTGGTCTGGTCGCCGAACACGACGCGCAACCTGGTCGGGTACAACGTCTACCGCTCGCTCCAGGCCGGCGAGGGGTACGCGCGACTCAACGAGGCGCCGCTGACGGGCACCAGCTACGTCGACGCGGACCGGCAGAACGGGACGACCGGCTACTACGTCATCACCGCGATGGACGCCTTCGATCTGGAGAGCCCGTTCTCGAACGAGGCCTCGGCGACCCCGAGCGACGTGCAGGGCGGCCAGGAGGTGCGCGGCATCATCGACCGCAACACGGTGTGGAGCCGGGCGGGCAACCCGTGGCGGGTGACGGGCGACGTGGTCGTCGTGGAGGGCGCGACGCTGTACGTGCTCCCGGGCACGGTGGTCGAGTTCCAAGGGGCGCACCGGCTACGGGTGGAAGGCGCCCTGCGGGTGGAGGGCGCGGCCGACGCGCGGGTGCGGTTCGGCGCCGCGCAGGACGTGCGTTGGCGGGGGATCGAGCTCGTCGGCCCCGCTCGCGGGTCGCGCTTCAACGCCGAAGGCGTGTTCCAGGATGGCTCGGTGCTGCGTCACCTCGACCTCGAGGGCGCCGGCGCCAACGAGACCATCTGGGTACGGCTGGAGCCCGAGATCGGGCTGTTGCTCGAAGAAGTGAACCTCGGGAGCTGCGAACCCGAAGGCGACCGGCGCGGGTGCAACCGCCGCGTCGGCGACCGGGCGTGCACGGCGGGTGAGGTGTGTGTGGGCGACGACGCCGACGACGACGGCTTCTTCGAGGAGCCGGGGGAGTGCCACACGCCGTGCCTGGTGGCGGAGGATCTGGGGCTCGACGAGCGCGTCGTCGTGCGGCATCACTCGAGCGTGCGCGACAGCACCCTGACGAACACGCCCGTGCGCGGTGCCGGGGCCGACGTCCGCGACGGCGATCTCGGACCGTGCACCTACCGAGACGAGGGCCAGCGCTCCAGTGACCGCGACGAAGCCTCGATGGTCCTGCTCGAGGGCGTGCATCTCGAGGACAGCTGCGTGGGTGCCTACGCCGCCGTGGTGCGTGGCTGCGAGTTCGAAGGTGACAGCCCGCTGCGCGTCCTGGCGTGGGCCGTGGTGCGCGACAACACGATGGGCGCCAACCGGATCGAGATCCAAGAGTACGGGCTGGTCGAGGGCAACACCGTCGCGTTTCCGGCGGAGGACCCAGAGCCCGACAGTCGAGTGGGTATCTCGCTGGGCGGCGGCCTGGTGCGCGGCAACGAGCTCACGCGGGCCGGCATCGCCTTCACCTCCAGCGAGCGGGGCGAGGTGGTGGGCAACACCGTCACCGACCCCCCGGGCGTGGGCATCGACTTCCGGCGCGCGTGGCTGTCGGCGGTCGACAACACGGTGAGCGGCGCGGCCATCGGGATGCGGGTGGGCGGCTCGTACCAATGGGTGACGGGTTGGGGGAACCGACTGGTCGACAACGGCGTGGGCTTGGAGTGGAGGGCGCCCTGCGTCTGGGGCGACTGCAGCGTGCGCATGGCGGGCTTCGACTTCAGCGGGTGCGAGGTGGCCGTGCGGGCCACGGCGGACAACGGCGACGACGTGTCTCTCGAGCTGGTCGACGCATGGTGGGGGACGCGCGACGGCGTCGAGATCGGCGACCTGATGTCCGACCGACTGGCTCCGGACGCGCCCGCGAATCTGACGGTGACGGTCTCCTTCGCGCCCTGGTTGTCGGGTCCGCCGGACGTGGCCGACCTCGACCAGGACGGGTCCTCGACCGCTGGGATGGCGACGACGACGGCGACGGCGTGTGTGACGCGCAGGAGGCGCGGGCGAGCGCGGACGCATCGCGCTCAATAACGGCGCGGTCTGGGCGCGCCACGTGACGGTCGATGACGTCAACGGGCGCGGCGGCTTCAACTCCGCGGCGCCGGGCTCGCGGATCGTCCATTATCGAGGTGAGGGGCTCTGGCTCGCGCCGTACAGCCGGCTCGAGTCGTCGGTGCTCGAAGGCGGCGGGCTCGGGCTGCTCGGGGCCGACAACAAGCGCGGCTACACGGTCGTGCGCGACACCTTGATCCGCGAGGCGTCGCGAGCGGTCAGCGACCAACAGCAGCACGGCGGGCCGGTCACGCTCGAGCGGGTGGTGGTGAACGGGCAGGACGAGAGCTCCAACCTCCCGGCCGGGCTGTTGTGGGATTGCGAGTTCACCGGCAGCGAGGGCGGCGCGGTCGAGGGCCCGGGCGCACGCAACCAGGAGTTCGTGGTCAAAGGTGGGCGCTTCGCGGACAACGCGTGGTGGGCGATCCGCGGCGGCACGCGCCTCGTCGGGGCCCTCATCGAGCGCAACGGCGCCGAGCGACGCGCCACCGTGGAGCAGGTCATGAGGGTGCACCGGAGCACCTTCGTCGGAAACCGGGGCGTGGCCATCGAGAGCCCCAACCACGCGCCGACGTTGGTCACCGACTCGAACCTGGTGCGCAACGCCGGCTACGCCTTCGACGGCGCCGTGAGCGGGGCCGGCAACTACATCGCCGAGAACAACGGGAGCGACCAGGTCGACCTGTCGGAGGGCGACCGCAGCGACAGCGACCAGTGGCGCTCGCCGTCGGTCACCGAAGCACGCAGGAGCGCCGCGCCCGAGGCCCCCGCCTTCGAGTAGTGTAGAAGTATTTCTACAATAATTTCAACCGGTTGCGCATGACTGTCGATGTCGCGCCTTCGTCAAAGACGCGCCCGATGTCGGGCACACAACACCAAGGGGAACTCATGAAGCACCTTCTCGTCGCCGCCGCTCTCACGCTCGTCGCCGCGCCGGCCATGGCCGACAAGCCGGCGATCTGCAAGAGCACCTACAAGCAATTGCAATCCAAGCGCGCGCTGGGGTTCGCGCGGACGCTGATCGGGCAGAAGTGCAAGGTCCTCCAGGAGAGCTGGGGCTGGGCGGGCGCGCTCACCTCGTACACCTCGCCGCTGTGCGTCGCGGCCTGGAACGCCCTGGGCAGCAAAGGGGCCGTCGCGCTCGCCAAGAAGTTCGTCGACCCAGCCAACCGCTGCACGGCGCACATCGCCGAGTTTCACACCTGGGAGTGCGGGGGCGCGATCAAGCGCGTCACGGACAAGGGGGCGCTGGTCTACGCTCGCGGGATGGTCCAGAGCACGTGCGGCATCCTGAAGAACGCCTACGGTGGCAGCTGGAAGACCAAGCGGGGCAAGAGGAAGAAGTGCAGCAGCAACTGGGCCGATCTGAAGAAGCGCTCGAGCTCGGGTGCCAGCCGACTGGCCGGCACGGGTTCGGCCGGAGGTGGTGGGGGACGCAGCGCCCACCACCCCACTCCGAGCAACGCCACCGCGACCACCGCCAACGGCCACCTCCGGCGGGCAGGAAGCCGGACGGTCACGTCGTCCGGGTCGACGGCCTGAACCTGCGCGCGAACCTCGACTGCGTCCGCGGGGCGGTCGTCGGGCAGCTTCTCCAGGCACGCCATGACCAGCCGCTCCAGCGCGGCCGGGACCGGCCCCACGGCCAGCCCCCTGAGCGGAGGCGGGTCCTCCTCGAGGTGCTGCACCACGATCGTCAACCAGGTGCGCCCGGTGAAGGGGACGTGCCCGGCGAGGCACTCGTAGGCGAGCACGCCCAGGCTGTAGAGGTCACTCCGCGGGTCGACCGGCTCGCCGCGCACCTGCTCTGGAGACATGTACGGAGCGGTGCCCAGCGAGACCCCGTCGCTGGTCAGCCGACCCTCGCCGCCGATGAGCCTCGCGATCCCGAAGTCGATCACACGCACCACATTGCGCCCGGCGACCCGCTCGACGAAGACGTTCTCCGGCTTGAGGTCGCGGTGGATCACCCCCGCCTCGTGCGCCTCGACGAGGGCGTCGGCCACCTGCTCGACGATGGCCAGCGTGCGGCGGACGTCGAGGCGCCCTTCGGTGTCGAGGATCTCCCGCAGGGGCGCGCCTTGCAGCAGCGGGCTGACGAGGTATGGGCGCCCATCGGGGAGGTGGCCGAAGTCGATGACCTTGAGCGTGTTCGGGTGGCGCAGCTCCGACAGCGCCCGGGCGTTTCGCTCGAAGCGGGCCACGCGGCGCGGGTCGCCGGCGTCGCCTGCGAGCACCTTCACCGCCACCTCGCGTCCGACCTTGATCTGCCGCGCGGCGTAGACCACCCCCGACCCGCCGCGGCCGACCACGCGGAGCAGCGCGTAGCGTTCGTCGAGGACGACGCCAAGCAGGGGGTCGGGTGTGTCCACCGGCGGTGAGGGTATCGTGCCGGCCCGCGCGAATCGAAGTGGACGGAACGTGGTAGCCTCGCCTCACCCGTGACCGACTTCGCGACCACCGAGACCGCACCGGCGACGGCGCTGTCCGATCGGCCCGACGTCCTGCGTTTCCTCGTCCCGCTCTACCCCCGCGCGCGCCGCCCATTCGCCATCGAAGGCGCCCGCGTCGTCGTGGGGCGGGCCGGCGGGGCGGCGGAGCTCTCCGTCGACGATCCACGCATGAGCCGGGCCCACTTCGAGGTGAAGCGGGCCTGCGCGGCGGAGCTGCCGGCCGGCGCGCGCCACACCGTCACCGACCTGTCGGGCGAGATGGTGCGTCGAGCCGGCGGGCGCCTGGGCCCGAACGTGGAAGTGCTGGCGTGTGACGCGGCGACGCTGCCTTTCGAAGACGGCGCCTTCGACCGGGCGCTGATGAACTTGATGCTCATGCTCACGCCGGACCCGTCGGCGGTGCTCGCCGAGGTGCGCCGGGTGCTCGGCCCGGGCGGGCGGTTGGCGTTCAGCGTCTGGGGGCGAGCCGAGCACAGCCCCGCGTTCACGCTGCCACCGGCCGCCGCCACGCGCCTCGGTTTCGAGACGACGGGGCAGGCGCTCGACAACTTCTGGCTGGGCCAGCGTGAGGCGCTCATCGGCCGGGTCCGCGGGCACGGCTTCGCGCAGGTCCGCGCGTGGTACCAGCCGCTCGCGATGCCCATCCGGGACGGCGCGACGTACGTGGCCGTGATGCTCGCCTCCCCGCGGATGGCCGCGTTCACCGACGCGATGCCCGCGCCGGCTCGAGATGCATACGTGCGGACCCTGACCGAGCTCGCCGACGCGCTGCTCGCCGAGGGGCACCCGCTGAGCCTCGACATCCTGGTCGTCACGGCCGAGGTCGCCGCCCCGGACCGGTGACCTTCCGAGGTAGCGTGCCCACGCGAGGAGGGACGGTGGTGGATGGGACGGAACGGTACGGGTCACACGGCCGCGTGCTCATCGTCGATCTCGGCGAGCAGAGCTCGCACGTGGAAGCGGTCGACGAGCAGGTCTACAAGCAGTTCCTGGGCGGTTATGGCCTGGGCGCCTGGCTCATGTGGAAGCACTTCCCCGCCGGCACCGACGCGCTGGCGCCGGAGGCCTGCTTCGCCATCTGCGCGGGGTTGCTCACCGGGGTGAAGACGCCGTTCAGCGGTCGAATCCAGATCGTCGGCAAGTCGCCGCAGACCCACAGCTGGGCGGACTCCAACAGCGGTGGCAGCGTGGCGATCCACCTGCGGCGCGCCGGGTTCGATGCCCTGGTCGTGCGCGGGCGGGCGGCCGTGCCCACGGTGCTGGTCATCGACGACGACGAGGTGCGCTTCGAGTCGGCCAGCGAGCTCTGGGGACAGGAGATCCCGCCGGCGTTCGACGCATTGAAGGCACGCTACGGGGGCAAGTCGGAGGTCGGGGTGTCGGCCATCGGCCCGGCGGGGGAGCGCCAGGCGGCGATGGCGTCGGTGATGAACGACCGCTACCACGCCTTCGGCCGGCAGGGGTTCGGCGCCGTTTACGGGAGCAAGAATCTGAAGGCCGTCGTGGTCGGCGGCAGCGGCAGCCTGCCCATCGCCGAGCCCGAGAAGTTCGCCGCGGTCTGCAGGTCGATCGCCCGCGAGTACAAGCGCGACATCGGCCTTCTGATGCGGCTCATGGTCTTCATCGCCCGGCCCAAACGCTGGCTCGGCTGGCTGTACCGGCTCATGCCGAGGCTCGGCATGAAGATCTCCTCGCCCGTCGCGACGATGCGCCAGCTCTGGACCGACCGCGGCACGACGGCGGCCGTCAGCCTCGCCGTCGAGAACGGCGACGCCCCGGTGAAGAACTGGAAGGGCGTGGGCTCCCGCGACTTCCCGATCCGCTCGAAGGGCTGGAAGATCGACGGCAAGGAGGTCGACCGACTCGTCACGCGGCGGCTCAGCTGCGGTGATTGCCCGATGCCGTGCAAGGGCATCGTCGGGGTCAAGAAGCTCGGGCTCAGCGACGTCCGACGACCGGACTACGAGACGATCGTCGGCTTCGGCGCCAACCTGCTCAACGAAGACATCGAGCTGGTGACCGCGTGCCACGACGCCTGCAACCGCTACGGCATGGACGCGGTCAGCACCTCGGCCACCCTCGCCTGGGTCTGCGAGGCGGTGGAGGAGGGCATCCTCACGCCCGCCGAACTCGACGGCGTCAACATGCGCTGGGGCGACGGCGAGGCGGCCCTCGCGCTGACCATCCGAATCGGCACGGGCGAGGGGTGTGGGGCCTGGCTGCAACACGGGAGCAAGCGCGCGTCCGAGCACGTCGCCAAAGGGTCCGAGGCGTTCGCGGTCCATGTCCACGGGAGCGAGCCCGCGTACCACGACACCCGCTTCACCTCGCTGATGGGGGTGACCTACATCGCCGACCCCACGCCGGGTCGGCACACAGCCGGCTCCGCCAGCTGGAACGAGACCTTCGCCATCGGCTTCCCCTTGCCAGGGGCGGTCCCGAAGGCCGAGCAGAACGTCGGCTGGAAGAGCACCAAGGGCAAGGGCCGGGCCCAGGCCCACTTCTCGAACGCCCACCAGGTGATGAACGGCCTGGGCCTGTGCATGTTCACGTCGCTCACCGGCCAGCTGCCGTGGGTGGAGCTCGTCAACAACCTGACCGGCTGGGGCTACACAGGCCGCGACCTGATGCTCGCCGGCGAGCGCATCCAGAACCTGCGCGCCGCCTTCAACCGGCGCGAGGGCATCGTGCCCGCCGACTTCGCCCCGCATCCGCGCATGCTCGGACAGGGCGACGGGCTGCTCGACGCGGGCCCGCTCAAGGGGGTCACGGTGCCGCTGCTCGAGCTACGCAATGACTACTACGAGGCGATGAGCTGGGACCCCGAGAGCGGCGCGCTCGACGACGGCCGCGCCCGCGAGCTGGGCCTGTCCGAGCTGCTCGAGACAGGGGACTGAACCCTTGGGTCTCTTCGGCGCCCGGATCCGAATCCACCTCGTGATCAAGGGCCGAATCGGCCCCGGCTGGCACGACGTCGACCGCGTGCTCCGGGTGCCGACCGCGACGACGCTGAGCCGGTTCATCGAGATCGCCGACGCCCGCGGCCTGCCGATGAGCGAGGCCCTCGAGCACAGCCCGCACCTCGCCCACACCCTGATGCTCAACGGCGAGCGTTGTCCGGTGGCCGAAAACAGCGACCGCCCGCTGCGCGACGACGACCAGATCTACCTGCTCGCGCCCCTCGCGGGCGGGTGACGGGGGCCGCTCGGCTCGAGCTGGAGGCTGCGTGTATCATCCCTGCCGAGCGAGCACGGGAGACGAGCAGACGACGGCGACCCGATGGTGGAGATGGGCCTGCGCAGCCGCGATTGCGCTGGGATGTACGCCCACCGGTGGCGGGGGCGGCGGCGGACAGGGTGGCGCGATCGTCATCGGCGGCGACGCCGGTGCCGAAGGAGAAGGCGAAGGCGAGGGCGAGGGCGAGGGCGAGGGCGAAGGCGAGGGCGAGGGCGAAGGAGAGGGCGAAGGCGAGGGCGAGGGCGAGGGCGAGGGCGAGGGCGAGGGCGAGGGCGAGGGCGAGGGCGAGGGCGAAGGTGAAGGTGAGGGGGAAGGTG
>PVBE011873371.1_pt1 | contig 10444 bp, 12 predicted proteins | sample 1631181 | NCBI WGS metagenome assembly PVBE01 (sample SAMN08397723, study PRJNA350692) | Marine metagenome, whole genome shotgun sequencing project. | isolation source: water | place: Pacific Ocean | collected 2012-04 | reverse complement strand
AGGATTCATTCCTCTATTTTTCATTTCTTTAATAAGTTCTAAATATCTATTATACAAGTATTTGCCCTTATTGTAAAAGAATTTTACGTGTCCTTTGTTAAGAGTAAACTCTTTTGGTAATGTTTCTTTTGTTTTATTCCAGTTTGGTGATTTTAATGAACGTTGTAATGCAGGACCAACCATAAAAATTTCTCTATATTCTGCAATTAAATGTTGATCGGATAGTTCGGTAATAGGCACTAAATTAATTCTAGTCATTTACTGATAATATACAAATTATGATTAATTGTCAATCTTTGTAGAATGCCCATTCGCTTATTATTTCGCTACATTCTAATTTGAATCCGTAATCTCTGTCTATGTCACGTAAAATTTTGTTTGATTTTGCCATGCTTAATCCAACATCTGCCGGTACTGGTAATGCCTCAATTTCTTTCTGTTTCATTTTTTTTGCGGCCTGTACCCTGTGCCAGCCATCTGTAAGCAAATAGTATCCTGAATCACTTATAGGAGTCACTAATATAGGATTAAGTGGTTCATTTTGTTTGACAAGTTTTTTGATCCAACCACTTTTCTCTTTGTTCAACGGACGTTTTGCTCCTAAACCTAGTTCAGCCATTGTCACAAGTTTGTCAATAGGCACAAATATTCTTTTGAATTTTATCTTCTTCATTATTCTATGCCTTTCACTTTCTTGTAAGTCTTATGCAAAACGTAAAACCAAACACCGTTTATACTTGGCTCTACCAAAGCAACTAACCCTGCTTCGAATAAACTTGCACCTGTCAAAATACTGACAACTGTCATTGCAATGACAATATGTCCTAATGTGTAAACTAATGCCAGTCCAAAACTAGAACTTGCTAAAAGTTTTTTGAATGCTCCTTGTATTCCTTGTGTGAACTCAGTCATTTCCCGGTAGTTTAGTCATTTGTTGGGCACCGCCCATGTTGATATAACCTGCTTGTTTTCTGTTGAATTCTGGTTCGTCATCCGATACTAGTAGAATGTCATTCTCGTCAACCATTCTGACTTCCAGTTCAACACCTATGTCACCAGCAGAACCTTTTTCTTTTCTTTTAATTTTAAATGCTCTTGACCATCTTCCATGTGCAACTAATATCCATTGTCCGACCTTTACATCATCTTGTAATTTGCCCACAGCATAAACTTTCCCCCATCTAGGGTGTATGCCTTCTGCCGTGCCGTCATCGTCAACTAGTATGATACCACCTTTGGATTTGGTCTCTCCAAAGTGCATGTCTGAAACCAACACTCTTTTCTTTAGAGGTACTATATCGTTCTCTACGGTGTATTGTTTTCCACCGTGTGATCCGAATCCTTTTGCTTGTAAGTCTTCTATCTGTCCCATATAGAAGTATTATACGTGAATTATTCTAAGCCGTCAAGAGCCGCATCTATACCTTTTTTAGTGGTGCTCTCTGTCTTGGATGATGTAGTTTCAACAGGTTGCACTTTGACTGGTGCAGGTTGAACTTTTTTTGGTTGTGGTGCTGGTTTGGCCGCCACCGGAGTCATCTCCTGTATTGTTTGTACTGGTTCTGATTCTAATTTCGGTGCAGGCATAGGTTTACTCCTGATAGGTGCGTCGTCAACTTTGCCTTTTGGTTGTTCGTAGTACCTTTGAATCACTTTTTCTTTTGCAGTAACTACCGCGCCGCTGGGTCCTAATACGTCACCCCTTGCGTTCACGTTCATGTTGCCTACCGCCTGTACGGATTCGTTGGCCGCTCTTAATTTTTCTATATCCACCATACGTCCCTGCATGGTCCTATACATTCTTTTTCTGGGTGCTCTTGCTACCATAATATTAAACTCCTATATTAATACTTATCATCTACGATTTCACCGTATATAGAAAGTATGGTCCTAGTGCTATCTCTCTCACTCACTACCGAATGAACGTGTTCAACATTATTAATAAGTGCAGGCCTATTCAAAGGCAGTAATCCGCTTTTGCCAATTTTAAAATAACAATCACCTGCGTCTGTCAGAGTCCAATAGAATTTTTTGCAACCACGTATGTAGGGCACGACATCTTTTTGGTAATCATCATCCTTGTGCATTCTTAAGAAACTATTTGGTTCTAACACCTGGGTATCAATTGTGAGGATGTTTTTGAAACCTATCTGTTTAACAAGTTTTGCAAAGTTAGGAAATCTTTTTTCATCTAGTTGATAAAAAGGCAGTTCGGGTTGGCAACTTTGTCGCACTGAATTTATTATCACTTTGCCGGCAAATATCTTATCTTTGTGTACGCACAATGTTTCACTTTCACGTAAAAGATCTGCCTTAGAAACGGTAATGCTATCAAGAACTTTGTAAGGCACTTCAGGACTATTTTTGTGCCACCAATTTGGTCCGTCGCCGTTTGAAAAAAAAGTTTTTATGCTTTCCGGCCATTGCTTCTTTAACTTCACAGGACGGTCCACTGTGAGCATGTAATCCTGGAACAAGTTTTTACCAAACTTTCCATTTGCAATCTGATGTAGGAACCTTTCCAACAATACGCCCAATTGAGTGTGTATCCATATTTTGAAGACACCTCTATCATCCCACATAGCACAGGCAGGTTGATGTGTGTTGCCATGACCGTCCACGTAAAAACCAGTGTATAGTGTGTTGCCTATGCTTTCGCCATTTATTTTAATATCTGTTATTTCATTTTTTTGACCCGTGTAAGGAAAATTTAATTGGTACCACCCATTTTCTAGCCTCGATTCATTATCTAATTCTATGTGGTGTGACCTATCGTAGAGGTCCAATGCATAAACTTTAGTTATAGTGTGCTGTGATGATACAGAGATTATCATCTTAGGAATTCTTTGTAGTCTAGATTGTACAGCATTGGATTGATTTTATGCACACCTATTAGGAATAAACAAAAACTTGCCACACTTGAACCTCTGCCCACACCCCAAACTATATTATTTGCACGTAGAGTGTCCACAAAATAAATTAAGAACTGCAAAACTTTCACAAATTTTTTCTGTTCAAACAATGAATATTCTATCAGCACACGATCACGTTCTTCCTCTGTTTGTGTTTTTTCTAACAACCACTGTTTTACATCAATGTTGTAATATCTTTCTGGCATGTGCCATTGATCACAGTTCTCCTTGTCAAAAATTTCTGGCTTTGCCCTCTTTGGTGCTGTGTTGATTACTGGCAAGTCAATGCCTAACTCCTTAAGACTGTTGGAGTATTTGTCTATGTCGTCAAAATATAGTTTTGATATATCAAAATTTGGATCTGTGTAAAGCAAGTCAATAACATCCTCTTCTGAGAATATTACATCACCGTGTTCATTTGTCTTTGTCTTTGCCGCCATCTAAAACCTTTGGTTGGAATTCAAATATTTTAGCATGATACTCGTGTCTGGTGTCAACAGGAATCTTTTGGTTATTCCAACTGAAGTGTCCTGTGTAAATGCCTTTGTCAAGTTCTTGATCATAAGTTGCTGTGTCTGGCCTTAACCACCATGGGTCAAAATTCCTATATTTGTTTGTAAACCAGTCTGGTCTATCTAATAGTATAAGTTCTTTGCTGTTTTTGTCAACCGTGTAGGTAATACCATCTCCCTGCCACGAACTCAGTGAAATAAAATTAATTGTAATTTTGCTGTCTAGTATGCTGTTGGCCTTGCAGAAACAAACCGCGGCCATGATCTGATCGTATGGTGGCTTTGGTAATTCAATAAACCTGTTTGTAGTATTGGTCCTTAATATTGAATATAGTTTTTCATTCCTCCAGGTAGTAATTGTGTTGGCAAACACCTGCTCAAAAAGATTTTTTAGTCTTTCAAAATAATCTGTTTGTTCTTTGAGATCAGCAGTGTGGGGTGTAAGTGAAATTTGTACTTTGTACTCGTTGGGGAACAATTCTCCGTCCACTATAATTATTGATTTGAATTTTGTTTTCCAGGAAAATGTATTTGGCATCAAAATCTATTTACTAATCGATGTTGATGAGGTCTCCAATATCTGGCTCATTACGTAACTTCTTGTTGTTCTTGTGCCACGCCTCTATACGTCTTTGTCTGATTGCATCACGGTAAGTGTTAAGAGCCACCTGCAGGTTGGCCAACATGTCTGGATTCCTACCCCTTCTTGCAATCGCAACTTTTTTTGTGAGTTCTTTTATCCTTTTAGATATATCCTCCTCACTCATATTGCCTATTTCCTCTTGCAATGGATGAAAATACATTACTACCTCCTATTAGATGTAGTTGTTACCTAGTTGGTGCATCATGATATTTGTTCCTGCGTCAGGAGTCATGAATTCGTAAAGATATCTGCCTGATGTTGGCACAGTGATTGTGTCCGAACTGCCATCGCCACCACTGACATTGCCAGAAACTAGTACGGCGCTTGGTATAGTAATAGTGTGAGCCACATCGGCTACAGTTATATCTAGCACTATTCTACCCAAAGAATTCGTTGCTGGTAGGTTTGTAAAACTCAAAGTTATTGCACCACTAGTGGTAATTGTTTGGTAATGTCCATTCGCATGATTCAAAGTAATCCCTCCAGACGTTGTGCCATGTGCATACACGGTTTCCGAAGTGTCCTTCAGTTTTGCTCTCGTTACTTCGTTGTCAGTAAAATCACTTGAAGCGTTAAGGTTGGCCTTGTTTGTCTGCATCGCCTCTATCTCTGTCTTCGCTTCAGTGAAGTTGTTCTTGATTGCTGTGAAATTATCTCTAAAACCTTGTGAACTGTTGTCCTGTCCGGCTTTTGGATATGTTCCGTCTACGTTTCCTGGTACTATGTTACTTGCCATTAAAATAATCCTTTATCTCTAAATTTAAGATATTTATCGTTACTTCTTTTCACTTTTATAATTGTGTCCGCACTAGGAACTTCTTTGGTAAAAGTAATTGTTGTTTTCTTGTTGGTAGTGTCATGGGTCAATTCTATGCCGTATTCGTGATCGGATGATCTAAGCGTGTTGTCAGCCGTTAGATACGCTGGATCGATGTTGTTGTCAGCGGTTACTCCATCACCAACATACACCTGTTGAGTGCCTTCTAGCACTAATATATCTTGTTCGTGTACTATTTCATTTAAAACAAAAGTAGTCGTTGACCCGTCAGCAACAAACTGTTCAGGAGATACAACGCTTTTGTTGATTAGATATCTGTCTATGGTAAATGCAATGTTTTTAAGTTCCAATGACTTGTCCTCTATTCTTTTTTTGATAAGTTTTGCTGTGCCAACTTTGCAATAACATATAGGAACAGCCATCACGTAACCTAACGGTGCCAAATCGTTTTCTTGTGTAGTCTTCATCCAAAGAGGAAGATGATCCCATTCCTTATGTCCAAGACTTTTCATTCTTGATCTCATGTTTGCTACAGCGTTCGGATAAAGTTTTTCAACGACACCAAGGTCAGCACTCAACTGGTTAGCATATCTTACCTTCGATCCTGAAGTGCTGAACGACAGGCCACCGTCTGTTGTTATTTCATAGTCCACGTAGTCAGCAGTCGCGTTCATGCTGGATGCCCTAGGACCAAGCACAGGTTTAGCAACGGCGTTTCTCAATGTTATTGACGATGACACCGCAGTGCCGTCATTATTCTCCAAGTTATCTTTGATATCTATGTAAACAACTTCATACTTTACTGTGCCATCTTCTTTTGCCACTGCTGTTTTAATATCACCAAAGTAAAGTGTTTTCGGTGCATGGTTCTGTTCCATTTGCTCCTGGAATGCAGTAAGTGTCTGTGCCTGAAGTCCTGACATCATCAGCATTTCAGGTTTCAACCTAATGCCAAAATTGCTGTCTTCTTGTCTGTAAATGTATGCAGGTGCATTAATGTTAGGATCTTGTGCAATGTTATAAAATATGTTTTGGTCTATAAATGAAGTTGCGTGACCTGTCATATTGCCATACTCTATTGTTGTGAATGGTATGTCTATGTCAAGTGTGAATTCTTTGGAAGTTGCCGCTTCTTGGTATTGGTCGTTAACTGTCACAGTGAATGTGAATGATCTGGTAGAGTCAGTAAAATCGCTAGGATCTATTGTACCTATAAGGTTTCCTTGTTCAGAAAGAGTGATACCGGTTGGTAACGATCCTGCGGTAACCGAATAACTTAACACTCTGTCTGTTTCTTCTGCCACTGCTTCTACTGAAAGTGTGCTAGGAATGTCTGCCTTGAGTGTTCCTACGTCAGTTGCAGTTGTAAACGCGATGCCTACGTCTATCTCACCGATAACTTTCATTGTGAACGCTTGGTCAGTGAACACGTTTACACCAGTTGATACTGTTCTGTTTGCTCTTACAGTGAAAGCATATGAAACTTCGACAGCAGATTGCCTTGCCAGAGTCCCATAAATTTCTCCAGAGTTGACATCAATCTGCAGTCCAGTGGGCAACGAACCTGCCTGTATAGAATACTCTAAATCACCTTGCAATGGATCGAAGTCCTCCACGTCAACTTTAATAACGATATTGTTGTCATGACGGAAAGTTCCTAGGTCACTGGCTGTAGAGAAAATAGGTCTCCTGTTGGCAGAATAATCTATAGTCAAAGGGAAACCTGATATTATAGTTTTGTCTATGGTAATTTCCGTATTGTCAATTCTCCAATAATCAGCAGAGAACACAAAAATACTATTGTTTTGCTCTGCAAAACTTGTCCCATCAGAAACCCTTACAATGAAATCGAAGTTTTTGCTGACACTTTTTGTTGTTATAGTCCTGTCATAAACCACATCGTCATATTCATCATCGTTTCCATCGAATCCACCTCGTGGTTGAGATTTCTGATCCTCTGTCAGTTGTACGATTCCAGATATGAGACCAGTCTTACTCATGGTCACTCCTGGTGGCAATGATCCTTGCACTATTTCATACACCAGGATCTGTCCTGCTCTGGTATCTGAGTCTGTGGCTTCCATCTGTATTGACACAGATGATCCGTCTAGCATCCAATATAACCCAACACGTGTTGAGTCCTGCATTTCCAACTGCCCAGACGCAGTGGTGAATGTCGGTGCGTCAGCACCTTTGATGTCAAGTGAAAAAGTTCTGTCTGTGATAGCGGTACCGGCCGTGGCTCGCACGACGAAGGTGTAAAGAGTTCTTTTGGCAACCTCAGCCGGAGTACCTGTTAGTAAGCCATCTGTAGTGACCTGCATTCCTGCGGGTAGGCTTCCTGCTATCACGGAGTAAGTGATGGCCGTTGAATCGCCGATAGCGACTGGGTCATTCGCTTCTAGTTGTAGCGAAAATGATGCTTGTTCATCTATAGTTGCAATTTTACCTGCTGTGGTTGTCCACACTGGTGTTGCCATTACTTTACTCCTTACAAGGGTATTTATTGGCGATTACCGGCTATTATTCTGTGTGCGAATCCAGTGTTCTAGTTGCTGTCGGAGACCTTCACGTGTGATTTTGTCTTGCTCACGTCGTATGGCCTCTTCCAAGCGTCGTATCTCAGAATGTGCAGACCTGTGTCTGTTACGGTCGTTGTAACGTTTTCTCATTTTCCTTTATAAAGGACTTTTATTGCTTACCTATTACGATGCACTAAAATATGGTATAACAGCATCAACACCGCCCACCTTGATTTTGAGATAACCAAGTGGTCTAATCTCATTGGCAGAGTCTAGTGGTAGATGTGTGGCGGCACCAACTGCACCTACTGTGCTCTGTGTGGCAGTGTTAAAATCAACCACTCCAGTACCCTGTGTGCTTACGCTGATGTCACCATCTGAGGTGTCATTTTGTATTGTGTCCGCTCTTACAGTCGTTGCTTGTATCAAAGTAATGTCTGCCGCACCGGAAATAATTTTCTTGTTGAACGTGATGTTCTGACCAGTGGCCGCGTCTATTGTCATACCTCCGCTTGTTGCAGAAATAGTGTTGCCATCCATCCTTAAGTTGTCAACATTTAATTGACCTGTGGTTGTCTGTGTACCAGTTGCAGTGATTGGTCCTGTCAACACAATAGCACCTGTTCCAGCAGGATCAATAACTATGTCTCCGTTAGTGTCAGATGTAATAGTACCGTCAGATATGATATTCAAGTCACCAACAGCAAACGTTCCTGTTGTAAGTGATCCTGAAATCGTCGTGTTTCCTGTTGTGGCAACTGTTGCTGTTGTTAGTGTTCCAGATACAGATGCGGCTCCTGTTACGTCCACGCTGGTTGCGTTTAGTTTAATGTCACCAGTGCCTGCAGGATCAAGTATTAGATCTGCATTTGAGGCAGATGATATAATATTGTCATTTAAAGTGATGTTGTCAACTGTAACGTTGCCTGTCATTGTTGCACCGTTAATTGTTGGCGAGGTTAACACTTTGTTTGTAAGTGTTTGTGAGCCAGACAATGTAGCAACTGTTCCGTCTATTGCAACAGTAACAGTGTTACTTGTACCTGCTGTAGTGATACCTGTACCACCTGAGAACTGTAAACTCTCAGAGTCTAAGTCAATTGAAAGTGTTGTTGAGTCATCACAAGCGAAATCTAAATCTTGTGCTGTTACCTGTGCGTCAACATATGCCTTGATTGACTGTTGGGTAGCCAATTGTGTTGCACTGTCTGTGCCTAAGTTGTCCTCATCAAGAATGCCTGTCACAGTGGCTCCTGTTGCCAATGTTAAACTTGTTGCCAGAGTGGCCGCACCTGCAACATTTATTGTTCCTGTTGTCTGTATGTTTTCAGCAATCGTGATCTGCGTTGAATCATCAGAACTGATTGTAGTGCCAACAAATTTTAAAGCACCTAAGTTTATTGAACCAGTACCATTTGGTGTGATAGTGATTGCACCGTTGGTCACGCCTGTTGTGATTGCAAAGTTGTTGACGTTTAAATTAGCGTCTAACGTGTTGATGTCGTTGTCTGTTCCGTACAACTCAACGAAGTTGTCGTTTATTTTGTCGAACGCTGTTCTTAACGGATCGCCTGTGCCATCATTGGCGCTTGATCCTATGTTGATTGCCTGTCTAGCCATATGTAAAAAATCCTTTTGTTGCAAGGATATTTATCGAGAATTTTATAAACCGAATGTTATTTTTATACGTTGATTGCAGTTCTAATGAACTTGTATGTTACAGAATCACTTGATATTGGAACCATCAATACTCGTACGTTTCCGTCACTGATGTCTGTCGTAAATGTTGCCATATCAGAATCAGTTGAACTTATACCCTGACTGTTGATGAATGCGTTTGTTCCATCATGTGTGACATATAATTTTACAAGTGCAAACCTAGTGTTTGTGCTGTCTGCTATGCTAACTGTGTATTCCGCACCTCTGTAACTTGCCACTGCAAACGAATCCAAAGGCTGGGCCGCTGACGAACCACTATGTGTTACAGTTCCGTCTGATTGATCGCCTTGCGTCAAAACTGTTATGCCCTCGATGTTGGTAGCCTGTAAAGTGCCTGAAATATTCACGCTGTCATTAATCTGTATCGCGGAACTGTCATCACTGCTTAACTCATTGGTTACAATTATCGGCGCATTTAAGGTTCCTGTCATCCTGATTGCGTCAGAAATTAATATTTGACTGGAATCACTTGATTGTATTGTGTTAACATTTAGTTCGCCATTGACGTTTAAATCTTGTGTTGTCGTGTCTCCACCATTTATCACTAGTCCACCACTGATGTTTACGGAGTCGTCGATTTGTATATGACTAGAATCATCAGAGGCTATATTGTTCACGTGTAGAGTTTCGGCTATCTTAATAGATGAACTGTCGTCAGCACTTAAAGTTGTACCATGAATTCTAATTGCACCTACAATAATGTTTCCTGTACCTGATGCAGTCAAAATTAGGTCTTCATTTGATCTTGTACCTTCAATGTGGTTATCTCTAATTTGAATTCCTTCTAATTCTATAACACCTGTGCCGGATGCTGAAAGTTTTAGGTTGGCGTTTGATTGGTTAGTCTTGATCTCGTTGCCTTCCATAGTGATCTGTGAAGTCACTGGAGAAGATGCGTACAACTCCGTGAACATGGAGTTGATGGAGATCATTGCGCCTCTCAGCGTATCACCTGTTCCGTCGTTTGCGTTAGATCCTACGTTTAATGTTACCTGTGCCATTGTTTATTATCCTATACTTATTTTTAGATCTGTTCCACTTCTCCAAAGTCTTCCTGCAACACTTGGATCTGATGTTGGAAGGTTAGTGAAATCTATTTGTGAGCCATCTGCCACAAGGTTTCCTGTAACTGAAACACCACCTGATGTAGTTTCAAACTTTTTAACATTATCGTAATAAATTTCAACTGCCCCATCGGCAATACCCCTTACAAAAAATTCTGCGCCAGTATCTTTACCAAGTATCACATTGCTGTCACTCTGTAGGTAAAGGCTTCCGGTTCCTGTTTCTCTTATTATTGAATGGCTTCCATTGTGGAATATCTTTAGGTCATCAGCATCACCAAATCCTGCATAGTT
>PVBE011855092.1_pt1 | contig 10444 bp, 7 predicted proteins | sample 1631181 | NCBI WGS metagenome assembly PVBE01 (sample SAMN08397723, study PRJNA350692) | Marine metagenome, whole genome shotgun sequencing project. | isolation source: water | place: Pacific Ocean | collected 2012-04 | reverse complement strand
CTCCACCACCGCGGTCTCCACGGGCACACCCGCCTGCAGCCTTCGATTCACGTTGTGCACCAGCACGAGGCCCGAGTTCACGACGACACCGGTCAGCGCCACTGCGCCCAGGAACGAGAGCATCGTGAGCCCGAAGGTCTCGTGGAACATCCCCATCACCACGTGGCCGAAGAGCGCACCGGCGATGCCGAACGGAATGATGGCCATGATGACGAGCGGCTGAACGTAGGAGCGCAGCGGCACGGCCAGCAGCGCGTAGATGACGAAGAGCGCGATCAACGCCCAGCGGAAGAGACTGGCCGTTGCCTGCATGCCGGCCCGCTGGGCTCCCTGGAAGCTCCACTCGAGGCCCGGGTACTGCGCGACGACCTGCGGCATCACGCGGTCGCTGAGATCGGCGAGCACCGTGCCTTCGCTGGCCACGCGGCGATCGATACCCGCCGACACCCGCACCACGCGTCGCCCCTGCGAGCGCCGGATCTCGACGGGTGCGCGGCCGTAGGAGACCTCGGCCACCGTCGAGAAGGGAACGGCGACGCCATCGGCCGTGTGGATGCGCAGATCCTCGAGCTGGTATAGCGAGCGCCGCTCGTGCTCGGGGTAGCGCACCATCACGCGCACGTCGTCGCGGCCCCGCTGGATGCGCTGTACCTCCTCGCCGTAGAAGGCCTGGCGCACCTGGCGCGCGAGATCGCGCAGGCCCAGGCCCAGAGTCTGTCCGGCGGGCGTGATCGCGAGCCTTATCTCCTCCTTGCCATTGCGCTGCGAATCGGCGATGTCGGTTACGCCCGGATACTCGGCGAGGCGGTTCTTCAGGATGCGCGATACCTCCTCGAGCACCGTCATGTCAGGGTGGGAGAGCTCGAGGTCGATGGGATCGCCGAAGCTGACGAGCGAGGCCGAGAAAATGAGCTCCTCGATGCCCGGAATGGGGCCGGCCAGCTCGCGCCAGCGCTGCGCGATCTGATGCGACGAGCGTGCGCGATCGTCGCCCGACGAGAGCATGATCATCACCTCTCCCGTGTTCGAGCCGGAGTCCCACGTGCCCGACATCTGGCTGAGGTGGTCGCGGTGCTGGAAGGGCTGATCGCCGGCGGCCGACACGATCGTGCGCACCGTGGCCTCGTCCGGGCTCGCTCCGGGATCGAGCTCTTCGCGCAGCTGCTGCGCCGCCTCCACCAGCCGGCCGACGGCGCGCTGGGTGGCCTCGAAGGGCACGCCCGGCGGCATGCTGATTCGACCCGAGATCGCGTCGGTGCTGATCTTCGGAAAGACCCCGAAGCGCAGCCGGCCGCTCAGCGGCATGGCGAGCGCAATCGCGAGTACGCTCAGCCCGACCGCCAGCGTGACATAGCGCCACTGCATGCAGATCTCGAGCGATTGGCGGAAGCGGCCGTTCGCCAGGCCTGTGAGCCATCGCGACGAGCGGTCCTGCAGCCGGAGCCACCGGGCGCCGAAGCGCGTCTTCGGCTCGTCGCCCTCGCGGTCGTCCCGCGAGCGGCCGTGACCCAGGTGAGCCGGCAGGATCAGCTGCGATTCGACGAGCGAGAAGAACAGACACAGCAACACGACGACACCGATCGGACGCGACGAGCTGCGCATCGGCCCGTCCAACATGAGGAAGGGCAGGAAGGCCACGGCGGTCGTCAGCACACCGAAGATGACCGGCACCGAGACGTCGCGCGTGCCGTTGATGGCGGCGTCGAGCGGCGCCTCGCCGGCCTCCTGACGCCGGTAGACGCCCTCACCGACCACGATCGCATCGTCGACCAGGATGCCCAGCACGACGATGAAGCTGAGCATCGTGTTCATGTTCAAGGAGTAGTCGATCGACTGGAACACAAAGACCGCGCCCAGCATCGCGATCGGCATGCCGAGCGCGACCCAGAGCGCCACGCGCGGCCGCAGGAAGATCGCGAGCAGCAGCAACACCAGCGAGAGCCCGGCGCGCCCGTTGCGGATCATCAACGAGGTGCGCGAGTGCACCCGTTTCGACTCGTCCTTCCAGCTGTGCAGCTCGATGCCCTCGGGCAGGACCGGCACGACCCGCGCAAGGTGCGCACGGGCCGCCTCGCTCAGATCCGCGCTGTCGACGCCGCGGCCGCGCTCCACCACCAGATTGACGGCGGGCTTTCCCTCGAAGAGCACCTCCTGGGGCGCGTCTTCGAAGCCGTCGACCACGCGCGCCACGTCGCGCAGGCGCAGGCGCGTGCCATCGCTGCGCGTCACGACCACGAGCTCTTCGAACTCGGCCCCGGTGCGCGCTTCGCCATCGGTGCGCAGCACGACCTCGCCGCCGTCGGTGCGCAGTGTGCCTGCCGGCAGATCGAGTGACGCCCCCCGCACGGCGTTCGCCACGGCATCGAAGGAGAGGCCGTAGTGTCGCACCGCCGTCTGGGAGAGCTCGATCGAGATCTCGTCGGGCCGCACACCGCCGAAGAAGACGTCCTTCACGCCCGGCAGGCGCGCGAGGCCCTTGCGCACATCCTTGGCCACGCGCTTCAGCTTGGCCTCGTCGTCGCTACCGGTGATGGCGATCTGCAGGATCTCGCGCCGCACGTCCGCCAGCGCTACCTCGGGCTGCTCGGCTTCGTCCGGGAAGGTGTCGATCGCATCGATGCGCTGCTTCACCCGATCGAGCGCGAGGTTCTGGTCGGTGCCCTCGAGCAGGATGATGAGCGTTGCGCAGACGCTCTCCCGCGCAACCGACTCGATGGTGTCGATGCCCTCCATCCCGTTGACGGCTTCCTCGATCCGCGTGCAGACCGAGCCCTCCATCTCCTCGGGAGAGGCGCCGCGGTACTCGATGAGCACGCTGACGATGTTGGGAACCGAATCGGGGAACGCGAGCTGCGGGATCGCCGGTGCGGAGAGCAGCCCGCCCAGGATGAGCAGCCACATGAGCAGATTGGCGGCGACTCTGTTCTGCGCAAACCACGCAATCGGTCCGCCGCTCACGACGACGCCCCGGAGACCGCACCGGTCCCGGTGGCGGGCGTGTCGCCCAGCACGCGCACTCGCATGCCGTCGACTGCCTCGGGCAGCGGCGTGATGCAGATGCGCTCGCCGGCCTCGACGCCTCCGGTTGCGACGATCACCCGACGATCACCCGACGATCGGCCTGCACGACGCGCAGCCGTCGCGCGCGCAGACGGCCGCTGTCGTCGACGACCCAGACCTGGTCACCCTGCCGCACGGCCGCGCGCGGAACAACGATCGCCTGCGATACAGCGCGGCCCGCGATCTCCGCCTCGACGAACAGGCCGGGCGTGAGCGGCGGCGCCAGGGCTTGCGGATCGCCGCCCTCGGGCACGCCGAAGGGATCGTCGACGCGCGCGACCCCGTAGATCATGCGCGTCTTCGGATCGATCTCGGCCTCGACGCGCGTGAGCACGCCCTGCCAGTGGTAGCGGGCACCCGCGAAGTCGGCGGCGAGCAGCACGGCGGGCGCCACCTCAGCGCCGCCGCGCAGCAGGCCCGGCTCGAGGCGCGGAAGGTCTGCGTCGCGGATCGGCAGACGCACCTCGGCGAAGTCGACGGCATAGAGCCTGGCCACCGGCTGCCCGCGCGAGACGAACTGACCGACATCGATCTGCTCGCTGCGCACCCGCCCGCGGTACGGCGCACGGATCTCGCTGCGCGCAAGATCGAGCTCGGCGCGCTCGACGGCGGCCTGCGCGCCCCGAAGCACCGCCTCGGCCACGCGCGATGTGTTCTCGGCGTCCTCGAGGCGCGACGCGCTGGCGGCGGCGCTCGCCTTCAGCTGCTTCTGCCGCTCGAGCTCGCGGCGCGCGCGGGTCCGCTCGCTCTCGGCCTGTGCGAGGCTCGCCCGCGCCTGCTTCTTGGCGATGCGGTAGTCGCTGTCGTCGATGCGCAACAGTACCTCGTCGGGCTCGAAGGCTCCGCCCGAGACGAGTGACGGCGACACCCAGACGGTGCGGCCCGACACCTCGGGAACGAGATCGCTCTCGGTGCGCGGCACCACTGTGCCGTGTGTGCGCACGCGCAGCTGCACGTCCTCGAAGACCACCCGACTCGCTTCGACCAGCGGCGAGTTGTCGAGCGCCTCGCTCACCTCGACCCGTACCGGTGTGGCGATCAACAGCGCGGCTGTGGCGAGCCCGAGCAGCAACACGGCCCCGGCGATCGCGGCATGACGACGTCGCATCAGGTCCCGTCCTTTCCGTTCTTTTCGGAGGTCGAGGGCGCGCGTAGACCGGCCGCGATGAAGGCGATCACGTCCGTCGTGCGAGGCACGAAGGGGTCGTCTTCACCGAGAGCCGCTCGAATGTGGATGTGTTGCGAGGCGACTCCCATCGCGATTTCGACGCGGCGGCTCGACTCGTCCGGGCGCAGATGCGTGAGCAGGCCCAGCAACGCCTGCCGCAGACGCCCGACGATGGGGTCGGCCAGATTCGCGCGGAAATCGCGAACCACCTCGAGGTCGCCCACGATCGCGGCGGCCATCCCGCGCAGCACGGGATCCTTCGGCACCTCGCTCAGCAGCGGCTCGAAGAAGGCGTCGAGCACCTCTTCGAGCGCGGGCTCGTGCGCTCGGAAGGCCCGATCGAGCCGCTCGTTCTGTTTCGCCTGGATGCCCACCATCCGCCGCAGAATCAGCGAGCGCAGCAGCCCCTCGCGCGACCCGAAGTGATAGTGGACGGCGCCGGCGCTCACGCCGGCCGCACCAGTGATCGCGCGCAGCGACGGCTGCGCGTCCCCCGCGCCGAACATCGCCTCGGCCGCCGCGAGGATGCGCTCCTTCGTGTCGTCGGAATCGGTGACAAGTGGCGCGGCGACCGCGCCGGCCGCGATGGGAGAATCCGCCATGCCGAATATGGTCTGAACATGTTCAGACCCTGTCAAGGCCTTCTCGGTCGACTCTCCCAAGTTATCGACTTCATTGACTATTCTGGTCCGCCCAGCGGCGTCTCATGGGATTCTGGACTTGAAGCGTTGCAACTGCACCGCCCCGGAAACACACGATATTGGACGGGATGCACTTCGGGGCCAACGAGCTATCGGCCCTCGAAGCTCGGGGGCCGCTTCTCCTTGAAGGCGGCAAGTCCTTCGCGAAAGTCCTTACCCCGCGACGACAGCTCGAGCGCAAACGCCTCGTTGGTCAGGCTCTGCTCGAGACTCTGCTCCTGCGAGCGATGCATCAACATCTTGGTGAGCCCGAGCGCTACCGTCGGTCCCGCGGCAAGTGTCTGTACGAGACTTTCGACCTCGGTTTCGAGGGACTCCTCGGGCACGGCGTCGTGGATGAGTCCCCAGCTCGCCGCGTCGGCGCCACTGATTTCCTGGCCCAGCAGCAGTATTCGCTTGGCACGTGCGATTCCCGCCAGGCGAGGTATCAACCAGCTCCCGCCGCTGTCCACGCTGAAGCCGCGTGTAGAAAACGGTTCCCAGAACCGCGCATCTGACGCAGCGATCGTGAAGTCGGCAGCCAGAGCGAGGTGGAGACCGATACCCGAAGCGAAACCGCGGACCTCACACACGATGAGCTTCTGTGTGTTCAGCAGCGCTGGGATCAGACGGTGTGCCTGGATTGGTAGACGTCGCTGGATGCTTCCGACCACGGGCTTCGGCTGACCCTCGCGGTTGCGCTCGACGATGTCCGCCCCGGCACAGAAGTGCTCCCCCTCGGCGGTGAGGACGACCGCACGGATCTGCTCGTCGAGTGCTGCCCCCTCAATCTCCTCGATGAGCCGGCCAATCATCCCCGCGCTCAGCGAATTGCGCCTTCCGGGGCGCTGCAGGCACAGCCGAAGCACGGGCCCATCGCGAACCACGCCCAGACCCGGAACCTGTGAATGCGTCGTCGTGTCGCTCATATGCACCCCGCAAGTCGCTCTCGGTTCGCCCTCAGTGGCGCGAGGCGAGTATGACCATCTTTCAACGGTCGAAGAAGAAGCTCTCTGCGTTCGAATAGAGGTACTTGTCGAGGCCACCGACACCGAGTGCGAACCGCTCCGGGAGCTTTTCGACGAAACGCAGCGCGCGCTCGGACGGCTTCGAAAAGTTGGTGAGAAGAATGGCCCGCGCGACGCCCTGCTCGTCCATCTCCTCGATCAGCTCCGGCAGCTCCCGATTTCGAAACATCGAGTCGTCCGCCCGGAACGTGTCCTCTTTGACCCGAACCATCCAATCCGGGGGCTTTTGATCCCCCATGTCGACGTTGATGAGACAATCGATCGCTCGCTGAACCGTGCTCACCTTGATTCCTCCGAAGCCAGAGCTTCCGCGGATCGCGATCCGTCGACGAAGCGGTCGCTCTCATTTCCCACCAACATGCCCTTCAGCACCTTCCCAGTCGGGTTTCGAGGCAACCGGTCTCGCCGAAAATCCCAGCGCGTCGGCACCTTGTAGGGCGCGAGCGTTTCCCGACACCAGGTCACGAACTCATCTGTGCTGGGTGTCTCGGCGTCGTCGATGACGACCACCGCTTTCACGGCCTGCCCGGTTAGCGGGTCGTCGACGGCAACGACCGCCGATTCGATCACGCCCGGATGTGCGTCCAGACGATATTCGACCTCGATCGGGTAGACGTTCTCGGCGTTCACGAGGATCATGTCTCGCGCCCGCGAATTGATGTAGAGGCGCCCGTCCTCGAGACGACCGATGTCTCCCATCGCCAACCAGTGGCCGGGCTTGATCGCAGCACTCGTGGCTTCCGGATTTCTCCAGTACTCGAGCATGATGTAGGGGCTGCGAACGTGGATCTCCCCCTCCATCCCGTCGGGAACGGCACGTCCGGCATCGTCACGAATCTCGACCTCCATCCCGTCGGCGATCCGACCCGTCGAAGTGGGGTTCTCCCGGTACTCGGCACCACCGATATTGGCGACGATCCCGACCGCCTCGCTGCTCGTGTACCCCATCCGCAACCCGAGCGCTGCGCTCGGGAATGCCTCGCGAAGTGCCTCCTGAACAGACGGACTGACAGGTGTCCCTCCAATACCGATCGTGTCGACGCTCGAGAGATCGTAGTTGCGTCGATTCGGGTGGCTCGCGACGAGGGGAGCCGCACTGCCGAGCGCCGGCCAGAGGGTCACCCGCTCGCGCTCGATCGTCTTCAGTGTGTTCTCGGGATCGAATCGACCGCGCATCAGCACCAGCCGTCCTCCCAGGACGGCCTGCATCAGGACCGCGCCGTGGAGCATCGAGAGATGGAACATCGGCGACGTCACGAGCACGGTCTGTTTCTGCTGCGCTCTGGGCGGCGAGCTCCCATCCTGCTTCTTTTTTCGGGCCGCCACCATTGCAGAGGCCGCCCCGTTGTAGATGCTCGATTGTACGAACCCGTACATGGATCGATGCGAGTTGAGGGCCCCCTTCGAGCGACCCGTCGTGCCGCTGGTAAACAGGATCAACGCCGGGTCGTCCTCCGAGATCGGGATCTCTGGAAGCTCGGTGCTGCTGCGATCCGAAGCCATCGACGCAAAGTCGGTCTCGATCTCTACCACGGGCGCGGTGGTCTCGACGCCGCGTACGCGCTGGAGTCGCTTCCGGTCGCCGATCAGCAGCCGCGGCTCGCAGAGATCCATGGCGTGACGGAACTCGTCGGGGGTCCACCATCCGTTCATGGCCGATACGATCCCCCCGAGACTCACGCTGGCCCAGAAGCCGATTGCCCACTCGGCACAGTTCGCTGCAAAAATGGCGACTCGATCACCCTTCCGGACACCGTAGTCGTCGTGAAGCACACGTGCGAGGGATGCGACCCTGGCCAGGTGATCGAGGTACGAGATTCTCTCCTTACCATCAATGAGATACTCCGCGTCGCCGTGCTTCGCCGAATCGATCAGCAGCTCCCGGAGGCTTCGCGCGCGATTCTTGAATACCCGCATCCGCACCCCGAGCACGTCCTCGATGGCCGTCTCGAAGGGTGCGCCGCGAGCCGTCAGCTGCGCGCGAACGGACTGCTCGATTTCGAACTCGCTCACGGAAGAGCCCTCCTCACAGTCCAATCAGGTCGGCCAGGTTGCCGCGCATGATCCGATCGACGCTGCTGCCGGGCAATCCCGCGAGCAGATCCCGGAACGAGCAGGGGTCGGCGAGGCCTTCGCCGTGCGGCCGGTCGGATCCGAATAGCACGTTGTTCTCGCCGATCCGCTCTACCAGGGCGGGGATGTCGTCTTCGGCATAGGGAATCGTGAAGACCTTGGAGCGGATCGTGTCCGTCGGGTGATCGGCGAAGAGTTCGGGCGACTGGTTGGCCTTCTTGCGCAGGCGCTTCTCCAGGATCACGAGCCAGTCCGATCCATTCTCGACACTGAGGAGCCTCAGATTGGGAAATCGGGTCAGCAGGCCATCCATGATGAGCTTTGCGACCATGTCGTGGATCGCGCGCGTTCCCGACACCATGCTGCCGAGATCCATGGGCTGGCGGGAGAATGGCACGAAGTCTTCGGCCTCGCCGCAGTGGCCGTTCAAGCGCTGATAGCCGCTGTCGCTCAGGTGCATCGCGACCGGCACCCCGGCCTCGTCGATACGCGCCCAGACCGGATCGAAGAGTTCATCACCCGGCGAGCGGTAACCACTCTGCGTGGGGACCGGTGCGGGACGCAGGTGCAACATGCGCGCGCCCCGGGACAGGCACCAGTCTACTTCCTTCGCCGCCGCCGCGGGATCCGACAGCGCGATCAGCGGCACGGCGAACAGGCGACCGCGGTACGCAAAGCCCCAATCCTCTTCGAGCCAGCGGTTGAACGCGCGGAGTGTGGCCATCAGGGCGGGCACGTCGTTGCGAAGCGCCTCCTCGACTCCCACACCCATCGTCGGAAACATCAGCGCGGCGTCGACACCTTGCTCTTCCAGCTTGGCGACCCGCGCGTCGCGGTCTCGGTATTCCTTCCGGATCGGCTCGACTTGCTTGATCATCGTGCTCCGATCGAAGCCTTCTGGACTCTTCCCGCGAAAGTAGAGATCCAAGCTGCCGGGGGCGATCACCGGGTCGAAGGTCGGATTGGGGATGAAACGGCTGACGCGGTCCCCGGCAACTGCCTCGACACGCCTCCCCGACGTCACGAAGCGAAAGCCGCGTCTGCGCATGTCCCTGTCGAGGTGGCGCGTGAAGCTCTCTTCGACCTCGTAGTAGTGCTGATCGGCATCCAGGGGACGCCCTGCTTTCGGTTGAGTGCCTGCCATGCTGTCTCCTCTCCCCGGCCCGCATTTGCGGAGCCCTCTGCGCTGCTTCGAAGGGGCCGGAATCTGTTCTCCGATGATGTTCCCCTGGATCGGGGAAGCGCCAGATCACATGGGTTTCCCGCGAACAGCGCGCGCCATGGGCAGATCGCATCCTTTTTATGGGTCGTGAGCGCGAGCGCCTCGATGGATCGCGGACCCGCTTCGTGGCGCTAGGTTTAATATAGTATATGAGGCCCTTCAGGCTTTCGTGTGGGTTGATTTGAGGGAGTCCGGGTAGAGATCCAAGTCTGCGAGGTGGAAGTAGATGGCATTGTGGAAGCGCTTCCGATTGCGATAACCGCATGCCATTCGCTTGATCCACTGGATCTTCGAGTTCAATCCCTCGCTCCTTGCGTTGGTAACGTTGGTTGTTGCCGCATTGAGTACGCCGTCCCAGTAATACTTAATCAATCTCGCTACACGCTTGATTGGCTCCAGGCGAGATCGGATCGCCCAGTCGTACCAGCCTTTCCATGCCCGCTCGGCCCAGCCACGGCGAACATAATCCCAGAGCGTCATGGCGGACTCCTTTATCGCCCAGGCTCGAGCCACGCGCAGCTGACTATCGCGAAGCGACGCAAACCCTTGCCATCGCTCTGAGCTCATTCGATCAGGGTTCGTGAGCCACAGGTACTTCGTCTTCTTCAGACGATCGTCTCCCTGGCTGACGAGCTCTCGATTCTCCGCCCGCCGCACCTCGTCTACGGCTCGTCCGAGATGCTGTGCAATGTGGAACTTGTCGAATACGATCCGCCGGTCCGCATCGGGAACGTGCTCGCGGGTCGAGGCGATGTACGGGGCCCACATATCCATTGCGATCGATTCGAGACCCGCACAGCCCGCCTCCCCCAGTTCCGCGTAAAAGCCAGCAAGCGTCTGTTTCTTGCGATTGTCACCGATCCAGAGAACTTGATCGCGATCGAGATCGTTCACCACTGTGATGTATTCGGAACCCTTGCGAAACGACGTCTCGTCTACTCCAATGCAGCGCGGCCGTTGCTTCCCTCTCCGAGCCAGTCCTCGGTGAACCGCTCGATCCTGGATCCCAGCCACCTGATCCCAACTGAGAGAAAGCTGGCGGGCCACGGCCGAGAAGCTCGCCTCCTTCAGCCAGTCGATCACGAGCGCTTCGAAGAGGGCTGTGAACCGAGACTTTGGATCCGACCACGGGACCATGATCTGCATGACGCTGTGCTCGTCACACTGCACACGGGGAACGTCGGCCACAAGAAGAGTGCGGTACTGCATGGTG
>PVBE010388038.1_pt1 | contig 10444 bp, 8 predicted proteins | sample 1631181 | NCBI WGS metagenome assembly PVBE01 (sample SAMN08397723, study PRJNA350692) | Marine metagenome, whole genome shotgun sequencing project. | isolation source: water | place: Pacific Ocean | collected 2012-04 | reverse complement strand
TGCCACTCGCCCGGCCGATCCAGCTCGCACAGCGCGTTCACCGCCCAGCCCATTCGCATTTCAAAAATTCCGCTGGTCGGCGGCACCAATCGGATCGTCCCGTTCGCTTCGATCGACGCGACCTTTTCGTAGGAGTCTGCCCACTCCCTCCACCAATATCCGTGGAGCCAAAGCTCGGTCTCCTTCGCCCACCGTTGGTAACGCTCCAACTCGGTCTCCGGCACCTCGTCAATCGGAATCCGCGTCATTCCTTCGTTCGGCCACCGCGCCATGGTTTGCGGTTCGCCCTTGTGGAACAGCTCGGGAACGGGCAACGTAGCAAAGCGGTGGTTCGCCTTCGGTCTCGCGCGCTTGCTTCCGAAGCCCCCGAACACGAGTTCGCCCATCTCTGCAACCCCGTGGGCCGAGAGGTCGCATGTTAGTACCCCGGCTCGCGCGATATCGGGGATTTGCGATAGCGCGGATTCGTCTTCGACCGTGGTCCAACGCCTCAGAACGGTTCCGCCGGTCAGTATGGCGGGGTCGCCGGCATCGCGCGACCGGATGACGAGGGGGCTCTCGGCTGTTCCGGCATCGGCGGCGCTAAGCTCAAGTGTCTGTGCCTGGCGATAGGCGCCCGGCTCCAGCACGATCTCGATAGCCCCTTTGCCGGCGTTTCGGCGCTCGAGGCGCGCGGCCATGACCGCTTCTTCTAAGGCCGCGAAGGGCTTGTCCGGTGTTCCGTCGCCGCCCGGCTTCGCGTTGGCATCGACCACAAACGTCGCCCGCACTCTGCCGATGGCCGGAATCGGGGTGCGCGCCAGGCCCGGATGCGGTTTACCGGCCGTCACGGCGCTCAACTCTTCGGCGGCTAAGGCGTGGTGCTCTGGCACATAATCGAGTTGGCGCAGCCGCTCGAGCGCTTTTAGGCAGCCCGCCTTGTCGCCCGAAGCGAGCCGCGCCCGGGCGAGCCGCATGACGATCGTGGCCCGAAATGGCTCGGCCTCCTCCGGCAAATCACTCAAGAGCGCTTCATACCGCTGCGCAGCTTTCGCGGCGTCCCCGCCCAGCCAGGCGCGATCCCCCTCCGACAGTACCTGCTCCACTGCCTCTAGATCGTCGAGCGGGATGTCTTCCCCGGCGCCTGCCCGCGATGGCATTGCAGACGCGAACAGGGCAAACGATAGACAGGCTGCAATCGGTAAACGCTTTCTCATGGGATGTCCTATGCCTCGCAAGTATTCGTCAGCGCTGATATCATCAAGAAGAGGGACAAGAGTCCCTTTTGCGGCTCCCCTTGCATTGTTTGCAGCTAACGCAGGCCCCACCCATGCGCGTACTCTACTTGCATCGCGATGTACTTGACACGGCGAGCCGAATCGATGGACCGCATCCAAGAAGAAACCGAGAGTCGGTTTGTGTCAAAGTGCCATGTCTTCATGCTACTGGGGGCGTTCGCGGTTCCGAATCCGGCCGCTCCTCCTTGATCTCCGCGACTTTTCGTTCCAGCGCGTCGATGCGCTTGCGGAGGTCCACATTTTCCGAACGCCGCTTAGCCCCCTGCGACAGCCGCTCCTGCATGACATCGTCCGAAATGAACACCCGTTCCAGGTAAATCTTCAGCAGGACGTGAAGATACCGACGTCCCATTTCCGAGAGACGCAGGCTTGAGCTTCCCCAGGTGCGTCCGTACCACGAAATCGGCACCTCGGCGATATTGTATTTGCGAATCAGCGCGCTCAGCGACATTTCGATCGTGATGTTGAAATGGCTCGCGCGAAACGGGCCGCACTCCTGGAGGACGTAGCTGCGGTACCCTTTGAATGCGTTCGTCAGATCGTTGAACCCACAGAAGAACATCAGTTGGATACAGCGATTCACGACACGGTTCGCTATGAGCTTGAACCACGGATAGTTCTCGACCTTCGACTCCTTGCGGAACCGAGACCCGAACACGCAGTCGTAGCCTTCCTCCATCTTTTCGTAGTACTTCACGGCGTCCTTCGGGTCGTCCGACCGGTCCGCCATGTAGACAATAACCGCGTCGCCTTCCACCAACTCAAGCCCGGCCCGAATCGCCCTGCCAAACCCGGCCGGCGATTCGCGATCCAGCGTCTTCACGCACGAGTCCGCCGCGACGATATCCTGGATGACCTCCCCCGTGTCATCCTCGCTATTGTCGTTGACGATAATAATTTCGTAGGGGATTTCCCGCTCCGCGAACGCGTCCCGAAGCTCGGTGTAGGTCTGCAAGATATTCTGCGCCTCATTGTGCGCCGGAATGACTATAGATGCCTTCAGATCGTGCATAGGATTCGCATTCGATATTGGGTATTCGTTAAGCCGCGCCATGTGCCGACACATCATAGCAGTTTCGGCTCCGCCGTGATTCCGGAAGAGCAAGCCCGGTCAACAAGAAAGCCTCTCGGCGCTCTCCGCGTCTCCGCGGCCGCGCTGGGAAACCGGGCTAGCGAAGCGTCATATACGCCAACACTTCCACATGGGGCGTATGCGGAAACAAGTCGACCGCCTTCATATCCGTCAGCGCGTATTGCTCCAAAAAGGCGGGGAGTTCGCGAACGAATACCTTCGGGTTGCAGGAAACGTACAGTATGCGGGGCGGCCGGCACTCGACGAGCCGCTTTACCGCTTTCGGATGCATCCCCGAACGGGGCGGATCCAACACTGCCGCGCTCGAGGCCTCCATGCCGCCGGAGTTCAGAACATCCAACAGATAGTTCTTCACCTTCTGGGTCGAGAAGAACACGTTATCGATGCCGTTCCGTTTCGCGTTCGCCACGCCGTCCGCCGTCGCCGTTTCCACATTTTCCACCGAGCGGATGACTTGCGCAAGATCCGCGCAGCTAAAAGCGATCCCGCCCGCGCCTCCGTAGAGGTCGTACAACACTCTCGGCGAAACCGCCCGCGCCCACTCGCGGATCAGGCCGTACAACACTTCGGCCCCCAGCGTATTCGTCTGAAAAAAACTCATCGGCGAAATCTGGAACCGTAGGCGGCGTTCGCCGTTGCCGTCCGGTACGCGCAGTTCTTCTTCGATGGTCTTGTCGCCGTCAAGCAACTCGAGCGTATCGGCGAAGGAGCCTTGCGAAAGCCCATGGAACACGCCCCGGTGGATGCTTGTTGCCTCGAAGGCCCCTTTCACGGCTTCGACAAAGGAACCAGTCTCAATCGGGCCATCCGCCGTAATGAGCGCCACCATCTTCTGGCCCGTCCGCCGCCCCTCCCTGACTAGCAAAGCCCGCAGAAGCCCGTCTCTCGTTCGCGAATCGAAAGCGCGCAAGCCGACATCTTGCTGCCAGCCTCGCACAGCCGCCAACAACGCGCCCAGGCCGGCCGGCCCAATTAGGCACTCATCCACCAGCAACGGCCAATACCACTTCCCCTTGCGCGTAAAGCCGAGCACCGTCTCCTTGACAAAATCCTTCGGCGGCGGTTCGTCATAGCGTTTCCGCACGAAGTTCAAGTCAACTTTGTTTCGGTACTGCCAAATCGCCGGCGACGCGATGGTCTCGACACGTCGATCCCAATACGGCGAAAACAATTCCTCGATCGCCGCTGACTTCAGCTCGAGTTGTTCCGGATACAGAATGTCTTGAGACGCGCAGCCGCCGCAGATCCAGAAGTGCGGACACAGGGCGTTCGTATCGGTGGTTCTGTGGGGAGACATGGTCATCTCGATATCTCGATGTGGTTGGAAACCGCTTAAACGGAGGAAATGCCTTCTAGTCCGGATATTTCACCGCTCTTCTACTGCGACGGCGGATAAGGCCACTCTGACGAGACTCTTCTCGCCGTTCGACCTCGACGTGACCCGCTACGCTGTCGTCCGAAAGGCTTCGGATAAGTCTCGCCATAGTAACTTTCTCCACCGTCTCGCTACGAAAATCGGTGAGATATCCAGGCTAGGCACATGAGTTTACGTTTCGGGCGAGCCCCAGCGCAATCCCAATCCTGCATGGCGCCTCAGAATCCGGTGGGCGAAAGATTTGGAGAAGGAACTCTGAGACGACTGTTGTCCCGGCCATGAGATTGTGGGATGTTGTGGACGGTCGACCCTCCCCCAACCCCTCCAAACCAGAGAGGGGGGCAGGCTTGTCGCTCTCGTTTGGTAACTTGCGGCGCGCCTCCAGGCAAAGTTTGAAGGCGCCACCGGCTGAGCAGTATTCTGAGGGCATTCGGTAGATCTCGTGAGGAACAAAGTTGCTGCGCGCGAATTTTGGGAATCCGTTGTCTCAGGGCGCGCCATTTCATTTGGAGGTAGAAGGTTGAGCCATATACGCGTCGGAATCTTGATGGGTAGCGACTCCGATTTAGGGGTCATGAAAGAAGCCGCCAGAGTCCTGGACGAATTGGGCGTCGCAAATGAAGTGCGCGTCATATCCGCACACCGCACTCCCACGCAGGCCGCGGCCTACGCCGAAGCCGCTGGAGCGCGCGGGCTCGATGTCGTTATCGCGGGAGCCGGTGGCGCCGCTCATCTCGCCGGCGTCATCGCCGCGTTTACTCCGTTGCCCGTTATCGCCGTTCCCATCAAGACCCCCGCCCTTCAAGGGCTCGATTCGCTTCTCGCCATGGTTCAGATGCCTTCGGGTGTGCCCGTGGCGACCGTCGCCATAGATGGCGCGAAGAACGCGGGCATTCTCGCTGCACAGATTGTGGGAGTCAGCGACGCCGAGGTCCGCCAAAACGTGATCGCTTACAAGAAGTCGTTGGAAGAATCCGTTGTCGAAAAAGCCAACCGTCTAGAACGTGGCGGCTGGGAAAACTACCGGAAGAGCTAACGCGGCGCGAGTACGCAGTAACTTTGTGTCATGCGTGGAGGCAGCGCCGTTCGGATATTAAGCAAAGGACATTGCGATGGTCTACATCCTAGGAGGCGTGGCGGCTGTATTCGCCCTCGCCGCCGTCTACTTCTTTTCGGCCTCCCGGGCCAAGAGCCAGGTGCCGCACGCGAAGCCAGCGGCCCCTCAAGTCAAAGCCAAGACCCCCGGCGACGAGCCCAACGGGAAGAATTCCAAGACCGTCAACGCGGCTTTGGAGAAGAACAAACTGGCCGTATATGCCCTCCTCCATGGTTTGGCGGAGAACGTGGGTGCGCTGCTCGAAGAGAGCGCCGAATACGACGACGCCATGCGTATGCATAGGGAAGCGGTCGAGAAAGCGAAATCTCTTGTGAACTTCGATGAGGTAGAACGCTCGCTGCTAGAGCAAGTGGGGAAGATGATCGAGGTGAATCAGGAGTACCGCGATCAGCTCAAAGAAGCCAACAAGACCGTGGACAGCCAACGCGAAGAGCTCGAAAAACTTCAGACCAACATCGAAGTAGATTTCCTCACCGAGATTCCAAACCGCAGGGGTTACGATCGGCGCATTACGGAAATCGTCGCGTTGGCGAAGCACAACGGAACTCATGCATGTCTCGTAGTGGTTGACTTGGATCACTTCAAGCAAGTGAACGACAAGTACGGCCATTGGGCTAGTGACCGCATACTCCGCGCGATATCGGCAATACTAAAGGAACACAAGCGGGCCACCGATTTTCTGGCGCGCTATGGCGGAGAGGAATTTGTCCTGCTTCTGCCCGAGACGAACCTCGAGCGCGCGAAGATACTCGCCGAACGGGCCCGGGAGAAAGTGGAAAACTCGCGTTTTCGCCTTGAGGACCGTTCTCTCAGCATCACCGTAAGCATGGGGGTTGGTCAGATCGACCCCATCCACGACACCTTCTTCGAGCGCGTGGATGCGACTCTATACTAAGCCAAAGAGGGCGGGCGAAACCGAGTTGAACTCGGGTAGGGCCGTCCGCGAGCGCCCGATGGCGAGGAGTGGAACTTGACCTCCCAAATTACACGAGAACATGTCCGCAGCCTTCTGCCCAAGCGGCCGCCCGACGCCCACAAGGGGACCTTCGGACACGTTTTCGTCATCGCCGGATCGCGTGGCTTGACTGGCGCCGCGCGGTTGGCGTGCAAAGGCGCGGGCCGTTCCGGCGTGGGTCTGGTCACCTTGGGAGTGCCCGCCCCTCTGGCCGAAGTCATGGCCGCCGGCCTCATTGAATCCATGAGCCTTCCCTTGCCGTCCACCGCCGAGGAAACCCTCTACCACGGAGCCACAGTCCCGGCCCTCGCGTTTGCCGTGGATAAGAGCGCTGTCGTGCTGGGCCCCGGTCTTTCACGGAACCCTGAAACGAAACGCTTTGTCTGCGATTTCGTGCCGCAATGTCCAGTGCCCCTTGCCATTGACGCCGATGGTTTGAACGCCCTGAGCGACAACCCGGAATTGCTGCGCGGCTGCCGGTCATCCGTTGCGCTCACGCCACACCTCGGCGAAATGGCCCGGCTGCTCGAATGCGCAACCGCCGAAATTCAAGCCGACCGCGAAGCAGCCGCCAGCAAGTTGGCGGAAATGGCCAATTGCGTCGTCGCGCTCAAAGGCCACGCAACCGTCGTGGCCGCGCCCGGCGGCGAGCTCGCCGTCAATACGACGGGCAATGCGGGCCTCGCAAAAGGCGGAACGGGCGACGTGTTAGCCGGCCTTCTCGGCGGCCTCCTCGCGCAAGGGATGGACGCCTTCGACGCGGCGCAAGCTGCCGTTTACGTTCACGGCCTCTCCGGAGATCTCGCGGCCGCCGATCTGACACAACGCGGCATGCGCGCGCGCGATGTGGCCGATTACTTGCCAGCCGCGTGGCGCGCCGTCGAAGGCAAATACGCTTCATGACACGGCTGGGCGGCTTGGGCGAGTTCCAATTCATCAACCGCGTCAAGAAACTCGTCGGCACAACCGAACAAGTCATCGAAGGCATAGGCGACGACTGCGCGGTCCTAGATTTCAACGGGCAAACCCTCCTCGTATCCACCGACCTCTTTATCGAAGACATCCACTTCCGGCGTAGCGCGGCCTCCTTTGAAGATATCGGATGGAAAGCCGCCGCGGGATGCCTCAGCGACATCGCGGCCATGGGTGGCGCGCCCCGCTTCATGCTTCTATCCCTCGCCGCGCCCGCCGACGCCGACACCGTGGATTTGGAGGATCTGTACGCCGGGTTCCTCGGTATGTGCGGAGATGCGGGCGCCGTCCTGGTAGGCGGCGACACTACGCGCTCAGAACGCGGAATCACGCTTGACGCCATCGTCATCGGCGAGGCCATCGAGGGCCGCTACCTCACTCGCGGCGGAGCCAAACCCGGTGACCTGCTCGCCGTTACGGGATTCCCCGGAATGTCAGCCGCCGGCCTCTACGCCCAGGAAAACGGCCACGACGCCCCCGCGCTCGTCAAGGCCCACCACCGCCCTGTGCCACGAATCGCCGAAGGACGATGGCTGGCGAAACACGCTGAGGTGCGTGCCATGTTGGATTTAAGCGACGGGCTAATCCAAGACGCCGGACATCTCGCCGAAAGAGCCAGCCTCGGCCTGGAGATCGACCGGGCAAAGCTCCCCATCGGGCAAGAGCTCGAGGACTATTGCGCAGCTCACGGACTCGACCCAAGTGAATTCGCGATGGCTGGAGGCGAGGCCTACGAACTGCTTTTCGCCATCGACCCGGAGGCGGCCCCCGCGTTCGCCAACGATTTCGCCGAACAATTCGACCTAGGATTGTCGGTTGTAGGCGAGTTTACCGACCGCTACACAGAGGTCCAAATCGACGGGAAGATCCCAGAAAGCCAGGGCTTCGACCACTTCGAGGCGTGAATGCCGCAGCGGAATGGTTCGGCAAACGGATAGAGTGTGGCGAGGGGCCTTCCGCGTTTGGACACACTGCCCTTTCTTGGATACCATGCGGTTTCTTTCGCGTGTAGTTCCGATGCTACCGCTGAATTCAGCCCGAAACGGCATAAATTTATCCCAGGACTCGCCGCGTAAACCGCTTTGCCATTGGTGCGGAGCAAGAAGATGCTACTTGAAACGAGTCCGTTCTACACTAACGTCAGCGGTAGCATCGGAACCGCACCCTTACTTACTTATATGATTGCATCATATACAAGGAAACATAGACTTATGGCGACAGAAAATTCAGCGGATGATTCGAACAGCAGCGTAAACCGCCGCGCGTTTATCAAGATGGCGGCGGGCGCCGCCGCGGGATTGGCTGCGGCCCCGAGAAAGGCCGAAGCCGGATTTGCGGCCAACAACCTGTTTCCGCGGACCGTCCTCGGCGCGAACGAGCGCCTCCTGACGGGGCACATCGGCACGGGCGGCATGGGTATGCGCAATCTTCAGTTTTGCTTGTCCCGCAAGCAAGAAGACATTCAGCCCATCGCCGTTTGCGACTTGTGGGAACCGCACCGCGAACGCGCCGCCGATCTCACGACAAACAGATTCGGCCGCCCTTCGACCCACGAGTATTTCGAAAAGGTCATCGAAAACAAAGATGTGGATGCGGTCGTCGTCGTCACGCCGGACCACTGGCACACGGTTCCCACCATGATGGCCTGCGACGCGGGCAAGGACGTGTGGTGCGAAAAGCCCCTCACGACAACCATCGGCGAAGGGCGTCCGATTATCGAGGCGGTCCGCCGCAGCAACACCGTTTTTCAGTGCGGAAATTTCCAGCGCAGTGGCGCGCATTTCAAGGAAGTCTACGAACTCGTCCGCGGCGGCTACATCGGCAAGATCGCCCGCGTCGAAACCTGGATACACGACTCGGAAAAGATAGACGGCATCGGAAATCCGCCAGATGGCCCGACGCCCGATGGCCTCGACTGGGATCGCTACCTCGGTTGGACGAGGAAGGTGCCGTACAACCCGAACCGCCATCTGTACAACTTCCGCTGGTTCCTCGACTACTCAGGCGGCAAGGTGACCGACTGGGGCGCGCACCTGATCGACATCGTGCTGTGGGCCATGGGCGAGGAGACGAAGCCGAAGGCCGTCAGCGCCATGGGCGGCAACTTCGTCCTCGAAGACAACCGCACCACGCCGGATACGCTCGAGGTCCTCTACGATTTCGACGACTACATTCTCAGCTTCTCGAACCGCGTCTACAACGGTTTTGTCGAGCGCAACCGCTACGGTATCATGTTCTACGGCAGCAAAGGCACCCTCTTCACCGACCGCAAGGGCTATCTAATCAAGCCCGTCAACGGCGGCTGCGAACCGCGCAAAGTAAGAGGTCGAAAAGTAGGCGACATGAACACCGCCCACTGGCAGAATTTCGTCGAATGCGTCAAGTCGCGTAAGGACCCCATCAGCTCCATCGAATCCGCGCACAATACCGCCACCATCTGCCACATGGGGACGACGGCCTACGTCGCCGGCGGCCACTTCGGCTGGGACGCCGAAAGGGAACGCTTCACCAGCCCGGACCGCAAAGCCGAAGAAGAGGCCAACGACTGGGCCTACCGAGAATACGAGAATGGCTGGTCGCTCAAATCGCCGTACTATAATGGGTGGAAGGCGTAGACTACCCTCACCAAGTTCAGTCCTTAAGAGTTAAGGCTCACGTCAAATGGTCGAAAATGGAGTAGATGTGCCACGGCTTGAAAGCAAGATTCGTGACTTCATCAACAATCCCAGAAAGCAGCACATCTTACTGAAAGATAGTACCGACTGGAATCAATTGTGTAGTTCGATGGACGCTCTTGGAGATACGTCAGCCACGATAGATGCGTACCTCAACTCGCAGCATTCATGAAGGAGGAAAAATGGCTAATCTACGAAGATTGGAGGCAAAATCATCATAGCTACTGGAGGGGGTAGCGGCATCGGCAAAGGTGCCTGCGAACGGATCGCGGAAGAGGGGGGAATTCTGGGAGTATTGGATGTCCGCGGCGACCTGGCAGTTCAGGTTGCAGAGAGCATCAATGGGTCCGGAGGAGGCGCTTTGCCTGTTACCTGCGATGTCGCGGTCGAAGCCCAAGTCGCCGCCGCTGTGGTAGAAACAGTCAAAGCCTTCGACAGCCTCAACGGATTAGTCGCCAACGCGGGAACCGCAGGATTCGGATGGATTCATGAGACAGGCCTGGAAGATTGGCAGTCTGTTCTAGGCGTCAACCTTACCGGCGCTTTTCTGTGTGCCAAGCACGCGATTCCCCATATGTTTAAGGCCGGCAAAGGCTCGATCGTCGTCACGTCCTCCATCGCGGGTTCCGTGATCTGCGCGGGGGGTTCAGCAGCCTCCTATGCCGTATCAAAGGCCGGGATCATTCAGCTGCAAGACAGATTGCCGTGGATTACGGGCCCCAGGGGATCCGCGCCAACGCCACCCTGCCCGCCGCCGTCGCGGGGAGCAACCTGGGCAAACATATCCAAGAGGATCAACTCCAGCATACCACACCCCGGGCCAACCTCCCCCGTCCGCCTCAGTCCTGGTCGCCAATATTACCGTGCGGGTCATGCCCGCGCTGAATACGGCGCAACGATAGCGTTTCTCCTGTCCGATGATGCGGGATTCATCACAGGCGCTGCGCTGCCGGTTGATGGGGGCTACCTATCCATATAAG
>PVBE012865040.1_pt1 | contig 10445 bp, 15 predicted proteins | sample 1631181 | NCBI WGS metagenome assembly PVBE01 (sample SAMN08397723, study PRJNA350692) | Marine metagenome, whole genome shotgun sequencing project. | isolation source: water | place: Pacific Ocean | collected 2012-04 | reverse complement strand
TGGCCGCCCAAAGGCCCCGTCCATATATGCGGGGTGGGGGTGGGTGGGGTCGCGGGCCTGGGACGCTCCTTGAATCTGGCGCGGGCGACCGCCGCTTCCGATCAGCCCGACCCAGCCGCGCACTGCTTCGGTCAGGCAGTGTTCTCGCCAGTTAGATGGCGGGTTAGCAGCTCATCGAGCCGTGCTTCTAGCTCTTCGGGTGACGATTCGTCGGTCACTTGTTCGATGCGATCAGTGAACATTCCGACCTCGGTCACCTTGCCCAACAGCTCCAAAGCCCGCACCCGAGCGCCAGCTTGGTCGGCGAACTCTGCCTCGTGACGCAACCGCTGTTGAACGAACGCCCTCGTTCGAGCGGCGGAATGCAATACCTGACCCTCTTGTGCCCGCTCTAACTCCAACATCCTCCGGGCGACAACCGGGGTTTGCTCCAACAAGCTGGCCTCTGTATCCACCGCCTTGTCGCTCATCTTGTCGGCATCGTAGGCTTCCCGGTACGCCTTTCGTTGCGAGAGCTTCTTGATTACCCGGTTCAGGCAGAACGCTTCCTGTTTCGGCGTTGGCTTCGATCGTCTGGCCTTGCCATGCAACGTGATGACTTCGGACGGCTCAGCCGGCGGCACATTGACGCTTGACGACGCCTCCACGTCGATGGGCACGGCATACAGCGGCGGGCCTGGGGGATTGAGCTTCGCTAGCTCGCTCTCGGTACTCCCGCTCTCGTCGGCCTGTAACAGGCTTCTCACTGGCTCAGGTCCTCCGGTGGCGGCTTCCTCTGCCTCTGCCTCTGGCACCCGCTCTCCGCTCTCGGATGCCGCCTCTGTTGGTGTTGGTTCCTTGGTCTCTTGGTCTCTTGTGTCGTTGGGCATCGGCTGATGGCTCCTATCACGTCGTGCTAGTCGAGACCCAAAAAAACGTCAGGGGTCCCGGCGGGGGACTGAATATGGCACGCTCAACTCTCTTTTCCTGGCATTCTACCATCGCCACCAAATCCAAGCTAGGTATAGGATTCGTGAACAAAAGCAAAGATTTTTGAAAAATTATGCATTTTTTTGTTGATCCGCCCGACGAACTATGACCCTCTGGTGGTCCGGTCGTTGTGATCGGGGCGGGCCTCGCCGCCGCACATATCGGGGATAGCGGTAGGAGCCGCTGGCAACAGCGCTCCCTCGTCAGGCCGCTCCGGGGATATCCCCCGGCCCCGTGTTTCAAGGGTCGGTTGGCAATAACCGGAAACCTCAAGGCGCCGACAAAATCGGCACCTGAAACCCGGAAGGGGAAGGGCTTGGGGCTAGGGCTTCGGCTTGTCGCTTCCGACGTGCTGGCCGAGGACCGGTGGCTGAAACATGCCGATGCCGGAAACCCTGAAACGTCGGATTCATTAGTCGATTTACGTTGACCGGGCGGGCCGGCTGGCTCGCTCGAAACTGACCCGCCGCTTGGTGCGGCGCGCAGAATGTCTGTAGGAGGACAAACAATGACTGTATATCGCCAACCCGCCGACGCGACGAGCGGCCCCAATTGCGGGCCGACCAGCGTGGCCGTCCTGACCGCCAAGCCCCTGGCCGACGTGCTGGCCTTCATCAAGGCCGACTGCCGCAGGGGTGCGGCCTGGAAAGGCTCGACCAGGAACAGAGGCCGCCGCCACGGCGGCGAGAACAGCGACTGCTACAAGGCCCTGGCCCACTTCGGTGCCAACCCGAAAGTCGAGACCGGCCTGGAAGACCAGCACCGCAATCGCCAACTGCAAAACGTCATCGCTGATCTGCCCGGCGACCGGGCCTACTTCGTCTGCACGGGCGGCCATGCCCAGGCAGTGGTCGATGGCCGGGTCTTCGACCAAAGCACCAGCATCGAGGGCGACCCCGCCGCGACGTACTGGGGCCGCCGCAAAAAGGTCAACGTCATCATCAGCGTTGACCGCCTGACCGCCAAGTCGAATGAGGAGGACGCCACCGTGACCGACCCCGCCCTGACGATTGTACCGACCGACGCCGATGTCCCCGAGTTCGTCGTCACCGTCGCCAAGTTCGAGGCCGAGGCGTCCGCCAGTGTGGCGGCGATCAAGGGCCTGACCGCTGAGAAGAACGGTGCGAAGGTCAGCGCCTACGCCCACATCATCGCCGGGTTGGTCTCCCACAATGTCCGGAAAGGCACCGCTCAGGCGGGCGACATCAAGGTCGCGCTGGTCACACAGGGCGTCTCGAAAGCCTGCGCCAAGCGATATGTCGAGAACGGGCAGAAGGCCAAGGTGCTGCCCTGGCTCAAGGCCGCTGGCTCCGATGCCGATGGCATCCTGGCAGCGTTCGCTGACAACGGTGTCAAGACCGAGCAGGACTTGGTCAACATCGTCTCGCCGAAGCCGGTGCTGACCGCCGCTGAGGAACTCGCCGCCAAGGCGCAGGCCTTGACCGACACCGACGAGGACGCGGTCCAGGCGCTGCTCGACGCCGCCGTCCTGATCTCGCCGGGCTGCGCGGACGTGGCAGCAACCCTGGTCGCCGCCCTGGCCGCCGCCTCTGCGCCGCTCGACATCGCGGCCTAGAGGTTCAATTGCACTTTTACGCTAGCCACTCTGGATGGGCTGGGCCTTGGCCCAGCCCATACACGGCGACTAGCCGACACTGCACCAGCCTCGCCGAGGCGGTGAAGATCATCGAAACATGCTGAAGGAGCCAAGTCATGACCACCGCAAAATTCCACAACCTCACCCACGATGCTCACTACGACATCATCGACAGCGAAACGGGCACTTGGCTCACCCGAGGCATCCAGGGCGCCACCGCCATAGCAACCGCGTGGCGCGACGATGCCGAGGCGTGGCCCGCAGGAACGACCGACTTCGACGCCTCCTCGCCTGTTGAGATTGCGAGACCAGAGGCATCGGACTGGTGGCCGCAAAGCGCGCCATCCGTTCAGAACGCCTTCGGCCAGCTAATCCGCGAGCGGACCATCGGCAACTAGACCACTAGAGCTAGTCTCCGACCGTCATCGGCTCTGGCCGATGGCGGGCGCGGGCAAGTTGTCCGGTTCCGAACCCCGAGGAGGAGAATTGAGATGGACGAGCACGATTTCTGCCGAGCGATGTTGCGCGAGACGATGACCGAGGTCCGAAAGCGGACGACGGTCGAGCAGAGAAAGAAATCGTGGGGCTGGCGCTCCGACAAGCACATCGAGTTTCACGGACCCGACGGATACTTCTGGCACGGTCGCGGATGCTGTGTCTATCAAGCTCGCGCCCAAGGGTGGAGCGCCTGGATGGCGAAGCAGGACGAGAAGGCGAACGCGGTCGTCGAGGAGACGCTCGCGCTCATCACGGACGGTCCGTCGTGACCGCAGTCACGCGAGACTAACCCGCCGCTTGGTGCGGCGCGCAGATAGACCATGGAGAATAGAGAATGACCTACTTCGAACACGTCAAAGCCATCGCCAAAATGTGCTTCGAACCCGACGAGGTCGGCATGGAGCTTTCTGCCGAGGATCACGCGGTTGACGATCAACACCTTTGCGAAGCCGTGGTCGAGGATATCCGGGGCGAAATCGAACGATTGAGGCGCGAGAAGACCCTGGATATCCGGGGCGAAATCGGTTTCAACGATGAACACGTCAAAGCCATCGCCAAAATGTGCTTCGAACCCGACGAGGCCCGATCCATTAACCGGGGCGGGCCTCGCCGCCGCACATACGGCATTGAGCCTTCTGCCGAGGATCACGCGGAAGCCGTGGCCGAAGATATCCGGGGCGAAATCGAACGATTGAGGCGCGAGTTTCGAAGGCCCTGGATATCCGGGGCGAAATCGAACGATTGAGGCGCGAGGCCGCACCCGACCAACCCTACTGACGAGACCGGATTGCCATCGGTCGAAACCGGCGCTTCGGCGTCGGTCTAGGGAAGCAATCTCGCGACCTGAAACGCTCAGCCTGTAGGAGGCTCAATTATGAATATCGAACAAGCGCAACGCGCCAGCGTCACGGCGATCCTCGCCGGCCAAACCCCGTATTTAGAGGGTCCTCCGGGCGTCGGCAAGACGGCCATGGCCTACGAACTCCCGGCCATACTCGGCGACGACTTCGGAATTATCATGGTGCGGCTGGCCGATCTGGAATCGGTTGACGGGCGCGGCATGCCGCACGTCGATGTCGAAAACAACCGCACCATCTGGATCAGCCCGGAATTCCTGCCGCGAGCCTCCGAGCATGGCGAGCGAGGCGTTCTGTTCGTGGACGAATGGCCTCAGGGTGCGCCGTCCGTTCAGAACGCCTTCGGCCAGTTGATCCGAGAGCGGTCCATTGGAAACTACAGGCTTCCCGACGGCTGGGTGGTGGTACTGGCCGGCAACCGGGCGACCGACCGGGCCGCGACCTCGATGGTTCCGAGCCATATCCGAGACCGCGTGATTCGGCTGGAAGTCGAGCCGGATCAAGACGTTTTCGCCAAGTGGGCGGCGGAGAATGGGGTGCGGGCCGATGTCGTTTCGTTCATCCGGGCGCGTACGACGCACCTTGAGGGATTCGACTCGAAAGAGTGGAAATCCCCGACGCCTCGCGGTTGGGAATCGGTTTCGCGGGTCATGGACCAGAACCCCGACTCGGATATCCGGCTGGCGATGATCGCAGGCATCGTCGGTCAGGGTGCCGCCGGGGAATTCCTGGCGCATTTCGAGTTGGCGGATTACATGGTGCCGTTCTCAAGCGTCGTCGCCGATCCAGAGGGCGCCGACGTGCCCGAACGACTCGATGTCCTCTACGCGATGACGGGTGTCATGGCGCGGCGGATCGATCCCGAAAATCTCGGCCAAGTGATTCGCTACTTGGGGCGACTACCGCAAGAAATGGCAATCATAACCATGAAGGACGCCAGCAACCGGACCCCGGCGATTCGGGAAACCGAAGCATTTATCGAATGGCATACGCGACCGGAGAACGTCGCGGTTCACATCGGCTAAGGCCTCTTTTTTCGGGGCCGGCGGCTCGCCTCCGGGCGGGCCGCTCATTCGTTAATTTGACGCGAAATCTTCAACCCCTGTAGGAGGGCAACAGCATGACGACGAAGACAATGCGCGACCGCGCCATGATCGTGGCGCTGAACATCAAAGGATGGTCCGGCAAGGAAACCGACCGCGCCCTAGGCGGCGAAGTCGCCACGGCAAAGGCTGGCGACTCCGATGCTTTCGACGTGGTGAAGCATCTCGTTACGAAAGACTGCCAGACGTTCAAGAAAATCAAGAAAGTCACGGGCAAGGCCCGCAACGCATTCCGCGATGCCACCTTTGCTTGGACCGATTCGGGCGGGCGAATTCTGCCGGCCAAAAACTACGAGAAATTTTCAAGCGAGCTTCGGGACCTCAAGGCCGAATACCTCGCCGCCGTCGATGATTTTCTCGCAGTCTGGCCGAACGTCGTAGTGGAGGCCAAGTCCAAGCTCGGAACCGTCGCCGCCGATACCGTGTTTCCAGGCGTCGAGAATTTGCGAGAGCGGTATAGCTGGGATGTCATCGTCGCCCCGATGCCCGCCGGGGAAGATTTTCGGGTGGATATTCGGAGCGACGAACTGGCACAAATCCGGGCCGACATCGACAGCGAAACCGACGCCCGATTGAAGGATACGACGCGCCAGCTTATCGAGCGGGCCGTGGCCGTCGTCGGTCGCATGGCCGAGCGTTTGGATGGCTATGATCCGGCGAATCCGAACGATCAGCCGTTTCGAGACAGCTTGGTTGAGAACGTTCGTGACATGGCCGGGATTATCCCGGCGATGAACATCACGGGCGATTCCAGGCTTGACGACATCGCCCGTCAGATCGGCATGAAGCTCTCGGTCACTAGCGCCGACGAGCTTCGGAAAGACGACGGTAAGCGAGCCGAAGTCGCCGACGCCGCGACCGAGGTTCTCGGCGATCTTGAGGATTTGCTTGGTTCCTAATTCTACTGACGAGGCCCCTGGCACGGGCCGAAACCGGCGCCTCCGGGCGTCGGTCTAGGAAGCCAACACCTGTAGGAGGTTCTAAAATGGCACACGCACTAGCATACGATATCGAAACGGTATCGGAGAAAGCGGCGGCTGCGATGGCGCTGGCCAAGTCGAGGCTTTGCCTCGAAAACGCTTTCTTTTCGAGCATCGCCGCCAAGCTTCCCTTTGTCGAAGTGAAGGGTTTGGCGACGGCGGCAACCGATGGGATCAACATTTATTACAACCCCGAATTCATCCTCGGTATGTCGTTCAACCGGCGAATCGGATTGATCGTTCATGAAGCCGGCCACGTTCTCGGTGGGCATCACCTGAGGCGCGGCAACCGCGACAAGAATTTCTGGAACATGGCAACCGACTACGCCATGAATCAAATGATTCTCGATGCCGGTTTCGAGTTGCCTGAGGCCGGCTTGGTTGACGCCGCCTACAGCGGCATGCACCCCGAGGGAATCTACGAAATTCTTTGGGCGAGCAAGCCGCCGCCGCAAGAGGGGCAGCAAGGCGAGCCGTGCGACGACGGCGAAACCGGCGACGGTCAAGGCGCTGGCGAAAGCCAACCAAGCCCGGACGACAGCGCTGGCGACGACGAGACCGGCAACGGTGATGACGACGGCCAGGACGAAGCCGAGGACGACGACGGCAACACGTCCAGCAACGCCAAGCCCGACGACGAAGCCGAACCCGAAGCCGGTTCGTGGGGCGAAGTGTGGGATTGCCCGAACGATCACGGGCAGCCGATGACTGAAGCCGAGACCAAAGAGGCCTTGGAAAAGCTGGGTGTTGAAATCCAGCAAGCCGTAAACGCGGCGAAAGCGGCGGGCGAGGATATCCCCGATGCCATCCGGCAAGTCATCGAGGATTCGCGCACGGCTCGCTCCGATTGGCGCGAACAGCTTCGGACCTGGGTGGCGAACAACATCGTCACTGATTACCAGTGGTCGCGCCCGAACCGACGGTATCTCTCGCAGGATATTTACCTGCCGGGAGCCGTGAAGGATGGGATCAGAACCATCGCGATCTTGGTGGATACGTCGGGATCGGTTTCCAACGATGATCTGGCGCAAGCCGGCGCCGAAATGACTCAGATTGTCGAGGATGTCCAGCCGGACTTGGTTCAAGTCCTGCACGTTGATACGCGGGTCCGAAAGGATTTCGAGGTTCGCCCCGGCGAGGAAATCGACCTGACCTACAACGGGCGGGGCGGCACCGACTTTCGTCCAGGCTTCCAATGGCTGGAGGAAAACGAAATCAGGCCAGACTTGGTGATCTACTTCACCGATCTGGAATCCTACCGCTACCCTGAAGAGCCGGATTACCCGGTCCTCTGGGGATTCTTCAAGACCTACCATAACGCCGGAACCGGTAAGACTTTCGACCGGGATATCGGGACCCTCGCGCCGCCATTTGGCGAGGTAATCGAGATCGACGTTCACCGAGGTTAAAAGACAGAACCGGGCGCCTCCTAGCGGGGCGGCTCGCGGCGAAGCCCGGTTCTCACATGTTGATCGTCGCGAGCCAGGGGCGGGAGGGGGAACCCTTCCGCCCACCCTGTTCCCAAATTTCATTTGTTTATTTCACGCGAAATCTTCAACCCGAACCATAGGAGACCAAGTCATGAGCGAAGCGAAGCCAGCCAAGGTTCACGAAGCCATCGCTAGGAGCCTAAAGGACTTTGGCTATCCCGATGTTACCGCCGACATGATCCGAGAAATCGCCGAGGCAAAATCGAAGGGCGAAAGCCTGCCTCACGGAGTCGTGGGCATGTTCGCAGAGGACCAGCTAGACAGCGTAATCGAGGCTGGCGGCCAGATCATCTAAATACCCCCAACCCATCTGAGGAGGATGAACTATGAGCACGTATATCGTAATGGAGAAGACTGCGTCGATGCCGGCGAGTTGCTGGGGACGTTACATCAACGTCGGAGTCGTCGAGCTTGAGCCTGGGTTCCAGGGCGAACCCAAAATGCTCGCCGAAAGAGCCAAGGGCGTTCGCCGGATTGTCCAGACGTGGCGCAAGTGCCACGCCGGCTTGGGCATCAGAGATGCCGCCGCTAGGGCACGGTACGAAGCAAGGGCATTGGCCGCGAAGCTGAACGGAGAACCCGAGCCGAAGTCTCCCAATCTGGGACCAAAGAACCTGACGAACGGCGAAGTGGTCGCTAATTGGCTGGCCAGGAATCACAACTACGGTCGGTCCAGCAACGGAAATCTCTTTTTCCGAGACAACACGATCTATAGCTATGGCGAGCATTTTCCCATCGCCAGATTCGATGGCGACGGCGAGATCGTTTTGCTCACCACGCAACGCCTTAAGCGGGACGCCAATAGCGAGAGTAGAGGCTATCGCTGGGATGGCGACGGGCAACAGCCCGGTAGCGGCAGCAACCCCCAATGGGACGCCCGTCATAGCAGCGCTTCGGTCACGACCGCCAACCATCGATCCATGGTTATGGTGAGACTCAAGCAAAGCCCTTCGGGTAGGCCGTTCTTTACCGTCCCGAACGTGACGGCGCATACCAAAGCCGAGCACGAGGCGAACCACGCCGACTACGTGAACCGCTACAAAACGCTGCTAGGCAAGGCCAAGCGAGCGACCAAACACCGAGCGCTCTATTTCGAAGAGGCCCAAACGCTCGCCAAAGAGGGCCGGGAGTATTCCCGGCTCTACGCGGTCGGGAGCCAAGGCCTGCACGAACCGCGCTCGATCTTCAGCAAAGCACAAGCGGAGAGATAGCCCATGTCCACTCAGCATCCTAACGCCGGAGAATGGCGAGTCGTATACGGCCCAAGTGGTGAATGGTTAATCGAATGCCGCGCCGGGCTCGATGCCTATCCTGCCGGATTTGGAGGGCGGTTCTCTAAAAGGCCGCGAATCTTTCTCCGAAATGACGTGGCTCAAATGAGGGCCAACGAATTGAACGACAGCAAGTCGTTCGCCACCGACTGCATCATACCCCACCTGGAGATCACCCCAGAGATGCGAGCCTCGATTAAAGAGAGCGACATCCTGGTCTGGAGAAGCTCCTCTGAGGAGGATGAACTACCTTAATCAATCCTGTAGAGGAAAGATCATGGCTAAGACCAGACTGAACCAGAGCGTCATTGAGGTGTGGAGCGAAGCCGCCGAGGTGGCGGAAAAACTCGGCGCGTTTAGCGCTCTATCTTCAGTGGTCAACAAAGATGTCGTCAACCGGATCAAGGCCGATGTCGAGGCCAGAAAGGAAGCCGCATGACCGCAACCGTCATCACCGAAATCTGGATCGGCATCGCCGTGGCGGCGGGTACCATTCTTTCGTGGGACCTCTTGATCGACATCACCCTCCGAAGCGAGGTCGCCAAAACCCTAATCTTCAACACGGCCTGCAAGACCATCATGCGGCTTGAGGACTCTACCGCCATGATCGTTGTGCGGGGTGTCATCTTAGAGCAACACGGCGACATGGCGAAGTCCGCCATGCGGGTGAGCTACGTGAGACTTGGCCGAGCCTGGGGCCGCGACGGAATGCTGTGCGCCGCCAAAGCCGCCATCGAAAACGAACAAAAGCTCCATGAGGAGGAGCGGAAATCTAACTAGCTCTCCATATTTCGAGAGCGAGGCGCCTTCCTTCGGGAGGGCGTCTTTCGTTTATTTATTACGTGCGAAATCTTCAACCCCTGTAGGAGGGAACCCATGAACACGACCATCACCAAATACCACTCGGTCCGAGAACCGTGCGGACAGAGCCGGGTCTATCGATCCCGACTTGCCTATCCGAACGGGCACCCCCGGCTTGTCTCGCAAGAGGCTATCTCAGTTTTCGTTGATCCATCCATCGCCAACCAAATTGCCGCGTTCCTCGAATCCAAGGAACGTAGCGCCATCACCGAAGAGGAGGCTTGAGACATGCAAACCATTCTAGTTAATATCGACGGCACGCTGGCCGACATCACCCATCGCCTGCACTTCCTCGACGGCCCGCTATTCAAGCCCAAGAATTGGAACAATTTTTTCAACGCCATGTCAGACGACAAGCCCATCGAGCCAATCTGCACATTGGTGAAAACCTTAATCTCCCCCGCTAAACCCACGCTGGCAATCGTCTTCGTCTCCGGGCATCCTGACAACCATCGAGCCGCAACCCTTCAGTGGCTTGGCGTGAACGTCGATGGCTGGCGGCGCCCGCTCTACATGCGAGCCGCTGGCGACTACCGAGCCGACGACATCGTAAAGCGGGAGCTTCTAGCCACCATCCGAGCGGACGGCTTTGAGCCAGTGATCGCCATTGATAACCGCCAGCGTGTGGTGGATATGTGGCGCGAAGAAGGACTGATTTGCCTGCAAGCGGCAGACCCCGCTCGCTCTCGGATGACGGCTGGCGATTTTCTTCTCCGTCAGAAATACGAAAGGCCATCTGACGTTTCATAGAACGGAACCGTCCATCGCAGCGAAATCAAAAAAATACCCTCGCCTACGCCGCCTGGGCGGCAGGGAAAC
>PVBE012844096.1_pt1 | contig 10445 bp, 10 predicted proteins | sample 1631181 | NCBI WGS metagenome assembly PVBE01 (sample SAMN08397723, study PRJNA350692) | Marine metagenome, whole genome shotgun sequencing project. | isolation source: water | place: Pacific Ocean | collected 2012-04 | reverse complement strand
TTTTCTTTTAATTTTCCTTAAAGATCATTGATAATAGCTTCTATTTTTAAGGACAAGCAACAAACAAGATGTCAACAAACTCCCTAGGTAAAACAATAAATCTTATTTATATTGCTGCTAAGGTTCGTTTAGGATTTTTAATTATGGCTTGCACTCTTGCCGGCATAGCTGTTTCACCTTCCTCGACATTAACACCTCTTGAAATTCTCTTATTGGCAGTTTGTGTTTTAGTGGCTTCATCAACTTCAGGCGCATTTAACCAATGGTTTGAAAGAGACATTGATTCTATTATGGATAGAACGAAAGACAGACCTTTTGTAACCCAACAGCTTCAACCAAGCAATTTATTAAACGTTTGGCCCATTATTATTAGTTGTATCGCACTTTTTTTTACTTATCAAGTTGCTAATTTAGAAGCCAGCATCTATTTATTTGCAGGGATTTTTACCTATGGAATTATCTACACTGTTTGGTTAAAACGGAAAACATGGATGAATATAGTCATTGGAGGACTTGCAGGCACCTTTGCAGTTCTGGTGGGTTCAGCTGCAACAGGTAACACTTTTTCAACAGCGCCCCTTATTTTATCGATCATCCTTTTTTTGTGGACACCTCCACATTTTTGGGCTCTGGCTATTTGTTTTAAAGACGATTATGAGAAAGCTTCAGTGCCAATGCTACCTGTTGTAACCAGCATTTCGACTACAAGTCATGCCATTTTTTGGCACACTTTATTGTTAGTCTTGCTGTCATTCACTCTAATATTTTATGGCATGCATTGGGTGTATCTAATATTTGCTTTAACTGGAGGGTTATATTTTCTCTACACCAGTGCTCAACTTCTTAGAAAGCAAGATAATAGTTGGGCTAAAAAAACTTTTTTTGCCTCAATAATACATTTAGGTCTACTTTTATTAGGGACCATGTTTGATGCTATGATATTTGCTTAACAAACATTTATCATGATTCTATGAAAGCACATCTTCTGACAGTTCTCTTAGCCTTAAGTCTCTCGTCTTGCTCAATGCAAACTCCGATTCAATTTGATGATGAGAGTTATTTACGTGGTGTTGCTGATGTAGGAGTGAATAGTTCTGGACCCAGTTTTGTTGATTACGACAATGATGGTGATATGGATATTTATATTTCCACCGAATACCACGGAGATAACCAGGGTAATCGATTGTTTGAGAACAATGGCAACGGTGAATTTATCGATGTTGCCGTTAAGCGAGGGATTGATAATAAGGGAGGTTTAGGACGAGGGGCTTCTTGGGGCGATTATGATAATGATGGTGACATGGATGTCGTGATCTCTAATATGCCCCCTTCAGATCGATCAACTCATGTTCCAACATCATTGTATAAAAATCTTTTAATTGAGACAGGTAGTCCAAATTTTGAAAATGCTTCAAGAGAAGCAAATTTATTTAGGAAAAACTTTCCTAATGATCAAGAAATAGGCGGTATCGGTAACACTGGTGCAGGGGTGGCTTGGGCAGACTTTGATAATGACGGCGATCTTGATCTGTATTGGAAGTGTGCAGAATATGATATTGATAACGCTCTTTTTAGAAACAACGGTGACGGCACATTCACTGACATTACTGAAGAATCTGGAACCGGTATCTTGGAAATGGTGACTGAAGCCAATTCTCAGGGTTCTCCTAACTGGACTGATGTTAATCAAGACGGATTAGTCGATCTTTTGGTAACCAATGAGGGCGATCGAAAAATTATGCTATTAAACCAAGGTGATAGCACGTTTAAAAACATCACCACCTCTTTTAGACCACCTTCAGCTACAGCTTTTCTAAACCCAGGTAATGCCAATGGCGCATGCATCGGGGATATTGATAATGATGGTGATATGGATGTTTTCTTTCCTACCGCTGATCAATCAAATCGTTTGTATATTAGTTTGTATAAAGACACGGGCTCAGTTCAGTACAAAGACATCACGTTAACTTCTGGAATAAGTCACAAATCAGGTGCACGGGGATGCGCAATGGGTGATTTTGATAATGACGGCTTATTGGATATTTACGTTAATAATGGAGGGTTCCAAGACACACTGATTAATGATGTAATCGATTTACCTATTTTTGTTCAGTTCTATATAGCTATCGAGCCTGATTACAATAAATTATTCATGAACAATGGTGACCTGACTTTTTCTGACCTGACCAACCGATCGAAAACCAAAGGGTTAGGGATTGGTAGTGGTGTGGGAACTGCTGATATTGATGATGACGGATTTCTGGATTTGTTTTTTACGAACAGGACTTTTTATTCCTCAGGGAAACAAATCACTCCATCAGACCGTAATTTCTTACTGAGGAATCAAGGCAATAACAATAATTGGATAAAACTTAATTTAGTAGGGAATGAAAGCAATAGAAACGGTTATGGAGCCAAGATTAAGTTAGTTGCAGGCTCATTGACTCAGTATCGGGAACACACCAGCGCCCATGGCTACAATTCAGCTAATGATTATAGAGTGCATTTTGGTCTTGCAGATAACACCTCAATAGAATTGATAGAAGTTCAATGGCCCTCAGGGAGAATTAGTGAATTTAGCAATCAGGAGATTAATCAAACATTGACCCTAAAGGAATGAATAAACTATTGCATTCAAAGGTGTCAGAAAGCCTATCAACAGATAGGCGAACAACCCTCAAGACATTTGCTGCAGCTTCTATTACTTCATTCCTGCCTTCTTATGTTAAAGCTCGTAATCACTCTGATGTGATTGTCATTGGAGCTGGATTATCAGGTTTATATAGCGCCACAATTTTGCAGGATGAAGGGTATAAGGTCACTGTGTTAGAGGCAGATCGTCGGGTTGGTGGGAGAGTTCTTTCCCAAAAAAATATTCCTGGTAACCCTGAGACTGGAGGAACTGCATTTGGATCTGGGTATGCAAGAATTATTGATATTTCCAATCGTTTTAATATTAAGTTGAATGATTTAAGCCCAATACTGCCTTATTTTAGAAAACAAGAGCTAGCACTTGATGGTGAGCTTATTAGAATGAGTGAGTGGGCTAATCATCCAAAAAATGTTTTACCAGAAGCAATGAAGGCGATGCCTCCAAATGCTTTTTTTCAACAATTATTAGGTAACAATAATCCTGTTAAAACCCCAGAGGGTTGGATGAATCCTAAACACTTTATCCATGATATTTCAGTTTATGATTGGCTTACCCGGCAGGGTTATAAACAAGATCTTATTGATTTAGTTTACAACATGAATATTACCCATGGATATAACGCCAAAGATGTTTCTGTCTTAATGCTGATGTTTGTAAATGCTTTTGCTAGCTCTCAAAGTCGTTTAGGTTTTAGAACCAGTTTATCTGCTGAAGGCGGCAATATGGTGATTCCAGAAGCTATGGCTAATAATCTAGATCAACAAGTGCATTTCAAGAAAAGTGTCAATGCGATTGAAACTTACTCAAATAAAGCTCAAGTTAGTTGCGAAGATGGATCAGTCTATGAAGCGGACCATGTTATTTGCTCGCTGCCTTTTTCAGTCTTAAAAAACATTGATATTAACCCTTCTGTTCAAGGTCTTCAGGCAGAAGCGATCAATAATCTACGTTCGCAAAAGATTAATATGTTGCATGTTGTTCCTAAGTCTCGATTTTGGGAAAACGATGGAATGAGCCCAAATCTATACACCAATGGTCTCTCGGGAATGATGATTGCAAATCGCCATGTAAATACACCTGATCAAGTGGATAGCTTCACTATTTGGTTAAGGGGCCCCATTGCAGAGAAATTGGACAGAATGAATCAACAAGAGGCAATATTATCGGTAATTAAATCAATTGAAGAAATAAGGCCAAGCACAAAAAATGTATTAGAGCCACTCGCATATCATTCATGGTCTCTTAGCAGATTTTCGAATGGCGATTGGGCTTATTGGGGCCCGGGTCAAATATCAAAATTTGGGTCTTCTGTTGGAAATCAACATGGCCAGATTCATTTTTGTGGTGAGCACACAGCTGTTTTAAATAGAGGTATGGAGGGTGCTATGGAATCAGGAGAAAGGGTGGCTTTTGAGATTATGGGATTATAGTTCAACTTTGGCAAGATTGCCTTCTACCAAGGAATGGTTCTTCCATCCTCATAGTCAATAAACAAACCATTTTGATCCATAGTTAGGTTTTCAATTACTGCCATCATTTTAGTCACACTTTCATCTATCTCTATTGCCCCCATGAGAGACGTGCCTGGTGTGGTATTAACCATTCCGGGTGAGAGAGATATAGCAATGACATCTTTTTTCTTGGTTTCAAATGAAAGGCTATAAATCATGCTATTTAGAGCGGCTTTACTCATTGCATAGCTATACATCATAGGAATCTTAAGCCTTTCTCCGAATGAACTAGCTTTACTTGATAATGCTATAATTTTCCCATTCTCCGATTGTTCAACATTTTTCATAAATGCTTGAATTATCTTCATGGTGCCTAAAGCATTAATCTCAAAACTTGTTCTTGTGATGTCTTCGTCAACACCAGACAACTTTCTAAATGCTGATAAATGTCTGGGAGTTAATCCTGCATTATTAAGCAGAATATCTATTGTTTGCTCTTTGTATTTAGAAGACAAATTCTCAATGTGTTGATTGTTGGTTATATCAAGCGTTTCAATAACAACATTATTGTTATTAGCAGCATATTCTTGTAATTCATCAGCTTCTTTTGGGTTTCTTGTTGTGGCGATGACATTCCAATTCTTTTTTGAAAACTGCTTAACAAATTCAAGCCCTAGATTCCTATTTGATCCGGTAATAAGGACTGTGGGCTCATCATTTTCGAACGCATGCAAATTATTATTAGGTGCCCAACTACACATAATCAGAATAAGGAGCATTGAAGACGTTAATTTATTTTGGTTTTTCATGATGTCCTATTGGAGGAAAGCTTTGAGGCTCACAACCCTGGGGAGCAGATAATTTTACATCGTTATAGAGAGTGTTTTCATTATTAATGCTTTCTTCAGTCACTCCTGCAATTTGTTTCCAGTCTTCAGGTTCGAACACTTGTTTTTCTAAATCATAGGTAGAATGACGATTTGTTGCCAGCATGTTTATAAAAACATCAAGAAAGTGAGCTGCTTCTTTTTTAAATAAATCTATCTCATACAGACCAGATTTGACTAATTTATCTTTAGCATCATTAAGTTGAGTAATAGATGCTTCCATAGCGCCTAATCCCTTTGATAGGCTTTCAAGTTTATTTTTATACTCTGTGTTATTAGCTTCCACATGAGGTAAGAGTAAATCATGAAGGATGTAGTCTTGATTTATTAAGCGTTTCAGTGAGAAGTCAAAGTAATTTGAGCAAGCAACATAAAAGTTCACTAGGCCAGGGTCAACATTCTGAATCTCTAAGCTTTTTGTAAAGGCTCTTCTCACTTGAGATAAATGAGTTCTCTCATTTGAGACATGTGATTCGAAATCATTTAAAGCTGCCCCGTTCATGTATTTAACTATAACTCACAAATGTACATTTGCTTATCATCAATTGAGCCCATAAATAATTTGTCAGACCAGATTACTCCAACACTCGTGGTTGACATATCGTAACCCTCACTCATAAAGAGTTCTTTGACGGTATGGCTTCCTTTATCATCAAACTCAATTTTAACGACTTGAGATGGGGCAGGCTTATACTCATTGTTCTGCAGGGCGATAAAATGCTGTATTAATGCCCATACCTTAGGAATATTCGCCACCACTAAACTTCCGTCTTCTAAAACATTAATATTATCGGGAGAGCCTGATAATTTTAATGTGTTTATTTTTACTAAGGATCCGTCTTTCAAATTGCGTTTTAAGATTGCCATTCTCTTTGCATTTGTTTCTGAGGCATAAACCGTTAGTCGGTCTGGTGATAGATTAATTCCTGAGACAGAGGACAAATTATCCATAGCAACTTTAGCTGACTTACCATCAAAATAGACCACCGAAGACATAGGTCTTCCCAGCTGCTCTTGAATTTTATCTAAAGTGCTGACTCCGCCCTTATCATTACCCACATAGAATTTGTCCTTATCGACAAGAAGGACATCGTTAGGGCTTTGAAACAATGGATCAGAGACGCTTCTCACAAAATTAAACACCCCATTGTTTGTCTCGGAGAAGAGATCGATCACTTCGGGCTCTTCACCTCTATTTTTTGGATGATTTATAATGGCGAGATGGCGCTTATCTGCATTGTCTATATATAAACTCAAGCCGTGTGGTCTGAGGTGCTCAGGTTGTTTTGTTAAGGCAGAGACCAAAGTGTAGGGTTTTTTATTCAAATCAATTTTTCCTATGAACCCCTGAGTATTTTCTCCTTTAATCAAGGCTTCTCTGTCTTGGATAGAAAGATAAGCTATACCTCTTGTGTAATCGACCTCGATATCCTCAGCGCTTCCATTCATTTCAAAACTTTCACAAAACTCTGGAGTATTGTTAGTGATCGTTTTAAATGTATCCATTCGTTGTAACATCCATAAACTGAATAGAAGAATGAAAAGAATAATCCAGCCAATTATTTTTAATATTTTTTTTATCATAGATCTGTCTTTATTGTTATGCTTTGTCCACTTATTTATTTTATCAAGTGATTATGAATCAACCAATTGAATCGTCAAAGAATAATGTTGAAGAAATGGGGATAAAGTTTGGCCCTATAACGCTCATGCCAGATATTGAGAAGCGTCATCTTTTCACCTTATTTTTTGGTGCATTCTTTGGTATTGCCAGTATGGCATTAGTAAATGTCTTTGGCCCCTTGGTGTTCAATATACTTGAGATTCCTCAAAATGAAACGGGTGCCCTAGCAGGTAAATTGACGGCAATGCAAGAGATAGTTGTGGTCTGCGTGATCGGATTTTTTGGCGCACTATCAGACAAAATTGGAAGAAGAGTCGTGTATTCCATGGGGTTTCTGCTGCTTGGAGTAGGTTACTTTCTCTATCCGCTTGCTGGAGATAGCACTGAACTGATTATATTTCGTGTGTTTATTGCTCTAGGCTGTGCTTGCAATACAGTGATGTTGCCAACAACGGCAAATGATTATGTTCATGAAAGTACCCGAGGGAAATTGATTGCAACCACATCGATTATGAATGGGCTGGGTTTAGTTTTTATCATAGGGAGTTTTAGACGGCTTCCAGAATATTTTGTGAATCAAGGTTTTGATAGTGCGATATCAGGTCAATATACAATTTGGTGTGCTGCAGTAATGGTTTTAATAGTCTCTGTGATTCTTTTCACCAATTTGAAAAAAGGTGCTCCTATTCAGACCACCAAGAAAGAGTCTTATTTTTCCACATTAGCCATAGCATTTAAAGAAGCTAGAAACCCAAGAGTTGCGCTTGCTTATACTGCTGGTGTTGTATCTAGAGGGGATTTGTCCGTAGTGAGCACCTTTTTCTCACTATGGCTATTTAATGAAGCTATCACGATGGACATGACTCGAGCTGAAGCCTTTAAATTATCAACTGGTTTTTATGTGATGGTTCAAGCCTTTGCAATCCCTGGAGCAGTTCTAATTAATTTCTTTATAGACAAAGTAGATCGTGTCATGGCTTTAGCAATTTCCATGTTTATTGCAGCATGCGGATATCTTTATTTGGGTTTTATTGATGATATTTTTAGCAGTCGAATGTATTTCGGCGCAGCACTTTTAGGTTTGGGAGAGATTTTTGCTAATATTTCAGCAATATCATTGATTGGAAGTGCTGCGCCAGCAAAAGGTCGGGGAGCTGTTATTGGAGGTTTCAGTTTCTTTGGGGCAATTGGTATTCTTTTAGTTGCCAGTATTGGTGGTTATTTATTTGATAACGTTGGCCCAACTGCTCCCTTTACAATGGTGGGGTTTGCTAATGTTGCTCTTTTAACTTTGGCACTATTGTTGCTATTCTTTGAGAGCAGGAAAGATAATTTAAATTAATAGAGGTTTACATAATGAAACGAAGACAATTTTTTAAGAACATAGGTAATTTAGGAGCCTTAAGTGCAGGGGCCGCGGCTCTTAGTGTATTCTCAGACCAAGCCAATGCTGATTTACCCTCAGCCTATGGGGGTGCGCGAGGTGACGCCTTAAACGGGCCTTATTTGGACCTTAGAACAGGGACAGGTAATAAATTCGCCTACTCTAGACTGAACGGCGATTTAGATGAATCAAAGCAAAAAATCGGTTGGTTTAAAGGTTATATTATGGCCGTCAGACCCAATAAGCCTATACTTGATGTTCTCGGTGTTGCAGGTTTTGGAGTATCTAGACTAGAGCAGCAAGCTGATGGGTCCTTTGCTAAGATTCTTAGAGAGGTTGCTCTTTATACTGATCTGAGATCTGGAGAAGTTTTAGAGGAATATAAAAATCCTATGACTAATGAAATAGTTAAGGTTGTTCCTATTGCTAATGATCCTTTTAATTATGTGATTGAGGATTATTTCCCTCAGCCACCAAAATTTGGTGATTTAAACACAGAGGAGCCACCAAAGATTCCATTTATTTTGCCGTGGCAACAACGAGGTGATCGATTGGATTTGGAGATACATATCAATCTTTTTTACCCAAACGCTCTTAATCCAAACAAGTGGAAACGTGAATCTTCAGGGCCCATGGTGCAAGTGAGTGAAGCCTTTGCTTATCATGTTGATGCTCAAAAGATGCAGGATCCAAGTTATACAACGCTACCCTTTAATGGCACTTGGAATAGAATTACCCCATGGCTTCCTTGGATGTATATGGGTGATACTCCTGGCCACATGATATACTCAGCCTTTATGGGTTCAGGCGAAGATCTTGAAGAAGTTCATAGTCGACAGGTTTTGGATTATGTAGAAAAAAATTATCCAAAGTATTTTACTGCCCCTGAGACTTATGATCCAAAAACACCAAGTCTTTCCAGTCTTGAATTGTACGCGATAGAGCAAACACCTGCTCCAGTGAAGTAAAACAATAGTTATGGCAAAAGTAGCAAAATTAAAATCAAAAAAAAGGTTAACCCCAGGGGACCGAGAACAAGAAATTGTTGATGAGGCAGTGCAATTTTTTGCCGAAGTTGGTTTTGATGGAAAAACCAGAGACTTAGCAAAAAGAATTGGCATTACACAACCCCTCTTGTATCGATATTTTCCAGGAAAAGATGATTTGATAGAGAGAGTTTGATTTAATGGGAGATAGAGATGCTGTTATAGGCAATGAGTTTTCTAGATATCCAAAGAACAGTGGTAGCTTATCTTTAAGTCATGCAAAGGAAATGGGTGCTGAAAGAACAAGGTTTACAAGGATGGATTATATATATACAGGAAAAATGTATGCATCTAATGCAATGCTTGCACACACTGGTTCTGGCGCGAAGCTCAACTTGAGAACTGGTATAGAAACAGACCAGTACCGAGTTGAAGCTTATTGCACCAATTGTTTCAATGATAATCAGCCTAAAGGACTACAACAGATGTATGATTTATCTGGAATCACCGGCGGGTTTGGTGACGGGGCGGTGACTGCTGCCGGTCCTCGACTCCTTTCTATTTCACTTGCCGACAAAAGAGCGATAGGAGTTAGAGCTTCTTATAAGTTCTAATTTTGTCCCCAATAAAAAGGGAACAGGTGGCCTCCAAACCTGTTCCCTTTTTTAGTTTCCGATAACAAAAATACCAAGAACTTGAGTATCGAATGTAGCTATCCCTTTGTCCCAATCAACCTGAATGCTTCGCCCACCTGGTACCTTAAACACTGAATCATACTCTCTAGACAGATCATTAAATATGTAAGCTCTGATCTTGTCTTTATGTTCAATTTTAGAAACATCAATAGGGATTGATATCGAAGCAGGCGAGTTCACAATTGTTCGATAGGGTCCAAAATATATAGCTTCAGAAATCGCATTTGTCATTATGGGTAAAGTATCATCAGAATTAATTTTAGCTTGCGTGCCAATGAGAGCAGTAAAATCAAACCAAGCACTGATTAGGTGGCTATTGTAGTTAATAAACTCATTAAAGGGTCTGATGGCATTTGTGTCCGTGTAAGGGTCACTTGAGTTGCTATGTCTGTAACTGTTTTTATAGGAGAAAGATTCTGGTTTATTTGGATGTGAATCTGGTCGGATAAGCAGTTTGGTTCCTTTAAGCTCACCACTTTTAATTTCAACTAAGCCCCCGTCCATATAGCTAATGTCACCGCTTGCCATTATTTCAATGCCTAAATCTGGTAATACTCCAAATTGCTCAATTCCTCCTCTAATTCGCTGAGCATAGCCAATATTAAATTCTTCTTTCACCTCATCAAAGGCCTCCATTAAAGTGATTTTTGAATAGCCTATTGGACAGTTTAGTCCTTGATCTAGAATTTGATCAAGCAACCCATTCTCATCGTATTGTTCACACCAAGTTAGATCAAAAATACCCTGATTCATTTCTTCAATGCT
>PVBE011482945.1_pt1 | contig 10445 bp, 10 predicted proteins | sample 1631181 | NCBI WGS metagenome assembly PVBE01 (sample SAMN08397723, study PRJNA350692) | Marine metagenome, whole genome shotgun sequencing project. | isolation source: water | place: Pacific Ocean | collected 2012-04 | reverse complement strand
ATTATAGTTGCGAACGCATCTCGGGAAAGCGCAACCCTGGACTGAAGCAACTGTAACAGGCGATGATGGCTGACCCGCTGGGGACGGGTGTATAGTGTAGGTAGTCATGTACTGCCCTAAATGCGGACGGGAACACAAAACTGACGACAGATACTGTGTTAAGTGCGGTCATCCGCTATCGCAACCGCAGTCGACGTCCTCTATTCAAGAGAAGAGTTATATGCCGTCACCTCGACAAGTAGGGGAAAACGCCCACACAAGGCCAGCCCCCGTGGATAGATGGCGGTTGTGAGCAGGCCATGCTTGCGGGCACGCTTGATATGGGTGTATAGTATGGTTATTCCCTTTAGCAGGTTGTTACGCTCTGTGTTTCGATACGGGGAAACCTGAGTTTATGAACGATCAAACTATTGCGGCCGCGCTGGCAGGATTGCTGCATGATGTGGGCAAGGTCAGGCAACGTGCCCTGGTTGAACCATGGAAAGCCGCGCCTGGAAGCGAAGAAGTAGCGCCACCCGTCCATGCCTCCTGGAGCGACTATTTCATTGGTCACTCGGTGCCTAAACGCTATCGTCCAGCGGCTCGACCAGGAGCGTACCACCACTCCCCTGACAAGTCGCCTGCCGAGGACCGATCACTCAGTGAGATCGTAGCCTTGGCTGACAAGCTCAGCGCAGGAGAGCGCGCAGATCGGACTGATGAGTATCCGGCCAAGAATCCTCCCCAACAGTTGGTGAGCATCTTCGATCGCCTGGCACTTAAAGCGGACCTTCCCACTCCCCAACACTACATGCCGCTCCTTCCGCTGACACTACGAGAGGAAGCAATCTTTCCTGACGGGGCGCAAACCAGTAATCTACGTGCTGACGCTTACGAAGAGCTCCGGACGGAGCTAGAGGCGGCGGCGCGTGTGGATCAACCAGATGCCGAGACGTATTTAGAGAGTCTTCTGGAAACTATGCTGCAGCACACATGGTGCGTGCCGTCAGCCTACTATCACTCCGTCCCCGACGTGTCGCTCTATGACCACTCACGCATGACTGCGGCGCTGGCGGTTTGCCTCAAGAATCTCGAACAGCAGAGGATCCGCGATGTGCTGGCCGCCACACAACGGTTATTCAGGACGAAAGAGTCCCAGGCGGACCGTGAATTGCTTGATCAACCTATAGCATTACTTGTGGGTGGCGACATCTCAGGCGTGCAGGATTTCATCTACACGCTCTCTTCCAAGGCTGCGGCGAAAACACTTCGTGGGCGCTCATTCTACCTGCAACTATTGACGGAAGCTGTATTGCGCTACCTGTTGCGGGAGTTGGAATTGCCGTACACCAATGTGATTTACTCCGGCGGCGGGCATTTCTTCTTTCTGGCGCCCTTGAACGCAAGGGCTAAGCTAAAGGCTGTTGGCGCTCAGGTGACCCGCATCCTCTTGCAACGGCACGGCACGGCGCTGTATTTAGCCGTAGGCACTGCGGAACTTCCTGCCAGCGGGTTCCGACTGGGAGTATTCCCGAAACATTGGGGCGCGATGCACCGTGATCTAGGACGGGCAAAGCAGCAGCGATATGTGGAACTGCAGGGCGGGCTGCACCAGGCAGTGTTTGCGGTTGACGAACACGGCGGCAATCGGGAGAAGTTCTGCTCGGTCTGCGGCGGTGACAGTCGTGACGTGAAGTCATTAGAGGGCGAAGATGACATACCGGGGCAGGACAATAGGATATGCGCGCTCTGCAGTTCATTCCAAGTACTCGGCAGCCAACTGAGGAATCGACAGTTTGTGGTCTTGGGCCTGGGCACTTCGCAGAAGGCCTCGGGAGAAAGCGCGCTCGACACCCTGCAGGCGTTCGGCATGTCGGTCCGCTTTCCCACCCCGGGGGGCAAGAGCAAGGTCGACCTTCCGCAGTGGGTTAAGCGATCGGTTATTTGGGCCCTGGATGATGTGGTAGAAAGCGGACGCTGGCCCCAGATCACAGGCGATATACCGGCGGTTCATGTTACTCGCCACACCGTCAACCAAGCACCGGAAATGGATTTTGGGCAGCTACAAGAGAAAGCCGAGGGCATCCCGCGGTTAGGCGTGCTGCGAATGGACGTTGACGACCTGGGGGACCTGTTCACTCGCGGTCTTGAAGAACGGGGCACGCTGGCGCGGTTGTCAACCCTGAGCCTTCAGGTCTCGTTGTTCTTCGACGGATGGATCAAAAGGTTGTGTGAAACTGGAAAATACGAGGGCCTGATTTACGCCGTGTATGCGGGTGGTGATGATGTCTTTCTGATTGGACCGTGGGACAAGATGCCGGTTCTGGCTCAGCAGATTGCTGCTGATCTGAAGCGCTACAGCGGCGGCCATCCAGACATTCACGTCAGTGGAGGCATGGCCTTCATTCACGGCAAATACCCAGTGTACCAAGCCGCAGATGATGCAGCGGATGCACTCAACTCCGCGAAAGAATGTGACGGTAAGAGCGCCTTCACCTTTCTGGGGCAGACCTGGAAGTGGACGGAGTTTGAGAAGTTGTACGCCAAGTCTGACCGGGTGCGGAAACTGATCCAGGAGTATCAGGGCCCGACCTCGCTGATACAGCTGTTGCGTCGTCTGGCTCATGATGAGGCGGACTCCGCGAAACGCACGAACGGCCGCCCCGTCTGGGGGCCGTGGATGTGGCACGGGACGTACCGCCTCTTTCGGATGGCAAGGCAATACGAGCAAAGCAAGCCAGAGGTTGCCGCCGAATTGACCGCAATCCGTAGGGAACTGGCCGCCAACGATTACAGCGAAATCGGGCAGTGGGGCGCGGCTGCAAGGTGGGTTCAGCTAATTCTGAGGGAATCTGATTAGTTATTAGTATGACGAATGGAGGCAAGCCGATGTCTATCTCACAGATAATGAAACAGGATGCTACCGGCCAACAGTTGGTTGATTTCGCAAAAGAAACGGGGCGTCAACTATATAGAGAAGATTTGCAGAATACGCAGATACGGAACATTTTCACCGAGGCTCGGCGTGTTGAGGCTGAGTGGAATACATCGCCAGATCGAGCCATGCGCCGCTTGAATGGCCTCAAGCCAAAATTGGCTTATCAGGTCAAACGCCATGAAAGAGTACGGGGCGTTAGGACGCTTGCACAGATTCTCACCGAGGCTATCACCGAGGTACAGAATACTAGCGCTGGCGAACCACGCGCTCAGGCATTTGCAAGGTTTATGGAGCTATTCGAATCTATTCTGGCATATCACTATGCCGGCGACAGTACTCAGTGAGAAGGAGCAGCGAGATGACCGACATAACACTGCACGGACGCATTATTATCGAAGCAAGCATCGAGCTTGTGACAGGCCTGCACATTGGCGGCTCGTCAGTCGGGCTGGAAATCGGTGGTGTTGACAACCCGATAATACGCAACCCGGTCACCAGCCGCCCCTACATCCCGGGTTCCAGCTTGCGCGGCAAAATGCGCTCGCAGACCGAGAAGGTGCTGGGACTTCCCCAGAACAATAGGATAGGACAGAACGTGGCTATCCACGCGTGCAAGAGCACAACGGATTATGCAGCAAACGGCGGCTGCCCGGTCTGCCATGTGTTTGGGGTGTCGGGCGAAGTTGAAGCGACGGGGCCGACCCGCTTGCTGGTACGCGACGTTCAGCTTGATGATGAGAGCGCGAAAGCGCTTTCCGCAGCCAGGCCTGATCTACCCTATGCTGAGCTCAAGACGGAGGTGGCCATTGACCGCGTCACCAGCGCCGCCACACCGCGTAACATAGAGCGGGTGCCAGCCGGGTCAGTCTTCGCACCGTGCGAGCTGGTCTTCAACATCTTCCAAGCTGCCGATTTTGACCGGTTAAAACTTGTCATGGATGCAATGCAGCTGGTAGAGGACGACTATCTCGGCGGCTCTGGATCCCGGGGCAGCGGTAAAGTCACGTTCAAAGACATCGCAATCACCGCACGCGCAGGAAAAGATTACGGCGAGCGGAAATCTTTTGCGTCCGCATTCCAGAGTGTGCAAGATTTAACCGAGGCCTTCGCAGCAATCAAGAGCTGGGCGCAGGTTTCAATTCCCACTGGTTAACCGATATGCGACTAGAAACCTGGCACATTGAGGGCAACGGGTTTCACTTCGGCATGCACGGGATGGGGCAGGAAGACAGCCGCACCCATCTACCTTCCGACTCACTCTTCGCGGCCATAGTGGCGCGGATTGCCGAACGTTGCACTCCTGGACAAGTGGAGACATTCGTTGCCCCTTTTCAGGAGGGCACGCCGCCTTTCGTTCTTTCCTCAGTTTTCCCGTGCGCGGGTAAGGTGCGTCTCTTCCCAGCGCCGCTGCAACTTCCAAGTGGAAGCCGCGCTGACGACGCCCCCAACCGTAAGAAGCTACAGAAAGTTGCCTGGGTTTCGGAGAAAGTCTTTCGGGAGTTATTGACGGGAACACCCCTGGCGTCAGTGTATCAGGACGCTGGCGAGGAGGGGCGTCTGCACAAGGGGACGGTGCTGGTGAGCGCCGATGAATATCCCCAGCTCCCAGACCAAGTGCACGAGAGCGGGCATATCTGGAAGGTGGAGCGCCGCCCGCGCGTAACCATCGGGCGCGCCGCCATGAATTCACAGCTGTATTTCACAGGCCGCACCGTGTTCAACTCCCAGTGCGGCCTGTGGTTCGCAGTGCGCTGGCTATCAGGACCGGATTTGCTGGTACATGATTGGGCCGGACTACTGGCTGATCTCGGCGACGCAGGTCTCGGCGGCGAGCGCAGCGCCGGATTTGGGGCCAGCACTATCAGCGCAGCTGGCCCAATTGACCTGCCCGACGCGGATGCTCACCTATGGGTGAGCCTTTCCCGTTACCTCCCTGCCGGCGACGAAATGGCAGCTCTAGCCCACGAGCGGGCCGCTTACTCAGTCGAGCGCGTGGCGGGCTGGGTGGGCTCTCCCAATAGTAAGAATGAGCGGCGTCGTGTGGTAACACTGCTCCGCGAGGGTGCGGTGCTGGGTGCCGTCGACAAGCCGGTACCGGGGCAGATCGTGGATGTGCGCCCTTCCTATCCGCCTGCGAACCCAGACCCACTGGGGCACGCGGTCTGGCGCAACGGACAGGCGCTCGCTGTCGGCTATGAAGGAGGGCCAGCATGACGCGATACCATGTGACACTGCGTGTGCTTTCCCCATTACATATTGGCGACGGCAACGAACTGCGGCAGGACTTCGACTTTGTGGTGCACAAGGAGCGCACCTGGCGCCTGGACGAAGACGCTGTGCTGCGGGCAAAAGAAGCGCAGCTGCTGGGCTCGGCAACTGAACAGTATCCACTGCCGGGCAGGTTGTTGAACTCCTCCGATTTCGGCACTGAAGCTCTGTTCCGCTATGTGTTGAGGGGCCAGCCACGATCCAGGAAATCGGACGCACGCGTGAAATCCTGCATCAAAGACGTGCATGACTGCGTTTATGTCCCTGGGTCCTCCCTGAAGGGGGCGATCCGCACAGCACTGGCGTGGACAGGATGGGACGAAGTGAAGCCTCACCTGGACCGGAGTGCAGTAGGGCGTGGACGGAGCTGGGCAGGTCAGCCTCTGGAGCGGAAGCTGTTCGGCCGCAACCCCAACCACGATCTTCTCCGTGCACTTCACGTGTCCGACCTGCACGGGCCTAAGAAAGCCGGCGAAAGGATCACGCTGGTTAATGCCCAGGTGTTGACCCGCAGGAGCGCAGGGTCGCCTATAGAGCTGGAAGCAGTCGCTGGCGATGCTGAATTCCGCGGCACGATAACCGTTGACGAAACCCTTTTCTCGCCGCAGGCCGAGAACAAACTTCACTTTGGGAGCCGTCAGCACTGGCTAAAGGAACTCCCGGCACGAGTACAGCGGCACAGCGCTGCCCGCATCGCAGACCTGGAGAAATGGTACGAGCAGGCCGAAAACGCCTCTGCCGTCGCACGCTTTTACGGAAAACTGACCGGCATAAATTTACCACCTGACAGCGCTTTACTCCAGCTCGGCTGGGGCAGCGGCTGGGACGGCAAGACATTCTGGACGCACTTGCAGCGGGACGCTGAGATGTTTGAAACACTGGTCCGGGATTTCAAACTCCACCGACCCCAGAGGGGCGCCCCCGCGCGCAAGCCAGGCGATCCATTCCCGCGCTCCAGACGCACCGCCATGATAAAGGGGAAAGCAGCCGCTCCGTTTGGATGGTGTCTGCTGACTATGGCACGACGATGAATCTCATAAGTTTCCTGGGACCCACTGACTATTCCAAAACTACATATGTGCTGGGGGACAAAAGGCATTCAACTAAATTCTTCCCGGCTGCGCTGGGGCAATTCATCAAACCCGAGCGAGTATTGATCTTCTGCACACCAACTGTGAAGAGCCACCATAATCTGGTCCAGCTCACTGATGAGTTGCGTGACCAGGGGGTGAAGGCAGAACCAATCGACATTCCAGATGGCCACGACGAGCGTGACCTGTGGCTGATTTTCGACGCATTGACCGAAAATATATCCGAAAATGACACAGTGGTCTTCGACATCACACACTCGTTTCGCTCGTTACCGTTTCTCGCGTTCCTGGCCGTCGCGTATCTGAAGGCTGCAAAACATGTACAGGTGGACGGCATTTTTTACGGCGCTTACGAGGCAAGGGTAGAGGAAAGGAACGAGACCCCGGTTCTTGACCTGACCCCGTTCGCCTCCTTGCTCGACTGGCTTACTGCAACTAGACGCTTTGTGGACACCGGAGACGGAAAAGATTTGTCAGATCTGCTTGAGGCCGGAATGCCTCCAGGCATTCAGAGGAAGGACGATGTATCCGCCAGAAAGTTGGCCAAGCATCTGCAGCGCGCCGCAGATGCCATCAACGGCGTCTCTCAGGCACTCAGCCTGGCAAGACCGATTGAGACTATGGCTTCGGCCGCAGCATTGAAGCAAACGCTCCTTGAGGCAGCCCCCAGCATAGAGGAGCAAGCACGCCCGTTCGCTGTTCTTACTGACAGGGTTATGGAAGAGTACGGTCAATTCGCTATAGGAGATCGGAGCGATGAAACCAGTGCCACACCCGGGGCCACATACATTGACAATCAACTTGATATGATCAACTGGTACCTTTTGCGCAGGCAGACCGTACAAGCAGTTACCCTTTCTCGTGAGTGGCTGGTATCCGTGCTGGCCTTTCAATGGCAGCGAGACATGTACAAGTACAAGGGACAGGGCGGGCGCCAGGAAATCGAGCACGCACTGGGCAACGCCCTCGAGCAGACCAAGCCTTCGCCCAATCCCCGGTACCAACCCAGCGAATGCGACACACTCATCCAGAAGATGCCAGACCAAGTCCGCAGAGATATCGTCGCGGCCTGGGACGTTATCACAAAACTGCGCAACGACATTGCGCATGCGGGAATGATCAAGGAACGCCTGACGGCCGCGCAAATCCAGAAGAAGGCGCACAACGTGTATGCTAAGTTGCGCGGCATCGCAACCCATTTCCTGCCGTCGCATTCAATTGAGCCGTGATCCTGATTAATTGCTCTCACCCTCTGACGCCTGACCAGCATGAGCAGATAGAGCGGCTCACGCACCAATCTGTCGAGCGCGTAATCTCGCTGCCGGACCAGTTCGACCACGGGCTGCCCTTCGCGCCGCAGCTGAGCGAGCTGATGCAGGGCGTTGACCTGAGTGCAGAGCAGTGGCAGACCGAGTCGATCCTCGTCAACCCGCCGTCGCTGAACTTCACAGCGGTAATGCTGCTGGCCGACCTGCACGGGCGCATGGGTTATTTTCCACCAGTCTTGCGGATAAGGCCGGTCAACAAATCGCTCCCGCCGCGCTACGAGGTGGCCGAGATTCTCAATCTGCAAGTGCTGCGGGACGCGGCGCGCGCGCATCGCGGCAACAACGCAGCGCCCATGCGTGAGCACGGGCGCGAGGGCAGGTAGTAGATGGCCGGAAACGCGCCCGACTTGCTCAGCGTGGTGCTTAGCCTGCGCCCAGTGCAGAGGGCGGAAAGCCTGCCCCACGTGGGGACGGCCGCGCAGGCCATCATGCTGCAGGCGCTCCAGCGCCACGACGCCGCTCTGGCGACAGAAGCTCATTCCGAATCCGGCCCGCGCCCCTACACCGTCTCCGGCCTGATCGGTTACTCGCGCCGCGTCGGGGTGGACCCGCAGCGCACGTACGCGCTGCGTCTGACGGCGCTGACTTCCCAAACAGTGCAGGCACTCAGCTCCGCCGCCGGGCCGGGGGGAGACCTGGCTGCCGGAAGCGATATCACGCTGGCGGAACAGGAATTTTCCATCGAGTCGGCCGCCACCAGTGCCGAGGAACACCCGTGGGCGGCTGCTACCAGCTACGAGCACCTGTCGGCGCCCTGGCTCCTGGGGCACGAGCAACCGCCAGCCCGCGTCGAGTTGCACTTCGCCAGCCCGACCACATTCAAGTCCGGCGGACTTCACGTACCGGTGCCGCTGCCGGGCCTCACGTTCGGCAGCCTGCTGGACCGCTGGAACGCCTTCGCGCCGGTGGCGCTGCCAGCGGAGGCACGCCGCTTCGCCGAGAAGTGCCTGGCGATGAGCCGCTACAACCTGCGTAGCCGGGCTGTGCGCATCATGCAGGGCAGCGTGCGCATAGGGGCCGCGGGACGGGCGCGTTACAGCGCCATCAACCGCGACCGCTACTGGCTGTGCGTGGTAAACCTGCTGGCCGATTTCGCCCTCTTTTCCGGGGTGGGGGCTGGGACAACCATGGGCCTGGGCCAGGCGCGGCGCTACAGCGAACCTTAACAAACAAGTCCGGAAGCAAGAAGCCTCAAGTGTGAAGCCTCTTCTGGCTTTCAACTTCATATTACAGAGTAAGGGGTCCAGTCATGCATCCACTATACGTAGTCGAGCAGCAGGCTGTGGTACGAGTCAACAACCGTCGCGTAAGCGTAGAAGCGGATGGGCAGCGGTTGCTGAGCGCTCCCCTGGCGCACGTGAGCGAGGTGATCCTGATGGGAAATGTGGAGATCACCACGCCGGCGATGAAGTCACTTCTGCGCCAGGGTGTGGACGTGGTCTTTCTCTCGCGCAGAGGGCGCTATTACGGGCGCCTCATCGGCCCGGAATCGCCGCATGTTGAGTTGCGCAGGAGGCAATACTCAGTGCAGGGTGACGCTGCATTCTCGACTGCGATCGCGCGCCGCTTTGTGCAGGCAAAGATTGCCCATATGCGAGCACTGCTCGCCCGGCACGGCCGCAAACGGGAGGATGTATCCATAGCGAAACTCGTCAGACGTCTGGATCGGCAGCTGACCCTGTCAGCGGATGCCTCGCATACGGCGAGTCTGATGGGTGTGGAAGGCGCCGCCACGGCGGCCTATTTCCGGGGCCTGCGCAGCCTGGTGGGACAGGAATGGCAGTTCAGCGCCCGCAAGCGACGTCCGCCGCCCGATCCAGTGAACGTCTTGCTCTCGTTCGGGTACACGCTACTCACCCACGCTGCGCGCGGCGCCGTAGAAGCGACGGGCCTAGATCCTCATGCCGGATTCTTGCACGCAGCTGAATACAACCGTCCCAGCCTAGCGTTAGATGTGGTCGAGGAATTCAGGCCGCTGGTGGATGGCGTTGTGCTGTGGTGTTGCAACAGCCGGCAGATTGCGCCAGGCGATTTCACTCCCGGGAGCAGCAAGCGTCCTGTGGTGATGGGGGATACTGCCAAACGAAGGTTCATCGCCGCTTACGAGAAACGGCTGAGCGACAAATTCACCCACCCGCTTTCCGGCGAACGCGTGACGCTACGTCGCTGTCTACTGGCGCAGGCACGGCAGGTGGCCGCCGCTGTCCGCAGCGGACGTCCTGACTTCACACCGATGGGATTTAGGTGAGGGCAGCATGAGAAGCACCGCGTTCTATGTCATTGGTTACGATATTCCCGACGACCGCCGGCGTTACAAGGTGGCGAGGTTCCTGGAACAGGTCGGTACAAGGGTGCAGTACAGCGTCTTCGAGGCCTATTTGGGGCCGGCAACGCTGGAGAAGCTGCGCTCGAAGCTTGAGGGAGTACTGGAAATTGAACTTGACCAGGTGCGCTTCTACCGCCTGTGTGAGCCTTGTCGCCAGACCGTGCAGGTACTCGGCCAGGGCGCAGTCAGCTCGCCGCCAGGCGTAATGATTGTGTGACCGGCCGGGGGGCTGCGCACCCCCAGCGGCGCAGTTCGCTGTTGCGGCACCAGTGCCACGGGGGGTGCGCAGCAGTGTTAACGGTGGGGACAAGAGGTGTCTGACGTGCGGCAAAGGATGTAGAATTGGGACCGAGGTGGAGAGAATCTACCGGGCGAACACCGTTTCTTGTAGTGGAATGGGGGCGGCACTCTCCACACTGTTAACGGGGTGAGAATCAATGAAATGCCCGGAAGGGCATTGAGACGCTGACAGCGAAGAGACCAAAGACGTCCCTTCTATGGGTGCCACAGAACTT
>PVBE010702005.1_pt1 | contig 10445 bp, 5 predicted proteins | sample 1631181 | NCBI WGS metagenome assembly PVBE01 (sample SAMN08397723, study PRJNA350692) | Marine metagenome, whole genome shotgun sequencing project. | isolation source: water | place: Pacific Ocean | collected 2012-04 | reverse complement strand
CTTTCTCAATCTCTGGTTCAACGAACCTCACGCCCCGATCGCGGCGCCTGACAAGATCGTTTCCCAGTATGGCGCGCTCAACGATCAGGCCGCGATCTACAGCGGCACCATCGACAACACCGACCGGGCGATTGGGCGACTCGTTGCCAGACTGGAAAAACTCGGCGAGCTCGACAACACCATCATTATCTACTCCTCCGACAACGGCAGCTACCGGCAGGAGCGTAACGGAGAACTACGTGGCAAAAAAGGGGCGCTATTCGAAGGCGGGCACCGCGTTCCCGGGATCATTTACTGGAAAGGCGGAATTCCCGGCGGTCGCGTCGAGGACGAGCCGGCAGGAGCGGTCGACCTCCTTCCGACCCTCTGCGGATTGATCGGGATCGAAAAACCCGCGAAGGTCCATCTCGACGGCTCCGACCTCGCGCCTCTGCTCACCAGGTCAGGCAACTTCAAGAGGCATCAGCCCCTCTTCTGGATGAGTGCGGGGCCTATGGTCATGAGAGTGGGCGACCACACTCTTTTTGCATCCGTCACTGCGAAATCTCCGATCGACTTTAAAACCGCCGATCGACTCACGGAGCAAATCAAGGAAGTCCTTGGCGATGATCTCGAGAAAGTGCTGGACGGAATGGATGTTAAGGATCTTCGCTCCCGCCTATTTAATCACGGGAGATTAGCCAATCCCAAGGCCGATCGCCTGAAGAACCAACTTCGGGACTTATACTACTTCAACGAAGCGTGGATTCCCGAACTCAAAAAGAGCGGGATCGGCCGTGTTCAACTCTATGACCTATCGAAGGATCTCGGTCAGCAAAACGACATTGCGAAGGAGCGCCCCGAACTCGTCGCCCGAATGAAAAAACAGGCCGCTGCCATCCACCGAAGTGTCATGGCCGAGGCGCCGGATTGGGGTTCGGCTGATGGAACGCCGACGCCTCCCTCTCCCAGCCCAGACACATCGAAGACGCTGAATTCCCCCAATGCGGAGCTTCTTGCCCGGATCGATAAAGGCAACGTGCCGAGAGCATATAGTCCCGGCAAACACCAGGAATACGTGGACCGGCGGATGGCCGGGTTGAGCCAGGCACAACGGGCCAGGATTGGTCAGCTATGGAAAGAGAAGCGGCGGATCGACCCCGACATGTCGAACCGCGGAAAGTCTTTCGTGCGGATCATGGAATACGTGGCCGGAAACCAGGGGGCAAAGTAAGGCAATGAAAATGTGGATTATCATACTCGCCGGACTTCTCACCACTCTGTCTTTGCAGGCGGCGGATTTACCGCGTGAAATCCCACTTTGGGATGATGCGCCGCAGGAGTACGACGTCAAAGAGAAGTTGCGTTCCCACAAGGCACCGAAATCCCCGTCAGGACTGAATCGCGCATACAGTTCCGTTTCATTGCCCACGTACAGTGTTCATGAACCTGAAGAACCAAACGGCATTGGGCTGGTCATATGTCCCGGGGGTGGTTTTCAAGATATCTGGATCGACCGTGAAGGCCATGACCTGGCCATCCGCCTGAGGGAACACGGCATAACTTCCCTGGTTCTGAAATACCGGACACGCTCCGCCGATCTCGGAAAGCCCAACGCATGGAAGAATTACCAGGAGGCCGTACGGGGCGACGCCCGGCAGGCTATTCGGATTCTCAGGAAGAAGGCGGGAGAACTCGGCTTAAAAACCAACCAGATCGGCATCTGCGGATTCTCGGCCGGCGGGCATCTAGCGATCAGTACGGCGCTTGCTCCCGAGCCGTCAGCAGCGAAAACTGACATCAGCGGTCAGCCTGATTTTGCCGGCTTGTTCTACCCGGGTATTCCCAACGAGGTCACGAAATGGATTGAGAACCGCGGGGACATCTGCCCGATGTTCATCATCAATGCGCGCGTGGATAAACTGACGCCCGTGGAGAAGTGTATCGATCTTTACGCGTGCTTGTTAAAGGCCGGCGCCAATGCTGAACTGCATGTGTTCAGCAAGGGCGGTCACGGCTTTGGTCTGGGAGAAGGCCGGGGGAAGACGACTGCACTTTGGCCGGAGAGTTTTGCTGTATGGCTTAGTGAAAGGACACGATGATGCGCTTCTTGGTGCCAACTCTTCTGCTGTTGTGGAGCGGGCTCTCGTCATTACCTGCCGAGGAGCGTCCAAACGTAGTTCTACTGCTGGTTGATGACCTGGGCTGGCAGGACATAGGCTGTTACGGTGGGCCGGTGAAAACACCGGCACTCGACGCGCTGGCGTCGCAGGGGGTGCGCTTCACGGACTTTCATTCCGGCAGTGCTGTTTGTTCGCCTTCGCGGGCCACTTTTCTGACTGGGCGTCAGCACATGCGTACCGGGGTCTATCACGTGCTGCAGGATTCCTCGCACAACGCACATTTACTCGAACGCGAAGTGACGATCGCGGAGGTCCTGAAGCAGGCCGGTTACGCCACCGCCCATTTCGGCAAGTGGCATCTCGGCCTGACATCGGGCAAACACAAGAAGCCGTCTCCGACGGAACACGGGTTTGACTACTGGTTCGGCCTGGCCAACGGTGCCGGTCCGAGCCAGAAGGATCCCGTCAACTTCATCCGCAACGGTAAGCGGGTCGGACCTCTAAAGGGGTACTCCTGTCAGCTCGTAGTGGATGACGCGATCGAATGGTTGAAAGGGCAGCGATCGCCGGACAAGCCGTTCCTGCTGAACATCTGGTTCAACGAACCGCATTCTGTACTGGCTGCCCCGGATGAGATCGTTGCCAAGTACGGCAAGCTGAAAGACCCGGCGGCGCTCTACTCGGGTGCGGTCGAGAACACGGACCGGGCCATCGCGAGCCTGGTAGCGAAGCTGAAGGAGATGGGCGCCCTGGAGAATACGCTGATCATCTACTCGTCCGACAACGGTAGCTACCGTGCAGACCGTAACGGCGCTCTGCGGGGTGCCAAGGGCTCCAATTTCGAGGGCGGCATACGATCTCCCGGTATCTTCTACTGGCCGCGCGGCATCAAGGGAGGACGGATTGAGGAAACGCCGTCCGGGGCCGTTGACCTGCTGCCGACGATTTGCGGACTGGCCGGCATCGACAAACCGAAGGGCGTACATCTCGACGGCGCCGATCTATCGCCTTTGCTGACAGGGAGCGGCAAGTTCAAGCGTTCCCAGCCGCTGTTCTGGTATCTGCCTACCTCTTATCCGGCAGCGATGGTCCGGGATGGTCGCTATACGTTCATGGCGTATCGCGATTACAAGCTGCCGCAGGACCATCGGGCGATGGCAGCCCTGCTGAAGCAGATCGAGGGGATTGTCGGAGAGGACGGTGGAGAAGCAGGCCAAGGCAACCTGCGAAGCCGGGTTTTCAACTCGCAGTTCGACAGCCCGGAGGCAAACCGGCTCCGCATGCAGTATGTCCGGTTGAACACTTTCCAGGAGTCATGGATCCCCCTGATCAAGAGGGGTGGCTTCGATCGCTTTGGCTTGTATGATTTGGACGCAGACCCAGAGCAGAAGAGGGATATCTCCGCAGAGAAGCCTGACGTGGCCGCCCGTCTCAAACGGCAGTTATTGGCCATCACCGACAGCATTATGGCCGACGCGCCCGACTGGTTGGCACGAGGGGAACTAGCATTCGAGAAGGCGCGGCTTGCTGCTCCAGCGGCACCCCTGGCGGATTCGCCGAATGCGGAGTTGCTGGCTCGCATTGACCGCAATGACCTGCCGGAGGGCTATGTTCCCGCGAAACACCAGGAATACGTGGACCGGCGGATGACCGGATTGAGCCAGGCGCAGCGTGCGAGGATCGGTCGACTATGGAAAGAGAAACAGCGCATCGATCCCGGCATGCCGAATCGGGGGAAGTCCTTCGTGAGGATCATGGAGTACGTAACGGAGAACCGAGAATGATTCATCACTCGTTGATAGCCGGCAAGAACTGATGTCAACGGTCAACCTGATTTTGCCCAGGGCAGGCTCCCGCGTATTCCATATGTCCACAAGTCTTAGTCCAGGGATACTTCCTTGCAGTATGCCACATTACAGGAGCCCCACTGGCTGGTAAATGCTCCTTTACCGGCCAATAAGGCCGGGAAAGGAGCATTACCAATCGTAGGGCACTCGACTGGTCACTCGGGGCATGGCTGACTGCGAGAGGGACGGGCGCGTGTACGGGCGCCCTCGTGTGGGCTTTCCAGCTCCCCCGTAGGACGGTGCTCCAGCCAAACGCTATGCGCACACAGAAATAGACTAGGCTCCATTCCCGCTCAGGGCCCTCACTGGACGGGGGCGGGAATGCGTTCGCCGCGCTGCTGGCGGCGCTGGTCTTCGGCATTGAAGGTACCGTAGAAAAGGGCGTTGGCATCCATCCAGGTGACGAGGCGTTCCAGCTCGCTCCCGGAGAGCTTGACTTTCTTGTGGCCTTTCAGGAGCTGCGTCATCAGTGAACTGGCCCGGGCACCGAAGAAACCGGGTATCGTGGCCGGTTCGCCGTTGATCTTTCGGAAGTTGCCGCCCTTCCACTCCGAGTAAGGCACTTTCGTCACGAGAGCGTTGTAGGAGCGGGTAAATACACCTTCGGGCTCACCGGTAAGCACCATCCCTTTCGGCGGGTCCTTGTCCTTGTCCTTGTGGCAACGAACGCAGTGCTTGTCGAGCACGGGTTGCACCAGAATCGGATAGCTCAGTGGGAGCGAGCCGTCCGGGCCGGGAGTGATATCCGACGGCGGCCGCTTAAGCGCCATGGCGCGCGGGGCAGAATCCGGCACCGAATCCGGAGACTCGTGGCAGCCTATACACGACGAGTTCTCGCCCTTTTGAAGATAGGTCAGGCTGCGCATGGTCTGTACCGCCCTGCCCTGTTTGTCCAGGACCTGAAAGAGCAATGGCACACCGGCAGGAGCCTTGAAAAAGGCCGACCCATCCGCTTCGACCGGCACGGTGCCGAGTACCTGTTTGCCGGGCGAGGCGTTCGCGGCACCGACTCGGGGCTGGTTGATGTTCGGGGTCGTCTTCAGCATCACCTGCAGGATGCGCAAGCGGTGGATGCGTTCACCTTCCGCGAGTGGCAACTCGTATCGGCTCTTGTGCACGTCCTGGACGAAGAAGGTTCCTTCGTTCTTATCCGTATTCTCCAGGTTGGACCCCATGACTGGAGGAACAGGTCGGACCCGCAATGGGATCGGCCAGAGACTCCCGATATCCGGGTCTCGGTACAGCAGTTCCTTGTTGCCGAAAGCATCAACGAGATAAATGCCGAACATGTTGGGCTTGTTTGCCTGCGGTTCGCCGATCAGAGGATCGAAACTGTACGCGGCAAGAAAGAACTTCTCCGACAACGGATACGGGCTTCGATAACAATGACCCGGCCACCGTTTCTGCTCTATGGGCACCGGCGGCTGGACCTTGACGCCGACAGGAGCGTGCCAGCGGCCAACCGCAGCCTCGCTTTCCGGGAATAGAACATCGGGCGTAAGCCGCGTCAGCGGCTCAAGTCCATCCGTCCCCCTGGCAGTGTCTACCAGTATGATTGACCCGGCGGTCATCGCGTGATGTGCTCCGGCCGTGGCCATCACTCGTGTTGAACCGGGAACCGCGCGTGCTTCCCAGACACCAACCGGGTTGAAGGTGTTGTTGCCGTAGAATATGCGTACGTCGCTACCATCCGGACGCACTGTCCAGAGCTGCTGGTAGTGAACGGCATGCCGGTCAACGTAATCCCAGCGCGTGTACACAACGCGTCCGTCGTTCAGTACCGAAGGATCCCATTCGTGCGTTTCGTGGAAAGAGATGACGCGCTGGTCCGATCCGTCCGCGTTCATCACGGCCATCGTATAGACGGGACAGGGGCCGCGCCCGCAGCGGTGATACCCGCCGCGCCTGGTCGAAAGAAAGAGAATCTTCCCGCTGGGCAGATAACATGGAGAGAAGTTGTCGTGTGATCCTTCGGTAAGCGCATGCAACCCTTTTCCGTCTGCCTGAATTCTGTAGACCTGGTATACCGGTGTCTTGCCGGCTTTGCTGTCGATCTCGCAAAAGGAGAAGAGAATATCGCGGCCGTCACAGGAGACATCCGGGCGGAGCATGCTGCCGGTCGGCAGGGACTCCGCGAGCTGACGGCACTTCATAGACTTGCCGGGCTCCTCGAGCATGAACAGGCCGCCGCCCGGCCGGGCATGATTGCCCTGGTACTGAGTGAGTTGATGGCTGAACCCACTGGGCACGCGTTTTACAAACAGAACCGGGCCAACCCGGGCCAACGGGTTGCTGAAGCTGAGCCGGCGCCTCGTGGAATGAAGTGAGAGCCAAAGGGTTCTGAAGTGATCCTTATGCCCGGCTTCATCCAGCTCGCGCATGGTTTTCCATTTCACGCATTCCTGTTTCCAGTCCTTGAGAGCAGCTCCCTTATCAACCCCGGCGCGCTCCAGCTCGGCCACGAGCTTGTTCCCGGTCTCTATTGTTCGCACTATTGCCCGCGTCCAGGTAACAGCGGCACGTTCTGTCCCAATACCGTCCTGCATGCGCCAGTCCTGCTCGATCATCGACTGTTGTTCAGATAAAGCAGGTTCCGCAGTAACCTCCGCGGAGAAGAAGACCGCAGCGGACAGGGGCAAGACGTAAGAGATAAACGGAAACAGGCCCTTCATAGCAGTCACATTGTAAGCTGACAGGCCAGTAATGACACTTAGATTCGAGCGTTTTTCGCAGTGGGAGTTTTTGACATTGACAGGATCAGGGATGATTGGAGATGATCCTCCCAAGCCAATGCTCCGGCGGACAAGTTGGGATTGTGTCATGAATTTGAAGGTGCTTCCCGTTGCACAGAGTCAGTTACAACATTCCAACAACAAGACACGGCAAGCACCATCAAATTCCTGCCACAATCCCATCATCTTCAATCATCCCAAATCCTGTCAAAAAACTCCACATCGCAGAATCCTCTCCCTGGGTCCCCTCTTCAGTTTCCGGCTCCGGCGTGCTACTATCATCTGGTTGTTTGCCCTGATTCGTCCAAAGACCGGGAAACAGAGAAGGCAATTCCTACTCAGCCTTACGAAACGGGATTCCCGATTGGAATCCAAATATGGAGGACCGAATGAGATCTGTATTCTGTTTGTCTATCCTGTTTTTCTCGGTGTGGCCGCTGTGCGCGGCGCCGACTCATAAAGATGTGCCCTACGCGACCGAGCATCCAGCCCAGCGCCTGGACGTCTACGTCGCCAAGTCTGATGAAGCGAAACCGGTCATGATCTTCTATCACGGGGGTGGTTGGCGCGCCGGCTCAAAGTCGCGCGTTCCAGGGTTTCTCCGAAGAGCAGTTGAACAGGGATGGCTTTCCGTGGTTGCTGTTGAGTATCGATTTACCAATGTGGCCACCCATCCTGCGCAGGTGAACGATTGCCTGCGCGCCATTCAGTTTATTCGTCACAAAGCAAAGAAATGGAATATTGACGCTGAGCGCATGGGCGCAACCGGTGGTTCCGCGGGCGGTCATTTGAGCATGTACGTGGCCCTGCATGACGACATTGCCAACCCGAATGCAGCCGACCCCGTGGCACAACTGTCGTCCCGCGTCAGCTGCGCGGTTCCGTTTGCGGGTCCAACGGACTGGTCGTTGCTGAAGACAATCGAGCATAAACATCCGGCTTACAGGCAGCTCATTGGCCATACCCCGGGGACTCCCGTAGACGAGATGGACGCCAAGCGAATGACCAACGTCTCTCCGATCTCCCACGTATCCGCCGATGACCCTCCGGTTATGGTAGTCCACGGGGATTCTGACGCCATCGTTCCCTACATACACGCAACAGAAATGGTCGAAGCGCTGAAGGCAGTGCAAGTTGAGACCGAGCTGGTGACACTTAAAGGGGGTGGACACAATGTCGCGGGAGCCGGCCACCGCGAGGCGGTTGAGCGGGCAATACCTTTCATTCGCAAGCACCTGAAGGTTAAGTAGTTTGTGTCTGGGAATAGGATCCCGCTCGGGGCCTCCCAAGTAGAACGGCCCTTATAGCTTGTCCTCAACAGGAGGGTCCCCATGGAGGAACTTCTGAAATATGGAACTGATAACGACTTGAAACTTGATGCTGAATTTCATTATCTAGAGCATCAGGTTCTCTTACGGTTTCAAAAAATAGGAACGTCGCGATCATGAAACTTGGTCTGCTGTTACCAATCCTTGGCTTAGTATTTCTTGCTCCCTCCTCCCACTCGGCGATCTGGAACAAAGCCGAGGCTTTGCCGGTGAGTGACCTGACGCCGGTAAAAGTCCACAAGATCCCGAAACACCAGCCGGTCGAGATCGTCAGACGAGGCCGGCCACTCGCAAAGGTCTTCGTGGCGGAGACACGGCAGACACACAATCTTAACCTGCTCGTGCGTGAGCTCGTGGAGACGATCAAGCTCAGCACAGGCGCCGAGCTCCAAGTGGCAGACGCCATGCCACCGGCCGATCAGCCGACGATCGTTATCGGAGATTGCGCCGATTCGCGCAAGGCCGGTATCAATCCGGAGCTAATCCCGATCGAGGGGTTCGTAGTGAAGACGGCCCCCAACCGTGTCTACCTGGTTGGCAGCACAAAGGCTTTACCGCCGGGGAGCAACGACGGCACGGTCTGGGCCGTGGCAGATTTCCTCGAGCGGTTTGTCGGCGTGCGCTGGTACTGGCCTGTAGACCTGGGTGGGCGGACCGTAATTCAGGCCACCTCGCTTGTCATTCCGCCGGTTCACTACAGCGATCAACCTGTCTTCCGCCTGCGGGGGTATTACCCGCGCGACGGCTGGAAACTTCCGGCGAAGGCACGCGATTCCGACCAGGCGCCGCTTCCCTTTCCGCCGGGCGCCATCCCCGACGGGGTTGCGAGGGTCAACATGCGTACCTACCTGCCACTGGTGCGTGCCGGTTGCAGCTGGCCCTACACGATCAAGGTCCACGAGCCCCAGAACCTCCAGCACCTGCCCAAGACGTTTCGCAAAGAAAACCAGGACATGTTCGCGCTCAAGAAGGATGGCACGCGGAATTTCAGGATGTTCTGTTACAGCTCGCCCAAGACGTTGAAGTACCTTCTGGACGGTTGCCAGCGCGTCTGGGACAACGGTGGTACCGCGTCCTGGGTCACGTCAACCTGCGTCACCGTGTCTCCTGGTGATGAGGCGGTGGCGTGTAGCTGTCCCGATTGTCAGAAAACGTATGTCCGAGGGGGCGGCACGTGGATAGACGGCCCCTCACTGATCATGGCGACGTTTGTCCAGCGCATGTGCGAGGCCGTGAAGAGCCGTTGGCCCGACAAAAAAGTCATCTACCTGCCCTATTGGAACTACGATACGTGCCGTCGGGAAGTGCAATACCCCGACAACCTGGTGGTCATGTCCGCCATGACCACCTATCCAATGCCCCTCAAGGCACAGCGCGAGAATTTCGAGGAAGCGATCCAGCGTCTGCGCGGTTTTCGGGCGCAGGCATGCGTCCCCGTCACCATCTGGGACTACTGTGTTGCCTGGACCTATGGCCCCTACCAGTACCCGCACCTCGTGCGTGATTACTACCAAGCCGTCAAAGGCATCAGTGCCGGGGCTTTCCTTAATGGATTGTGGCTGGGCGAATGGACCAACACGGCCCCGACGATGTACGTGTGGATGAAGGTGCTGTGGAACCCCGATCTGGACGTGGACGCGGTGCTCGACGAGATGTGCCGGCGGCTCTACGGCAAAGCCGGCCCCACGGCGCGCGAACTCATGAAGCTGGAGTGCGACGTTTGGGAGAAGGGAGAGTGGACGAAAAACCGCATCAAGGACCCCGGCGCATGGCCCGTGCCCAGAAGGCTGTTCCCCGTGGTCTTTACACCGGAAGTGGCGCAACGGATGAAGGCGCTTCGTGACAAGGCGCTGGCCGAGCTGGCCGACGACCCGGTTGCTCGGCAGCGCTTCCTCTACTGGACCTGGACGTTCGACGCCTTTCTCCAAGAGGCCGAGGCGATCCATCAGAAGAAGACGCCATGAGAGCGGGGGACCATGATAGAACTACATGGTCTCGGCAATTTGATGAAGTAAACGTTCGGCACGAAAGAACCCAGCCATGAAATCGCTTTCATCTCTCATGATCGTCGGCTTGTTGCTCGCCGCGACCCCGCTCTTTGCGGAAACCGTCAACGTCGAGCCCGGACAAAGCTTGCAGGAGGCCGCGGACAAGCTTCAACCGGGAGACACGCTGCTGCTGGCCGAGGGGACCTACTACCAGGGCCTCGTACTGACGCGAAGCGGAACGGCGGACAAGCCCATCACGATCAAGGCGGCCGCGCCGGGCAAGGTCATCATCACCGGAGCCATGAAAACGACTCCGGAGTTCCAGAAGGTCGAGGGCGACGTCTACAAGACAAAGCCAGGGGCGGTGAAATGGAAAGGAAGCGGGACCGGCAAGGCGTGGGTGATCGCCGACGACCGGAATCTATTCAACTGCCAGAGCATGGAGGAG
>PVBE011150673.1_pt1 | contig 10446 bp, 11 predicted proteins | sample 1631181 | NCBI WGS metagenome assembly PVBE01 (sample SAMN08397723, study PRJNA350692) | Marine metagenome, whole genome shotgun sequencing project. | isolation source: water | place: Pacific Ocean | collected 2012-04 | reverse complement strand
GTACATTGGAAGTGTTGATCGAATCTTGGGATGGTGTGGCCAAGGCCACGACATGAGCGATCACGCCGTTGCTCTGGCGGCGGTACGCAAGGCCCTGTCGAGTCGATCTCCGATCGTGCTCATCCATATGGTGAGTGCTCGAGCACTATTGAGCGGCGACCCGGGTTTACGCGCGATCTATACGGATCGTGGCGGACTGTCGTCGGATGTGGCTAACGCACCAATCGACACGTCTCTCACTCGGCAAGCGGCTATTGTTCTGACTTCCGGTCATCCAAGAACAGTGACGCTTGGACCCGATGGTCGCGAGACGACAAGCCGTGAAGCTTCCTATGTTCGGTTTTTTCTCGACCCTATCGTATCGACGCCCCGACTCCTTATTGTCGGAGCTGGTCATATCGCACAACCCTTAGCCCATTTGTCGTCGATTGTTGGATTTGAAACGGTCGTTGTTGATGAACGAGCAGATTTCGCGAACAGCGATCGATTTCCCACTGCTGATCTGGTGCAAGCGTGTTCGATCGAGACATTTCTCGGTCAATTCGAAGTTGATGACCATACCTTCGTGGTGCTTGTGACCCGTGCACATCAGTTTGATGAAGCCGCTCTACGGATCTTGCTGAAGTCGTCAGCCTCATACATCGGGATGATCGGCAGCCGAAGGCGTGTCCATGTTGTCTACAGAAACTTGTGTAACGAGGGTTTTTCCTCGGATCAGTTCGCGAACGTCTATGCCCCGATTGGTCTAGATATCGGTGCGAAGACGCCAGCTGAGATTGCGCTTGCAATCGTGGCTGAAATCGTTGACGTCCGTCGTCAGGGTCAGGGCCTACATCTTTCGCTCACCGACTTTCGCTTAGACCAGGTCGGACGCAGCTAGCCGAGGGGTTTCAATAACCTTGCGATCGGCCGAGATGTGCAAAGATGAATTGATGTTGCGTTGAAGATGGAGGTTTTCGAATGGCTACTTACGAATGCGCAACGTGTGGTATGTCTGCCAATATCACTTGTGGCCAGTGTGATGATCCTTTGGTTAATGACAGCATCGAGACCGATGACGGTTCGTCAGTACAGGTATCCAGACGTCCAAATGGGCATGGGAAGATCAAGTCTCCGTCATATTGTGGCAATAAGATGGCCTGTTCAGTAGGTTAAGGATTATTCGGTTCTCGCACCGGTAAGGTCTTTGACCTAAGAGCGTTGGTGCCAGAGGAGCACGCGTCATGCCCAAGGCGTACGTGATAGTGCACTACACGTTTCTTGATGCGAAGGCATTCACGTCTGACTACGCATCGAAGGTAGAAGAAACCATTGTGGCATCGGGTGGTCGTTTTCTGGTTCGCGCCACTGAGATCGCGTATGGCGAAGGGGATGCGGGCGCGGACTTACACGTGGTTGTGGAATTCCCTAGCCTTGACGCGGCGTTGGTCTGGAAATCGAGTGATGCGTATCAGGCTATCGAGCAAGCGCGTACAAACAATGCAACGGGTCCGTTCATAATCATTGACGGTGTGTAGATCATGCTAGCCATCTTGCCGTGTTTCGTCGGAGATGGAGTCATGTAATGGCTGCGCTCGCTGTCAACGCCCGGTTTCAAGATAAGCGAAGGTCTCCACGCATGATTTGTATGCTGCAGGGGCTCCGGTGTACATGATGAGTATTAGAGAAGTTTTTTCCTTTCCACCCAGTGTAGACAACCACACAACCCGAACCGTTGCTGGCCTTGTTGTAATTTGGTCGATTGTGACGATTGTTCTCGGTCTTGGGTGGATGGTTCCTTTGCTTGCCGCAGGCTACGCGGCCCGCGTATTTACCGGTGCAACGCTGTGCCTGTCCTCACACTTGTCAAGAAGGGTGATTATTCCCCTGCTCAAGCTTCCTGAGGAGCATGTGAACGGCCCGCCACAGCGTTTTGCACAGATAATTGGGCTTGTTGTTGGCGTCCTTGCTGTATTTCCTAGTCGGTTATGTTTCGCTTTGTTTTATTCTTGTAGGGGTCGTGCTTGAGCTGATGGTGGCGATCTTTGGGTTCTGTGCCCGGTGTTTTCTTTATGCGCAATTCAAGGGATGATCTGATCGGTTTTGCTCGTCGTGTCCCATCACGTCGGCGTGTTCTTGTGTTGGCAGCGGTTTCGCTGCTTTCTACTGGGCTTATAGCCTGTGGTGGCGGGAATGGGAACCAGGCGGCGACCCCGGAGCCGTATGCCTTTCCGGCCTCTAGAGAGAGTCATGGATCCGGAACGGATTTCAACTCGCCGGTGACGTAGCTTTTGGCTTTGATCGTGCCATCGGGCTGAGCAAGACGCCACGTACACTGATTCCTATGACTGCCGCTGAGCGACCGCGCCTCATCGTTCTCGATTCGATGTCGCTTATTCATCGTGCATACCACGCGGTACCGCGCAACTTCGCGACATCAAGTGGCGAGCTTACGAATGCCGTTTTCGGTTTTGCGAATATGGTGCTTCGTATTGTGGGCGAGATCGAGCCCGACTACGCGGTTGCGGCCTTTGATCTTCCGGGCCCGACGTTCCGAGATGAACTTTACGACGAGTACAAGGCGAATCGGGAGGCACCGGACGAGGAGCTCATTCCACAGTTCGGTCGTGTGCGCCAGCTGGTGGCGGCCTTGGGTATACCAATCTTTGAACTGGCGTCGTACGAAGCTGATGACATGCTGGGCACGATCGGGTGCCAGGCTGAAGCTGCAGGATTCGATGTTTGGTTGGTTACTGGCGATCGTGATGCATTTCAGTTGATTACTCCACATATGCGGGTACTCAGCACCAATCCGCGGACGGGCGAGCCGATGGTCTATGACGAGGCGGCAGTAAAGGATCGGTGGGGCATTGAACCAGCACAGGTGATCGACTTCAAAGGACTTTTAGGTGATACCTCGGACAACATTCCTGGTGTAAAGGGGGTAGGCGAGAAGACAGCGGCCCAGCTTCTCTCGAGTTATGTAGACATCGAAGATATTTATGCGAACTTAGATGATCTAAGACCAGCAGTGCGGCGGAGGCTTGACGGGCAAAGGGAAGTGGCCCAGCTCTCGCGTGACTTGGCAACGATTGTGTGTGATGCACCAGTCACCTTCGATCCTAATCGAGCACGTCTCTGGCAAGCGAACACTGAAGCACTGCATAAGCTCCTGGGGGAGTTGCAGTTTCGCAACCTTGCAGAGCGGATGACCTTTCTCGACGAATCGGCGATCAGACCAGATGTCGACATTCCAAATGTTGTTCCGAAGATTGTTGATAACGCCGATGACGCTCAGGATCTTGGTGAGCAACTGATGGTTGCGGATCGGGTTGGGGTGTTCGGATATCTTCGCCCGTCGTTGTGGAGCGTCGAGTTGCTTGGACTTGCTATTGCATGGGATGAGGGCAGTGCGTATGTACCGATCGTGAATGCTCCGGTGGTGCTTGAGGGATTACGCCGCTGGATCGAGCACGAATCGCCGACGAAAGTCACGTTTGATTCAAAGCTCCTATACCGGGCAATGGCCAGCTGCGGTTTTTCTCTCCGCGGAATAGCGGACGATCTTTTTTTGGCGTCATATATCGCGACTCCGAATGCTATTCCTAGATCGTTGGATGATCTTGTGTTTCGGCGTCTTGGCTTTGAACCCACGACTCCGATTCCTGATCCACCGCTGATCGGGGGATTGGAGCATCCAGATCCTCTTGAGGTGGCTGCTCCGATAGCGTTGCGTGCTGTTTTGCTTCTTGATCTCGGTGATGAACTCGGAGATGAACTCAATGATCTCGCGTTAACAAAGTTGTTGCAAGATGTGGAATTGCCGATTGCTCGGATTCTCGGTGATATGGAGCGATATGGGATCACGCTTGACGGTGCGGCATTGTCGGACTTGTCGAAGGCCATGGCTACGGAGATTGGCGAGCTCGCGTTGGCGATATGCGCTGATGTAGGCCACGAATTTAATATCAACTCTCCGAAGCAGCTTGGGTCGGTACTGTTCGAAGAACTGGGGCTTCCGGCTGGACGGAAAACGAAAACGGGCTACTCGACTGCGAGCGGCGTACTCGAAAACCTGGTACATGTGCATCCTGTTGTATCGTGGATTCTTGAATATCGAGCGCTCAGCAAGCTTCAATCCACATACATTGAGGCATTGCCAAAACTCGTGAATCCGATAACCGGTCGTATTCATACGACCTTCAATCAGGCGGGTACAACTACTGGACGTCTCTCGTCGTCGAATCCCAATCTGCAAAATATCCCAATCCGCACCGCGCGTGGACGTGAGATTCGACGCGCGTTTGTGGCGCACGATCCGGATTGGTCGTTGCTTGCGATTGATTATTCGCAGATCGATCTACGAGTGCTGGCACACATCAGCGAAGATCCGACGATGTGCGAAGCTTTTGCTGAGGGACAGGACATTCATACTGCAACGGCAGCACGGCTTCACGATGTGCCCTTATCTAGAGTCACAGACGAGATGCGACGTTTAGCGAAAACGACAAACTTTGGCATCGTCTATGGAATTAGCGCACAAGGCTTGGCCGCACGAACAGAACTGTCGGTCCAAGAGGCAAAGCGATTTATCGAGAATTACTTCTTGACCTACCCGGGTGTGAAAACTTACATGGACGCCACGATTGCGCGGGCTCATGGCTGTGGATATGTCGAAACATTGTTTAATCGGCGTCGATATCTTCCCGAACTGAACTCGCGAGCTTTTCATGAGCGGGCATCTGCTGAACGGATGGCAATCAACATGCCTATCCAAGGTACAACTGCGGATATCATGAAAGTTGCGATGGTCCAGATTGATCAGGCAATCGCAGTACAGGGGCTCCGCGGCCGCATGCTCCTGCAGGTTCATGATGATCTCCTATTCGAGGTCCCGACGGATGAACTCGGGGTTTTCGCCCGACTCGCTTGCCAACAGATGACGGGTGCCGTTGAGCTACAAGTCCCTCTCGTTGTTGATGCAAAGGCCGGTCTGAACTGGCGCGACTTGAAGAGTTTGTAGCCGATCGTTGAGCAAGGTGGAGAATGGATCGTTCTTGTGCAGATGGTCTATAGACACATCTAATATGGCCCTATTGTGTTCAACACGTGCCATACTTATCTATTCCTTTCCATATGCGTCCACGTACATTCGGAAATCCCGTATATCTCGGGTAACTGCGAGCCTTTCAGGGTCGACGAACCGGCTGGTCTGGTCCGGGCGAATTCGGAAACCCTGATGAAGGTGACAATCGTGTACGGTTTTCTTGGGGCTGGAAAGACTACGCTGCTGCGATCACTCGTTCCGCGGCTATCGGCCAGCGAGTCCACGGCTCTGCTGGTCAATGAGTTTGGGGCAGAGGGTGTCGATCAGGTTGTTCTTGCATCTGAGGATGTGACTATTCGAGAATTGGTCGGCGGTTGTGTGTGTTGCGAAGTGCGTGGGGAGCTACTCCTTGCACTTGACCAGATCCGCGAGACGGTTAACCCGGATCGCCTTGTGATTGAGCCTACGGGCCTCGCATCGCCGGAAATGCTGGCGAACGTGTTCGGAGTCCCGACTGTGCAGGCCATCGCTTCGGTGGATTCGATTATTACGGTGCTCGACGCTACTAAATTTGCCTTAGTCAGGGACACCTTGGGCGAATTTTACCCGCGTCAAGTAAGTGAAGCTGACCTGGTACTGATCAACAAGATGGATGTGGCGACCGGGGATCAATTGAGAGAAGCTCAGGTTTGGGTGCGTGGACTCAATCCTGCTGCCACGATGGTCAATACGTCCTTCTGCGACGTTGAACCCGATGTGGTTGTGGCGGCGATCCGTCAAGGTAAGACACGGATACCCTACGGTGGGTTGGAAGATGGTGGGGACGGCGACGCGCACGATGGATTGTCGGAGCTAGGACTCCAACGCGTGGTGCTGGATACATCCAAGATGTTCGGGTTGGTTGTTGAGTCGTTTGTTCGAGCGTTAGCGGATGGGGCTTATGGCGAGGTGGTACGGGCCAAGGGGTTTTTGCCCGCGAGTGAAGGTTCGAGTTTGGTGGATGTCGTTCTCGGGGATTGGGACATTCGGCCGTTCGGTCCGGCACCACTACGCATCGATGTCATTGGACGAAATCTAAGACTTTATGAAATGGAGCAGGAACTTACGCATGGCAGCACAGAGTTCACGCGGGCGACGTAGCCGACAGTCATCGACCGCAAGGTCAAAGACTGCGACGAAAAGCTCAGCCGCTACGTCGGTCACGTTAGACGACAAGGCAATATCCCACCAAGACCACCATCGCATGATTGCGCGCAACACCAATGCGTTGCTTGAGAATTTCGGCGAATTACGGAATCAGATTATGGCGATGGACCGCGACTGCAAACGCGGTGGGGAGAATTCCGATCAGAACGTTTTTCCGTTGCAAAAACAGCTTGAAGACTTTGAGCAACGATTGACAAAGTTCATTGAGGAAATGACACAGGTCGCATTTGAATCCAATCTGAAGATTCGTGGCAACTCCGATCGAATTTCAGCGCTGTGGGATGCGCTGGAGACCGTAGCGGCTGATACCGATGAGGTGAAGCGCCGGCGCGAAGAGATCGAGACACGAGAAGAAGCTCGGCAGGCCGACATTGATCGGCGACTGCAGGAGCTTGCTGGTAAACAAAAACAGAGGGCTCCGGCGAAGGCTCGACCACGGCGATCCGCGGCCCGTAAATCAACACGAAAGGGCACTAATAGTGCGTGAGATTTCTCCTATTCCTGAAAACATTGAGTTTGAGACGAATGGATCGGTTGCATCTGATGACCTGAGCCTCCGATTGCTGGTTGATGAACTAAAGGAAGCGATTGCTGCTGAGCGGCCGGGCGAACGAGGTTTGACGGCTTCTGTTCGTGAGCTCGTGAACGCTCTTGGCGGCCGGTTGTCCGAGCCCGTTGGCGGCGGTCCCAAACTGCGGTTGGGCGTGTTCGTTGATACTGCGAACGTCAGCGATCGTGATCCGGACGACCCAATTAGAATCGATTTCACTAAGCTCCTTGACCACGTGACGGCTGATCGTCGGCTGATTCATGCCCGAGCCTACTGTCCGATCTATGCGGACTTTGCAGGTCGGTTGGAGCACCAACGGTCGGTCGCACCTGTGTGGGGCAAGGGATACGACGTCGTGACAAAGCCAATCAAAGTGTTTTCTGACGGTACACGAAAGGCTGATTTGGACATAGTGTTAGTGATGGATGTAATCCGTCGCGTGCCGACAATGGATGTTGTTGCATTGGTTTCTGGCGATGGTGACTACGTGCCGATGGTCGATTTTCTTCGCGAGCATGGGCTGCGTGTAGAGACTTATTCGTTCGCGGACGCAATTTCTGAGGAGTTACGTGTGTCGGCCAACGACTGGATTGATCTATCGGCTGCCAAGAGGCTGCATGTACGTTCAGGCGGTGCTCGCCGTACTTCCACACGGGCGGGGCGGACACGCGCGGCGGTTAAGTCGTGATCTGGGTTCGGATCGGTCATTGAGCTCGCGCCGACGATACCGCAGGCGTACGGGCGGTGGTCAGACACATCTTTCACCGCTTCAATCGGTTCGTCGTTGGCTGACGCTGGCGCGAGTTTGGTCGGTCTTAGCGGTGCTGGCTGTTCTGGTGATGATTGCTTCACTCATTTTGCCTGCTTTGACCTACGGGTGGTGAGCGATGGGTTTGCCGCGCTCTTCACAGGAGCAGCGACGCCGCAGCCGGTTCAGTTCGTGGCGAATCTGTACGATTGGTGGGACTGATGTCAGCGTTGATGCCAGCTGGCTCATTGTCTTCGTGTTCGTGACTTGGACTACTGCGAACTCGATAATCCCAGCTCGAATGTTCAGTGAAGGGATGAGGACTGGGACTTCCGTCGATGTGTCGTCTTATGGAATCGGGGTTGGGGGATTTATCACCAGCCTGTTGTTCTTTGCTTCGATCTTGGCGCATGAAGCTGCCCACGCTGTGGCAGCAGTGAGATCTGGAATTCCGGTCCGACGCATCCGTCTCTTCATCTTTGGCGGCGTCGCCGAAATCGAGAGTGAACCGGATCGCCCCAGCCAAGAATTCTTCATCACAGTCGTTGGTCCTTTGGCTAGCGCCACACTTGGTGTTCTGTTTATTGCGCTTGCCAACAATCTGCCTGCGGCATCGATACCACGGGTTACGGCGCAGTGGTTGGGCGAGATGAATCTGATATTGGCTGTTTTCAACATGCTTCCCGGATTTCCATTAGATGGTGGGCGCATTCTGCGTTCGATTGTTTGGGCGGCATCGGGAAAATTCCTGCGTGGAACACAGGTTGCTAGCTTCATGGGATCTGTGTTGGGGTTGGCACTAATGGTTTTTGGGTTAGTGCAGGTTACGGTTATTGAAGCGGCCCGGGTGCAGCCGTTTTGGACGATCTTTGTTGGCTGGTTCCTTTGGTCAGCAGCTCGCGATAGTTATCGAGATGCGCAGCGCCGGGAGCGCTTCGTTGGTTTACAGGTTCGCGACATTCTCCGGGCAGAGGCCGGTGCTGTGCCTGATGACGGCAGTGTTCAGGAACTTGTTGACCGTGGGTTGTATCAGGATGGTTTTGGGTTGCGTCCCGTCGTTAGCGCGTCGGGTAGCCTGCTGGGAACGCTGACTAATGACGATGTGGACAAAGTCCCAATGGGTCAGCGTGCACAGACGTTGATCCGTGATATTGCATGTCCCGTCAACGCTTCCATGGTTATTTCTGCCGATGATTCAGTGGAGCACGTGCTTGCGAGAGCCATCCGGATCCGTTGCGGCAGCTTTTTCGTAATAGAGAATGGGCGTTTGATTGGCCGCGTTGACGCTGGCGACTGGCTTAAGTTCTCGCGGACATAGGGACGGGCGCTGAGGAATGCCCCCGATGTCCACTATCATCGGGATAGATCGTTATATACCGCGAGATTCTTCTATTGGATATTCAAGTTAAGACCGGATTGATTGTTGATCTCCAATCGCTGGAGGCGATGTCAAGCCACCACGTGGTGCAAGTGCATTATGGGCGACTGCTGGAACGGCTTATCCGTGATCGACAGCTGGTTCGCGCTGCTGTGTACGGGGCAGTAGATCATGACGATCCGTCGTCTGAGCAGCGACTTGGGAGGATTGCTGGTGAAGGATTTAAAGTTGTCAGCAAGTCTCTACGGCGCCGCGCTGACGGCGTTCGACGCGCGAGCCTGAACGTGAATGTTGCCGTTGACGCACTGGAATTGGCTCCAAATATCGATGTGCTTACGTTGGTCACAGCGGATGCTGATTTTGTTCCTCTTGTTGAGGCTGTTCAGCGTTGTGGCGTACGTGTGGAGGTTGTGATGTCTGGAGAGTTAGCTCCGTCTGGCTTGGCGGAGGTTGCGGATGTCGTCATCGACTTTTCGGCGTTGTTGGCGGATGTACGTCGCCCATCCGAACGCTCCCGAGCGTTGCCACGCGAACGTGGACGGTCTCGGGCACGGATCGAAGGTCCAACGAGGCATTCATCAAGTCATCCGGAATCTGTCGACCGCGATGTTCGGATCGGTGAAGCCGAGCGCACGAAAAGAGAAGAGCGTGGGCGTTCTGAGCCAGAGCGCGAACCTCAGGCGCCTGCACTAAACGAGTCCGGACACCGGACAAGGCTCAAAGTCATGCCAGAAGAGAAGCTGAGCGGGCGTGCTCTGTCCCGGCGGCCCGATGAGGATTGAATGCGAGTAGCAGTCACCGCCACAATTTGGGGTGCGACACCGTTCCGGGAAGTTTCTGATCAAGCGCGTGAAGGTGGATACGCTGGGATCGAGGGTGTGGGTGAATTGGTCGGCAATGCTGTTCTCGCCCGCAAGGTCATTTCCGATGCAGGTTTGGAAGTTGCCAGTGGAAGATTTGTCGCGAATTGGTTTTCAGATCTTTACCGGGAGATAGAACTCGATCAGTTTCGGCGTGCGGCCGAATTTCTTGCTGAAATTGGGGCTGAATGTGTCATCACTTCCTCGCGTCCGGTGCCCGAACGCATTGCAACGGCTGGCCACGTCGTGGGTGAGCGTCAGGATGGTTTGGTGGACTCTCAATGGATCCATTTGGCTGACACACTTGCGAAGGCAGTTCACATTTGCGAACGAGAATTTGACTTGCCGCTGTTCTTCCGCAATCAGCTTGGATCCTACGTCGAGACTGTGGATGAGCTGGAGCAACTGATGAGTCTCACTGATCCTGCTACCTTGCGCTTAGCGCCAGACATCGGATACCTCTTTTATGCAGGTGTGGATCCAGTTCCATTTTTGCGTGCGAACTACGAGCGCATTGGCTATGTGACGTTGAAGGATCTGGATTCCGACTTGCATGAAATATATTTAGGCCGTAAAGCCACGCTACGTGAATTCTGGGACGCTGGAGGATTTGTCGAGCTTGGAGAGGGTGATGTGGATATAGCGGGTGTTGTTGCGCTCTTGAAGGAGCGTGAATTC
>PVBE012367667.1_pt1 | contig 10447 bp, 8 predicted proteins | sample 1631181 | NCBI WGS metagenome assembly PVBE01 (sample SAMN08397723, study PRJNA350692) | Marine metagenome, whole genome shotgun sequencing project. | isolation source: water | place: Pacific Ocean | collected 2012-04 | reverse complement strand
TCATGGCGTTATTTAAGAACTGATTGTTATTCTTTATTTATATTATAAACACAACTCTGTTTTTTATTTTTATCATGTTTAACACCAAAATAGGAAAAATGCTGTCTTTCACAGCGTTATGCATCCTGACAAGAGTGCAAAAGGTACAAAAATTAAAAATTTGCATATAAAATACAAAATAATACCATATGGCAAGGACTCCGAAATATCTGAAATTTATTTTTTTGCAAAAAGGAACTTCCTTGTCAGGTGCCTTAACGTTGGCTATGCCCCTCAGCCACATTTTTTTTAAGGCTTTTATTAAAATCTAGCGAGGTATTCAAAACAAGGGTTTTTCACTAATTTTTAAATGATAAATAAAAAAACATAAAGCCCCTCATCAAAACTCATCTTCTTCCTGCTTGTGCTCTTCTTTCTCCTGCTTCTGCCCTGCTTCTTCTTCTGTGTTTTGTGACATATCTTTTTCTACCACCAAAACCAGTTTTGCTGTTATTAACTGGTACATTATATTTTAGAGGCGTGGTTTTTGGGTAATTCCACTGAGCTATACCCTTAAAAGAGAGGCAAGATGGTTTTCTGGGTTTTGAAGGGATATAGACTCCCTGTCCTATTCAACTAAGCCCTATGTTATCATTAGTTTTCTTATTTTGGTTTCCAACGATCGCCTTGAAAATATTTCTTTTGGGTCAAAATACGCTCTTAGCGCGTTGTGCACACGTAGAAAGGATGGTTATGTCCTCAAAAAATCTTCATAACTAGGTCCAAAGCTGGACAAATATAGTGCTTCCTCCATTTAAATTTAATATTTATTTTTTTAAAGATGTTTTTTATGGACCCGTTTTTTATATTTTAAAAAAATAAAATCTTCACAGAAATGGCAGAAGGCCAACATCTCCAGAAAATCCGAACTGTGGGCAAAGGCAAAGGACACTTTCAAAGCCACGATAAAGGAACCAGCTCAGACGATGATGGCGACATAAAAAAGCTGTCTGGGATGCAGCTTGTATATATGGGCCCAAAAACTCCTAGCTATGTGTCGCAATATGCACTTCTCCCAGTGGAAGGCCCAACCGGAAATGAGGCAGGATACATGATAAAACTCCCGGACACCCAGCTAAGGCCCTTATAGGCCGAGATCAGATTCTAAATAGATTATGTGGGCTCAAATGGGGGGAATGTAACAGGCCGACAACAAACCTCCCGTGTGGAATCACGTTGCGAAATCAACCACCCTGTGTATAATGGTATAATTGAGGTTTAACAAAACCGATGCCTTGCCTATTTGATGACGAAATTATAGGTTCGCTATATAGTTGGCACGGGTTCCTTTGTGACGGTGCGATATCTTCTTGGATGAATCGGTTTATGAGAACGTATTTTTATAAATTCAGTTTAAAAAAATTAGCAATTTTTTGGGTTTAAAAAAAACATATCAAAATAACATATGTGATGGCTTCTTTTTCTCATTTTGGCAGTGTGTTTCAACTGTTCTGCTTGGGGTTGGAGTTTCTTCTTTTCTTCTCTTTCTTTGGACAAGCGGCTTCTTTATATTCGACGTTGTTTTCTGCTTCCTATGGCCAAAAATGGGTTTTTTTTCTTTTCTACAACATCGAGATCGTATATTTTTTTGCATCTTCACCTGCTTGACTATCTACATAATTTATTTTTCCATACGAAGGCGTCCCAACAACTGAGTTCACCTGAACATATCTAGGGGGCGATCCTGGTAAGTTACAGCTTTTCAACAGCTAGAAAAAATACTTTTATCCCAACGGGTCTTCTTTCAGGGCCATCCAATCCAATTGTTGGGGTGACATACACGTATCCATCATCTATTAATAATTCATCCATAGCTCCTTTTTAAGGTTCTCTTCTTGCATCTCTACTACATGTATAAATAGTTCCCTATCCAACTTCCTGAAGAACTATAAAGCTGCTAGCGAACGCGCTATTACCGCCGTCTTTGCAAAGTCAATATACACCTCCTTGTTGACTGTCAACTTACACTCATAATCCGCTTACAGCGCGAGTTCACCAGACTCAGTCTCTTTCACCACCATCTCTCTTTTTCTGCATGTTTCCATAAATTCGATCTTAAAGGCTTCCTTTAATTTCCTTAGCAGCGCTGAACAACAGAAAGGCAACCCTATTCCGTCTTTGAAGGTCTCCTACACAGTCTTTGAAAAGCCTTATTTTCCCACTGTCATGACAAGAAATCCCTCGAAAGCTTTAACAACCATTGTCTACAAGGGGGAACCAGGTTTTTTGACCTCAGCAACTTCAGCCTAGCTCTGCTACTCAACGCTAGACTTGCCCTGCTACTGCCCCTCCTTTTTTATTTCCTATACCTTCTCCAATAACCAGTCTAAGACATGCTTTCTCCCAGGCAGCATTTAAAAAAGCAAATATATTTTTTATTTTATTTAAATTATAAAAGTATTCAAAACCGGGATTTACAGAAATGTATTTAAAACAAGGAAATTTAGCATTAAAAACCGGGTATAATTTAAATTACAATTTAATATTTAAATTGCAATGGAGAACCAAGTCCTTCAGAAGCATTTTTAAAAGAAGCTTGATAAGACTATAGCATTGTTAAATGAGTTCCATAAGGCCATGTCGAAAGGCATCAAAAGGAACGGAGTGTATAGGATAAGCAGCCAGGCCTTTCACAAACACTACACGTTGCATTTGCTTTTTTGTTTAACCCTTTTTAGCACTGTTTTCTATACTTTACAAAAGCATGAAAAGACTTCCTCGGAGTTGCTCTTTAGATGGTATTAAAAAAAGATGACAGAGGCGGTTGAAGCGTACATTTGGGAAAAGCCCTTTAGCGAAAAAGCGGCACACACACAAGTTGATGTGATAGCTCTTCATTATTTAGAAGCAACCGGTGTTCAAAAACTGGTAGGTATGAATATGGTTCAAGAGATTTTGGATACCATGAACATTAAATCGCAGTGTATTTGTGCGTGTCAACCACGGAAATTCTGGTAGGAATACAAGGCCTACCTCCATCATTATTCTAATATACTGAATTATTTAGACAGGTATTATTTGTGCTTTTTGCATTTATATTAAACAAGATATTATCTGCGGCTTTATGGCACATCCATAAAAAAAGAGGGCCTAAAGAAACTATAATAAATGTTGTCAAAAAAGCTATGCATGAAAACAGGTTGTTTGAGGTCGCTTATGAGTCAGTTTGAAATGGAAATTCATTGATTTTCATATATAATATAAAAATTAAACAAAATAAAACTTGTTTGTTTTAAAAAAATAAAAGATCAGCACCATAAACCTACGTCATCCATCAATTCCAGCTGTCTTAAAGCAATTTTATAACTTTGCAGCATCGGTATTTGTCCAAGGTCTCCAGGCGTATTCATCCCTTTTGTAAATAGGGCCATTCTACCCCGATAATGGAAGGAAGCAAGTTTTAGGACTTTTACAAGTCCCCCGGATATTTTAACCTTGGTATGGGGTTGAAATGCGACCCCCAAAACAACTCGTTTAATTCTATTCCTATTCCTTTTTACGAAGCTAATTCATTTTAATTTTTTTAAACGTGTTTTTACCTGTAAACTTCTTTGAGAAGGCCGTTTCCGGAACGAACAATGTCCAGTTTTCCAATAACCAATGTTAGGATATCTACCCGTCGGTATTTTTTTATCAGCTTTTACACTTATAATTTTCAAAATGTGAAAATGGATTTTTTACATCTATTTATGTATTTTCTGCTTTTCGTAATTCTTTCGATGTTATCAAGTCTAAGCAGCATTTCCAAACCCTTGGCTTTTAGCTCGAGTGGAATCTTTTAACATGCAAAATCAATTCCTTATAGACAAAGCACATCTTTTTTAGACAAGTTTTTCTAAACTAAGGAAAATAACGACTGCACCAGTTCGTCTATTTCTTTTAGTTTTCCATGTGATTTCAACCTCGCTTACAATGGCAACTCTAGAAATTCTTATTCTAATTTTTTCCACTCGTTCACAACATAAAACTAGGAGGGGGGGTTGGGGTAGTTGTAGTTGTGTCTGAAATCCATCCATATAATAACGTTTTTTGGGCTGTATTCATACCTAAACTCAACCCTCTTTCCACGCCTGAAAATAAAAATAAAAAAAACCCAGGGTGTACTTCTCACTGAAAAACATTTTTAGGCGAGCCTTGGAAAACCTGCTACCTCGGAATTAAGCCTCTGTTATTCTTTTATACCCATCTATTTCTGTGGAAACGCACAACAGTAGTATTTTTTCAATGATAACATCTATTTTAAGGATGTAAAATAAAAACGTGGAGATGGCAAACCTTATATCCTTCTCCTAGGGGTTGGGGACCTGCTTCTGGACCTGCTTCTACACAAAGCCTTGTTTTTTCCATCCTTGGATGCTTTTTAAGGGTGGTTCATGCCTTATTTTTAAATGCGTTTTAAAAATAAACACTGGTCTAAATTTTAAAATAAACTTTTAAAAGGCTAAGTTTTTATGAATTTGCCTTTAAAATTTGCCCGTCAAAGCTGGAAAAGCATTAAGATAGTAAATATATATTTTTATATTCTTATGAGAAGGCGAAGAGAAAGAACAAGAAGCTCCTCAAAAGAAATGCCAGGTTCTGCTTTTTTTCCGAAGTCTCACGTTAAAAGACGTGCCCTAACAGGGTGCGCATGCACCTAGGCGAGCATTGGCAGCGAAAGCAGTTAGAAGGACCGTTCCAAGAAGACCTCCCAATATCATGTCATAGCTATTTTAACCAGAGACAAGCGATGAGCCTACGAGCCCAGCTCCCCGAGGTAGAACCAGGAGTCGAAAAAAGAAGGACAAGAAAGGAAAAAAGAAGGACAAGAAAGGAAAAAAGAAGAAACCCGTGTTTAAATGGATTCGGTATGCACTGCGTCCTTCAAAAATACTTACTTTTATAGCAGAGATGTCCCTCCACAAAAGCAAGATAAAAAAAGCAGCTCAAGGAGCAGAAGCAGGTCCGGAGGAGCTGGAAGAAGGATGATAAGTCGGTGATTTTTTGTTTTATATATATTTTTAACTGGTTTTATTTCTTTAAACACCTAATTTATACTTCAAATGTTTAAAAACTATTTTAAATTTAAAAACCATTGCAGACAATGAAAAAGCTATTTTTAAAAGTGCCAAACACCCCGCCTTAGCCAGTGCCTGCCTGGCAAGGAAAAAAAAATAGGTTGGAAAGGCACAAAAATAACATTCCTTATGTTAAAACTTTTTGGCATCCACACATTTCAATCTTTTTAGCATACTTCGTTTTTAAGCATATCTTTTAAACCTGGGTTATATCTTTACAAACATGCTCCATTTAACTTTTGTCTAAAAAATGCTTCACCTCAGGATAAAGATGAAGCACAAAACCTGCACTAGTTAGAAAAATAGCTATAGGCCATGCTTCACAACGCCGTTTCTTTTCCACCGCTTTTCAGAGCTCTTGAGGAATTTTTAGAACTATCAATAAAAGAAAAGCATCTTCTACTAAGCCTGAGTTTGCCGAGAAGTCCTGAGATCTCGCTACCAATGCTTTAAAACTTTTGTAGCCACTCTTTAAACTATGCCCTGTCTCTTCCGGTTCGAAAAAAAGTATATAGCCAATGCATAAGGCCGTTAAAAGGAATGTTGGCGTTTCTAGAATAATTTTTTTAAAGACATGGACAGCTGCTAGCTTTTGGCAAATGTTTTTTCGAATTGGAATAAGTAGAAAATGCGTAAAAAGGAGCTCTGCACAAGCGTGATATATGCTATCTACACGCTTGCATAAGTTGTTAACAGCTGGTCGGATACCAGTATTTCTTTGGGGAAGACCATTAAGAACAACAGCTCAAGTTTCTCGTTAGCATCGCAAGACATGTTAAGAAAAGCATGGGTATTTTTCCAGCAGTGTTATTTGTGGATACCACATCTGAAAAAGTCGTTCAGGCGGCCTGCGAAATTGAAAAAAACACCAAAACTAGGTTTCTTTTCAGCGGCCCCAACTTGGCTATGGTTAATCCCATTTCTTTCTTCCACGGCTATCTTAAAAGAAGCATATTCAAGGGCGATCTTTAAAAACGCAGCTCCTTGGTGAAAAAGGTAAAAATGACATTAAACCAGTTATCCTCAAAGGACTATGAGCGCTTCTACTAAGATGCTTTCAAAAACTGTGTGGTTTTGCTACGTGGCTATAGCTGACATGCTCGTTTTAGAACTTTTTTTGAATGAAATTTAAAACACTTTTTTAAAATTAAATTTATAATATTTTGCATTTTTAAATTTTTTAAAATTAAAGCTATAAAGCATTTTTTAAATTTTTATAAAATAAAATAACTGCTCTTTTTAAATATTTGAAACAGACATGAACTACCCCCCCAACTCCAAATAGTCTTTTTTGGCCAGTAACCCATTTATACAGGGTTAAAACGAAGATTGTACAGTAGGTTATATTTAACGCCTACTTTAGCAATATGGGAAATATGTCTAGAATGGGATATAAAGCGAGATTAACACTAAGAAAATGGAGATGTAGGCGCAAAGAACAAAGTTAATTAACACCAAAAGAGAGCTTGACAAATTACAGAAAAGCCAAAGTTAATTTGAAATATTTAGAAAGGACTTTCTGGCAAGTACATGCAACCACCTTGGAAACAACACCCCTATATGAAATATTGAATTTGTATTATGTCATAAAATTTTTCGAATTTGTTTAATACATCACATGTTTTCAATTATCTAGGATCTATTTAAACTTGCCCAAAGGCCTAGAATGTTTTTAAAAGTTCTTCTATAAAACTACTGAATATCACTTTCGGAAAAGCTAAACATGACTTTGGCAATTTCTAAGGCCCATTCTTCTTTGTCTTTTAGGCATTTATCCTTGAGTTTTTGCTTTACACTCGAAAACATGTTTTCTATGGGGCTTAATTCTGGCGAATTGCTTGGAGTCAATAGCATTTAGCATCTATCTTCACAGTTCATTATCTTCATAATTAGGCTGGATTTATGTGCCCATAGGTTGTCTAAGATAAACAGCAGCTGTTTTTATGGGTATTTTTTCTTCATTTCTTCAACAAGACTATCAAAATACCATTAAAACATTTCGTTTTTTGTTCCCCCAGGTTAAAAAAACTATAAAAACTCAACTGCCCTTGTTGAAATTGTTGCAATACATGTTAAATTATGGCTTAATTTTTTCTTAGTTTCAAAAAGCACCGGCGTACCTACCAAACTATATGCATATTTCACAAGGTTTTTTGTTCCAAATCCAACCTCGTCGATAACAAAAATTTCAACTCCTTCACTTTACAGGTTTTAGAGGAAAGCCTAGATGTACGCAATTTTTAACTTCAACTTAGGCCCTACGCTCTATTAAGAATGAGTTATATTTAGACAGGATTTACCTTTGGCCTATACTATGTAATCCTTTTGTAGGAATAGCGAAATTCTCTTCTTTATATTTTATAAATTGTGCTTCTTGAAAAGTTCATATTTGGAAATTTTTGGTTCATCAAGAGCTATTTCTGGGAAACAGAAAGGTTTCTCCGAGTCTAGGAATTTAAAATAGATTCTGAAAAATAGTCCAAGTGCATTTTTTCTACCCTGTCAAATTTTGGTTTTTTTCGTTTCTTTGTAGCCATTTTATGCATCATGTAATCTCTGAACAAACTTAAATAATCGTTGCAAATTGGATGGACAAGTGGATACTATTATGACATCAAAAAACGGGTGTTTTTAAGGTTATTTATTATATTAGCTATTGTTTGATAATCTGTAGTTACCAAGAAATCCTTTATCTTCGCATTTAACTTTTGTGAGGTATACCTGTTAACGTCAAGAACACCCCAGCTTATAATGTCTTCTAAGTCATAGTCCTTATTAAATTTCTCTGTTTCTATTTCCGTGAAGTTCTTCAGTTCAAATGCAACCACAGATGGGGCCTTTGACAGGAAAGGACTCATGTTTTTTGAATATTCCTTGGGCTATTCCATTTGGGGAAAATGGGTTTAAAATTTAAATTTAAAATAAAATCAAAATGATTTGAAATTTAAAAAATAGCATCAGTTTTGTAATACATCTGCGCATCTCAGGGGACACAGGTAGTTATCGCCATAGTCGGAGGCATAGTAGTTTCTTGCGCACCTCTTGTGCGCTTTGTGACGCTTGCATTTGAAATAGTCCGTCGTCTTCTTGTTTTTCAGCGCATTAAAACATATTGGACAGTTTTAATAGTTAAAGGTACTGAGCCCAGCTAGGCCACACGCCTTTGTATTTGTGACCATGGTTTAAAAACCAGCGAAGAGGCCTTGGAATTCGGAAGTCATAATAATTGGCTACTCCTCCATTTCTTCTTTTTCACGTTTCTGTTTTAAGGTATGAACTGCTTTTTAAATGCTCTCAGGTCTAACTGAGTTTATCACATTCAGCAAATATTGCTTTTGAGGAGTTCGGCTTTTGGAATAGACTGGAAAATACCTGTTTATAGCCGAATCTTTGCCAAGCTCATTCCAAATCCTCTTCGAGCTAAGTTCTGGGAAGTTCGGGACTTGGTCAATCCACTTCACTTATGAAACTAAAAGCAGGTGTTTCTTACCTGCTAAAACATCCTATAACCCATATTATTTATTAAAAAAAAACAAATGCAACTTTGCAAAACTCTAAAGTCATGTCTCTGTTTGGCGGACAGTATCGCTTGCACCTATTAATGAAGAAATCCCTCAGGGCCTATCGATTTGGTATGGTTCGAATAAACTAGGACGGAACCATGGAAATAGTTTGGGGCCTTTAGGCCGACTATTAAGAGCGCTATGGAAGCTCAACTTAGCGCTATTAAAGAGAGTTCTAAGAGTTAGACTAATGTGAAGACACTGAGTTAACCGACTGGACCTAAACAAAATCAGCAAATATATATTTAATTACTGAAAAAGACTCTGTTCTTGAGAAGTCATGTGGAATTTGGTCTTGGGGTTGGGCTATGTTGGTGGGTTCTTTTTGCTCCTCTTCCATTTGAACCGGTGTCTTACGACTGGTTTAAGGAGGGCTAATACTCATTTCAGAGGCCTTTTTTGCCCTTGTTTGTTTTTTTCGAGCCTCAATGCGACATGTTCGTTTCGATTGCCTTCTATTTGAAGTGTCCATGTAATTTAAATTTTTCAGTTAAAATTTGAAATTTAAAAAGAACTAAAAATATAAATTTAAAATTAAAAAAGAGGAAAAAAGGGTGGGTACCTTTGTTTTTTGTTTAATTCTGCTTTTAAAGAAAAATGCAAAAATAATGGATATAAATTTTACAAGCGTTTTTAAGCCCATGTCCCGTCTTTCGCACTTCCGCATCGGCATTGTCACAAGGGATGTCACGTCAGGTACCCATCCACATCGGTATAGTCACATGGGATGCCACGTCAGGTACCCATCCACATCGGAATAGTCACATGGGATGCCACGTCAGGAACTATTCGGCGGCATGAGAAAGACACCCCCAGTACAATAGTTTAAAAATAAAAAATCGGTTAAAAAACAGTTAAAAATACATAAAAAATGGATTAAAAAAAGGTAGAACAAAAGACTTTTAAGGAAAGAGTGGTGTCTTTAACCATTGCATAAAAGCTCATGAACGGGCTGGTTACACACTTTTATGATCTTGCCTATAACCAATCCCTAGACAAAGCAGCGCTAACTGGAAATATGTGCTCATATTTCTTTTCAAATGAAATTAAGATGCAGGAGGAGATTAGGAAGCTATTGAATGAGAAAGGCATAGAAAAAAACAGCATCTCAGAACTGCTTACCTTAATGGAAGAAGCCTCATTAAACATGACTCCCCTACTAAAGATATTCTCAAAAGGGGTACTTGGAAAATGTCCATATATATGAGGCCAAATCAATGCATTTATTTTTTTGAAAAAAAAACAAAGCATATTTTTTAAATTTTTTAAAATAACCATTTTAAAATTTAATGGCTTAAAACAAACCCCAAAAAGGCAAAAAATGCTAGTGCAGGCATTTGCAGGACTGTATAGCGTCTTAGAAGTAGTAAAAAGCACGTCTAACAAAGGCATATACAGCTTTAAAAGCCCACACCCAATTGCTAAAAGGGATAAGAACTGGTCTCTAAGCGGGGTTATAGGACGTTGAAGAGAAGCTGTATTACTCCCATGATGGGGAAGTGATTAGCCATGAGGAACACTAGGAGCTGAAGGAGTTTTGGGTATTGGAGAACGGCTAATGAACCCATATTGTGTTTTAAAAAATGTTAAAACCCCATAATATTTACATATAATTCATTTTTAATGTTTTTAAAATTTTAAATGTGTAAAGCACAATTTATAAGAAATACAACGGCATTGCCACATGACACGGCAGGAACCCATCCAAATGCGCCCAGTTTTTTGTCTTATTTCCATTGATATAACACAATTAGAGTTTGTAAGAACTTTGCCAACCCCCCCCCCCAT
>PVBE012305402.1_pt1 | contig 10447 bp, 11 predicted proteins | sample 1631181 | NCBI WGS metagenome assembly PVBE01 (sample SAMN08397723, study PRJNA350692) | Marine metagenome, whole genome shotgun sequencing project. | isolation source: water | place: Pacific Ocean | collected 2012-04 | reverse complement strand
GGTGATGCCCTGCAAAAGCGCGTGACGCCGCTCGCGGAATCCGTGCAGTCAGATATTATTTTGCCCTGTGACGTGACCGATGATGCCAGCATCGAGTCGCTATTCGAGACGATCAAGACACGCTGGGGTAAGCTCGACTTTTTGGTCCACGCCATCGCCTTTTCCGACAAGGACGAGTTGAAGGGCCGTTATCTCGATACGACGGCAGAAAATTTTCAGTCGACGCTCAATATTTCCTGTTTCTCGTTCACCAGCCTGTGCCGCCATGCCGCGCCGCTGATGAGCGATGGCGGCAGCCTCCTCACGCTAACCTATGCCGGGGCCGAGCGGGTGATGCCGCATTATAATGTGATGGGCGTGGCCAAAGCGGCGCTCGAGGCCAGCGTGCGCTACCTCGCCGCTGATCTCGGCGGTGACAAAATCCGCGTCAACGCGATTTCGGCCGGCCCGATCAAGACCCTGGCCGCCTCCGGCATCGGGGATTTCCGCTATATCCTCAAATGGAATGAATTGAATGCGCCCTTGAAGCGCAACGTCACCATTGACGAAGTCGGCGGCGCCGCCGTCTACCTCTTAAGCGATCTCGGCGCCGGGGTAACGGGCGAGATTCACCATGTCGATTGCGGCTATCACATCGTTGGCATGAAGAACCCGGACGCGCCGGACATCTCGGTCGTTTAGAAATGTCTTTCAATAGCTTCGGCCGTCTGTTTCGCGTCACCACCTGGGGCGAAAGCCACGGCCCGGCTATCGGCAGTGTGCTCGATGGCGTGCCGCCGCGCATTCCGCTCAGCGAAGAAGACATCCAGCCCTATCTCGACAAGCGCCGGCCCGGCCAATCGCGCTTCGTCACCCAACGCCAGGAGGCCGACCAGGTCGCCATCCTCTCCGGCACCTTCGATGGCAAGACGACGGGCACGCCGATCGCGCTCGAAATTCAAAATCAGGATGCACGCTCGGGCGATTATGACGACAACCAGGACAAGTTCCGCCCCGGCCATGCCGATTACACTTATCAAGCAAAATACGGCATTCGCGATCATCGCGGCGGCGGGCGGGCGAGCGCACGCGAGACCGCCATGCGCGTCGCCGCCGGCGCGGTGGCGCGAAAGATACTGGGGCCGGGCATCGCCATTCGCGGTGCGCTGATACAACTCGGCGAGAAACAAGTGGAGCGCGCCAATTGGGATTGGGCGGCAACCGGCGACAATCCGTTCTGGTGCCCGGATGCGGCGGTGGTGGCGGAGTGGGAAGATTATCTCGACGGCGTGCGCAAAGCGGGCTCATCGGTTGGCGCGGTAGTCGAAATCGAGGCCGGCGGCGTACCGGCCGGCTGGGGCGCGCCGCATTACGCCAAGCTCGATGCCGATCTCGCGGGCGCGATGATGAGCATCCACGCGGTGAAAGGCGTCGAGATCGGCGCCGGCTTCGCGGCGGCGGCACTGAGCGGCGAAGACAATGGCGATGAAATGCGCAGCCCCGCCGACGGCGGCACGGAATTTCTCTCCAACAATGCCGGCGGCATTCTTGGCGGCATCTCGACCGGCCAGGACATTTGCTTGCGCTTCGCGGTCAAGCCGACAAGCTCGATCCTCACTCCGCGCCAGACAATAAATCTGGCCGGCGAGGAGACGGAAATTTCCACCACGGGGCGGCATGACCCATGTGTCGGCATCCGCGCCGTTCCGGTCGGCGAAGCGATGATGGCCTGCATATTGGCCGATCATTTTCTTCTCCACCGCGCGCAGTGCGGGGCTTAGATGGCACGGGCAAAATCAGACAAGCATAAGGTTCACGCGCTGAAGCTGCCCGATCAGCGCCGCCTCGATCCGGCGATCAAGAAACTGTTCGCCAAATTCATCGACAAGATCGGCTTCGTGCCCAACGTGTTCCGCTCCTACACGCTGCGGCCGGCCAGGCTGGAGCTGTTCCGCAGCTACAATAACGAGCTCATGCTGGGCGATTCCGGCCTGACAAAGCTGGAGCGTGAAATGATCGCGGTGGTGGTCTCCTCGGTCAATCATTGCCACTACTGCCTGGTCGCGCATGGTGCCGCGGTTCGGGTGCTATCGGGCGATGCCCGGCTTGGCGATCAACTGGCCGCCAATTACCGCGCCGCCGATCTACCCGCGCGCCAACGCGCCATGCTCGATTTCGTTTGGAAGCTGAGCGAGACCCCGGCGGCGATAGAAGAAAGCGACCGCACCCTGCTCCGGCGGGCCAAATTCAGCGACGAGGATATTTTCGATATCGCGGAAACCGCCGCCTTCTACAACGCCTCCAACCGCCTCGCCAGCGCCGTCGCCGCCAAACCCAACCCGGAATATTACGATATGGGCCGCTAGCTCAGGAACTTGCGCAACGCCATCACAATGCCTGCCGCGTCCAGTTCGGGCTCGAAATTGGCGCCCATGACATCCGCCACCGTAGCGCTTGGCTGCATCTCCTGGGAGCGCTCGAGATAAGGGCGGAGCACGTCATCTTCCGCCGCCATGAGGAGGATCGGGCAGGTGGCGTTTTTATAGGGCGTGGTGAAATCATAATCCCACACCGCCGCATAGGTTTTGAAGCGGCCCTCATAGGCGCGCACGTGATTCAAGAGCTCACGGTGATGAACTTCGAGATCACCGGTGGCACCGAGCCCGGCAAGATAGCGCCAGGTGGTCATCAGATATTCGCCATCCTCTGTTGGCGAGATCGGTGTAGAAAAATGCTGGCGGAATTCCTCGCGCTCTTCCGCCGTCAGGGGATAGGGGCCGATCAGGATCATGCCCTTGACGGCAGCCGGGTGGCGCGCCGCCAATTCGACGCAAATACCAGCGCCGGTATGGTGGCCCATGGCGTAAAACTCGTTCACGCCCAAAGCGCTCAGTGCTTCAAAAAGCCAGGCGGCATATTGCTCGAAGGCCGGCATTCCCTCAGGGTCGAACGAACCGCCGAAGCCGGGCGTATCGAAGGCATAGACCGGGTTGGCAAGGCCCTCCGCAGCCATGATGCGGTGATAAGAAACGCCAGCGCTCGCCGTCTGATGAAAACAGACGATCGGTACGCCCGTTCCGGCGCGATGGGCAAAGTGAATTTGACCAGCCGAACAATCGACATAGCTTTTCTTGATCATTTTTTCTGTCCTTTCGTTAGGCCTCACGGAGCTGTTCGGCGCGGCTCCGCGCCTCTGCCGCGTCCGATGCCTTGCCCTCGCAGTCAAACGCGTCGGCGAGCAGATTCCAGCTCCGCGCGCTGCCTGGTTTGACGGCAATACGCTCATGCAGCAGCGCCCGGGCGAGGCCATGTTTACCATTCTTCAGCGCTGCCTCAATCAACATTTTGGAAAAAATATCGCGCTGCGCATGGCTGCCGCCGATGTCGCGTACCCGATAGCGCAGTGGCAGCATCAAGCGTATCGAGAGCTCATAATCACCCTGGTATTGGACGCGGATCGCCTGCGCCAGAGCCGCGCCGACCTCGGCCAAGACCTGCTCCTGAGTTGTGCGCCGGGTCGATATGGCGATGTGCATGGATTCGATCATGCGGTCGAGTTTTGCCCCCCGCCCCGCCGCGGCAAGCGCCAGGACAAAGTGTAAATCGGCGAAAACCAGAAGGTGATCGTCAACGCGCTTCTCCGCCTTGTCGGCCAATTCGTCCCAACGCGCGGCGACGGCAACGCCAGCATTCTCAAGACGCCACAACATGGCGACGGCATTGCTGATATCGAGATAATCCTCGGATTGCTCGGCGCGGCACTGTGCCCGCCGGGCGGCTTTCCCGATGTGCTCGAAGCCGCCCAGGCCAAGATATTCGCTTCGGAAATGGCGATCCGCGTCACCAATGACGCGCTACAGATATTTGGCGCCGCCGGCTATTCGCGCGCCCGGCCGCTGGAGCGAATGTGCCGGGACGCGCGCATGTTCACCATCGGCGGCAGCACGGCGCAGGTGCTGCGCACCCAGGTCGCCTCACGCATCCTTGGCCAGCGCCTGCCACAAACCCGCGACGGTTATATAAAAAAATAAAACTGGAATGCTTCATGCATTCCGGCAAGCGCGACTGCGCGCCCGAGTTAATACGAGGTAGCCAAGGGCACGGACGCGCCCGCCCGGCGTTTGAAGGAACATACAAGGGGTCATGTTTATGACCCCTTGTATTAACTGCTGAATCTGCCGGCGAGGAGAAACTCCTTATTGCCTTCGGCGCCGGTGATCGGACTCTCGGTGATACCCAACACATGCCAGCCTTCCTGTTCGCCGAGCCACGCCACTATACTGTCGCAAACCTCAGCATGGACAGCCGGATCGCGCACGATGCCACCTTTGCCGACGCGTTCCCGCCCTGCCTCGAATTGCGGCTTGATCAGCGCCACCAGAAAAGCGCCTGGCGCCGCGAGCGCGAGCGCCGCAGGAAGGACGGTGCGGAGGCCGATGAAACTGGCATCGCAGACCACCGCACCGACCGGCTCGGGCACTTGCTCGGTAGAAAGATGGCGCGCGTTGGTGCGCTCCAGCACAATGACGCGCTCGTCGCGGCGCAGCTTATCGGCAAGCTGGCCATAGCCGACATCGACGGCGTAAATGCGCTTGGCCCCACCCGCCAACAGCACATCGGTAAAGCCGCCGGTCGAGGCACCGACATCGATTGCCGTTATGCCGTTTGCATCGAGCGAGAAATGCTCCAGCGCGTGGGCCAGCTTAACGCCGCCGCGCGAGACCCAGGGGTGCGGCGCCCCGCGCACGCTAAGCGGCGTATCGTGGCTGAGCTTCTGGCCCGGCTTATCCAACTTGCGTTCGCCGAAATAGACCTTGCCGGCCATGGCGAGCGCCGCCGCCTTGGTCCGGTTTTCTACCAAGCAGCGTTCGACGAGCAGATTGTCGAGCCGGATTTTTTCGCGTTTTGCCGTCGGCCTAGACTTTCAATAAGGGCGCGTCAGTTTTTGCGCGCCACGAAATAGCGTGCCACATCGCGCAGCAGATCTGCCTTTTCGCCGAATTGGTCGAGCGTGGCGATGGCTTCATCGACGAGTTGCTCGGCGCGGCTGCGTGCTTCCTCAAGACCGAGTAGGTCGACGAATGTTGCCTTGCCCGCATCGGCATCCTTGCCCACCGCCTTGCCGAGATCGGCCTCCGTTCCTTCAAGATCTAGCAGATCATCGGCGATTTGAAACGCCAGGCCAATGGAATCGGCATAGCGCGTCAAGGCTTCACGTGCCGCACCGCCCTCTTTCGCCAATACGGCGCCGGCCTCGCACGAGAAGCGGAACAGAGCGCCGGTCTTGCCGCGTTGCAGGCGAATCACCGCATCGAGATCGAGCGCGCTGTCTTCCGCGGCCAAATCCATCATCTGCCCGCCGGCCATGCCGAGGCCGCCGGCGGCGACCGCCAATTTATGGGTTATTTCAGCTCTGACAGCCGGGTCGGGATGGCCGTCCGGCGCGGCGGTCAGTTCGAACGCCATGGTGAGTAGTGAATCGCCAGCCAGAATCGCCGTCGCCTCGTCGAATTTCTTGTGGCAGGTCGGCTTGCCGCGGCGCAGATCGTCATCATCCATCGCCGGCAGATCGTCATGCACCAGGGAATAGGTATGCACCATCTCGATCGCGGCGGCGCTCGGCAGCGCCCATTCGAGCGGCACATCGAACAGTGCCGCCGAATTGAGCACAAGAAACGGTCTGAGGCGCTTGCCGCCGGCCATGGTCGAATAGCGCATGGCATCGAACAGCCGGCCATCGGATTCGGCGGAACGAGGAATGTAGTTTTCCAGAGCGGCGTTGACCTTCTCGGCCGAATCCTGCAACGCCTCTTTCAGGTGGCTCACCCCTGCCCTCTCATTGCGGCTCGAGCGGCTCGGCGCTGAGGGTACCGTCCTTATCAATTTTCTCGACCCGGAGCTGGGCCTCGCGCAGCTTGCCCTCGCAATGTTTTTTGAGCGCGATGCCGCGTTCATAGGCATCAATCGAGTCTTCGAGGCTGGTATCGCCCGATTCAAGCTTTTGCACGATATCTTCGAGTTCGCCGAGGGCGGTTTCGAAGTTGATCATGCTGAGGTCGGCGGCTTTTTCTGTCTTGCTCATGATTCGCTGAGAATAATCTCTAGCCCGAAAGAGGGCAAGCGGAGCAAATCAAGCCGCCATCAGGGCGCTGACATGCGCGGTGGCGCTCGACGCCAGGGCGCCAAGGTTATAGCCGCCCTCAAGCGTCGAGACGATACGCCCGCCGCATTTCTCCGCCGCGATGCGGCACAGCTCGGTCGTGATCCAGCTATAGTCATCTTCATAGAGATGCAGCGAGCCCAGCGGATCTTCATGATGCGCATCGAAGCCGGCCGAGATCAGGATCAATTCCGGCGCAAACACTTTGAGCGCCGGAAAAACCTTGCTCTGCATGGCGTCGCGGAACTGGGCCGAGCCCGATTCGGGCGCCAGCGGCGCATTGAAAATATTGCCGACACCGCGTTCGTCAGCTGCACCCGTTCCGGGATAAAGCGGCGACTGATGGGTCGAGGCGAAGAACATATCGCCGTCATGCTCGAACGCCGCCTGGCTGCCGTTGCCGTGGTGGACATCGAAATCGACCACGGCAACGCGGCTGAGACCATGGTGGCGCCGCGCCCGCTCGGCTCCGAGGACAACATTGTTAAACAGGCAAAAGCCCATCGAGCGCCCCGGCTCGGCATGGTGGCCGGGCGGGCGCACGGCACAAAAGGCGTTGTCGCCCTCGCCCGCCATGACCGCATCGACAGCCGCGCACACCGAACCGACAGCGCGCAACGCCGCCTCGCCGGATGCCGGCGACATCACGGTATCGCCTTCTATCGCGACATAACCCTCGCTCGGCATATGCTCAAAAATAAGATCGACCAATTCCGCCTGATGGACCTGCTTCAGCGTCTCGGCATCGCTGAGCGGCGCCTCCAAGCGTTTCAGCCCGGCATAGTCAGGCGCCTCCAGCGCCTCCAAGATGGAGCGAAGGCGCGCCGGCTGCTCCGGATGGCCGGGGCCTGCCTCATGCTCCTGACAAATCGGATGGCTGTAGAATAATGTTGTCGTCACGGAATCCTCCTCTCCGTCAACATAGCACGGCACCGAGCGGCCACCTATCGACAGCGCCCTGCGGGCGCGGCAAACTTGGCCGATGCGCCTTTTCCTGGTTCTTGCCACCATCCTGATTATCACCGCCTGTGCCGGCCCGGAACGCCGCCCGGCGCCCGGCGCGGATGTCTGGGGCAGCCTGGAGACCGGTCTTTACGGTGAGATTGGCGATCTCCAAACCCTCCAGGTAGCGCCGCCCGAGGGCGGCTCTGGCAATTCTGAAATAGAGCGCGTTATCCGCGCTTCGCTCGAACGGCGCGGCTATGACACGGACGGCAAGGCGCCGAACAAACTGCGCTACATGCTGCAAACCGCCGTGACCGATTCGCCGGATGCGGGGCTTGGCGTCCTATTCAGCGGCACGCTCGGCAGCGGCAGCGGCGTCAATGATTTCGGCATCGGCCTCGACTTGCCGCTCTTCGGCGGCGGCGGCGCGGTACGCCGCGTGGCGTTCCTGTTTGAACTTTCCCTGGAAGGGCCGGACGGCGCCCTTCTGTGGCGCGGCCGCGCGGTTGGGCGCACGCATTTGTCCGAAACCGGGCGTATCGCCCGGCCGCTGGCGCCGCTGCTGATCGAGCGCCTCGGGTGCGCCACCCCAGCGCGTGAATTTGCCCGGTAACGAAAAAGTTTAGCTCCCTTATCGAGCACATGCTTCCCGCCGCGCCCTTAAAAGGCCACAATGGGGCATTAACCATGCTCGGGGGCGCAGCGCGCCGCTCTAAGGAGGGAATAATGCTGCCCTATTTTGGCCGAATGTCTGCCGTAACGATATTAGCCACCCTGGTGATTTTCACCTTCGCCGCGGCCCTCACGCCGGCACGCGCGGTGATGCCCGGCGATCAGGTCCCGACCTTGGCGCCGCTGGTTAAACAGACCTCCCCGGCGGTGGTCAATATCGCCACCCAGGGTACGGTCAAAGAGAAGCGCAGCCCGCTTTTCGACGATCCCTTCTTTCGCCGCTTCTTCGGTGAAGGCCCATCGGAGCCGCGCCAGCGGCAAAATCAGAGCGTCGGCTCGGGCGTTATCATCAACGCGGCCAAGGGCTATATTCTGACCAACATCCATGTCGTCGCCAAAGCCGATGAAATTGTCGTCACCCTGACCGACAAACGCCGGCTCAAAGCCGAGCTGATCGGCCATGATCCGGGCACCGACGTCGCCGTTCTCAAGATCGAACCGGACGCCTTAACGGCGATTCCGATGGCCGATTCCGACTACGTCGAGGTTGGCGATTTCGTCATCGCCATCGGCAATCCGTTCGGCCTCGGCCAATCGGTTTCGTCCGGCATCGTCAGCGCGCTCGGCCGCACCGGCCTCGGCATCGAGTCTTACGAAAACTTCATCCAGACCGACGCCTCGATCAATCCGGGCAATTCAGGCGGCGCGCTGGTCAATCTGAAAGGTAAGCTGGTCGGCATCAACACCGCGATCATCGCACCCGGCGGCGGCAATATCGGCATCGGTTTCGCCATACCGATCAACATGGCGCGCCAGATCATGGAACAGATTATCGAGCATGGCGAAGTGCGGCGTGGCCGCATCGGCGTGCAAATTCAGGATCTCACGCCCGAACTGGCGCAGGAATTCGGCGTCCGCCATGACGGCGGCGCCCTGGTCACGCAAGTGATGGCGGACAGCCCGGCTGCCATCGCTGGGCTCGGTGCCGGCGATGTGATCATCTCGGTCAACGGCAGGGAGGTGCATAGTGGCGGCGATCTGCGCACCTTTATCGGCCTGCTTAGGGTCGGCACCAAGGTAAAATTACGTGTTGTGCGCGATAGCAGGGACCTCAATATCACCTTGGAGATCGGTGAAGTCAAGGAAGCGCAGGCGGCGTCCGGCAGTGACGCCCCCAAGCTGAAAGGTGTGGCATTCGGAACGATTCCGCCAAGCTCTCCCTTCTATGGCCGGGTCAAGGGCGTTTATGTCGTCAGCGTGGTGCCAGACTCGCCAGCCTGGAACAAAGGCGTTCGCGAAGGCGACATCATTACCTCGGTCAACCGCAAACCGGTAACCAACCCGGGCGAACTTATGGCGGCCGCAGCGCACGGCGGCGGCTCGCTCCTGCTCAATATTATCAGGCCTGACGGTTCTCTTTTCGTCCTTATCGACTGAGGCGAATTGCAGCTTTCGATAGGAGAGAATAGCCGCAATCCAGGTTGCGGCGGGACCGCCCCGCCGTTAACATCGCGCCTCCATTAGGGTAAAGAAAAACAGCGCCAATTTCAAAAAGAACGTCAGGGCCGCCGGCGAGCTGAAAAGCGCGATAGAGCGGCGGCCGGCAAACTCCGAGGAGATGAAGCGTGGCAGGTTACATGGTTGGCATTGACGTCGGCGGGACATTTACCGACTTCGTCTCCTACGATCCCGAAACCAAGACGGTCGAAGTTTGGAAAAACCCATCCACGCCGAACGATCCGAATGACGGCATTCTCACCGGCCTCGGCAAGTTCGAGGCGCCCGGCGATATCAAAAACCTCCGCCTCGGTACGACCATCGCGACCAACGCGATTTTGGAGCGCAAGGGCGCGACGGTCGGTTACGTCACCACTGAGGGCTTCAAGGATATTCCCTTCATCCAGCGCGGCAACCGGCGCAGCCACTACGACATTACATGGATCAAACCCAAACCGCTGGTCAAACGCCGCCATTGCTATGAAATTTCAGAGCGCGTTATGGCCAATGGCGAGGTCGAAACGCCGCTCGATGAGACCGGCGTGCGCGCCATGGCCAAGCAGATCAAAGAAGAAGGCGAGATCGAGGCACTGTCGGTCAATTTCCTCTTTTCCTATGTCAGGCCCGACCATGAACAACGCGTCAAGCAAATCCTGGCCGAGGAATTGCCCGATATTCCGGTTTCTATTTCCTTTGATGTAATGCCCAAATGGAAGGAATATGAGCGCGCCTCGACGACCATTGCGGATGCCTATGTAAAGCCGATTGTCAGCAACCAGGTACGTAATATCCGCCAGCGCTTCAGCGAAAGCGGCATCACCGACCATATCGTCGTGATCAAATCGAACGGCGGTGAAATGACTCTGGAAGCGGCGGAAAATACGCCGATTCAGATGACCGTTTCCGGCCCGACCGGCGGCGTCATTGCCGGCAAACATATCGCCGGCCTGGTCGGCATCGACCATCTAGTGACTATCGATATGGGCGGCACCTCGACCGACACCTCGACGATTGTCGGCGGGCAGGAGAATTTCACCACCGATTTTGAGATCGAATTCGGTATTCCGATCCAGATTCCGATGATCGATATCCGCACCATCGGTGCCGGCGGCGGCTCGATCGCCTGGATCGACAAGGGTGGCATGCTCAGGGTGGGGCCGGAAAGTGCGGGCGCCGATCCCGGGCCGGCCTGCT
>PVBE012048639.1_pt1 | contig 10447 bp, 3 predicted proteins | sample 1631181 | NCBI WGS metagenome assembly PVBE01 (sample SAMN08397723, study PRJNA350692) | Marine metagenome, whole genome shotgun sequencing project. | isolation source: water | place: Pacific Ocean | collected 2012-04 | reverse complement strand
CGGATACGGCCTCCCTGCGGCTGGAAAATTGCCGGATTCCCAAGGACCACCTGCTGGGCAACCCCGACGTGAAGAAGAAGGGGAGCGGGAAGAAGGGCGATAAGTGCTTCAAGGGTGCGATGGCCACCTTCGACGCCAGCCGCCCGATCGTGGCCGCAATGGCGGTGGGCGTGGGACGTGCCGCCCTGGATCTCGTCAAGGAAGAACTCGCCGAAGGGGGCGTCGTGATCCGTTACGACGCCTCTCCCCGGGATTTGACCGCGATCGAACGCGACCTGATGGAGATGGAGGCCGACCTGCAGGCAGCGAGATTGCTGACCTGGCGGGCCGCCTGGATGATGAACCAGGGCAAACCCAACAACCTCGAGGCCTCCGCCGCCAAGGCCAAGGCGGGTCTCGCGGTCACGCGCATCACCCAGAAGGCCGTCGAACTCCTGGGGCCCGTCGGATACTCGCGCAAGCTATTGGTAGAAAAATGGTTCCGAGATGCCAAGATCAACGATATCTTCGAGGGCACGCAGCAGATCAACCAGCTGATCGTGGCCCGTCGGGTACTCGATTACCCCTCGGCCATGCTCCGCTAGGAGCGGGACGGCCGCAGGATATCGTAGCGACAGAATAAGACTTGGAAGAAGACTCCGGAGCGGACTCCGGAGCAAGGAAAGTCGGCTCCGAAATTCCCCTAGCAGGACGACGAAGGAAGTATTCGAGATGCCCATCAGCGAAGAATTGAGGGAAATTCTGGTCTGCCCGGAATCCAGGCAGAGTGTCTCCAACGCGAGTGCGGATCTCATCGCCCGGTTGAATCAGAAGATCCAGACCGGTGAGTTGCGCAATCGGGGCGGGGAGAAGGTCAGCGACGCCATCGAGGAGGGACTCCTGCGAGAGGACGGTCATGTCTTCTATCGGATCGAGGACGGCATTCCCGTGATGCTGATCGAGGAGTCGATCGAACTCTGAGTTTCACAATCCCGCGCGGGCCCACGATCGTCGGACCTCGCAAGCCATCCGAATGAGAGCAACTGGAGCATGTTCGCGTTGATGACTCCACCCCGGGAGCCACGCCCCAGCATGCCCCCATGGCCGAGCCATCGGGTCATGGCCCGCCGGCTCTTTTCGGGAGCCTTTCTCTCGTGGGGCCTGGCATTGATCCTGGCCGGCGCCCCGCCCGCTCGCGGGGCGCCTCCCGACGAGGGCGAGTGCCCGATCCTCTCGGGGGCTGCCGGGGGCGGCCCCGGGGCCCCGGACGCCGCCCCCCTGCTCATCAAGACCGGCATGCGCGTCGATGCCGAGGGATTGCTCGCATTGCAGAGCCTGCTCCCGCGCGAAGTCTGGCGCCATCGCGAACGTTTCTTCTTCGAGGGCATGCTGATGGAGATCGGCCCCTGTCATCGCCGCTATTCCATCCCGGCCTTCTACCGCAAGGCCACCGAAAAGCATGCGGGAGAAGCTTCTCTCGATGAGGAGGGCAACCTGAAAAACTACCGGGCCGGCACTCCCTTTCCCCAGCAGACGATCGATGCCGAGGATCCCATGGCCGGGGCCCGTTGGGCGTGGAATCTCGAGAAGCGCTTTCGGGGCGCGGGATACGCGGGACGCTTTCGAATCACGGACCTGCCCAGCCGTGTCGGTTCCGTGATGCGCTACCGGGGCGACTTCTTCGCCTTCCAGGCGGCCGGTCGCTCGGATCTTCCAAACGAGCAATACCGCGTTCCCGGTAGCGGGACTCTGCTCTGGAGCAGCGGGGGAGAATTCTCCGAACCCTTCGGCGCCCGGGGACTGGCCTGGCGCCAGTTGCGGGGAAGCCGAAGCGAGAGCCGATGGAGCCGGCCCGACGATATCTTCGTCTACATCCCCAGCCTGCGAAAAGTACGGCGCTCGGCCACGCCCTGGGTCGACGGCGCATTCCTGCCCCGCTTCAGCATCGCGGGGCAGGCCCAGAAATCCGGGGGGGTCGCATTGGGCGGAGGCGGCGCTCCAATCAGCCCGGGCGCCGGGGCCTCGCTGGCCATCTCCGAAGCGGCACGAGCGGGACTGACGGGCCTCTTCCTGCGCCCGAATGCCTACGTGTGGCGGTTGCGTGGGGAACGCACCGTGCTGGCTCCGCTGAACGCCGTAAACCCGGGCTGGCCGATCGTCACGGAACGCAATTACGGCCATAGTGGGCTCTCTGTCGCCGCCGACCGCTGGGATGTCCGACGCGCGATGATCATCGAAGGACGCCTGCGCGAGCCGGGAGAAACGGTCCAGAGCCTGACGATCTACATCGACTACCAGACCCTCCAGCCCCTCTACTGGATCGCGCGAACCCGAAGCCAGCGACTGGTCGAGGTGGGAATCCTGGTTCACCGCTTCAGCGGAGATCTTGGCGATCCGCCCTCCTGGCCCGACGGCAGCCCCGCGGCCATCTTCGAACCCGTGGCGGCGAGTTTCGCCAATACATTGGAGAGCAGCGGCGGCTGGTTGCGCGAATCCTACCAACTCCGCTCCCTGCCCTTCCCACCCGGCAAGGTCAAGAAGATGACCACCACCGACGCCCTCGAACGGGGGCATTGAAGGGAACCGTCGCGCCACGGCCCGGCCGCGAATCTGCCGATCCGATTTCCAGGGCGAATTCCTGGAGAAGTTCTCCCTAGAACGTGTAGAACCAGTCCTCGGGTTTTCCGTGTCGCTTCAATCACTTGGGGGCGGATCTATTGAAACAGGAATGAGACACACTCTTCCCTAGTGTCTTTCACGCCGGCGAGGGATGCTCCTGGGGTTGCCGAATTGGACAGAAGTGGGACACGCGGAAAGTCAAAAAAAGACGCCCCCAGACTGCTGGAATCACAGTCTGGGGGCGCAATCGAGGGCGTTCGCGGACCCGTTCTAGAACGTGTAGCGGAGACTCATGAAGACCTCGTCGCGATCGCGCACCAGGGCCAGGCCCGGATCGCTGCCGTTCATATAGGCATTCGGGCCGGAGCGCGTCGATGCGGGTCCGATCTCGTTCACGGGCATCGTGACGAGATCCTGCTCCCCGGTAAAGATCGAAGCCCCCACCGTGATCGAAAAATTCTCCGAGAAGCGGTAGTTGATCTGGGGAAGTGCGCCGCCTGAACGAGATCGGAAATCCCAGACGAAAACCAGCGTCGGATTCAGGCGATCCTGGAAATAGCCGGTGAAGACCGCGAAGGTCGCCAGGACATTCCAGGGGCCGATGGAGGAGAAGCTGTCGCGATAGCCGCTGCGATATTGGAAGAACCATTGGCTGTTGAAGAAAAGGGTGCGGTTGGCGTTGAGAAAATTGATGAAGGTCGGGCGATCCACCGAAACCGTCAGGTTGAACTCGTCGATCTCGGTATTGAAATCATAGCTATCCGCATCGGCGAAGGGCCTTCCCCCGATCCAGGTGAACTCCATGCTCCAATTTGATTTCGTATAATCCTCCGCGAAATCCATCGAGAAACCCAGCACGTTGCGCCGATCATAGGCGAGGGAAATCTCGCTACCCGACTGCCACTGCATGGTGCGCCGGCCGAAACGACCATTGCCGCCGGCTCGAAGCACGTTGCGCTTCTGGCCCGCCACACCGGAAAGCGCCTGCACGAGTCCGCAATAGTGCGGAGTCACATAGGTGCAACGCTCCCGGCCCAGGGTCTGCTTCTCATCCGACTCCCGCGAGCAATCGATGCGCGTCGGACCGAAGAGTTTCATGACGACCGAATTCTCGTTCTGAATATCCTCCACATGGCGCTGGGTGAATCCCAGGTTCTCGCAATAGGGAATCATCGCCATCAGATCGTTCTCGGTTCCCGTAAAAGCGAAGTCCCACTGCATCGACGAGAGCAGGCCGCCCTCCCCCGACAGATTCCCGAGACGCATCTCCTGGTAATACTGGCCGCTGGGATTTTTCGTCCAATCGTCGCGTCCGCCGTTGGCCTCAGTACCGCAATTCTCGTAGAGCTCGCGGGTGGTCTTATTGGGATCTGTATTCTGACGGGCCGAGTCGCACTCCCGCATCAGCAGATCCGGAAAAATCGTCATGATATTCGGCAGACTCGGATCGCGTTGCAGCCTATTGCTCTCGTCCGCGACCCGCACGGTCTCGAAGATGCCCGCCACGTCATCCGGAATCGGATTCGGCACGTATTCCGGGCCATTCGAAAACGAACCGTGCTGGATCCCTCCGTATCGCCAGCCCGCCACCTGGCGCACGCGATCGGAGGCGGCCTCGAGATTCGCGGGGTCGCGGTTGGGATTCCCGTAGGCGGGGTAGGGGTTATCACAGGCGGAGCCGTTGAGCTCCCCGCGGCAATATGCGGGCGGATCACCCGGATCGACCGGTTCCCCCGGCTCCGCCACGAATTTTCCACCCGCGCATTCCGGGGGAGCATTGACCGTGCCGTCGCAAGCGGGATTCCACATCCACTCCTCGTCGTAGATGTAGCGGGATTCGTAGAGTTCGGGATGCACGAAGCCCCGTACGCTGGCCAGCCCGTCGGTGAACTCTTCGGAGAAGGTCACGAGCATCATCATGAGATTAAAGGAAAGCCCCGCCAACTCGCTGGAAAAGCTCTCCCCCGTAAACGGATGCTCCGCCCCTCCCAGCCAGGCATCGGGCCAGCGCAGGCCATCCGGTGTCGAACTCGGATTTCGAAAAACCTCGGCGCACTCGGGAGGCGGGAGCAATGTTCCGTCCGCCGTACGTTGAAGATAGACCAAGGCGCTTCCCGCCGTACAACCCCTCCAGGTCGGGAAAGTGCTCACCGTCTCATCGGAAAAAAAACGGCCCTCTATGCGCTCGCCATAGTCCAGGATCGTGGGGTTGCCAAAAGGACCGACCGCCGCTGCCCGTTGCGGATAGCTGATGGCCCCCTTATTGTCGTCGACCCCCAGGCGATCGGGATCCCCGTCGACGGTCTGGCGCCAGCCCCCCATGTAGCAATCGGGGTCGTTCTGCATCTGGGTTTCGGGTCGGGAGAGCGTTGGATCGCAATCCGCGAGAGTGGGATTATAGACCCCCCACAGAAGACCCGAACGCTGGGAGCCCACGGCGGCCGCGTAATGGTTGGCAAATTGGGCATTCCCAATCCACTTCTCATCCAGCCGAACGGACGCCGCCTGACCGAGATCCGACAAACCGTAGACCGAGGGGTTGCGGAGGTAGCAATCGTAGTTCCGGGGGTCATTCGGATCGCCCGGAACAGCCGAATTGCCCGTTCCGCAGTCGGTATCGTTCGCCAGCTCGTCCCCGGAGCCGTGGGCGTTGGGATTCCGGCTCCACTGCCGATAGTCCCTGCGCGGCTCGGGCTCGAGGCTCGGATCGAAACGGGAGGCCTTGTAGCTGAAGACCTGGCCGTACCAGTTATTCCCAATATAACCGGCATCGGGATTATTGGGATGCAGCCTGTCGCCCGTCCAACTGTCCAGGGGCTGGTATTGAATCGTCGCCCACTTCTTGCGACAACCCGGCAGCACACCGGCGATGGGATCGGCGGGGCCACCGATGTCGGCCGTCGTGCATTTCGGGCCGCCCAGGCCGAGGATCTCGAAGGTCGCCGTGCCGGGCTGCAGCCCATAGGCGACGTAGTAGCGACGCAGATCCCAACACCTCGCGGAAGCGCGATTGTACAACTCCGTCTCATTAAAGCTTCCATCCATCTTCAGCAGCGAACCGGCCGTGCTGCCGGTGACCCCCGAACAGGGAACGACGGGGCCGTTCGCGTCGGGAAATTGGTCATAGAAGCTCGCCACGAAGGGGTTGGGATCCGCCGAAAGGTCATAGCCATTCAGATTGCCGACCGTGACATAGCCATCCGAGCCCAGCACTGGAAGCAGGCTGTCGGGATCGATGCGAATCAATCGTCCATTGCTTCCAACGACCCGGCCATCCGTCCGATATTCCATGGCCAGGCTGCCATTGTCCATCAGATGGCTGCCGAAATCCCCCGACACCAGACCCGTCAAGCCCAGGCTGGCAAAATCGATGCCCAGGGAATCGCTGCCCACGAAGGCCTGAAGGGCGACGCTGCCCTCGGCCCACATCAGATCCATGCCGTTGGCATCACAGGAGGTGCGGAAATAGGGTCCGCAACCGAGCAATGCCTCTTGCTCGGGCGTCAGGCTGGAGCTGATGAAGGATGCGACATCGAAGTTCTGCCCGGCTCTCGTCACATTTATTTCCAGGCCCCCGCAGAGGTGCAGGCCCTGATTGGAGCCGCGATGCATCGCGCCGCCAATGCAGTTGTAGCTCTCCCCTTCCCGGGAGTAGATCCAGCGATAGGTACTGCGGCCCTGGGCGTCCGTATCGCTCTGCCTCTCGCCATTGGCGTAATCCTGCCAATCCCGACGGATATCGGGGGTGCGAAACGCATCCAGGCCATCGCCGATAGGCGGTCTCTGATTGGACACAGCCGGATCTTCCAACTGCGAGCCACCCGCGTCCTGATGCAACTGAACCAGGGGCATTCCCATGCCATAGGCGAGCAGCGGCCCCTTGCTGAGCAGGCTGTCGGTCGGCGTCGAGCCAAGAAAGGAATTGAAGAGCGGTGCGCCCGAAACGAAGGCCCCGATCAGGAAGGAAATCCGGGGGGCAGCCGATTCGCTGCCAGCCGGCGTCTTCGAGCTGCTGAAGACCGTCAGCGCACAGGCCGAGGGATCGAGATCGCTGAAACCGACCGTCACCGAGCAGACCCAGTTAAAGAGGCTCTGGTTGAGCGGATTGACATCCAATGCATTGCGGGAACTGCCATCGGGGCCCCCGGTATCGTATTCGGCCAGGGTTGGATCGTAGGCATTGGCCCAGAGCAGATGGCCGATAGTCGCCATCTTGCTGCCCTCAAAAATCCGGAAGGGATCGAAGACTACGGGCTGGGCCGCGATCACGTCTCCGGGATTGGCCGCGTATTCGAAAACAATCGTCCCCCCGCCACCCGACGTGAAATTTCCGGCATCGAAATAGCGGTCGAAGCGGGGATCATAAAAGGGGTTGTAGCGGGGATTCGGAACCAGGCGCGCCAGCTCGGGGCCCGCATCGTCCGGATCCCAGGAGACGAATTTCGAGGTATCGAAGATGCGCCGACCCCGTGCCCCCGCCGACGATCCCGCGACGCAATAGGGATGCAGAACTCCATTGACCGTCAGTCGCGAATCACTCGCGCATAGGGCCGCCTGAGGGCCATCGGGCCAGTCGCTGCCGGCCGCCGGCATGCCCAAATTCTCGGGGCTCGAGTAGTAGCGCCGTGGATCATTCGGATTGGCGCGGGCCGAGTCATTGAGCCAGACCCCCGCGCTGGTGGCGAGGGAGTTGTATATATGGGATCTCTGGCGTGTGAGCGGATCCACCCGCATGGGCACCCCGTATTCCGACAGGAAGTCTTCCTGCTCGGCGGGCAATACCAGCTGGGAATTCAGGCTGCCGTCGGTGTTGTAGAGTTCGATGGGGGCCGACTGAACAGCTTGCCCCGGCGGAGGTCGGTGCACGACGGAACCGTCCCAACGACCGGCTCCTATTTGCCAGGACACGACCTCGACCACCTCGTCGTCAGTTGCCGACGAGGTCCCCTTGTCGTCGACCCAGGTTTGGGTCGCATCGAGTCCCATGATCTCGGCTGCGCGTTCCCGAAGCAGATCGGTCCCCTTCGATAGAACGTCGCCATCGAGGGCCGTCAACACCCTCACCTGGCGACTCATCGGACCCGGGGTCAGACAGCCTTCTTCCCCGCTCTGGTCATAGCTGACCCTCGCCAGGGAACCGGTCGGCGCCTGGTTGAAATCCGGCTGACCCGTCCCGTCGTCCACAAATGCGACCCCTCTGCCGGAGGGAGTCGCACAGCCCCGATCCGCGGAGGCCATCTCGGCGGGACTGAACATCGTGAAACGGGGACGGCCCGAGCGCCAGTCCACGTTGCGGTTGTAGGTATGCAGGCGAACGGGATGGGGGAAATCGTCGTAGCCATAGAAATCCGTCAGCGCAAAGCTGAAGCGATCCCAGCGCCACTCGAGCCGGGCCCCGAATTCGATTCCATCCGCATCGTCCCAGGGATCCGGCGGATTCTCGAAGCCCGCCACCCCGATCCCCAACATGCCATGGGCCCAGCTTCCCAGGGTCAGGGCGCAGATCAGATTCACCGCGTAGGGCTCGCCGCAGGATCCAAGATCCGCGGGCTCGAATTGATCGAAATTCATCGCCAATTCGAGGCGCACATCCGAGAGCGGCCCGACTTCGTAGAAAGACCAGACGCCGCGAAGCGCCCACAATCCGATCCGGGATTCCTCCAGGTTGGGCAGGGTCGAGAGTGCCAGGTCCTGGGGATTGAATTGATCCGTCGTACGGAATAATTCCGTCTTGCCCCAGACAATATTCTGCTTGCCGAGGCGAAGCCAGAGGCGACTATCGAACATCTCGATGTCGAAATACGCCTCCTTGAGTTCGCCCTCATCCTGCTGACTGGCACCCCGATTGAAAGCCCGCCGGGTCTCGGAAATGTTGAAGGGGTAGGGAGAGAAAATGCCGTCGGCGAGGGCCCGGCGCAGGGGCGCCGAGGGCGTGAAGCTGCCCCGTGCCTCGTTGGACCGAGCGTTCCGGTCGAATACATAATTGGGCAGGGGCGAGGCTTCCCGCAGGTCGCTGAACTCGCCCGTCGTGGGGTTGATGGTCTCCCAGCGACCCTCCGGCACGGGAAGATCGGGCAATGCTGAATTGGCCTGGGTTTCCTGCAATAGGAAGATGCGACGCTTGCCCGCTTCATCCTCCCGCCAGACGGGAATGGGCCGCATGGGGTTCGCGCCGAAGCCCGAGGCGAGACTCTGGGGAGAGACTCGACTCTGGTCCAGGGGATTGGGGAGATCCGAGAGCGAGGCGTTGGCCTCCACATAGTTCTCGGGAAGCCAGGGTCCCATCAGCAGCAGGGGATGACCGTTCGCACTGCCTCCGATCACGGGCTGGCTGGCGAACCTGAAGTCCTTGAACGCGGCCATCGCAATCAGATAGGGGGCCCCGTCGGTGCCATCATCGACGGGGTTTCCATTCTCGTCTGCAATTCGCCTGTTGCGATCCACATCCCAGAAACGGGGCGCAAGTCCACCGGCCGCATATTTCCCGCTGTCCTCTTGGCAGAAGGCCGTGGACCCCTGGCCCGACGAGCCCCCCTGACAGGCGAGCAGCACCCTGCGATTCAACTCGCCGCCCCCCTCGGGCGTTCCCTCGTAGATCCCCCCGAATCCCGGAACATTCTTGATCGTGTAGGGATTGCGTTCGGCATCGGTGAGGGGGCCTTCGTTGGAAATGAAGATGTTGCCCGCGTAGCTATGCCCCTCGCCGTCATTCAAACGCGCCGGCATGCGCCGGGCGTCATTGCCGTAGAGGTCGACCCCGTTGAGCATCCCGCAGCCGTGGGAGTAAATGCAGTCGTAGCGACCCTCGATGCGAATGAATGCTTCGAGGAGATCCAGGGGGCCGTGGGTATCCCGGACGAATTCGAATTCCAATTCGAGATTGAAGACGTTGTACCATTGAGTCATATCCCATTGATCATTGAAACCGGCGTTCATCGTTCGCAACTGCATCTCGAAGTAGCCGTGCGCCTGGAAGCGACCGTCAACCGCCTCGAAGGCTCCGGCACTCGGCGAGTAAAGACTCGAGATGCACAAGAAACATGCGGCGAGCAGCCCCCCCCACGATCGGCGTACTCGAGATAAAGCGATTGAGTTCATATGACCTCCGGTAGTCTCCGTCCACTGCAGCACAGAAGACAATTCTCGCGCCGGAATCCCCTCGGCGAAAGCCCCCCCGGCAGATATGCGAGCTTGGGCCCGCAAAACGACGCCTGATTTTCCGGCGCCCCCCCCGCCCCGGGGCGACGGAGTTTTGCAGCATGCTTCGATCGCTTCGGGTGGAATTCACACCGATCGAGCAAAGTCGATTCCCTCTGCCATCAACGCTGCCGGTCGACTCGGACCTGGGGCCAGAACCTTATGGGACCAGTTCCACCGGAATCGCCATAATATTCCAGGTAAAAACGCTCTCCTGGCCAGCGCGGCGATGGATCACCTCGCGCACCAATTTTCCCTCGTGCCAGACGTAACGACGCACCTCGTCGTCGTCATCGCTCACCACGTAGAGTTCCCCGCGGCCGTCGCCATCGAGATCCGCGATCACCGATGCGTGCTCGAAGCCACCGGATTTGCGATCTACGGATTCCTTCGCCCACTTCTTCCCGGCCTCCTCGGGGGGCCTCAAGATCCAGACTCCCTGGGATTTGAGGGCCGCCACCAAATCCTTGCGGCCGTCACCATCGAGATCTCCGGCCGTCAGGAAACGGCCCAGGTAGTCGTCGAAAGTGGCGATCACCACGCCTTCGGCGGCGGGGGTATCCGCATCGTAGCGGCGGATTTCCAGCCGGGCCTTGAGCTTCTTGCTGGCCTTGTCAATCTTGCCCTCGACGATGACGTAGAGTTCATCGCG
>PVBE011666545.1_pt1 | contig 10447 bp, 5 predicted proteins | sample 1631181 | NCBI WGS metagenome assembly PVBE01 (sample SAMN08397723, study PRJNA350692) | Marine metagenome, whole genome shotgun sequencing project. | isolation source: water | place: Pacific Ocean | collected 2012-04 | reverse complement strand
TATTCCTTCGCCGTTTGCAGGAAAATCAGCGCCTTGGCCTGCTGGTCGCTGAGTTTCTCATCGCTGATGATCAAGTGCACGGGTTTCCATACGCCCCCCATGCCTTCGGTGTTGCGGACGCGCACGGCCAGCGGATCGTCACCGCGCAGCTTTACATCATTCAAAGGCACAACGAAAGGCGCCAGCCAGATCTCGGACGTCGGCATACCGGTGCTTTTAAGGGAGTGTTCGAAAACCTGCCCGCCGTTGAGGTAAACCCATGCGTCCTCGTCGCAGGCGCTGAAGTGCAGGTACTTGAACGGCCTAGCCCGCCGTGCTTCGGTCAGCGGCAGTGTGGTGCGGTACCAGCCGTAGCCGGGTTCGTTGCCCCAGCCGCCACCGGCGGCGCGTGTGTAGCCCAGCCCCACCTGCACCGATTCCCATTGACTGTCGTCGGCATCCGGTTCGAACCATTTGCCGGACAAGCCCTTGTCTGCAGCTGACGGATTGGGGCCCAGCAATGTTGCCTGATCGATCTCGACCAGCTTGAAACGCCATGGCTCGTCGAGCGTCACGATCTCGATGTTCTCGACGTTGAGGTTGGCGATCGCTTCCTCCGGCGGCAGGTCCTTGTGGCCAAGGTCCTGCAGGGCGATGATGCGACGTGCCATCTCGCGGCGGATCGCGTCGAGGTCGCCCTTGGCCGCGTCGAGGTTCTTGAGCCACTCATGGGTTTCGGCAATCAACGGGTCATCGGGGAAACGCCCGAGCGCTTCGTTCAACGTTGCCAGGAGGGTGGTGAGATAGCGCACGTCATCGACGCCCTCGCGAAAGCCCTCCCAGTGCAACGTGTCGACGACGCCGCCGTCGGTGCGAAAGACCATGCCGAAATACATGGCCTGATTGGCACCGTCGCCGCCGATATGGATATAGGCCCAGTTCATGACGCCGTCGAAGCCCATGCGCCACAGGCCCAGGCCTTCCTGGCGGCGCTGCCACTGCGGCATCACCGGCCGCAGCGTGGTGTAGGTGAAAATTTTGCGGCCAAGCCGATGTATCCCGTCGATCGCCTGGCGGTACTTCTCACGGTCCGCTTCACGTTCAAAGTTGATCAGTTGCGCAAACTCGTCGTTGCGTTGCAGCGATTCGGCGGCGCCAATGCTGTTCTGTTTGGCGAATTGTTCCAGGGGCGTACTGATATCGATGTGCATGACGGGCCGGTGCAGCGTGTCGCCGACGATCTTGAAGAAATCACTGCAGGCGACGAAGACCTTGCCGCCGCCATCGTGGATGGCCTCCATGCTGTCGCGCTCCGAGGCCAGCCACTCGCCCCACGCTTCGTCCTGCGCGGTCCAGTAGAGATCGGGGTATCCTGCCTGTTTGCCCCAGGCCATCACCTTGCGGACTGTTTCAATGCGCTCGGCCTTCTCCTCGTCCGTCAGGGGCCGCGCCACCGGTTCGGCGGCGGCAGTCATCGTGTACAGGGGGACGCCCGGACCGATTCCCGCTTCTTCCCGCACTGCCAGGATTTCCTCCAGGTTACTGTAGTCCAGCGTTCCGTCCGGCCGTTGATGGACGCCGTCGTAGATGTTCGGGTTCGACAGGCCGTGTGCCAGCATGTTCCTGCATTCGGCGATGTATTGCTGCTTGTTGATCCAGGCCAGGTTTGACCATCGCCCGCTGCGCCAGTCCTCCGAGTCGTCGTCAACGAGCCTCACCGGGTAGTAGATCGAGTACTCGAACATCGATGCCTGCAGGTCGAAGGGATAGACCTCGACAGCCAGTTCCAGCGACGTCGGTTCGCTGTTGGCCGGCAGGATACGCACGGTCGTGCGGTAGGTTCCCGGGTCGGTGTGGTCGGGGATGTGCACGGTGATCCAGAATTGTGTGCGATTGTCGATGTCCACCGCCTGCAGCTCCGGTGCGTCACGCAGTTCTCCGCGCGCCACGTTCTTCATCGCCTCCGGATTTTCCGCGGTCGGCGCCGGTTCGATGGCCAGGAAGCCTGGGTCGTGCACCAGCAGCATGGGCATCGCCACGGACGGTCCGGCCGACGAGCGGACGTGGTATTCCTTCACTATGCGTACGTCGACGGCGTCTGCAGGCCACGGTCCGCCGTCGCCCTTGATCGGCTCGACTTCGATGCGTACCGTTTCAAGCGGCTTCGCGGCGGTGACCACGAAAGAGGCCGGCTCGTACTGCCCCTGGCAGCCGGACAGGTTGATCTCCGTAGTTTCCTTGCACACCGCCGGCAGCGGGCCGGCGGGCAGGATCAGGTGGTTCGTCACTGCCGGCTCGACGACATGGACCGTGTAGTCGGCACCGTTACCAATGGCCGTGAGTACGGTTGACATTGCGATGATTCCCAAGGTTTGTTTGTTGAGGATGCACATGATTATCTCCTGCGTTGTTGATCGTTGACGGTTCGACCGGACACGGGTCTGGAAGCGTTACCGGTCCTGGCAACTGAACATCTCGCCCTTTGCCCGGCTGATCCGTGCGTAGGCGGCGATGACATCGAGGTTGTAGCTGTTGAGCGTCGCCAAGGCGCCGAGGTCGCAGCGGTCGCGCACGCCTTCGGCAAAGGCTTCGCAGGCCTTGCGCATCAAGGCCTCCGATTGGCCCAGGTGCTCGATTGCTGCTGAACGTCCGGCGTCGAGACCGTCGAAACTTCCGTTGTCCTGTGCTGCCGCTGCTTCGAGGTCGGCGCTGCGGGCCCGAAACAGATGCGACACGGACCGGCAGTAATAGACGGCGTGACGCGTGTGACGTTCGAGGGCGACCAGGTTGTCCCGGCCGGCGGCCCGGCTCACACGGACGGCCTGGGCCAGGTCGTCGGAGCTTTTTTCATATACTTTTGCGATCTCGTCCAACCGTTTGCTTCTCTCGAGACGGTCCGGTCTGTCCTCCCAGAAGCCGGAAATCCATCCCGGCACCGGGAAAGACACGCAGAAGACCTCGCGGTGCATCTGTTCGGTGATCTTTTCCATACGGTGGAACGCCCGCATGATATGCGGCATGGCACGCTGGCAGCACACCGGTTCGTAGAGGTGCCGGTAGGCCTTGTGCGGAGTCCACCCTTTCTCCCACGCGGTATGGGCGAGATAGTGGAACGTCGGCAACAGGTTCGAGTGCTGCCATTGGCGTGTCTGAAAACCGCGGGCACCGACTTCGCGCACCCCTTCAATGATCTTGTGAACGGATGACCCGGTCAATTGCGGCAGCAACCCGATGTTGTCATCTTCAGCGCTGACCACAACGCTGTACTGGATTGCCTCGGGGTCCTCCTGCTTGAGGGTATCCGTGCGACTGGCAACGTAGAACGGCATGTAGCCGTAGGAGGCGAGGTATCGGCTGCCATGGGGAAAGATGAGCGGTAGAAAACGATGCAGCTCGGCGGACAGGCTGGAAGGTGCGACGGTGGCGCCGCGGCGTGCCTTGCTGAGATCAAGGCCGCGCTCATTGATCAGGTGATCCAGGGCATACAGGATGACGATGTCACCGCGCACCTCGTGCACCGCACGGTCGGCGACCGCTTTCTTGCCCTCGGCATCGCGGGCGGCTTCCGTACCCTCGGCATTGCGGGCGGCTTCCTTCTGCAGGGTTTTCAGCGTCATGACTTTGCTGAGGCCGTATTTCCGGTCGAGAATACGCCAGGCGCGTTCACAGTCGCCGCTCGAGCCGCCGAACTCGGTCGAGGAGAAGAAAAAGGCATCGGCCTCGGAAAAGGCGTCGATATGTGCCTGAAGGTTGGCCAGGACGGCATCCAGGAACACCGGGTTCCTGACGCTCATGCAGCGGCCGGTTTCGGCATCGGGCCCTTCACGCCAGATGCCGTATCGGATACGAGTTATGGTGGTCCGCTTGGTCTTGTGTTGCGGCTTGGTCAGTTCGCGGATGCGCTGGCGTATGGCGGGATCGAAATCGGCCGCCGCACCGGAAACGAGGCATTGCATCCCGCGGTCATGTGCCATACGAAAGACTTTGCGGGCGTAAGCCTGGCCGGCCTTGATGCGCTGGTCGTATGGCCCCTGGCGACGCAGTTGCGGATTGACGAATTCCCCGTGTTTCGCGTCACCGGATGCGGCGAACAGGTGGTACCCGGGGTGGTCGGGCTTGATTTCGGGACGCCACCCGAAGTTCGTCTCAGCCAGTGTTTTTCTGGCGCCGTGGAATCGCAGGTCGATAAACGGGTCGAACGGTCGCACGCAGAACAGGATTCCGTTGTACCTCAGCTTGGCCAGTTGATCGATCAACACCCGGTAGCCCTCGGCGGTCCAGGCACATTCATTGTTGGCAAAGTCATTGTATGTGCGGAACGTACGGATTTTCAGATCCGGTTCGCAGCGGGTCGTTTTTTTGGGGAAAGAGAGTGCTGCCGGCCGATCGGGCAGGATGTCGCCATGCAGTTGGTAGCGGACCCCCCAGCGCTCGACCAGGTCATAAACGCCCCACAGCACGGCAATGGGCGCCCCGCCTTCAATGGCAAACGTGTTGCGGTCGATCCAGCGAAAGACGTAACCCTGGTCGGACAGGCCATCCACCTTGGGGTCCAGTACAACGGTGATGTCCGTCGTTTTTCGCCGGCTCGCGACGAGCCGCGGTCGATGCTTGAAAAGCTGCTTCGTGTATTGCGCCAATTCCTGCGCCGCATGACGCACGAGCCGGTGTGGTTTCGAACCGATAACGATGCGATGGATTTTCATGGGAGGCCCCTGTAGCTGTTTTTGAATGTTGCCGGGAAAGCAGTGAATGATCGATCAGCGTTACACCACAAAGAGTTTCTGCGGCAGCGTATTGAGCCGCTGCAACCCCTCGGTTGTAATGAGGTAGGGGTCTTCGACCTTTTTCGTTTCAACCATGACCACCTGATTCGGTTCGAAGGTTATCTTTTCGCTCCCGTCCCTGAGCAGGCCGGGGAAACGTGCGGTTGCCGTCATGTCGACGTCGCCGTTTTCCGACACCATCGGGCTGCCGCCGATAAGCGGTTCCTCGTGGATCTCCAGGCCGACGCTGTGGATGCACCACCAGTTGACCAGCCCATCCTTTTTCAACCGCTCGTCGCAGGCGGTGTAGGCCTCGATGGTTGTCATTCCTGGCTTCAACTCCTGCACCAGGGTCTGCACAATCCGCCACTCGAACTCGTACAGGTCGGCAATTTCTTTTGGCGGCGTGCCGAGGTAGAACGACCGCTTCCAGTCGGAAACCTACGCCTGGCAGGTGACGATCAGATCGAAGAGCACTTCCTGATCGTCGTTCTCCATGATGATGAACTCCTCGGAAAAACGCTGATCCCGACCGGCGAAGGGGGCCCATTTCTTGGCCAGCGCCCTTTGATAGGTGCAGAAGAAGTCGGCGCCCCGATCCTTGACTACCTGTTCGAACTCGTCCAGCAGCGTGTGTATGGATTTCCCTTCTTCCCAGCCGTCCAGCATCTTCTTGACGCCCGCTTCACAAGCGTCGACGGCGGTCTGGATGAAGCCGATCTGCTTCGGGCTCTTGGCGGCACGGAATTGCCACAGGATCCACTCGCCGTCGACCAGCTCGATGGCGGGCAGTTCGGCGATTATCCAATCCATGATGCCGGCCGGCACAAACCCCATCTCGAAGCCGATCCTGGCGTTCTCCAGGCCGTTCTGCCTGAGCACCCGTGCCAGGGCATCCACCATCGGGCGCTGATCGTAGTACGTTGAATCGGTGTATCGTCCGACCGACGCCTCGATCCAGGGAGCGTTCTCCATTCTTTGATTCAGCCTCGGCGACACTGCCAGGGTCTTTCCGGATGCCAGAAAAACCACGGCGGCGGGGGCCTCGCGGAATCCGATGTCGATAAATATCTTGTTCCAGTCATTGAGGAGAATAGCCGTGGTATGCGGCTCCATGGCCACCAGCGCGTCTATTTGCTCATCCTTCATGATCCGGCGGATCCGGGAGAAGTCTAAACCGTCTATTTCAATTCCATCCATGTTGTCAAGGCATCAATCTGTAATGTTTCGGTTACGGTAATCGGCTCTCCGGCTCGGGGCAGCTCAGCGCTCCACCGGCACGGGCCCTTCCGGAGTGATCCGGATGAGCTGGCACCGTACAAAGGACGGGCGGAACTCGCCCATCGACTCCGGGTACAGGATGAGGACGACATCCGGCTCCACCTCGAGCATCGCTCCGTTGAAGGAAGCGGGGTAATCGATGATTGTCCCCTCGTCCCAGTTGACGCCGCCATCGGTACTGATGTGCACACACACCGCCGGCCCGCGCTTGAGGTTGACGAGATAGCCCGAGCGGGTCGCCACCATCCGCACGCCGCCGGCGCCGGAGAAGGGCGCGTAGCAGGCCATCCGCCAGGTCTTGCCGCCGTCGTCACTGTGGGTCTGCCACATGAATGGTGAATGGAAGGGCCGGGCGAGGGCGACGATTCGCCCTCCGGGCAGCTGGGCCACCGATGTCCCGGCAAAGCCGCCGCACGGGGCGTCGGGCCGGTCGCCGTCGTTCAGCGCGGCGTTGTCCATCGGGACCGGTTCGGACCATGACAGGCCCTGGTCGGTGGAGAGTGTGCAATAGGGCTGGGCAACCTCCGTGCCCCAGGTCCCCCCTCCCTGATTGGGGATGACCTTCTTGAGGTCCAGGTAGCCGTGGAGAATCACCATCATCAAGGTGCCGTCATTGAGCGTAGTATGACCGTAGATCCCGTTCCAGGTCCGGTCCTTCAGGAGATGCTCGTGCCAGTCACCCAACAGTGTGCAGGCAACCGGTTTCGACCAGGTCTGGCCCTTGTCGGTGGAGTCGCTGTAGGACAATTCGAAATCAATCGGGTCGTGGTGCAGCGCGCGAACCTGCCCCGGCCCAACGTTGATCCACCTCCCTGGAATCTCGTCCTTGACAGTCCCGTGTGGCGACCATGTCCGGCCGTTGTCTTGCGACAGGAACAGGCAGAGCGCCCGGTTCTCCAACTCGTCGGGTGGTGTGCCGTAGGTCGCATCGCTTCCTTCCTTGCAGATCGGCATTGCCAGGAGTATTTCGTTGTCGGACAGCTTGATCATCTTGCCGCCCTGCGGATCCTGCAGATCGCCCTGGTCGGTGTCCGGCACGGGCAGGAACCACGGCTTGCCGCGGTGGTCTCCTGTCGGCCATTCCGGCCCGGCCGCCGGCGTGCCGTCGATCTTCAGGTCGCGCACGATGTACTTGGCAAAACCCGTGAGCCCCGCGCAGCCCGGACCGTAGGTGTCGTCCGTGACGCCCGGTCCCTTGACGCCGTCGACCCACATCTGGATGCGGTTGCCGCGGCGCTCGACCTTGAGTTTGAGCCAGGCATTCCAGTGACACACGACGTTGGGCATCAACTGCATTTTCAAAATGCGCAGGTACCCGCTGCCGTCGGCCTTGCAGATGCAGGCCCAGAACCCCCGGCCGCGCCACAGCTGCCCCCAGCGCGGGATCTGCACGGTGTAGTAGTGCCCGCTGTCGCGGGCGCCGAGGATGACTCCGAAGTTGCCCTCGGGCGCCATCTGAAAATTGCATTCGATCGTTTCGTCGCTCAGGCAGCGGTCGGCGGCGATGGCCATCGTGTGACCCCATTCCAGGGCAGTGCCGCCGGTGGACACCGCATCCCGGCGCGGCGGGCGGATTTCGCCGAGGTCCGGCAGGAACTGCCAGCTATCGGAGAAGGTGATGGATGCGAGCAGTGAGTCCCTGGCCGTCATCACGCCGGCTTTCAGGATCCAGCTCGCCTGCCCGCTGATCAGCCAGACACCCAGCAAATGTCTGCCCGCAGAGAGACGAGTAGTGAAGGTATGATCGGTGCTGCTCGGCGGGTGTGCCCCGTTGCCGTTTTCCACCGTATCGCAGACCGATTCACCGTCGATCCACCACTGCATCCAGTAGTCTGAGCCGGCACCTACGGTGATCTCAATCTCCTCGCTCACCTCGAGCTCGGCGAAGGCATAGGCCTGCTGCCCCGAACGACCTGCCAGGTCCTGAAAGAAAACGGTCTCGAAGCGGCCGAAATCCTTGCCCAGGTCCAGGGTGTCCCCATCGAAGTCGAACTCCTGCGCCTCGAACGTATCGTGGCCGATTTCCAGGGTGTCGGGTACCGTCTTCTGGCTCTGCACGACGGCGGTTGCGTCCGGGGCGCCCGCCACCCTTTCAGCGTTGGTGAACAGATGCGTTTCAAGCGGTCCGAACAGGCGCCAGCGGGTGGGGAGAATCACCGCCGGTGCCTCGCTTTCCGGCAGGCGCGTCTCGCTGCCTGTTGCGTCGACGAAATCCCAGAGCTCGTTGCCGATTTTGGTCAGATCCATTTTTAAGCTACCGATTTGTGCGTCGGTTGTTCGACATGTTCCCTCAGCATTGGTCTGGAATCATTGTACGTCTTCATCTTGCGTGAGGCGTTCATCTTCTGAGACCCTGGCACGCCTGTGCTTGGAAACCCCGACAGCATACCACCAGTGCGAGTGGATTCCAGTGCTCCTGCCAGGTTCTCACGAAAGACGGCGGCGGCAACGTCCGGGTGGCTGCCGGCATTCAGTTTTATGACCTGGTCGGTGAAGTTCTGCAAACGCCGATTCTGCACTCGCATCATGAACGGCGAAGCCATGGGCGGGACCTTGAAACCCGTCCATTTAGTGGTCAGTGACCAGGAACTGAACCGTCAGCAGGTCGCCGCCATAGTGGGGGGACAGGAGTGGCCGAGTGAATGGTGAAGCGCTGCCCGGCGACGTTTCGGCCGCGCCGTTTTGCCTGCCCCAGCACCTTCAAAAACTCACTGCCTCGTGATCGGCCTTTTCCCCGATGAAGAGTGTGGCGGGTAGGGGAGGCAGGCGTTTTACGGGAGTTCAAGCGATGCGACTGCCGCGGCAATGTCGACGTCCTGCCGGCGGCGTTCAACAAAGTAGCTCACCTGCTTGTAACCGGTTGCCGTGAGCAATTCGAGCGCTTCGCCGAACCGGTCACCAACGCGTACCGGCTGGTGCGAGTCGGAGGCGACGACGACCGGGATGTCGCGCTGCCGCATCTCGGCCAGCATTTCCGGGCCGGGGTTCATTTCCGGAATCGTCTTGTACTGTCCCGAGGTGTTCAATTCCATCGCCACCCCGGTCGCTGCTATGCGATCGAGACACGGCCGGATGTGCTGCATGGCAGCGCCCACGTCCCACTGCTGCGGGATCGTGTTCTTGACCATGTCCGGATGTGAGATGCAGTCAAACTCGCCGGTCTCCGCCGCCATGGCCAGGTGCTCGAAGTAATGTTCCTGGATCACCACGTGGCTGTCACCGGCATAGCGCTCGGAGTACTCGGTCATCTGTGGGTGCACCGAGCCGAGAACGTACTGGAAGTCCGCCATACTGTGCAACTCGTGGAGCCACGGTTCCATGCCGGGGACGTAATCGCTCTCAATTCCCAGGCGCACGTCAAGGCGGTCGGCCCATGCCTCGGCGGTGTCATGCACGATCGCCACGTATCCATCCAGTTCCGAGATCTCCATGCGGACACCGGTACTGTAGCCACTGGGAATTGGATTGTGGCAGGTGAAGATGATCCCCTTCAGACCCGCGGCGTAGCCATATTCGGCATACTCCCCGGGTTCGCCGTCGGCGTGCCTGCACAGCGGTGTGTGTAAATGTGAATCGTAATAGATCGGTTCCGGCATGAAGTTCCCCTGGTTCGCTGATTTGCAACCTTGTTCATTCAATCTTTCAACGGCAGCGTTCCGTCCGCAGTGATGCGGATCAACTGTGCCCGCGTGAATGACCGCCGTATTTCACCCATGGACTCGGGGTAGACAACCAGCACGACATCCGGTTCGACCTCGAGGATCTGGCCGTTGAACGAGGCATGGTAATCGATGATCGTGCCCTGGTCCCAGTTCATGCCGCCGTCCGTGCTGATATGCAGGGACACGGCCGGTCCGCGCTTGACGCTGACGAGATAACCGGACTGCGTGCATAACAGTTGCGGCCCGCCGGCGCCAGAGAAGGGTTCGTAGGTCACGACTCGCCAGGACCGGCCGCCGTCGTCGCTGTGGGTGCGCCACATGTAGGGCGCTGCGAACGGCCTGGCATGTGCCACGATACGACCGCTCGGCAGCTCGGCAAAACAGGTCTCCGAAAAGCCGCCGTGCGGTCCGTTCGGCTTGATGCCGTCGTTGACCGTGGCATTGTCCATCGGCACCGGCTCCGTCCAGGTCATGCCGTCGTCCTCCGAGCGGCTGACGTACGGTTGCGCACACTCCGAGCCCCAGGTGCCCTGGCCACGGTTGGGAATTATCTCCTGCAGTTGTCGGTAGCCGTGCAGGACGAGCATCAGCAGTGTGCCGTCCCTCAGGCGAGTACCGCCGTAGATGTGATTCCAGCAGCCTTCCCGAAAGATGTCGCGGTTCCAGTCACCGAGAAGTTCGCAGGGTGCCGGTGCGGACCAGGTTCTGCACTTGTCGTCACTGTCCTGCAAGGTGAGCAATGCACCGTCATCCGATCCG
>PVBE010018693.1_pt1 | contig 10447 bp, 4 predicted proteins | sample 1631181 | NCBI WGS metagenome assembly PVBE01 (sample SAMN08397723, study PRJNA350692) | Marine metagenome, whole genome shotgun sequencing project. | isolation source: water | place: Pacific Ocean | collected 2012-04 | reverse complement strand
TAGTGCGGCGCGAGCGCGCGATGCACCCGCTCGACGGCGTCTGCGTTGGCGCGCTCAAGCGCGAAACAGTTCGTTTGCCGCAACACAACGATATCCATGCGCGCGAACGCTCGCCGCGCCGAACCGTCGAGCTCTGGAAAGTACGCAAATCTCAAATCGCCGGCGAATTTCGAGGCTGGAAATTCCTCGTGGTCGCCTATGCCTTCGTAGTCGTTCAGGAGTTCGCCGCAGCCATACATGATCAACTTGTTCTCGTACAACTCGCACCGTCGCGGGTGATGCGATGAGTGGCCGTGAACGACGTCACATCCCGACTCGACCAAACGTTTCGCGATGTTTTCGATTTTCGGTGTCACATGCCAGCCCCAGTTTGAGCCCCAGTGGCAACTGACGACGATCGTCGACGACGGATGAAGACGCTTTTCTTCGCGCACTGTCGAAAAAAGTCTACGCAAATCGTCATCGTCGGCGACGAGCGCGAGACGCGGTTCGTTTGTTGTCGCTCTCCACTCGAGCGGGACGCCGGAGTTTTCAAAGCACACGCCGAGCGCGGAGATCCCGCTCCGAAATCGTTTCCATTGAAACGCCTCGTTGACGTTCGCGCCGCCGCCGACGAAATCCAGCGTCTCTGACGCCTCGAGCGCGCGCACCATGTCTTTAAACCCTCGCAAAGAAAAATCGAGCGCGTGATTATTCGCAATCGTCACGGCGTCGACGCCGAGCGTCTCGAGAAGACCGATTCCATTCTTTTCGCTCGCTCGATAACACACCGGTTTCGGCCAAAAATCATCCGACGTCGACGTGAGTGCGGTCTCGAGGTTCACCATGGAGAAACACGGCGCTCTGGATCGTTTTTCGATCAACAAATCTCCGAGAACGCTCGTAAACGTGTGTTTCGGCGCGGACGATAACGTCGACGCTCTGAGGGCGAGTTGCACGTACTCTCTGGCGTGTCGGCAACAAGTTTCTCGCAACGTGGCGCACGCGTCGTCGAGCGCATGCGGCAGCACACAATCGATCCCGCGCGCGGGCATAAAGTCACCCGCGAGAAAGAGCCTAACGGGACGTTCGAGTTCCGACGTTCGAGACATGGATCGTCGCGCGTGAAAGTGAAGTTTGCGTAAAAGTTACAAAGTTTGTGTCGTCTCGGCGGCGGCTCGAAACGAAAAATCGGGAAACGGAATCGGTCGACGAACAGACTCTGAGAACGAATCGTTCGCTCGTCGACGTCACGTCGTTCCCCCGCTTGAAACAACCGCAAACGAACGCGCGCGCGTGGACGCACGCGTGAGGCACGGCGCCGCGAACGAAAAAATCTTCTTTTCCGCTCGCGACTTTACCGCGCTCACCCGCCGCCCCCGGGACGCGCGCGCGGACTCGGTCGATACCCTCGAGACTCCGACCCACCCATCAGTGGATTCCACTCCGGACGTCCCGAGCTCGATCCGGTCCCACCGCCCAATCTCTGACCTCTCCCTCGCGCGCCGACGCCCAATCGCGCCGCCTTGGCGTCGATCTCCGCCAGTCTTTTCGCCACCGCCGCCTCGTCGCGTTCGTCTCGATTCAATAGACGCGACGATACCGACGCCTCTCGAAGCGCCTCCTCGCGCCGTTCCAGCGCGCGCGCGCGCGCGTCTCTGTACCTATCGTTCGCGCCCATCGGCGACGCGTCGTCGCGCGCGCGCGTCGTCGTCGTCGTCATCATCCGCGCCACCACCGCGCCCACCGCGCACGTCACGAAAACCACCACCAAGGTTCGCGTCGACGCGCCCAGCGCGTCCGCGACGCGCTCGATCGCGCGCTCGATGACGCTCGTCGTCGTCAGAGCCGCCGCGTCCGTCTCCGTCGCCGTCTCCATCGTCCACGCGCGTCGCCACGTGGCGATTTCGAAGAATCTTCCTCACTCTTTGACCGGTGCCGCCCCGTCGTGGACGCGCGTCGTCGTCTCGGCGCGCGAACGACGGACGACGTCATGCCGCGTTTTTTCTCCGCGGCGTTCGTCGTCCTCGTCCTCGCGTCGGTCGCGAGACGGCCGCGAGCGTGCGCGCGGAGACTGGTGACCGGGGCGCGATTGACGATTCGGTTGGCGCGCTATTCCACCGTCTCCTGGGTCTTCAAGCTCGCGGGATTGACCGTGTACTCCATCGTGTTGTCACCGGCCTTCTTACGCGTCGCGTGGACGTACGCGACGGATGAAAACGTGACGCGAGGGGTGTGTTACGGCGGGTGCGGACGAAACTTTTTAGATTTATACTTTCCGCCGGGCGCGAGCGCGGCGAGGCGGGAGCGCCGACGACGCGTCACCGCGGATCCGGGGGAGAAGGATGGCGCTCGCGGTGCGAGGTCGAGCGATGAGGCGTCGACGAGCGGCGTGGAAAAGGACGGTGAGGGAAAGGAAGACGCCGCCGACGCCGCCGACGAGAGACGACCGGTGGTGATTTTCGTCACCGGCGGCATGTGGATCATCGGATACAAGGCGTGGGGCGCGCTCTTGGCGCAACGTTTGGCGAGACGAGGCGTCATCGTGGCGTCGTTAGATTATAGAAATTTTCCGCAAGGTACCGTGGGGGACATGATCGCGGACGTCGGGAAGGGCGTGGGATGGGTGCTCGAGCGGTTGGACGCGCTGGGCGGCGATACTCGACGGGTCGTCGTCGTGGGTCAATCCGCGGGCGCACACATCGCGGCGACGTGTTTGCTTCGACAGATTGAGTGGGTGACGAGAGCGGATCGACTCGAGCGAGCGGTGCCAAACGCGTGGTCGCCTGCCGCCATTTCGAGATTTATCGGAATATCCGGCGTGTACGCGCCGGACGACCCCGCGCTCATCGAGCACTTCCATCGTCAGGGCCTGTACAAGAACGTCTTTTGGTCCATCATGGAGGCTGGTTTCACCGGCGCGCGCGCCGCCGAGGCCCTCCCTCGCGCGTCGCCCGTGTCCATCACGCGCGAACGCGACGTGCGACGAAACGTGCGCATCGTTCCGCCCGTCATGCTCTGTCACGGCGACGCCGACACATCGGCGCCTCCGGAACAATCGAAAATGTTTGCACACGCGTTGCGTTCCATCGGCATCTCCGTCGACGAGCGCTACTACCCGAACAAGACGCACACCGATCCCTTCGTCACCGATCCCATCCTCGGTCGCGACGTCCTCCTCGACGACATCACCGATTCCATCTTCGGTCGAAAGCTCCCCTCCTTCGTCGACGAGCGTCCGCTCGTTCCGAAACTCTTCGTCGACATCGCTCGTAAATTCGTTCCTTTTTAACGTTAATCTCGACGGACGACTTTTCACGCGCGCGCGCGCTTTTCCCCTCTCGTTCGCGCGACTCGACTCGACCTGTTTCGGTTCGACCGACCGCTCGAGACGTCGTCGCGTGGGACGCACTTCACGGCGCGATGGGGCCGCGCGCGCGTCGCTCGAGATCCGACGACGACGACGACGACGACGACGACGACGTTCGCGCGATCGGTCGCGACGATGTCGACGAGGACGCGTTCCCGCGAGGCGGGGACGAGGACGATGCGTTTCCTCGCGGCGGCGGCGGCGGCGCGGGGACCGATGATGACGAGGCGAACGCGAGGGATGGTGGATGGAAAAAGGATCGAGGAGGGGCATCGAGGGGTGGTGACGATGATGATGACGATGATGATCCGTTCGCGGCGATCGCGCGCGCGGCCAGGGGGGCGAGCACGCGCGCATCGGTCGGAGGGGCGAAATTTGTCGAGACGCTCAAGTACAAGGCGTTGCGACCGGGGGCGAAAATTCTGGGCGTCGTCTCCGAGGTAACGCCTCGAGGGTTGGTGATGAGTCTTCCGGATGGATTGCGCGGCACGGTGGCGCGCGGTGAGGTGAGCGATGCGCTCGGAAGACGGTCGGAGTCCGAGTCGGAGTCGGAGTCTTCGGACGACGAGTACGGCGGCGAGGACGAGGACGAGGACGATTCCGTGAGCATAGAGTCGCTCTACGCGCCCGGTGAAGTGCTCAGATGCGCGGTGCTGAGCCTGGAGAAGGGTAAGACGGGTGGTAAGCGCATCGAATTGTCTCTGCGCTTGGAGCGCGTGTGCGCGGGCATTCGCGCGGATAGTCTCACCGAGGGAGCGGTCGCGCCCGCGGTCGTGCAGAGCGTCGAAGATCACGGGTACATCTTGAGCTTTGGCATAGAGGGCACGAGCGGATTCTTGCCGAAGAAGAACGTCGCGAGCGATGTCAACGTGCGCAAAGGGAAAATTCTCGACGTCGTCATCGCGTCGGCGCCCAAAGGTAACAAGGGATACTTCACCGTCACGAGCGACAAGAAACGAATCTCGAGCACGGTGGCGCACGAAACGTCGGCGATGAACGTCTCCACGCTGCTTCCGGGAATGCTTGTGAATTCGAGGGTGAAACAAATCCTCTCGGACGGGTTGTCGGTGTCCTTTATGACGTACTTTTCCGGAACGGTGGACTGCTTTCACGTCAACGCCCCGAAAGGCGTGTCCTCGACGTTTAAAGTCGGACAACGCATGCGCGCACGAATCATCTTCGTCGATTCCGCCGCAAAGCGCATCTGCTTGACGCTTTTACCTCATCTTCTCGAGCATTCGGCTGTGAATTTGCCCAAGCTTGGCAAGACGTTTCAGACGGCGAAAATCGAAAGAGTGGACGCGGGACAAGGGGTGTCGCTCAACGTCCCGGACGGTGATCGCAACGTCGTGGGTTACGCGCACGTCTCGCAACTGTCAGACGAGCGCGTGGACAAGGTGGAGAAAAAGTTCAAGGTTGGACGAAGCGTAAACGTGCGCGTCATCGGTCATCGTCTGTTGGACGGCATAGTGAGCGTGAGTCTCAAATCCTCCGTCATGGCGCAACCCTTCTTTTCTCTCGATGAACTCACTCCAGGCATGCTCGTCAACGGTGAAGTGGTCGCCGTCGAGCACTACGGCGCCATCGTCAAGCTCGCCGAGGGCATCAAGGCGCTCTGTCCTCCCTTGCACGTCTCCGACATTGTCGGTCGAACGACGTCGTCCAAGGTGGTTCCCGGGGCAAAATTAAAGTTTAGGGTGCTCAACGTCGACAGAAATAGCCGTCGAGCGACGGTGTCTCACAAGCGAACGCTCATCAAGTCTGACCTCGCTGTCATCTCCACCATCGAAGACGCCATTCCGGGATCGGTGACTCACGGCGTGGTGACGGGCGTCAACGAATACGGCGTCTTTGTCTCGTTGTACGGAGATTTGAAAGGATTGGCCGGGACGAGCGATTTAGGTTTACTCAGAGATCAAAAGCCGACGGATGCGTTCGGCGTTGGTCAGGTTGTTCGCGTGACTGTGGTGTCCGTGGACGGAACCGGTCGATTACGACTGTCGCTCGCGTCCGACGCCCTCGCCGGCGCCGGCGCGTCGGTGGCCGTCACGGCTTCGGCTTCGGACGTGATTCCGGGCACGATCGTGGAAAAAGCGGTCGTCATGCACGTCGTCGCGCACTCGGGCAACGTCGAGGTGGTGTTTAAGACTGAAAAGGGCAACGCTCCCGGAGTCGTGTCTCTCGCGCACTTGTCGGATCATCCGTTGACGGCGCAAGGTTTGAGCGCCGTGCTCAATCCCGGAGACGAGATCGGTCCGCTCGTGGTTCTCGAGAGTAAACCAACTCGAGCCGTCATGTCGCGCAAAATCTCTCTCGTCGAGAGCGCGCGACAGTCAAAGATTCCTTCGACCGCGGAATCGGCCACGCCGGGATCTGTGTTCCCGGGATACGTGGCGTCGGCCAACTCCGCCGGCGTCTTTGTTCGATTCCTGGATAGGCTCACCGGTCTGGCGCCGCCTTCGCAACTGACGGATGGCGCCACCGTCGACATACACGAAGCATACCCGGTCGGCAAGACGGTGAACGCGTTGGTGCTTTCCGTGGACACGTCAACTCCGACGCCTCGATTATCGCTCTCTCTCAAGTTGTCGGCGACGTCGTCCCCGCTGAGCGACGCGCCGCTCGTTCGGTCGTTTTTCAGCGACTTGGACTTCTTAGACGAGCGAGACGTGGGCACCGAAGGCGTCGGTATCTGCCCAAAGACTGCTGGAAAGCTCAAACCTGGTTCTTGGTTGGACGTTTCCGTCAACGAGACCAAGGACTACGGAGTGCTCGTGGACATTCCATTTGACTCAAACGTCGTCGGTCTCGTCACGCCTCATCAGCTCCCTGAGGACGCGAACGTCGAATCTGGCGCTCAGGTGAGTGGATATGTCTTAGACGTGAGCAGAAGAGAGGGCGTCGTCGACTTCGGCATGCGTTCGGGTTTAGACGCGTTCAAGCGAAACAAGACGTCTTCGGCGAAAAGCCTGAAAAAGCTCAAGGTTGGCGATCGCCTCGACGCGGACGTCGAGCTCATCAAGGCTGAGTATGTCGCCTTGTCCCTTCCGGAGCATCACGGTCTGATTGGTTTCGCGCCCGTGCATCACTTTAATTTGTCCTACGAGGACCCGTCCGAGCGTTTCAAGCCCACGCAGCGCGTCAAGGCTGTCGTCGCGCAACTTCCCGCCGGGGACGCCGGACGGCTTTTGTTGACGGTGCCGGTGACGTCCACCAAATCCGGCGGACGAATAGCGGCCGGTACGGTGGTGAACGGCGTCGTTTCAGAGGTGCAACCTCTTCAAGCGTTGATCGCGCTTCCGAATAACGCCCGCGGTCGTCTTTACATCAGCGAGTTTAGTCCCGACGAAGACGCTCCACTCGAATCCGTATCCGTGGGTTCAAAGGTTGAAGCTACCGTGCTCGGTCTGGCGGGCGATCGCGGAGGATTATTAGACTTGTCCATGCGTCGACGAGAGGCGTTCAGTCTCGATCAAGTGTCGGTCGGGGACGAGATCGACGCGTACGTCGTCGCCGTCGCGCACGACGGATTAAAAGTCACCGTCGCCCCGGGAATCACGACTTTTATCCCGACGATTGAGACGTCGAGCGAGGCGGCGGAACTCGAGCGAGCGCTCAACTCTCGGTTCTCCGTCGGCGTGCGCGTGCGTGCGTCGGTCGTCGGCGTCAAGACGAGCAAGAAGCGCATCGATTTAAGTCTTCGCACGGATGACGGCGCCGGCTCGTCTCGCGTGTGCGTCGGCGCCAAGGTGCAAGGCATCGTCACTCGAGTCGCCAAAAACGTCGGTTTGATGGTGCAGCTCGGATCTCACTCCGTCGGTCGCGTGCACTTGACGGACATGGCGGATGAATTGAGAGACGATCCGTGTTCATCGTACGACGTCGGCCAAGCGATTCAAGTGCGCATCTTACACGTGTCGTCGAATGGAGAAGTTGATTTGTCTCTGCGCGAGTCTCGACTCGGTAACAAGCGCAAAAAAGCGATGACCCCCGAGATTGAAGACATCGCGACGCTCGTCCCGGGTGAACGCGTCAAGGGATACGTCAAGTCGACGTCGAAGAAGGGATGTTTTGTCTCTCTTTCACGTCGCGTGGACGCCATGTGCAAGCTCTCAAATCTCGCGGATGGTTTTGTCGCCGACCCGGCTGGCGAGTTTCCGCCCGGAAAGTTGGTCGAAGGCCGAATCGTGAGCGCGGACGTCGCGAAGGGACGGGTTGAAATTTCATTCCGTGAAAACGACGCCACGCAGGGTAATGCGGACGTTTCCGGAGTGAGCGAAGGAGACGTCGTGATGGGCACCGTTCGCCGGGTTCAACCTTACGGCGTCTTCATCGGTCTCGACGGAACGAGACTTTCGGGTCTCTGTCACATCTCGATGTTCGCGGATGCGCGCATCTCCGGCGACTTGGCAGCGCACGTGCAACCGGGAGAGAGAGTTCGTGCTAAGGTGCTCAAGGTGGACGAATCGACGAACAAAATTTCTCTCGGCGTCAAAGCGTCTCTTTTCGACGATGAAGATGCCGCCGTCGACGACGACGCCATGGATGTGGCGAAGGAAAGAGATGACCCTCTCATGAACGACGACGAGGATGACGAGGATGACGAGGATGACGAGGATGACGAGGAGGAAGAGGAAAACGGTGAAGATAGTGGAGAAGAATCAGAATCGTCTGAGGACATGGATGTCGACGACGACGACGATGACGAAGACGACGACGATGACGATAATTCGTCTGACTCCGAAGGAGTGGACTCCGATGAAGAACCAATCGGAAAAGACTTGGATTTTGATTGGGACGCTGAAAAGCAAAGTTCTGAAGTGAAGAATGCGCAAGACGATGCGGATGCGGGGGAGGATGGAAAGCCGTTGTCAAAGCGAGAAAAGAAACGTCTCAAGGAGGCACGGGAGCTCGAAATTCTTCGCAAAGAACAAGCGCTCAAGGATGAATATCAAGTGCCTGAGTCTGCAATGGAGTTTGAAAAACTTCTCGTCGCCTCACCGCGATCATCGTTCCTTTGGGTCAGCTACATGGCGTTTCACGTGAGTTGCGGCGCGTTTGATGATGCGAGACAAGTCGCTGAGAGAGCGGTTGATGCCATCCCCGCGACTGAGGAGGATGAGCGCATGAACATCTGGACTGCATATCTCAATCTCGAGAACAAGTACGGTAAGCCGACGCCCGAAGAAGCGGTTAAAAAGCTCTTTTCGCGTGCGGTGCAGATTGCCGACGCCAAGCACATGCACCTCACCCTCATCTCGATGTACGAGAGAAACGACCAGCAAAAACTACTCGACGAGAGTTTAAAGAAGGCGGTGAAGAAATTCTCTTATTCTTCCAAGGTTTGGTTGGCTTACATTCGCGTCGCCGTGTTGAAGGGTGACTCTGAATTGACTCGTAAACTTTTGGACAGAGCCACGCAATCCCTTCCAAAGCATAAGCACATCAAAGTGATGGTGCGAACCGCGCTGATCGAAATGAAAGAGGGCGGCAGCGCAGGTGCGGAGCGCGCGAGGACGATGTTTGAGGGAATACTCCGCAATTACCCGCGGCGAACCGACATCTGGTCAGTATACATCGATCAAGAAATCAAACAAGGCGATACACAACGCATTCGGGCTCTGTTCGAGAGGGCGACGCATCTCGATCTCAATGCAAGGAGCATGAAGTTTCTCTTCAAACGCTTTTTGGAATTCGAGCGATCCGAAGGAGACGATGAACGTATTAAACACGTGAAGCAACGCGCGATGGAGTACGTGTCCAACAAATTCGGCTCGAACGACTAGACATCTAGAATTTAATAACAACCGGGCTATTCGAGTTGCTTTGTCCAATCCACCGGGTCGTACAGTTTTAAAAAGGCGTCCATTTCTTCGCGTAGCAAAGCAGGCGCCAGAGCTCGCTGTCTCGCGTCGGTCAAGTGTTCCGGCAAGTCCAACAAACCAATCAGAATATTTCGACCAAAGTTGGACTTCCACTTTGTCTCGTCGTCGATGACGTGCACGAATCCACCTCTCATGTTGAATTCGACGTGAAAGTATGGAAAGTTTTCGGGTATCGTGCCTCGCAAACCCTTCGGTGGTGCAGTCGAGAGACACTTTTTCGCGTCGTGCGTGCTCCATTCGCTCTCCGCCTCATCGATCGCCTTTTTAAAATACATCGGCGCGTTCACGGCGACTTCTTGAGGGATGGGGATGCATTCGACGATTCCATGACGACCACCGTGACCGAATTTCATGGCTGTCTCGATGAAACAACAGTCCTTACCTTGCTGCGCGAACATGCGCACGAGACACTTTTTGAAATTTCGCATCTCTTCCCACACGTCTTCGTCAACCTGTCGGGAAGACTGCGTATGCGCGATTGGCGCGATGATGCAGTGGCCGGGGACGAGACGTCCCGTCGGCGGGAGCATGAGGTACGCGCTGTTTCCGTACGCCACGTGTAAGTGCTTCGGCTTGTCCGGAGCGTCCATGCAGTACGCGCACTTGTTCTGCTGCGCCTGCATGCGCTTGAAATCGCGAACGGCTTTTTCTTTCGCGCGCGCCTGCTGCTTCGCGCCGGACATTTTCTTTTCGCGATTTTCGTACATTTCCAAGCCGCCATCGTGATCGTACTCGTCGTCGACGTCGAGTTCCTTGCCACGATAGCGCTTGTGCCGAGCGATGTTATCAGCCAAGTTGCGGTCGTAATCTTCAGTTCCAGAATACTTTTGTTCAGCGACGAGATCCTGTAACGACTTGTCGTCATCGGCGTAGTAACGCGAGCGTTCACCGTTGTCGAATCGCTGCGTCGTCTTCGGCGCCTTACGAACGTGTCCTTGCGCCGCGTTGACTCCACCCTTGATGGTGGTGTTTCGTCCGAACGCGCCGGGCGCCGCTCTGCCGTCGGCGGTCACCATGGGGAGCGCCTCCGTCGGTCCTTCTGTCGTGGGTGCCTTCGTCCCACCGAAAAGTCGAGCCTTTAACGCCGCGGCTGCGGACATGTTCGTCGAACCACCGGTGGCGAGATTCCTTCCTTCTGGAACGGCTCTCGACGTCGACGGAATTTCGCGTTCGCGAGCGACGTCTGACGGTGGAACCGACGTCAGAGCGACGT
>PVBE011398368.1_pt1 | contig 10448 bp, 6 predicted proteins | sample 1631181 | NCBI WGS metagenome assembly PVBE01 (sample SAMN08397723, study PRJNA350692) | Marine metagenome, whole genome shotgun sequencing project. | isolation source: water | place: Pacific Ocean | collected 2012-04 | reverse complement strand
CGGGAGCTCGCCGGCCCGCGTCCCGCCGTGGCGATCTGGCGCACCGCCGACGAGCACGTTCCGTTCGTCTCCGGCCACACGTTCCCGCCGGGGGACCTCGACCGATTCGTCGTCGAGGTGTTCGCCGATCCCGCGGCGGCCGCGACGTACACCAGCATCACGATCCGGCTCGAGCCGAACGCGGCGGCAGACTACTCGCTGGAGATCGTCGACGACGAGGGCGCGGCCGTCGCGGTGTCGGACACGGGCTCCATCGGCGAAGCGGAGACGGTGGCGCTCGACCTGCCTGCCGGCCGCTATGTCGCTCGCGTGGCGCTCAACGTCGGCGACCCGTGCCAGCACGCCTACCGCCTGACCGCGCAACAGACCGACTTCCCGACTCCGGCGACGCAGGTGCCGACCGAGGGCAGCGGCGACCCAGACGAGACCGCAGCCGAGGGCAGCGGTGAGGCGGCGGCCGGCGACGACGAGAACGACGATCGCCGAGCCTTGATTCCGGAGCGGTTGCCGCGACCGCGTCCGCAGCTCGAGCTGCCGCCGCGCGTACCGCCGGACCCCGGCCCGCCGCCGTGGCAGGCGCCGCAGGCTCAGCCAGGGAACTCGCCGCCGACTCTTCAGCCGCGCGGCGGCCGCTGAGATCGCGTCGGGGCCGGCGCTTCGGCGGCATCGGGCTGCCCGCCGCCATCGTCGATGCGGTTGGAGGAGCTCGGCGCTACGGCGAATCCCGAAGAGGTCTTCGACCGCATCGGGTCCCAGCCGCTCGACGAGACGTTCGGGATCGAGTGATCCGCCGCGTCGTGGTAGAGCACCGACCAGCAAACCCGACCGAGCACATCCTGATCGGTTCGTTCGAGGCCAAGGCGCGAGGAGAGTGCGTGCGAGCGGCGCGTGTTCGACGAGTAGCGCAGCGACTGAACGCATAGGAAGAACGTGCGACGGGAGGTTGCCGGATCGGTGCTCTCGGGACGATACCCGTCACGACAATCCACTCCCCGCCGAGGAGCCAGCCATGTCTGCGAAGCTGCGTTTCGACGACAGAGTCGTCATCGTCACGGGAGCCGGAAACGGGCTGGGGCGTTCCCACGCCCTCGAGTTCGCGCGTCGAGGGGCGAAGCTCGTCGTCAACGACCTCGGTGGGTCCGCAACCGGTGACGGGAAGAGCTCCGCCGCCGCCGACGAGGTCGTCGCACTCATCCGGGAGGCCGGCGGCGAGGCCGTCGCCAACTACGACTCGGTCGAGGACGGTGCACGCGTCGTCGAGACGGCGATGGACACGTGGGGGCGCGTCGACGTCGTCGTGAACAACGCCGGGATTCTCCGCGATACGAGCTTCGCCAAACTCACCGAAGAGGACTGGGACCTGATCTATCGCGTCCACGTGCTCGGGTCGTTTCGCGTGACCCACGCGGCGTGGCCGATCATGCGGGAGCAGAACTACGGTCGCATCGTCATGACCACGTCGGCTGCCGGGCTCTACGGCAACTTCGGCCAGGCGAACTACGCGATGGCGAAGATGGGGTTGGTCGGCTTCGGGCAGACCCTGGCCATCGAGGGTTTCAAGCGCAACATCCTGACCAACGTCATCGCGCCGTTGGCCGGCTCGCGGATGACCGAGACCATTCTGCCGCCGAACCTCATCGAGGCGCTCCGGCCGGAGTACGTGACCCCACTCGTCGCCTGGCTCTGCCACGAGAGCTGCGAAGAGAACGGGGGGGTCTTCGAGGTCGGCGGAGGCTTCTTCGGCAAGCTCCGCTGGGAGCGCGCGCCGGGCCGCATGTACCGGACCGGTCGCGACATCGCGGTCGAGGATGTCCGGTCGAGCTGGGACCGAATCGCCGGTTTCGACGAGGGTACGACGCACCCGGACAGCGTCACGGCGTCGCTGTCTCCGATTCTGGAGAACGTCAACGCCGGCCCGTCGAAGGGTGGGAACGCGCTGATCGACTGCGACGAGGCGCTCGGGTTCGAGTTCCCGGACGTGACGTCGTCCTACGACGAACGCGATCTCGCCATCTACGCCCTCGGAGTCGGGGCCGCCGCCGATCCGACCGACGACAACGACCTGCAGCTCGTCTACGAGATGCACGGCGAGGGCTTCAAAGCGCTGCCGACCTTCGGCGTCGTCCCGGCGGTCAACCTGATGTTGGACATGGGCAAGCGTGGCGAGACCGCGCCCGGCATGAACTACGGCATCGAGCGGATGCTACACGGCGAGCAGTACACCGAGATCGTCCGCCCGCTTCCGCGCGCCGCCACGCTCAAGCACCGCGCCCGCATCGTCGACATCTTCGACAAGGGAAAGAACGCCCTCGTCGTCACTGAGACGAAGTCCTACGACGAGGACGACAACCTCCTGATCGTCAACCGCCTGACGGCCGTCATCCGCGGCGCTGGTGGTTGGGGCGGCGATCACGGCGCGGCCGTCGAGAAGAACACGCCGCCAGACCGAGCGCCCGACGCGGTGACCGAGCAGATCATCGGCACCAGCCAGGCGCTGCTCTATCGCCTGTCCGGCGATTGGAACCCGCTGCACGCCGACCCGGCGATGGCCGCCGCGTTCGGGTTCCCGAAGCCGATCCTGCACGGGCTCTGCACGTTCGGCTACGCCGGCCGACACGTGATCGACGCGTTCGCTCCGGAGCGCGACCCCCGCTACTTCAAGAGCATCGAGGTCCGCTTCGCCGACACGGTCTTCCCCGGTGAGACGCTCGTCACGAAGATGTGGAAGGAAGACGGTCGCATCCTATTCGAGTGCGCCGTGAAGGAGCGCGAGGCGACGGTGATCAACCGGGCGGCGATCGAGCTCTACGAAGAGATCCCGGCCCCGCCGCCGAAGAAGGCCGAAATCGTCGCCGACGAGGCCCCGGCCGCCGCGGACGACGCGCCCAACAGCGGTGACATCTTCGTCGCCATCGGCCGCCACGTGAAAGCGAACCCCGACCTGCTCAACACGATCGGGACCGTGTTCCAATTCAAACTCGCCGACCCGGCCAGCGTGTGGACGCTCGACCTCGTCGCCGGGTCTGTCGCGGCCGGCGAGACCGCGAAGCCCCAATGCACCCTGACGCTATCCGACGCTGACTTCATGGACATGTGCCAGGGTGTCGTCGATCCGATGAAGCTCTACATGGACCAGAAGCTGAAGATCGGCGGTGACGTCATGGCGTCGCAGAAGCTCGACTTCCTCAAGAAAATCGATCCGGAGTCCGTATTGGCGGCGGCGCGCGAGCGGGCGGGAGGTGGCGGCGATTCGACGGCCGCAGCGGCGGCATCCGAGCCGTCCGACGAGGCCTCGGCCCGCGAGTCCATCGCCGCGCAGTTCTTCGAGAACCTCGCCTCGCGAGTGGCCCACAATCCGGGCCTGGCCGCCGAGGTCGGCGCCGTCGTCCACTTCAGGCTGACCGATCCGGAGAGCGAGTGGACCCTCGACCTCGCGAGCAGCGCCGGCGCCGTCTCGGACGGCCTCTCCGGCGACGCGGCTGCGATCGTCACGCTCTCCGAGGAGACGCTGGTGGCTTGGGCCCGCGGCACGTCGACCCTTGCCAGCCTTCACCAGACTGGCGACCTTCGGGTCGACGGCGACATCGGAACGATCAAGCGCCTCGGCATTCTGAACGACGTCATCTGACCCACCTCGCAGGCGAATACGCAGGAGTTCGACATGGGACGAAGAGTCAACGTCATCGGCGTCGGGATGGTCCCGTTCCAGAAGCCGGGCAAGAGTGACGACTACCACGTGATGGCCGGCGGTGCGGTGCGTGCGGCCCTTGCCGACGCCGGCGTCGGCTACGACGAGATCCAGCAGGCCTATGCCGGCTACGTCTACGGCGACAGCACGTGCGGGCAACGTGCCGTCTACGAGGTCGGGATCACCGGCATTCCGGTGTTCAACGTCAACAACAACTGCTCTACCGGCTCGACCGCGCTCATGCTGGCCAGGCAGGCCGTCGAGGGCGGTGTCGTCGAGTGCGCCCTCGCGCTCGGCTTCGAGAAGATGGAGAAAGGCGCGCTCGGCTCCAAGTTCAACGATCGCCTGAACCCGCTCGGCCAGCACTTCGACGTGATGAGTCGGGTGCAGGGCGTCAGCTCGGCTCCGTTCGCGGCGCAGATGTTCGGCGGTGCAGGGCGGGAGTACCGGTTCAAGTACGGCGCGAAGAAGGAGACCTTCGGCCAGGTGGCCGTCAAGGCGCGCAAGCACGCGGCGAAGAACCCCTTCGCGCTCTTCCGCAACGAGATGACCCTCGACGAGATCATGGACTCGCCCGAGGTCTTCGACCCGCTGACCCGCTTCCAGTGTTGCCCGCCGACGTGCGGCGCCGCGGCGGCGCTGGTCGCGTCCGACGACTTCGCGAAGAAGCACGGGATCTCGAAGCCCGTCTACATCGCCGCCCAGTCCATGGCGACCGATCTGCCGACCTCGTTCGAGGACAGCATGATCAAGATGTGCGGCTACGACATGACCGCGAAGGCGGCCGCGGCCGTCTACGAGGAGTCCGGGCTCGGCCCCGACGACGTCGATGTCGTCGAGCTGCACGACTGCTTCACCGCCAACGAGATCCTGACCTACGAGGGGCTCCAGCTCTGCCCGGAGGGGGGCGCCGAGCAGTTCGTCTGGGACGGCGAAAACTCCTACGGCGGGAAGTTCGTCACGAACCCGTCCGGCGGCCTCATCTCGAAGGGTCACCCCCTCGGTGCCACTGGCCTCGCCCAGTGCACCGAGCTCGTCTGGCATCTCCGAGGCCAGGCCGAAGACCGCCAGGTCGACGGCGCCCGCGTGGCGCTGCAGCACAACCTCGGGCTCGGTGGCGCGTGCGTCGTGACGATGTATCGGCGGGACTGAACCGGGCGCGCGGGCCGCTGTCGTTGGCGGGCCGTGCGTGAGCACCACCCAAGGACAACAACGACGGCGCCGAGCCGACCACAGTGGGAAGCCATTCTCGCGAGGTCCCGCTGCCATGCTGCGCCACGAAGCCCGCGCGTTCGCGATCCTGGAGGTCGTCGCCCCCGGCTGCTTGCTCGACATCGAGCAGACGATGCCGCGCAAGAGCCGGCACGTCGACGGGCTGCTCTACTTCCCCGAGCCGAGCCCGGCGTCGGTCCGTGGGCCCGGCGGTTGTCCCGGCGCCTGATCGTCCTCGAGGCATGGTCCCGTACGCCGAGCCCGGCTCAGCTGGCGACGGCCTGGTTGAAGCTCGCCTGGGTGACGGAGCGGTGGTTCGGAGGTGATGAGCGGCTCGCCCAGGGCGATCGGGCACCGTCACTGCTCGTGTTGAGCAACGGGCGTCCGCGAGCCGCGCTCGCCGCGTTCGAGGCGCTCGAGCCGCTGGCGACCGTCGGTGCCTACGGGACCAACAGTGCCGGAGCATCCAGTGCGTTGCTGCTCGATTTGCGTGCCTTACCTCCCCGGTCGGGCCTCTCCCTGCTTCGCTTCCTGTCGTTTCCTCGAGGTCCGGAAGACGCGCGGGAGCGGACCGACCGCTTGCTCGGCGACGAAGATCTGCCTATCAGAATGAGGAGAGCCCTGATGGACGCGATTATGAGTGACCAGATCCCAATCGTCGCCGAGGAGCAGGAGAGCGCATACGACCTGGCGGTGCGTCGCGGCATCGAGATCGGCGAACGCCAGGCGTGGATCACGATGGCCCGACGGTACGCAGCATCCGACATCGTCGCGTCGTTGGAACGCGAGACCGACATCGCCGAGCTGCGGCGTCGCGTACTCGCGCTCATCCCGAGCCGGTCCCAGGGCTGAGCCCGCCATCGCCGCGCTGCACGTTCGTCGCGTGAGGCGCTATATTCCGCTGCATGGCGGATGACGTCGTGCAGAAAGGCCAGGTGCTCGACAGCGGCACCCACCGATACGAACTGGTCGAGGCGATCGGTTCCGGTGGGTTCGGCAACACCTGGCGGGCGATCCGCACGCCCGGCGACGAGGTCGTGGCGCTCAAGACGCTGCGGATCGACCGGATCGACGACTGGAAGGCGCTCGAGCTCTTTGAGCGCGAGGCGAACGTGCTCCAGACGCTCGAGCACCCGCGGATCCCGCGCTACCTCGATCACTTCTCGCTCGGAGATCCGCAGACGCCAAGCGGCTTTGCCATCGCGCAGAGTTTCGTCGAGGGCCGGACGCTGCGGCAGGTAATTGGGGCGGGCGGGCTGCCGGACATGGCGGCGATGCTGCGCTGGTTCCGAGAGATCCTGGAGGTCCTGGACCACCTGCACACGCGGCCGACGCCGATCATCCACCGGGACGTGACGCCGAAGAACATCATGCTCCGCGACAGCGGCGAGGCAGTGTTGATCGACTTCGGGACCGTCCAGGCGGCGATCAGCAAACACACGACCATCGGTTCCACCGCCGCCGGGACCTTCGGCTACGCGTCGCCCGAGCAGTTCCTCGGCCGCGCGGTTCCCGCGAGCGACCTCTATGGCCTCGCGATGAGCTGGCTCGCCGTGGCCACTGGGGAAGAGCCCGAGAACCTGGTGTTCGACGGCACCCGCATCGACGTGGCCGTGACGCTGAGCGAGCGCGACGTAGACAAGCGCCTCGTGCGGGTGCTCGGACAGATGACCGAGCCCGACGCCGCGCGGCGCCCCGGCTCCGCACGCGAGGTGTTGGACCTTCTGCGCCCGGTGCTCCTGGAGACCGGAGCGGGGGCAGTCGACGAGGGGGCACCGACCCTCCCCGCGCCGCCGCACCACAAGGAGAATTCGGCCGACCGGGCCGCGCCGGACGAGGACTCCCCGGTCTTCGAGTGGCTCCGCGCCCGGGAGCGCGTGCTCGCGCTCGGCGACGACGCCTGGGGCTCCGTGCCGCAGATGGACCTGCGCGGGCTCGAGATGGTCGCATTCGACGCGGCTGGACGCCGGGCGTTGCTGACCGGAGACGACTGGCTCTTCGCTTTGGCGCCAGAGACCATGGAGTCGTGGAAGCTGGCCGAGCTCGGCGACGACGACGGTGGGCTGGCGCTCAGCGACGACGGGCTCCGAGGCGTGTTCGCGGATTCCTGGGGCGACGCGATCTTCTTCATCGATCTGTCCGGCGACGGCCATCCGCGGGTCGAGCGGATCGACAGCAAGCGCGCAGGTAGTCTCTCGCGGCCGGCGGCGGCGGCGATCAGCCCGGACCATCGGCTCGTTGCCTTTTCCGATCAGGATACCGACGCCACCGAGGTCTGGGTCGTGGAATGGGGCACGGACACCGTGGTGAGCCGCTTCGATGCCGGCTGTTACCGGGGGATGCGGTTCACGCCCGACGGCAACGCGTTGATCTGTCACGGCTTCTCCAGTGTGGAGATCTTCGGGGTCTCGGGCAGCAGCGAACGCGTCGGGGCGCGGATGGCGCTCAGCCCGGACGGACGCCACGCGGCCATCGTGGCCAAATGGAACAGCAACCGGGCCAGCGTCGGGAGCGTGACCTCGGTGACACCCTTCGAGTGGACGCCGAATGCCGAGGCATGGGCGCGTGGCGTTTCCGAGATCAGGGCGCTCACCTTCGCGCCGGACAGCTCCACCATGGGGTTCACCGTCCAGTGGGAGCCCCGCGGCGGGGGTGGAGACCAACGCAGCGTACGGGGCGTCGAGGTCGTTGGGCTCGACGGCAGTTCGCGGTGCCGCCTCTCCGGGCCATCCGGCGTCGGCCTCGACGAAGTCGAAACGGCCGGCTTCTCGCTCCGGGGAGACCGGCTCTTCGTCCACGGATCCGGCCGACATGATCCGGCGGTCGGTCGAGACGGTGAGTACCTCTTCGTCTGGCACGTCGCCCAGCGACGATTCCTCGGCCTCGTCGGGCTCGACGGTTCGACCTACCAGCTGGTTGGCGAGTCGACCTCCGGGGTGATCGGTGCGCTCGACGGCGGTTTGATCGGCCGGGATGACCCGCGGGAGTTTCCGGAGGTGGTGCAGGGCGACCTGCTCGGCGGGGATCCTGACGCCAGTCTCTCCGAGCTCGAGGCCGCCGCCTTCGACGATTATCGGCTGCGCTACCGATTCCTGCGCGACGCCCTGGTCGAGGCCGGCGATGGGTTGGATTCGCTGGACGAGTTGGTCGACGCCGGCCGCGCCCTCACGCACCTGCTCCCCCACGCTGTCGAACTCGCCGGTCACCAAGCATCGGAAGCGCCGCGGTTCGGGCGGTCGGAAGACGAGCGAAGCCGGCCGGCGAGCGGGCAGATCCTGCGCGCGCTCGAGACGCTCGGACAGCTGGACGCCTCGGCTCGCGAGGACCGGTTCCAGGCGATGATCGACCGGATGGCCGAGCGTGCGCGCTCGTCAGCGCCAGCGCGCACGGCGGGCCGCTCGAGCGACGGGAGCAACGACCATCTGCTGGTTCCCGCGCCTCAGAACCGAATCGCCGCCCGGCGACGAAAACGGCTGATCGTCGGAGGCGGGGCGCTGATGTTCCTGGGAGCCCTCGTGCCGATCGTGGCGCCCGCCGCGGTGGTCGCGACGCCGATCCTGCTCGGCGCGGGCGTGTGGATGTTGCTGAAATCACGGCGACGGGCATCCGGGTAGCAGCCCGGCACATCCTCCTTCCCCAGACCGGACTATCGCGCCGCGGCCCGGAAGCTGAACGGGTAGGTGACGACCACCATGCCTCCATCGGGCCGGTCGAATTGCATCAGGCGAATCTCGCGCCGGATGCAGGACTCGACCGCGTCGCTACCCACGGTGTCCTCGACGATGCTGACTCCCTGTACCCGGCCGTCGAGGCCGATGGTCCAGTTCGCCGAGATGCGCCCGCCCAGGGTCGGGTCGTCGGGGAGGGCGCGCTCGTAGCAGTGCCGGATGCCCCTGCTATGACGGCGCACGACACGCTCGATCTGCGCGCGGGTCAAGAAGCCGCCTGCCTGGGTCGGCGTGCCGATGGTCGTTCGTCCGCCAGGCGTGACGGCTTCGCGGTGGCCGATGCTCGCGCTGGTGCCGGTGCCGCCGCCGGTCTCGAGGGTGCCGACACCGTGTACACGGCCGTGGCCATCGCGGCCGCCCCCGGGGCCCGGTCCGCGCGTCGACAGGCCGCCGGGGCCGCGTCCGAGGACGAAGATGTCTCCCTCGCCGGCGGTCGCGAAGTCGGCACCGAACCGGTCCGTGAACGTATCGGCCTGGCCGAAGATGTTGGTCATCGCGCCGGTCTGCGCGATCGCGCCTTCGAAGGCGCGGCCGAGGTCGTGGTCCGGGAGCTCGGCGACCGGTGGCCCGTCATGGTCCGGGAGTACGGACTCCTCGACCGTCGCGTCTTCGTCACCGAAACGGCCCTCCTCGCCTCCGGCAGCCCGAGCCATGGACTCGTCGGGTGCGCGCACCTCGGCGACCTCCTCCACCACGTCCGGCGGCGCGGCCACCTCGATGCGGACGAACGCGTCGCGGATGTCGATGGCGCCGACGGATGCCGAGAGGTCCGCGTGCAGGAAGGCGAGGGCGAGCAAGACCCCGTGTCCGGCTGCCGACGCGAGCGTCGCGGCACCGAGATTGTAGTCGAACAGCGCGAGCACGCCGGTTCCGGTGACGACGAAGTCCTCGTCGACCCACATGAAGTAGAGGGCGACCTCGCCCGCGACGAGGATCCCCCAGTCGCCCGGTGAGACAGAGAGCATCTGTCCCGCGCCGACCTTGCGCTCGGTACCCGCCACGGAGACGACGCCGGAAAGGCCCTCGGGAATACACACATCGGCTTCGCCGTCGTCGACGTCGAAGAGCGCATGTTCCGCGAGCTCGTCTCCGAGGGGCAACGGGAACGCGGCGCTGCCGCCGCTCCCCACCGTGACCGCACCCTTGTCGAACACCCGCTCGGACATGACCGCACCGTGCTATACGAGCGCAATGCGCAATGACTTCTTCATCGACTCGACCCCGTCGTCGTGCTTGGGGCGCAGGTCGCCGATCGCGGAACGCGCGGCGCCCACGGAACCCGTGTTTGTTTGGATCGGGGCCTTTGGTGTGGGCGCCGATGCCAGAGAGACACCCGCGAGGTTCGGATGTTCCCGAGTCGACGTCGATTGGGCGTGATCGGCGATTTCGAGAGCGCAGCCCGGACACCGACACTACGCCGTCGATAGCGGCGTCTGGGATCGGGGCCGTGTGTTCAGTGGAGCTGCGTTCGGCGTGAGCGGGTGCCCGGTCCTGTCCGTTTGGCGAGGCGTGGCGACCGCGCAACGCGGCGCGGGCCGGGCGTCAGGGACAACACTCCGGCGGCGGCGGTTCGCCGTAGTCGCAATCGCAACACGCGTCGGTGCAGTCCACGGCGTCGTCCCCGCCGTCGGCGTCGGTGCCGACGTCTGGTGGGATCCCGTACTCGAGCGAGACCTCCTCGTCGGCGTCGGTGCCGAAGTCCGCAGCGTCATCTCCCGCGTCAGGCGGGATGCCGTACTCGGGCGCGACGTCTGGCGCGGCGTCCTCGTGGACGTCGGCCCCTACGTCTTCGACGACGTCTGGTGGGATCCCGTAATCGG